>WNFO01004881.1_pt1 | contig 14277 bp, 7 predicted proteins | sample 5400251 | NCBI WGS metagenome assembly WNFO01 (sample SAMN13153354, study PRJNA577476) | soil metagenome | isolation source: 100 cm saprolite under Madrone tree | place: USA:California | collected 2016-06-14 | reverse complement strand
GCTGCCGCCGGGCTTGGCGTTGAGCAGCACTGGCATCCTGAGCGGAACACCTTCGGGCGCGGGAAGCTTTACGTTCACGGCGACGGTTACGGACTCATCAACGCCAGCGCAGACCGCGACGCAGACCTTGACTATCGCGGTCAACACCTTGTTCATAACCACGACCGCGCTTCCCAGTGGCATCGTGGGCGTGCCTTATAACGCGACCATTACTACGGTAGGCGGGAGTCTGCCACTGTCGTTCTCCGCGGCGACCGCAGCGTTCCCGCCAGGTCTGGGTATTCAGCAGCCCGCGGCGAACTCGCACAGCGGCGCACTCGTGGGCACACCGACTTTGGCGGGCCACTACACCTTCTCCGAATCTGTTTCGGATTCCTCGACTCCGGCTCAGGCCGCCACGCAATATTATGTGATGGACGTCTCTGCAGCCGGAACCTCGGCTCCTGCAACGGTTACTTTCCTGACGCCGCCGCAGAACTCCATCGGCGGGCAGATTCTCACCGGAAGCCCGATCCGCGTGCACGTCACCGACGCCAACAATGCGCCAATTACTGGCGCCTCCGTGGCGATCAGTTTCAATGGCGCGCCGCCGTGCTCCAGTGCGGTGCTCAGCGGAACGTTAAATGGCGTCACCAACGGTAACGGCAACGCAGTTTTCCCCGACTTGTCGATCGATCGCGGCCAGCTTGGGTACACGTTGCTGGCCAGCGCGGGCAGCGCGTCGGCGGTCTCGCAACCGTTCAACGTGAATGGCTCCTGCCCAACGGCAACCACAATCGTTCCGGCCGGCTCTCACATCCTCTTTATCATCCAGCCGCCGGGACCGACGTTGCCGCAAGCTTAGGAACGAAGCCGTGCCCCGACGCTGCCCTCTCCGGTACGCTTACGGCCGTAACGGACTCGAACGGTCTGGCCGTCTTCTCGGGTATCACCAGCAACCGGGGCGGACAAGGATACACGGGCGTGGCCACCGCCACGTCTAACCCCAGTGTGTCTGCGACGTCGACCCCGTTCAGCATTAGAGGATTCTGCGAAACCGGCAGCATGGCAGTTGCGCGCAACGGCCATATCGCGGTCTCGCTGCCCAACGGGAAGGTTCTGGTCGCCGGCGGCGCCGCGAACGCCCTTACCTCCGCGGAGATTTACGATCCCGTCGCTAGAATGTTCACCCCGATATCGAGCATGAAGGCCGCTCGCATCGATCCTTCCGTCACGGTCCTTCCAAACGGGCTTGTCCTAATCGCTGGCGGGTCCAACTTCACCACAGTCCTCTCGAGCGCGGAGCTGTTCGATCCCGCGACGAACACATTCACGCTGGTCGCGAGCTCTATGACCTCCCCGCGTTCGGAGCACGCGGCCACACTCCTGCCCAATGGAAAAGTCTTGCTCACCGGCGGGAACAACACCTTCACGACGACTGTGGCGAGCGCGGAACTGTTCGACCCGGCCACAAATTCGTTCACTGCCTCAGCGGGAGTCATGAGCGCCACACGCCAGATTCACCACGCCAACTTGCTTCCCAACGGGAAAGTGCTGGTCACGGGTGGCTTTGACGCGAATGGTATCCCGCTCGCAAGCGCCGAACTGTATGATCCTGGAACAGATAGCTTTTCAGGCACGGGAAGCATGGCGACAGCCAGGGGAAACCACGCCTCGGCTGTGCTGTACACCGGCAAGGTCCTTGTCGCCGGAGGGACGGCCCCTACAGGAGCGACCGCGACGGCGGAGCTCTACGATCCCTCAGCCGGAACCTTCAGTCCAACCGGGAGCATGACTCAACCGCGAGTTCGATACTTTTCTACCGTGCTTGGGGATGGAAGCGTGTTCATCGCCGATGGTAGTGCTGGCGGAAGCGCCGACATTTACGATCCCGCCGCCGGCACGTTCCGCTCTCGTGGAACACTAATTGTACCGCAGGTGGCGGAACGGGAAGCGTTGCTCCCGGATGGGACCGTTCTTCTCACCGGCGGCAGCAATGGGTCCACGACAGTTACGAATGCCGAGATCTTCTATCCGACTAACCCGCCATTCCAAGTGCAGGAATTCACCTCCACCGGCAACCTGAACACGGTGCGCTTGGTACACACGGCGACGCTGCTGAGCAACGGACTGGTGCTGATTGCGGGAGGTCAAGGCTCCAGTGGCATCGCCTTAGCCAGTGCCGAGCTGTACAATCCTGCGACCGGGATCTTCACCGCCACAGGCAACCTGCACACCGCGCGGACTTATCACACAGCGACGCTGCTGAGCAACGGACTGGTGCTTATTGCAGGTGGCGCTGGCCCTTCCAACAACAATTTCTTAGCGAGTTCAGAGCTCTACAATCCTGCGACCGGGACCTTCACCGCCACCGGCAGCCTGAACACCGCGCACTCCCAACACACGGCGACGCTGTTGAACAACGGACTGGTGTTGATTGCGGGAGGCATAGGATCCAGTGGCCTCTCGGCCGGTGCCGAGCTGTACAATCCTGCGACTGGGACCTTCACCGCCACCGGCAGCCTGAACACCGTGCGGTACTTTCACACGGCGACGCTGCTGAGCAACGGACTGGCGCTGATTGCGGGAGGTCAAGGCTCCGGTGGTATCGCCTTAGCCAGTGCCGAGCTGTACGATCCTGCGACCGGGAGCTTCACCGCCACCGGCAGCCTGAACACCGTGCGGTACTTTCACACGGCGACGCCGCTGAGTAACGGACTGGTGCTGATTGCGGGTGGCCTGGGCGCTTCCGGTGTTCTCTTAGCCAGTGCCGAGCTGTACGACCCTGCGACCGTGACCTTCACCCCCACCGGTGGCTTGAACAACGGGCGGTACTCTCACACGGCGACGCTGCTGAGCAACGGACTGGTGCTGATTGCAGGTGGCGTGGGCTCTTCCAGCGGTGTCTTAGCCGCAGAGCTGTACAATCCTGCGACCGGGACCTTCAAGGCCACCGACAGCCTGAACACCGCGCGGTACGTTCCCACGGCGCCGCCGCTGCTGCCGACCGGCAAGGTTCTATTCGCGGGAGGGACCGGCAACACCGCGGCGGAACTCTTCCAGTTTGGTGCGATCCAGCAACTCGCGCCGCAGTCGTGCAGCTACGAAGGCCACATCAAGTCCGTTGCCGCATTGAGCACGCCAACGGCAGTACGTTTCGTCAACAACAGCGCGAGCCAGGCCTTCCAGGTTTTCTGGCTGGACTACAACGGCAACCGCGTGCTCTACGCCACGCTCGCTCCGGGACAATCCTTCATACAGCAAACCTTCCTGACGCATCCATGGGTCATCGCGGACACTTCGACTGCGGCCACGTGCCAGGAGATTTATTTGCCGCTGCAGGAGCAAGCGTCGGCGATCTTCCCACCCCCAGCGGGCGCCTCTAGCACAGTGCTCTTTAGCAATGTCAGCGCAACCGTACCCCTAGGATCTGGAGCTATTGAGGGCTCTTCTTCGACTGGACTTTACTTAGCTAACGCGTTTGAGTTCAGCCCGACTACGGCCGGTACGTTTACAAACGCTCGTATCGATCTTTGGACGAACACAAGTGACGGAGCCGTTACCGCTTCGCTTTACAGCGACGTCGGAGGCACGCCGGGAATCCTGCTCGCACAACTCGGCACGACCACCGTGCCTTTTTTCTCCAGCCTCCCTTCCTTGTCTTTTAGCGCCAATAACACATTGTTTACGCAAACCTCGGGGCCAGCCATCACTTTGGCGGCGGGTTCTAAATATTGGCTTGCACTGACTCCAGGCGACGCAACTAGCTTTTTGCTTTACGCCATTGGCGGGGCAACCGCTAACGTGACTCAGGCGCAACAGCGTGCTCCAGGCGGCGCTTGGACATCGCCGGGGCCTGACAATGTCCAGCTCGAGATCGATGGCACGAGCCCCTGAACGCCGACGCCGCGGTCCTCCTCGGGCAGCAAAAAGCTAGTCAGTTCAAACCAAGACGCCGGCGGGCATCCGCGATCATCGGATCTCCGGCCCCTTTAGCTTCGATGGCGAGAAACTGCTTGAAGGAATCTCCAGCAGCAGGGCTTTTCAAGCCTTCCTGAGCCCGGCCGAGATAGTAATACACCGAAGGAAACAAGTGGTAGGTGGGTGACTCGTCCAAGAAAAGCGCGGTCGCTTCGCCACGGCGCTTGAGGCAGACCTCGAGTTCTGTGTGGGCCTCGGCATATGCGCCTGCGTTCAAATAGGCGAGCGCCGCATCATAACGGCCCATCCAGGTATCCGCAATCTTTCGAGAATCAGCGCTTAGCTGAAGCGACTCTCGCGCTTTCCCACGGCTCAGCGCGTACTCGGCCTCGATCAACTTCGCGTATGCTTGCGGGTCAGCCTCCAAGTGGTTTGCCAATTGCTGTGCCAACGCCAGCGCCTTCAGGGGTTTCTTTGCCCCTAGATAGGCGCGCGCTGCCCAGAACAGGATCCCGGTTTCTTTGCTTTGTTGCAGCGCGAGATCGGCGGCATGCAACGCCGCGGCATTATCGCCAATCAGTAGATAAGCTTGTGCCAAGATGGCAGATTTGTTCGCCGCGCTGTCGGCATTCTTGCTTGCCAGGTCGTCTTGGATGCCTTGGGTCAGAATTTTTACGGCATCGGATACACGTCCCTCGTATAGAGCCACATCGGCTAAACCGGCTGCGGCAGCTGACCCAGATTGTCCCCCCAACTTCTGTAATCGTTGGTATGTATTAACAGCCTGTGCTGGATGTCCTTCTCCCAATTGCGAAAGTGCCATGCCGACATAGCCGAGCCCGAACGAGGGATTTAGCTCCAAGACTTTTTGCTGCTCCTGAATGCCGCTGGCAAAGTCCCCCGCATACATCGCATACAGCCCAACGTTGTTCCGTTGCGCGACGTTGTTGGGATAAATCTCTACCGCCCGCCGTCCCTCTTCCAACGCGTGGACCATATCTCTACGGTAGAAATAGGCGAGAGCGAGATTGGCCAGGCCCGCCGTGTCGGACGGATACTGTTTAACTAGTTGCGTGAATTGCTCCAGGGCCTTATCGGGATTGCGCGCCATTAGGTAATACGCACCACGCGTACGGTATTTCTCGCGGTCGCTCATGCTGTCGATTTTCGCAAGCGCCAGGCGGAAGTACTTCTCGGCCTCCTGCGGCTGGCCAGTGTTGTGGTACGAGATCCCGAGGACTACGTACGCGCGGCCCAACTCAGGGTCGAATTCCAGGGCCTTCTGCGCGTGCTGAATGGCATCATCCCATTTGCCGGCCAGATCCGCCGTTTGCGCCAAGGCGTACTCATGTGCGCCCTCGAGCGACCTGGCGGTGAAACTCTCGGCGGCAATCCGCTGTGCCGATTCGGGCGTGGAATCGCCGAGAGCAAGTCTCACCCGAGCGCCCAACTCGTCGACAGCGTGCAAGACGGAGTCTTTGTCCGCGGAATCCACCTCCGTGGAGCTGATGGAGCGCCCGGTCATTGCGTCCATCGTCTTGCAGGAGATCGCGTAGTGGCTTCCGCGGCGAGCCACGGAACCGGAGACCACCACGCCGACGCCTTCCCGCACCGCCACTAATCTCGCCAGGGCTTCGTCCAGGTGCGTGGCCCCGGGCCGCAATTGCGCGGCGACTTTGCGCGCTTGGCCCCGATTGTACAGGCTGATGAAGGAAGCTCCTTCCAGAGCGACTCCCAGCATAGGCTCCAGGGTCCCGTCAAAAATCGGATCTGCGGTGGCGTTCGTGAAATCGGCGAGAAGCAAGGAAACAGGCCCGTGCTGTAGGGGAGGACGGGCGAAGAATTTCTGTCGGAGAAGTAAGCCGCTGAGGATTAGCAGGATTACGATGGCGGGCGCGGCCCATTTGAGCCGAAAAAACGGCACTGGAGGCGCCGGCACGGCGGCCGTGCTGGCCGCTATTCTGCTAGCCGAGCGCGCTGCCGACACCGATCCGGAGACCGTGTCGCGTTTGAGCCGTTGCAGGTCGGCGCGCAGCTCCGCGGCACTTTGATAACGTAGCTGGCGGTCACGCTCCATGGCCTTGTTAATGATTTCTTCCAACTGCGGGAGCACTTGGGAATTCATCACGTTTGCGGGAGTGGGCGCCCGGTTGAGAATCGCTTCCATTATGATGCCGGCGGTTCTGCCAGGGTAAGCCAGTTGGCCGGTGGCCATTTCGTATAGCACTAGGCCAAACGAGAAGAGGTCGGTGCGCGCGTCCAAATCCTCTCCGCGCACTTGCTCCGGGGACATGTACGCCACCGTGCCGATAGCAGCCCCCGGGCTGGTGAGCATCTCCTGCCCGCTGAACGTGGCCATGCTGGCGGCGCCCACTCCTTCGGCAACAACGCCCGCGGGTGCGAGCTTGGCCAATCCGAAGTCGAGCACTTTGGCTTGGCCTCGCTTGGTCACGAAAAGATTGGCAGGCTTGATATCGCGGTGAACGATCCCTTCGGAATGAGCCGCATCGAGGGCGTCCGCAATTTGGATTCCAAGATCAAGCACCTGTTCCATGGGCAGGGGTTTGCCTTCGATGAAGTGCTTGAGGGTCTGGCCGTCCAGGAACTCCATGACGATGAAGTGCTCGCCATTTTCCTTGCCGATATCGTGAATGGTGCAAATGTTGGGATGATTTAGTGCGGAAGCAGCCTTGGCCTCGCGGCGAAACCGCTCCAGCGCTTGGCGGTCTTGGGATAGCTCTTTGGGCAGGAATTTGAGTGCAACAAACCGTTCGAGGCGCAAGTCTTGCGCTTTGTATACGACGCCCATACCGCCGCCACCGAGTTTCTCCTGGATGCGATAATGGGAGATGTTTTGGCCAATCATGGATGAAAAACCGTTGGCGAGGCATGTTAGGTCGTGCCAAAAGGCATGTCAACGTGGGCGTAGTGGCCGTTGTAGATGATTCCGACTTCAGCGAGGCGCGACTTCTGCCGATAGCGGGAAGCAGCCAGGGTCGCATGTCGCCACTCGGCAGCCAGTCGTGATCCCTACAACAAATTCGTCGTGGCAGCCAAGCCGACGTTCGGATGGTCCCGGGGGCCCGGTTTGCACGACGCGTACCACTGAGTTTAGCCTATCCCTTGCCGCCTAACGGTAAGTATCAGCCGAAAGGGCAGCACTCAAGAAAAGGGATGCTAGTGGACTTAACATGAAGTGCGAGAAGTGTTTGCGGCTGCATGGTACGCATTTGGGTGTCGGGTATGAGATCTCTGCTCCGGGCCTTCGCTCGAACTAGGACCTCAAGAGCACTGACATCCCAGTCGAGATGAATGTACGGCCTCCCATCCTTCGCGCAGGATGAGGGGCGTCAGAGCAAGAGCAGCGATAGGGTCAGCCCACGGTTTATTCCAGATGGCGTTCACTACCAGTCCCACAAGAGCAATCCAAGCCATGTATCCACAGAGGGCAGATTCGGCAGCATCGGCCTTCAAAGCAGCACTGGAGGTTACGACTGCCAACTTTCGTTTCCGGCTCGCCAGCCAAGGCATCATAACGGCAGCAGCTAGCAGGATTCCGATTCCGACTAGACTACGCTGGGCCTCGCGGTATCCGAAAAAAGTCAAAATCGAAGTCACCACCACGAAGCCTGCCAGTGCGAAAAGCAAGCCTCCTGCGATTCGAGCTGCCTGCGTCTCGCCCAGCGCGAAGCGAAAACGCCAGAACACAACCGCTGCCGAAAGCACCTCAATCAAGCTGTCTCCGCCGAAAGCCAGCAATGCGGGGCTGTGCGAAGTCCAAGCCGTCCCGAGAGACACGATGGCCTCGATGCTCATCCAGACAAGTGTGATGACCTGGAGTTGAAGAACTTTCCGCGAAACGTCAGACAACGGAGATGTTGTCGCTGCGATCATAAGAGCATCGCAAGTGATTCTACTCCGTCATTGCGGCGGAGGGAGAACGAGCGTTCCTCTGCGCAGCGCCCGCTCCTTCATGAGCGCGAAGAACACCGGCACGAGAATCAGAACGTGAATCGTGGAGGTGATCATGCCGCCCACGAGAGGAGCAGCAATGGGTTTCATCACATCAGCGCCGACACCTGTTTCCCAGAGAATCGGAATCAGGCTCGCGAGAACAACGCAGACCGTCATTAGTTTTGGCCTCAGGCGGTGGACAGCCCCTTCGATCACTGCTGCTTCGATGTCTTCGTGACGCAGAGGAACGCCGGATTTGAGCCGCTGATTCAGGGCTTCGTGGAGATACACAACCATCACGACTCCGGTTTCAACGGCAATGCCGAAGAGAGCGATGTAGCCGACCCACACGGCCACGCTGAAGTTATAGCCGAGCAGCTTCTGCAGAATGAGGCCGCCTGTCAACGCATAGATCGTCGGGAAAATGAGGACAGCGGCCTCGGTAACGGAGTGAAACACGACGTAGAGCAACATAAAGATGACAAAGAAGACGATCGGCAGAATGAGTTGCAGCCGCTCTTTGGCTCGCAATTCAAACTCGTACTCTCCAGACCATTTGTAAGTAAAGCCAGGAGGCAAGTTGAGTTTTTGCTTGAGCAAATTACTCGCGTGCATGACGAAGCCGCCGTAGTCCTTCGTGTTCAGATCGATGTAAACGTAGCCGGTCAGCGCGCCGTCTTCATCGCGGATCATGGAGGGTCCGCGGGAGAACGAGATTTTTGCGACATCGGAAACCGGAATCTGCGCGCCAGAGGGCGTGCCAATCAGGACGCGCCGCAATTCTTCGACGTTGTCCCTGAAGTCACGGCTGTACCGGACATTCACGGGATACCGCTCGCGGCCCTCGACATTCTCGGCGACCATTTCGCCGCCGATTCCCGAAGTTACCGCCTGTTGCACATCAGCAATAGTCAGACCGTAGCGAGCCGCTTCCGCCCGGTTCACTTCGACGTTGAGATAAAAACCTTGCGAAACGCGTTCAGCGAAGATGGACCGCATCTCCGAAATCGCTGAGAGGATCTGCTGTACCTGCGCGCCAACTTGCTGGATGCCCTCAAGATTCGGCCCCTGAATCTTCAAGCCGAGAGGCGTCTTGATACCCGTTAGTTCCATATCGAGGCGATTTTCGACCGGCATGGTCCAGGTGTTGGACAACCCAGGAAACTGGAGTTTCGCGTCCATTTCTTGAATAAGTTTTTCGTAGGTCATCCCCGGCCGCCATTGATTGCGAGGCTTGAGCATGAGCGTCGTGTCATACATATCAAGGGGAGCGTTATCGGTGGCGCTGTCGGATCGTCCGATGGAGCCGAAGACGGTTTCGACTTCCGGAAAGGTGCGAATGATCCTGTCTTGTTCTTGCAGCAGTTGCGACGCCTGCCCGATGGAGATTCCGGGCAAAGCTGTCGGCATGTAGAGGGCCGAACCTTCAAAGAGCGGCGGCATGAATTGACTGCCAATGTGAAGCGCAAGAGGAAGTGTGACGATCAAAAAGAGTAGATTGAGCAGCAAGGTGGTCTTGCGGAACCTCAAGCACAGGCGCAGAACCGGCAAATAGACAGCTTGGGTGATTCTTGAAATTGGATTCCGCGATTCAGGTATCAGCCGCCCCCGGATGAATAGGATCATGAGTACGGGCACAAGCGTGATCGCCAAGACGGAGGAGAAGCCAACGGCCAGCGTCTTCGTCCACGCCAATGGACGAAACATGCGTCCTTCCTGCGCTTCCAGTAAAAAGACAGGCAGGAAAGAAACCACGATGATCACCAGCGAGAAGAAGATGGCAGGACCAACTTGTTTCGCTGAATCCAACAAGATTTTCCGTCTCTGTGGTTCGAGAAGAGGCGCGGATTCGGTGGATTGGTGTTCCGAAAGCTGCCGGTATCCGTTTTCAACCATGACAATGGCCGCGTCCACGAGGACGCCAATGGCCAGCGCCAAACCGCCGAGCGACATGATGTTGGAGGTGACATGGAGGTAGTACATCGGGATGAAGGCTGCGAGCACAGCGATAGGCAGGGTCAGAATCGGAATCAACGCCGAGCGGAAGTGGAATAAGAAGATGATGATGACTACGCTGACGATGGCGGCCTCTTCGAGCAAGTCGCGTTGCAGCGTTTCGATGGAGGCGTGAATCAATCCTGAGCGATCGTATCCCGCGACCACTTCCACACCCGGTGGCAGCGAGGGTTTGATTTCCAAGAGTTTCTGCTTGATGCCATTGATGACGCTGAGGGCATTCATCCCGTCGCGCATCACGACAATCCCGCCAACCGTTTCCCCTTCTCCTTGCCACTCCGCAACTCCTTCACGAATGTCCGGCCCGAACGTGACTATTCCCAAATCACGGACGAGGACCGGCGTGCCGTTCTTGGTTGCTACAGGAACTGTTTCCAGGTCGCTCAGCGAATGCAAATAGCCGAGTCCGCGAATCATGTATTCCGCTCCGCCCATTTCAAGCAGCCGTCCACCAACTTCGTTCGTACTGGCTCGAACTCTTTCGATGACCGTTGAGAGGGGGATTCCGTAAGCGCGGAGTTTGTCAGGGTCCACGTTGACTTGGTACTGGCGAACGAATCCGCCGATGGTGGCTACCTCGGCCACTCCGGGAACCGTTTCGAGCTGGTAGCGCAGATACCAATCTTGAAGGCTGCGCAAGTCGGCTAAACTGCGTTGATGGCTGTGGTCCACAAGCGCGTATTCGTAGACCCAACCTGCGCCGGTCGCATCCGGCCCGATGACAGGATGCACGTTCGCGGGCAAACGACCCGTGATCTGCTGCATGTACTCCAGGACACGCGACCGTGCCCAGTACAAGTCTGTCGTGTCTTCAAATACGACGAAGACGTAAGAGTCGCCAAACATGGTTTGTGCCCGCACGGCCTTTACGTGCGGTGCGGCGAGAAGCGTAGTGACAATGGGATAAGTGACCTGGTCTTCGATGAGGCTAGGAGGCTGACCCGTCCAAGGGGTGTGGATAATCACTTCCACATCGGAAATGTCTGGCAACGCGTCGAGCGGAATGTGACGCAAAGCCCAGATTCCTGAAAGCACCAGCAGGACTGTTCCCATGAAAACGAGGAAACGATTTTGCGTGCACCAACCAATCCATCGGGAGATCACGTTACATGCCTCCCGTGGCGTTCACGCTCAGTTGCTTGGTTGCGATGAGTTGGCCATTCTTTTTTGCGAGAATTGTGACTTGCCAGGTTCCGCCGCTTTCCAGCTGTCCAGAACCTTCATAGAGCCCGCTGCCCTTGTCGCTGAGAGTGACGGGTGTACGCATCGATGCCATGCCCATCGCGGGCATCGCCGGCATGAAAAACGTCACGCTGACTTCTGCCCCAGAAATGGGCGCTCCATTTGCGTCTGTGAGTTTCACGCGGAAGACGTTGCTGCCCTTATGGGGCGGGGTTGGGTCTGAACTCAATTCGACAATTCCTTGCGGAGCGTTTGAAGCGGACGCCGCGCCTGCACCAGGCGGAGGTGGAACAAACGAACCAAGCGCGGCCTGAAGCTGGCTCTCGGAGTCGATTAGGAAGTTTGCGGAGGTGACAATTTGCTCACCCACTTTCAACCCCTTCAGCACGATAAAATCGTCACCCACGCGGGAGCCCAACTGCACCTCGCGCGGCTCGATGTAACCGTCGCTACGCTGCACAAAAGCAATCTCACGATCGCCGGACTGTAGGACGCCGGTTGCCGGAATAACAAGTTGGCTCCCCAACGGGACCTTCAAACTCACGTTGACGAACATGCCGGGTTTGAGTTGCAATCCAGGATTAGAAAAGACGACGCGCACCTTGGCCGTCCGCGTATCCATATCCACTTGCGGATAGATAAAGTCCACCCGGCCAGTGAACGTCCGCCCCGGATAGGTATTCACGGTGAGCGTTGCGGGAGCGCCAACCTTTATACGTTCGAGATCGTTCTGGAAGACCTGGGCCTGAACCCAAACGGTCGAGAGATCCGCGATAGTGTAAAGGCGCATTTCCGGCTGAACGGCAACGCTAGGCAGGGCATTGCGTTCGGTGATGTAGCCGGAGACCGGCGAATCAACTTCAAGTTCCTGTTGTACCTGGCCGGTGGATTCGAGGCGCGCGATTTCTTTTTGCGGAACGCCCCACTGCTTGAGACGCTCCGCAGCCGCGTCGAGCAGCGATGCTGCGCTGAAGGCGACACCTTGCACCGTACTCTGCGCTACTTGCTGCTGATTCTGCTTGGCCACTAAGTATTCACGTTCGGTGGCCACTAGATCCGGGCTGTAAACTGTAAATAGCGGCTGTCCCTTTCGGACGTATTGGTACGTAGCATCGGCAAACACTTTCTGGATATAGTGCGGAGAGATCTGCACCGGAACCAGCGGCGCTTCTGTCGATGCAGGGGGTGGGGCCATCGAGTTGGCCATGGAATCCTGCGCGGTGGAATTCGATGCCTTGGTCTCTACGTTCGGCATCGACTTCGCAGTGCGATAATGCAGCCACAATCCAAAAAGGACAGCAGCGAGGACTACGTTTCCAACTAGCGCCAGCAAGAACCCTATGCGATACGTTTTCATCACTTCGCTCCTTCTTCATGCAATGACAGCCCAGTGAGTTGTTCGAGTCGCGCGATGGCCGTCTCGTATTCGGCGATGTTCTGCCAGTAGTCCTCGTCAAGATGCAGGACATCGAGAAACGCCGTTAGCAACGCCTGAAAATCCTGTTTGCCCGATTGGTAGGCCGCGAGACCCGCTTGAAATTCCGAACGCGCCTGCGGGGACAGTCCTTCGCGGTGAATCTTGAGCAGTTCGGAGGTCTGCTGCACGATTACGTATTGCGAGCGCAGTTCTGCAGCGACTTTCTGCGATTGCGCCTGGAGTTCGCTTCGCGCACGAAGCTGCTCCGATTGGGCCTGGGCCAGTTCGGGGCGCTGTTTGCGACTGCGATAGATCGGGACCTTGATGCCAACGCTCAGCATGTAGTACGCGCGGAACTGGGTGGGGTCAGTGCGCTGCCACATGTACTGCACGTTGAAGTCGGGATAAAAGTCTTTGCGGGCGAGGTTCACCTGCAACGACTGCTTTTCGATCATCTTTTGTGCGCCAGCGATTTCTGGATTCTGCACTTGCGCCGCGGCCAGAAGATCGGCGTACGCTTGCACAAGAGGTGTTTCGAGGAGATCGGCCGGCTCGATGTCCGGTGATTCCTGTGAACGGTTGAGGAGTTGTTTGATCTGGGCTTCGAGCTTTCCGACCTGGAGATGATGCATGGCGATTTCGCGAAGCAGCTTCGTTTTTTGGAGTTGTGCCTGGAAGACGTCCTGCTGCGTTCCCATGCCGGAACGGTACCGGGCGTCGGCGGCCTGTTCCACTTGCTTGAGCAGCTCGCCGTCCTGTTCGAGGATCGTGAGTGTTTTGGAGAGATACGCAAGCTGGAAATACGTGCCCTCTAGCTCAGCGAGGACGGCGCGGCGCACGGATTCGACTTGTTGCTGCGAAACATCCGCTTCGCGTCTTGCAATCTCACCCTTCAAGCGCAACTTGCCTGGGTATGGAATGTCTTGCGAGACGCCGAGGCCGAGGTAGGCAAAGTCGCTATTCGTGTACCCGGCGAAGGGGCGAGGACTGCCCACGCTGACATGTTGCAAATTGAATTGCGGGTCGGGCAGCGTCGAGACTTGTGTTGGAACTTGCTTCGCCGCCTGCCAGCCTTGCCGCGCCGCTTCAATCTGCGGATTGTTCTTCTCCGCTTCCGCGAGCAACTCAGAGAGTGGAGTGACCGACCCCGTGTGCGATATTGGAGATTCCTGCGCAAAAGCATGTGCGGCTAAAGCGACGGAAAGCAAAATCACAGAAACACTTCGACTAAGAGCTACGCACGACAAACGCGCAGCGAAATTCGTTCTCGCTATTGAAAACATCTTTTTCTCCTAAGCGTGCGGATCGAAGCCGCGGACCATCGGTGAGTCACCCAAAAGGGCCTCGACCGAAACACGTCGGCGGGTTAAATGGCCAGTGGAGACAGAAAAAGAGACAAGCCGGTGATTTGCAGCACCGTTGAACAGCGGATCAGATCAGGAGGGAAGAGTGAAGGGTGTACAGTTCGGGAGGCGAATGCGGCGGAACCTCGAAATCCAAGCGAAACGCTTCGGGGTACGTCATTGCCTGCGGTGAAGCAAGAATATCGGTCGCAACCATCACTGGCGCATGGAGCGTCACGTGAGCGACGGGCAACACGCTGGGAGACTGAGACGAAACCATCGCCTTGCAGCAATCGTGGCTCTGATTGGACGGATCGCAGGGCATGGTACCGCAGCACTTCATGCTCTGCTGGTCTTGCGTCATCGCGGACATGCAGTCCGCAAATTGCAGGCCCAAAAAGGCGACCGCGGCCAAAACTACGAATAGTCTCTTGCCCAGCATGCTAGTTCGACTCTACGTGGATT
>WNFO01008762.1_pt1 | contig 14290 bp, 11 predicted proteins | sample 5400251 | NCBI WGS metagenome assembly WNFO01 (sample SAMN13153354, study PRJNA577476) | soil metagenome | isolation source: 100 cm saprolite under Madrone tree | place: USA:California | collected 2016-06-14 | reverse complement strand
CGCTTGCTCCGATGATGCGCGCAAAACCGTCGTTCACACCTTTGCCCCTCAGTGCCTGACGGGCTCTGGATGCGACAGTTGAGAACAATGCCGAAGAGGTGGATTCGGCTGTCACGCGCGTGGAAATGTCGGCCTGATATCCTCGCTCGGTGAGACAGGCCTCGACATCATTTCGATTTTCCGAAAGAACTGCATTTTCCCAAGCCATGGTCGCTCCTCTCACTATTCGCTGGGCCTTCTATTCCGTTACCCCAGGATCCACTCGTGGATGCCTGTTGCCATTCTGGTTTCTGTGCTCATTGCCGTTCGCTCTCGCTCATTGTTTGTTACTCCCCTTCGTTCTTGGCAGGCAGTGTGAAACCAATTCCGCCGCCGCGCAACCCGCGATAGTCAGAGGCTAGGTTCGCTAGATGGTGAGAGCGGGTGCTACGACTTTAGGGGGAGATAAAAATGCCTCTAGCGTTCCGGAATATCGATGTACTTCCTGCCGAAGAGCCGGGCATCAATGGACCAGGCACCCGGTCCGACCATTGCCAGAGTGGCGCCAATGGTGGCCAATATGATGGGAATCCAGGGATCGCCGCCACGCGAGAAAGCGATCCACACCTCAGCGATGGCTACCAAACCTCCGGTCACTGGGGTCCACAAGCCGACGAGAAGAAGTATCCCCGCACCGACTGCAATGATTTGCGGGGCTATGGATGCAAATTGATGTGCTTCACGTAGGTCGACGATCCCATAGTGAATTAAAGCAAAACCGGTAAGCATCCGGAGAAGCAGAAGTCCATGGCCAGGCCAACCATGCGCGAAGGTCGAGAATAGACGCTGCAAAACATCCCCTTAAACTCCACATGTAGGATAAGAGGCTCGCAACACGCCCAAAACGCGTAATAGTTGGATCGGGCTATCCCTCTTTCGGGGGATTTATAGTTCGATAATTCCGCGCTTTAGCGCGATCGTTACAGCATGAGTCCGGTCGTTAGCGCAAAGTTTTGAGAGTATATTCGTGACGTGGCTCTTGACAGTCTCTTCCGTGATTGCGAGTTGGCCAGCGATCACTTTGTTCGCATTGCCAGTCGCGATCAGTCGCAGCACATCGATCTCGCGTGGGGTCAAGTTGTCTTCCGCGGCATGGTCCGCGAGCTCGGCGGCGACCTCCGGGGGTATTCGCTTTTTGCCGGCATACACGGCACGGATGGTCTCCAGAAGTTCTCTATGCACGTGCCCCTTCAATATGTAGCCCTGCGCACCCGCTCGCAGGGCCCGCAACACTTGAACGTCGCCTGTGTACGTGGTCAGAACAATGATCCGCGCGTTAGGAAATTCATTGTGGATGTCGATGATTGCCTCGATGCCATTGAATCCCGGCATCTGCAGATCCATTAACGTTACATCTGGACGGTGCAATCGGAACTGTTCAACAGCTTCTTGCCCGTTGGACGCTTCCGCAACCAGCTTCATATCACATTCAGCGTTCACCAGCGCTGCGATCCCCTCGCGCAGGAGAGGATGATCGTCGACGCTAAGGATCCGAATCGGCTTAGGATTGATGCTCATGACTTCTCGTCTTGCGGAATAGCCGGAATCTTGAGTCATCACGCCGTCTTTCGGAGGCACCGGATGCGGGAACAGTCAGTTGAACTTCCGAGCCTGCTCCGGCTTCGCTCCAGAAATCCAATCGGGCGCCGATTTGCTTCGCACGTTCACGGACACCTGGCAATCCCCAATGTCCGGGCTGTCCGCCTTCCTTCAGGACCTTTGGGTCCATACCTTTTCCATCGTCGCGGATAAGCACTCGAAGGAGGTGATTATCGTATCGAATCTCAGCCTCAATGCGATGTGCATGCGCGTGCTGAAAGGCGTTTCGCAGCAATTCACGGGCAATTCGGTATACTTCGTCCTGAAGAGCGGGAGACAAAGTTTGCCGCTCGCCCTCGACGATAACGCGAAAGATCGGAGGATTGCCGTTTGCATCCGCAACGCTCTCCAGTTCTCTACCGGTTTGCGTCAACAATTCCGCGAGATCAGTCGGAGTGACCCGTTCGGCGCGTAAGTCCTTAATCGTATCCCGGCTCTCGGCGATCGCCTGTTCGGTCCTCAGGATCGCGCCATCAAGAGCTCCCATCGCCTCTTCTGTGCGCCTGGGGAGCATATTCCGGGCGGCCTGAAAACGAAACAAAAGACCGTGTAGGTTTTGTAGAAGAGTGTCATGCAGTTCCCGCGCGATGCGTGTCCGTTCGTTGACGCGCTCTTCCAGACGCATGTTGAACTGCCGCGCCACCTGGTGCAGTCGCAGTTGATAAAGCGCCCAGAGCAATGCGAGAAAAGCGGCCACGCACGACAAGCGGAACCAATTCGTCTGGTAGTACGCCGGGGCGATAGAAAAATCGAGGAACTCCCCGGCCTCGTTCCACACCCCGCTGTTGTTGCAAGCCGTCACGAGGAAGCGGTAGCTGCCCGGGCCGAGGTTTGAATACTCCACCTGGCGGTCGTTGACGACCTCCCTCCAGTCCCGGTCCTGCCCCTCCAGCTTGAAGCGGAAGTGAACCTTCTCCGGTGCGACCAGGCTCAGCGCTGTGTAATCAATCGTGAGGTCGCGCACCAGCGGCGGCAGCCTCGGGTGCGAGGATGATGCATCGCCGGACAAGTTCTGCCAGTAGATCTTGCGGTCCGCGGTGACTTGCTCGATGTGTACCGGCGGCGGTATCGGATTGCCGTCCAGGTGAGCTGGGTCGATCATCTGGACGACGCTTTGATTTGCGAACCACAATCGTCCGTCCGGAGACTGGGACACGTTTGGCCGGAAAGGAGTAGACATAGGTTGGGCGCCGTCAAACACGTCAAGGAGGCTGGACCTAACCGTCACGTCGGGGGACTCCCACCATCGCTGCAGCTCCGCATTTGGGATGGCAATAAGTCCGCATGCCGCGTAAAGCCAAAGGGTAGCTTTCCTGTCAGAGATGAGGGCGTAAATGAGGTCGCAAGGAAGGCCATTCCGCACCGTGAGACTCTGCACTTTCCCATTTTGCCATCCGACAAGCCCCGACGCCGTCGCTGCCAACACCGAAGCGTCGGAATTCACAAGGAGGCCGTGGACTGGGCCATCATGAGGGCTGCGATTTAGAGAGATGAATTCCATTTGGCCATTTCGGTATCGGGCTAAGCCACCGCTCGCCAAGCCCAGCCAGACACCACCGTGCGGATCAGCAGCAAGCGTGTTTGCGAGTGGCAATTGAGGGGAAGAGATCTCTTCACGGATTCCGAGACCCTGAATGCGAAGGACCCGATTCCGGTTTTCCGGGGACCAGGTCGTAACCCAGATGCTGCCATCGACATCTTCGGTCATTGCGCGAACGATGCCTAAGGGACTGCCATCACGCGTATGAATCTTTCTGAACTTTCCCCGCTCGTAGACCGACAATTCCTGGTCGACGCCGACCCAAAGCCGACCGGCTCGGTCCTCCAGCAACGATGTGAGCGCCCGTCCTGGTAAACCGTTCCGTGGCTGAATGGAAGTGATCTTGCCCGACCGGAGAACATCCAAATTATAACTTCCAATCCACACAGTACCGTCTCGCGAAGCGAGTATGGAATTGACCTGATCCGAGCTCAGCCCTTGCCGTGTGGAAAAGCTGGCCACTCGAAGGTCACGGAATTTATCGATTCCCCTGGATGTCGCAATCCAGATATTACTCTCGCGATCTTGGAAGAGGCCGTTCACGCTCACGGTATCACCCGATAAGCCATCCGAGCTGCGAAAGTGATCTACCGTGTTTCCTTGAATGCGGTAGATACCTTGGTTCAAGGTTCCGACCCAGAGAGAGCTGTCTCGGTCTAATAACAACGCTGTGACCTTGAGCGTACTGCCATCGAACTCCGGAGTGACGAATGGTTTCCATGCCCCCTGCACGAGTTGCTGTAGCCCCCCGCCCTTTCCCGCGTGCACCAGCCCGACCCAAAGAGACCTATCTGGTCTGCTCGCGAGGGCTAGTACTCCGTTGAATATCTCCGCTGGGTTTAGCCCGGCTGGTATATACGTGTCGGCGGAACTTGTTTGCCAACGGGAAACCATCAGACCACCGGCCGCCCAGACATTGCCAAGGCTATCGTTGGCCAGTGTCACCGCATAAGGAAGCACAAGTCCATCGTGTCTCCCGTAGCATCGCAGTTCTGTGTTTGTGACTTTACAAAGAGGACCTTTCGTATCAGACAAATTCGCCCGCGCGATCCAGATTGTGCCGGCGCGGTCTTCAAGGATCGCCATAATACTTGCAGTTGCGTCGCTATAGTTGGTCAGATTTCCATTCCGCCAACGCGCTAACCCCATACTGGTCCCAATCCACAGGCTTCCATCCCGCCCTCCGAGCAGAGAATTGATGCGGGATGACGGCAATTCATTCCCGTCCGGCGGTCTCCATGAGACGAACCGAACCCCATCAAAGCGCATCAATCCGGCCTGCGTTCCAATCCAAAGATATCCGTCGGTGGTTTGGGCGATCACGTTGGGCGTCCCAGCAAAAACTCCATCTTCTATCCGCCATGCGGTGTGCCCATACTGAGAGATTTGTTTACTGGTATCGAGTGCGCCGACCGGACTTATGTTTAAGAGAAACAAGACGAAACAGAACAGAAGCAATCTCGGAGTGTCTAGCTTCACTATCTTTGAAGCGAGACTTACAATTGGTAGTTGACGCGGTTCCCCGTTGAACCCTTCAGCCGCCCCCTCGCAGGGAGATGAGCTACAGTCTGTTCGTGAGATTCGCATCGGAAGGTAACCATCACCTGCCAAATTTTCGCGGCTCAAAATCTCCAGTTGATGGTTGTGTGAATTGACACTGGGCTTCCCGGTTGCACGTACACATTATTGTAGGAACCGGTGAAATAGCGTTTGTCGGCCAGATTGTAGGCATTTACCTGCCAACCCAGATGCCCCCGGCGATAAAAAATCGAGGCATCCATCAGACCATACGCGGGAATGGAGAATGAGTCCAGCAAATCACCAGACTGGGCCGTGTAGTATCGTGCGCCAAAGCCGAAACCCACTCCTCTCAGCCATCCATGCTGCACTTAATAGGTGCTCCACACGTTGATGCTGTGCTTGGGAACATTCTGCGTGGGTGTTCCAACCGGAATCACATTGTCCTCTACCACATACGCTTCCGTGAAGGCGTAGGCCAGGATTAGATTCCAGGTTCTGTGCAACTGGAAAATCGTCTCGAGCTCTACACCCTTGCTCCGCTGTTTGCCAGTCAACAAGTAAAAGTTCGGGTGGTTGGGATCGGGTGTGAGCACGTTGCTGCGCGTCAACCGGTAAACCGAAACGGTATTCACCATACGGCCTGAAAGCAGGGAGGTTTTCACTCCGCACTCCCACTGATCGCCCCTCTCCGGACTGGCAAAGGTGCCACTGGATGAGCCGTCGTACACCATTCCGGTTTGTGGCAGAAATGATTTGCTGTAATCCGCATAAAGGGCCACGCTCGGTACTAACCGGTAGGTTCCACCCACTCGTGGAGAGAATGCATTGCTGTCATTGCTGTCAGTCTGCGAGAAATCCCGGTTAGACGCGAAGTCCAAACGGCCACCCGCGGTAAGGGAGAGCCGCTCGGTCAATTGCATGCGGTCCTGAAGATATAATCCAACATCTTGTGTCCGAGTGTCGCCACTAGCAAAAGGATAAATCGGCGAAAAAGGCGTTCCATAGACGGGGTCGAAGACATCGAGAGGCATATAAGCCGAAGGATCGCTAAAATTGATGGATTCTTCTTTGTACCTGTTCGGCTTGCGGTAGTAGTCCACTCCGCCAACAAAATTATGCTGAATGCGGCCGGTCTCCACACGAACGCGCATTCCTGAATCTGCGGCGTAGGTGCTCCATTCTTGCTGGTATGAGAGTGGATAGCGGTACAACGTCCGCTCATCGCTCCCAAAGAAAGCCGGGTAGAGGAGTTTGTCCCAATGGTTCTCGTACCAGGCGAAGCGGACATTCTGGTAGAACGAAAAGGAATCGCTGAACCGATGGCTCAGCTGATAACCGAACTGCTTGTTAACCTCGGAAACGGGATTGGGATTGGACGGCTCACCCACAAAGAGGCTGATCGGGATCTCGCCGTTTGGGTTGGGAAGCACCGTCCCTTCAGCCGGAAGCGGGAATGCCAGATGGCCTGTGTCGTCCTGATATCTTCCAAGGAGCGTTAATTGAGTATCCGGGCCGATATCCCAGGTCAACGCTGGCGCTACATAAACACGGCGGCGGTTTACGTAGTTTACGAAGGAATCGTCTGGGCGGTAGAGCAGATTGATACGAGCGTAGAGCGTGTGCGATCGGTTCAACGATGTCCCGGCATCGATCGCCGGCTCATAGAATCCATAGGAACCGCCGGTGAATTGGACCTGTGCAAATGCGTCGGGCCGGGGCACTTTGCTGCGAAGGTTCACTATGCCGCCAAGTACACTCTGCCCGTATAGCGTGGACGAAGGACCCTTTAGAACCTCCACGGACTCGATACCAAAGATTTCTTCGCCCATGCCATTGCCACCGCGCAACCCGTCGACGTATGTATTGAACGACGCATCGAAGCCTCGGATGCGGTAGAAATCCCAAGCTTCGTAATATCCGCCCGGCATCACACCTGCCACGTTCTTCAGAGCGTCATCGAGTTTGTGCGCCCCTTGGTCGCTCAAGAGCTCGTGGTCCACAACCGTGATCGATTGCGGCACATCAAGCAACGATGCGTCCATCTTGCTACCAGCAGTTGTCTGGGTGACCTCGTATGCCGGAGCCGTAACCAAGACGCGGGTTTGCACCGTCGCTAAGGTCAGTGTAACCTTCCATTCCACGACCGGACCTGTTGCGGCAAGTACGACTTCTCGTTCAGTCGGAGCATATTTGTCAGCTGCCACACGCACACGGTACGTGCCCGGGGACAACTGCAAGCTGTACGCGCCAATCGAATCAGTTGTGACCGCCAGGCGCAACGAGCCGCACGAGGCGGTTATCAACGCGCCCGAAATTCCCGTCCCCGAAACATCAGAGACAGTTCCTGATAGCGTTCCAATGCGGTCTTGCGCCGCTTGACTGCATTCAAGCGGTGGCACACGATCGTCTGCCGCTACACTCTGCTGGAAAATCCCGAGCACTCCCAGAAGCGTGAAAACCGCAATCGATCTGCCTTCAAGCGCGACCATTCTCGCCTGCAATTCTGGGCGGGCCGACTCGGGTGTCACGGCGCATCTGCGGGGGCTGACATTTAAGAAAAACCCTTAGCCAGCTTCAGACCACCACAATGGTTTCGAGCCTCCATGAGTCACAACGAGCGAGCCAGCCGCAGAGGTTGGGCACTTCAAGTGATTGAAGATGCCCCCAGAAATGTTCCGCCTCAGAAAGTGATGTGTCAAACGAAAATCTTTTTGGAAACCATAGCTTTGGTGCTTCAACACCAGTGACGCGAATGGCCCCGCAGATACCAACTGTCGAGCAGTCTTTGGGGGTTAATGAAACATTCTCCGGCTCCTAAACTTCGGCAGCCCCGACAACATCTTAACCAGCCCACTGTTTGGCCAATCGACGCAGATGCTAGCAGGCTTCCTGGGCTCGGGCGGCGCCTGTGGCGGCTTCAACCCTCTGTATCAGATTGGCGGACCGCGCTTGATCCACCTCGCCCTCAAGCTCCAATTCTGAGCAACCCACACGTTACGAGTCGCCTGCTTCACGGCGAGACAATCCCAGAAAACAGAAAGGCCAGCTCGCTAGGCTTGCGTCTCTTTGGACACCTGTCGGCCTGTGGTCACTCGCAGACTGAGCCAATTGGGGGCGTGTGTTCTCCGTTTGCCCATCCCTCCTTAAATCTCAGTCACTTCCAGTCATCACAATTCTGGCATCTGGGTTGCTTCTTTCCAGAGTGAGGAGGAACTCATGCGCTATTGGAAATTTCTTGCCCTTCCCATCCTGATTGCAGCTTTGCTGAGCATTCCGAGATCTGCAACGCCTCAGGTCTCTATCAATGTCGGAGCAGAACCAAATTGCCCGTATGGCTACTACGATTCCGCCCCATACACCTGTGCGCCATACGGGTACTACGGGCCCGAATGGTTCAACAGTGGCGTGTTCATCGGAGCCGGCCCCTGGTTCCACGGCCCCCACGATTTCAACGGCCACGTTGATAACCGTTTCGATCCACATCACGGCTACAAGGGTCCACATCCGGAGCGTGGAGACAAGCCCTTCAATCATTTCCACGGAAACGAGATGCGTGATGGGCGCGGCCACGCAGGCGGAGGCCATCGCTAGGAACAGCGACAAACTCAAGCAAATGGGTGCTACGTAACGGATCCGAGCGCAGTTGCCAGATGCCGGGGCGAGGAAAACGCGAACGAAGTGGCAGCAATTGGTACGACGGCTTGAGATTGAGTAAGAATTCCGTGATCGAAGCTAAATATGAACGGAAGAGACTACACAGTTAAAGGAGGAAGAGAATGTCGCAAATCAAGAACTCGGCCCCAAGAAGTCACCAGCTTGCGCTGGGCAGTTTGCTGATTACGGGTGTGGTGATCGTGGGAAGCACTCTCGCTTTGGCCGCTAACAAGCCAGAAACGATTGAGGCTACTGCCATGGGCACAAGCACACAGATGGGATCTGAATTCGGGGTCACGCTGGACATTTATGATTACTCTACTCGGGCGGACAGACAGATGCTGGTGCAGGCATTCGACAAAAGCAAGAATGAGGGCTTGGTCAACGCGCTCGGCAAGATGAAAGCGGCGGGCCACATCGCGGTCACAGGTACTCTCGGGTATGACTGCAGTTACATCCGAATGATTCCAACCCCAACTGGGCGAGTTAGATTTGAACGACACGGACAAGAGCAAGAGCACGGGCGTGTTCTACCCTGCAGCCGAGTTCGAGATCGATAAACAGGGGGAGTTGCAAATAAATCTCATCGGGAACCCTTGGAAGTTGGTTGACGTTATCGCTTGGAAGGGAACGTCCGGCGTGAACTAATACGCGCTTGAACTTCAACGGCGCGCCGCAATTCGGGCATTCTTCGTGGAGGGTTGAAATCCTCTTTCGGCACTTCGGACACTCGTTCAGGTCTGCATTCCTTGACTATACGGGCTGCCCATGCCCGTCGAAATGAACGACGTGGTATGGCATGCCTTCTTCTGCGGCTCGCTTAAGCTCTTGAGCAAAGGCCTGGAACGTAGGCGGTACTAATAGAGTTAACTCCGCATCGCTGATTCGTTCAAGAGCACCCACGAGAGGCAACGCGCTGGCGCGATGGTCAATGTAGCCAACCTCCTCATCCTCGGGTCGCGGGGAAACGAGGAGGATGCGAATCGGGAGTTCTGAGGGCCGTAAGTTCTCCTGTTGTTTCCGATGAATCTGTCGCCGCACGCACGCAAGGGTAGAATCCTCGACAAGGTAGTCCTGGCCGTCGTGCAACAGCTCCCACGGGATTCCCAATAACCGCGCGCCCGCCAACCCCACGTCACTCCTATCTCCTTGATTGCTGTCCTCTCCGATGTCAATGCGGATTGTCAATCGACGACCACTTCCGCCCGCGTGTTGCCACTGATGGATCAGGCTGCGACTCACCTCATCAGTCGCGACCGCGTCAAACAGCGCGCGGCCCCAGTGTGGGAAGCCTCGCTCGACGGCTTCGGCTCGCTTCCGAAAGGTTCCCGTGGGCCATTGCATGTATCGTTCTAGATACCAAGAGAGTTCCTGGGCCTCGATAGAACCCAGAGGCGCGACAAAGTGCATAAGCTTCGACTGCGCAGTACGTTGGCTAGAATCGTTACCAACCAGGCGGATAAGCTGAGCGCGGGCCTCGACACGCACTACATCGTCGAACCGGCTCGCTACGGGCTTCGTCAAATTGAGGATCAATTCGTCGACAGACATCTTTTCGAGCTCGTCGTTGCTTCGTCCACAGGGTTGCTTTTCTTTACCTGCAACATCTCAACTCTCACTGCACCCATGTTATAAATCAAGTTTCCGTGAGACGGAGGCCAGCGCGCAAGCGCGCCTCCTCCGACCCGAGAATCGAAGCGAGACTCCCCGAATAGTAATGGGAAGTCGGCATGGCATCATGGACCATGGGCTCATGAAGAGCCCGGTTCTAGGCCGATGCGATCGTTCACTGCATTGCGAAAACGTTGTTTGCATCCGAGGTAACGCTCCGTGGTTTGCACCGAAACGTGGCCAAGCAAGAATTGGATCTGCTCCAGTTCTCCTCCTGCTTCGTGGCACAGTTTCGCGCAGGTTCTCCGAAGATCATGAGGTGCTACTCGAGAGAGACCGCTGTTTGACGCCGCCTTTCTGACAATGGACCAGATCACTTTCGGTGTGAAACCCGTACCCCACACACGGCCCGCCTTGTTGATCGATCGAAACAACGTCCCCGATATGATGGACGCCGGGATTGCCCACTGATCAATTGCTGTCTTGACCCAATCAGGCACGGGAACGGTTCGAATGTGACCGCCCTTGCCGTTCAGGTCGGCGAGCACCCAATGCCCCTCGCGAAGTTGCAGATCTTCGATTTTCAATGCTGCTGCTTCCGCCCGACGCAGACCACAGCCTGCCAGCACTGCGAGCATTGCATAATTCCGACGTTCTCGCAGAGTCGCGTTGCCAGCACCCGACAGCAGACGCCGGCCCTCTTCAGCTGAGAGCCAGTTACCGATCTTAACTCCCAGGCGGCGGACTCCTTTGACACGGCGGATTCCAGCCGCCAAGTCGGGGCTCAGTAGCCCGCTATCTGACGCTTCGTAGGCCAGTCGCCGGACCGCGGCCAATCTGAGATTGATGGTGGAAGAAGGGTAATGCTTCTGCTCCAGAGCAATGCGATACCGAGTCACGACCGTTTTGTTAAACGCCAGTCGTGGTTCAGAGCAATACCATTCGATGAACTCACGAATCGCATGATCGTAGGAACGCTGGGAGCTCGAAGAGACCAGGCTGTTCAGCACAGCGGATTTTGACTGTTCGAGATCAGGCAGCTTGAGAACAGTTTTCGGGGCCTTCTTCCTTTTGGGATTCGAGGACTTAGCCATCGGCGCGGCCTCCTTTTGCCGCGCCAAACAGGATGTTCCCGATCGCTATTTTCTGACCATCTGCCCGTTTGCCGGGATCAAATCGACGAATGGCTGGCGGGCCATGAATTGGGTGCCATAAGAAGGAATGTCCAGTGTCCATGCTAGACAGCGGTTTGTTTATTCCCGAACACTCGCGACTCGTTAATCCACGATTCGCATCCACATCGGGACGGAGTGTATCCAGAGAGATAGTTGGTCAAGCCAATCGGATAGTCGTCTTCAGCATTCACTTTGGCTTTCCCTAAGGTGGAACTCTTGTGAAAGACAAGGATGGTAACAAGATCCGCGAACTTAGCGTCTCGGAGCTAGTGATGGCCGCGTAATTGCATCGCAGGTTGCTGTAACGAAATCTGGCCTCTCAACACCATATAGGAGACTTGAGCAAATCTTCGATGCAAAAGACTCAATCTCGGCCATTTCAAGTTCTCTGAGGAGGCATACAATGTTTCACTCAATTCGTTATTCGAACATTCGGCTCGCGCAATTCTGCCGAACAGGATTGTTAGTTGCTTCATCCATATTGTGCGTATTTGTGTCCGTGGCCAAGGCTGTGACCGTGAGCGGTACCAAAAACATAGTGGTACTCAGAGTCTATTTTCACGATTACGCAAACACCTCGCGATACACGAAGACGCAGGTCGACGGATTTTTCATAAACATTAATACGCTGTGGGGCACGCACAGCTCCTACAGCAATATTTCGCTCAACACCCAGATAAACGATGCGCTCATACAGTTGCCGGACAATCGTTCGGCGTATATCGATGATTTTCCAGACGGCGATCTTTCCAACGGCGGGAAATTCCAGAAGGTCATTGACGACGCAATCGCCAATTCCACCGGCTTCACTTGGACCAACATCGATGCGGTGATGGTGGTCATGGCGGAGACGGACACGACGCAGTTTCATCGCGGCCAGGGTGGTACCTGCAATGCGCATATGGGGCCGGGGTCCTCTGACACACCCCTCGTGGGTTGTGCAATCTTCAGCGAAAACCCCAGTAGCACGGACGCACAAGTGTGGGGCCGATGGGCGCATGAGCTCGGCCACGCCTTCCAAGCCCGCGGAACGAGTCATCCGAGCGGGTATCAGAGCGCCTTTGAACAGATGGATGCCAACTATCCCGGTCAGACCGGAGTATTCGAAAAACAAACCTCAACTGATTTCGGATGGATGCCGGACGGCAAATACAAAACGATTACCGCCGCGACTGGCGGGGCAACGGTCGCGCTCTATGCCGAGGAATACGATCCCGCGGGGCGACCTAACCTGCAAGCGATCAAGGCCTTCTTGGGTACAGGTGGCAGCGTTTATTACATGGTTAGCGTGCGAAGGAAAGTTTTGGGCGATGAGCTTAATGCATCCTTTACGCCGGCAGGCATTCCCGATGAAGGCGTCTTGATAGAGCGGGTGACGCCGGGCGGGAGTCCGGAAGTTACTCTTCAAGGCAAAGGTGGTGATCGTAATAAGCTTTGGCACGAGGGAGATACCTTCAGTAACGCGAGCGATGGCATCTTTATTGCCGTCACCAAGAAGTTCGATGACGACGATTACAACGTAACCGTGCGCTATTCCGATCAGGCGGGCAAAGCCGATGTCGGAATTAATCCGTGGCTGTCGCCCCCCGGAAATACCTACGAAACCACTGATCTTTGGGTAGACAGTCCGGTCAACAACTACGGAATCTTTCGCTATGGCAGTTGGTCCGATCTAATGGGTAGTACGGTGCCAATGGGCAATGGAGATGATCCCGCCATTGGGTTGGTCAATCGTATCTATGCGCGCATTCGAAACTACGGTACGTCCACGGCGTCAAACGTAGTAGCGCATTTCGACCTCACGAATCCGCTGGGTCTTGGGATCAATGGCTCAAACGGCTTCTTGGAATTAGGCTCTGTCGATTCCGCGAGATTCCCAGGGCTGGCTTCCATTCCTGGAGGCAGTAGTACCGACGTCTATATCGAATGGACGCCGAATGCGACCTTGACTCCTGCGCAGATCGCCGCTGGCACCTTTTACTTCCACAGCTGCATGCGAGTGCGAATCGACCATCTTGCGAATGAAACCGTTTTTGGAAACCAGGACGGCGATGGTCAGCAGGAAAATATTGATTATTTCCAAGCGCCAGCCGGTCCAGGTGCACCGATTGGCGGAGCCAATACAACCTTTATTCACCTACGCAACGATTCCATGACCACCAAGAAGTATTTCAATCTGGCCTATGATCGAAAGTTGGTTCCGGCCGGTTGGAAGGTTCAAGTAAACGGCGGGCATCTAGGTATGGAACTTTTGCCCAACGAGGTTCGTGACATCCCAGTGGTAGTGACGCCGACTAGCACAATGCCGGCCGGCAGCGTGGGCAGAATCAAGATATTTGCCTCGAACTTTCACCTCTTAGTCAGCGATAAGGACCCCAATGATAAGCATCCCGAGTTCAAGCAGCTCGGCGGTGTCACCGTCGAGGGGCATGCGGTCCTAAAGACACACATCAAGTGCGAAGCCACTCGCCAAGGGTCTGCCGTTATCTTCAGGGGGCGGCTGGAGCTACCCAAAGGCGCGAAGTTCGATATGCGCAAAATGACGGTGATGCTTGCCGGAGCTGTGCCAGGCAAACGCAAGGGCGAATTCAAATTCTTGCCTCGTCAAACCGGCCACGCGCCGTTGACTGGGGACGGTGAATTCAAGGGGATCGTCGAACGGGCAGAATTTAAGTACGGCACTTGTATGTTTGCCGGAACCGACACTCTGAGCAGCGCGATCGCCGACTTTGCCTTAGTCAAGTAAACGAAGCAGAGATCTATGAGTTTTTTCCGGGTGCCTTAAAAAAAAGCATGCGAGGAGCCGATACAGGCTCTTCGCGTGCGAGTGTTATGAGGTTGTCCGTTCGGATTGGTATCGACAAGTCGGCTAGTGTTTACCGGAGGTGAAGTGACGATTGATCGTCGCGAATGATGTGAGAGGGCTAGTTTGGGATTTGGGTTGGGCGAATTGGGCTATAAATTGGAGGTGCCGATTCGCCCGGCGCTCGTTGCGTAAGACTTTCCTAAAACAGGACTTAGAAATGGTTGCGGGGGTCAGATTTGAACTGACGACCTTCGGGTTATGAGCCCGACGAGCTACCAGGCTGCTCCACCCCGCGTATCCATCATATCGGACGCGCCCGCTTCCGTCAAACCACTTCAATCGGTG
>WNFO01011817.1_pt1 | contig 14292 bp, 11 predicted proteins | sample 5400251 | NCBI WGS metagenome assembly WNFO01 (sample SAMN13153354, study PRJNA577476) | soil metagenome | isolation source: 100 cm saprolite under Madrone tree | place: USA:California | collected 2016-06-14 | reverse complement strand
GTTCCCGCCTTCGGGAATGAATGGTATCCCCGCAACATGCTGCGGCCCGGCTCCGAGGAGTACAAGCACCACGTGACCAACTACGGCCCACCCGATAAATTTGGCTACAAAGATTTCATTCCAATGTTTAAGGCCGAGCACTTCAATCCCGCCACTTGGGCGCGGCTTTTCAAGGAAGCGGGCGCGAAGTACGTCATGCCGGTGGCCGAACATCATGACGGCTTCGCCATGTACGGCAGCGATTTGAGCGATTGGACTGCCGCCAAGATGGGGCCCAATCGCGACGTCATCGGCGACCTCGCAAAAGCCGTGCGCGCCGAGGGCCTGCACTTTGCAGCCTTTTACGGCCCTGCGCACACTTGGCTCGAAGCCAAGCAAGGCACGCCGCTCGCCAATGATTTCACGTTCGTCTCGCCGGCTTGGACCGCGGATTGGCTGGCCCGCTCCTCCGAAATCGTGGAGAAATATCATCCGGACATCATGTACTTCGACTGGTGGATCGGCCAGCCCTCGGTACGGCCGGACCTGGCGCGCTTTGCCGCCTTCTATTACAACGCCTCACGCAAATTCGGCGACCACCTCGGCGTCATCAATTACAAAGACTACGCGCTCCCCGAGCGCGCTGGCGTGCTCGATGTCGAGCGCGGCCAACTGGAAGACATTCGCCCGCTTTACTGGCAGACCGACACTTCCGTCAGCAATAAATCCTGGGGCTACATCAACAACGACACCTTCAAGTCCCCGGAATTCGTGGTCCATCAGCTCATCGATATCGTCAGCAAGAATGGCAACTTGCTTCTGAACATCGGCCCGCGCTCCGACGGAACCATCCCTGACGAAGTCCAGCAAGTGCTCAGAGAGGTTGGCTCCTGGCTGCGGCTCAATGGCGAAGCAATTTACGCCACGCGCCCGTGGAGAATCTGCGGAGAGGGCCCCACCAAGGTGGCCGGCGGCTCTTTCCACGACACGGACACTACTGCGTACACGGCGCAAGATTTCCGCTTCACGACTAAGGGCAACGCGCTATATGCCATCGAGCTGGCATGGCCATCCACCCGCGAAGCCATTATTCGTTCGCTTGGTAGCTCGGTGGGAGGCCAGCGCGTTTCCGCTCTCACTTTGCTCGGTTCGGATTCCAGCTTGCCGTTTCGCCAGCAAGCCGACGGCCTGCATATCCAACTTCCCGCCCAGAACCCTGGCAAGTTCGCCTACGCGTTTCGCATCGTCTTTGAAGCGCGATGAAACAAATTCCGGCCCTTCGCATCTCATCGGTTAACGAGATCAAGGAGACTTTGTGGCAACCCGATTGGAAGGCAAAATAGCCGCGGTTACCGGCGGTGACCAGGGCATCGGCAGGGCCATTGTGGAACGTCTCGCTGCGGAAGGCGCGGACGTCGCGCTGTGCTTCCGCTCGAATCAAGCGGGTGCCGACGAAGTCGTGGCGGCAGTTCAGAAAAGCGGGCGAAAGGCCGCGGCGTTTCAATGCGACGTGGGCAAAGTTGCGGATGGACAGCGCTTCATCAGCGACGCGGTGAAGCAGTTCGGCCGCATCGACATTCTGGTGAACAACGCCGGACTGGAACGGCGCGCGGATTTCTGGGATGTCACCGAGCAGGATTACGACACGGTTCTGGATGTGAATCTGAAGGGCCCGTTTTTCGTTACCCAGGCTTTCGTAAAGCATCGCATGCAAGTCAAGGCCGGCGGCAAAATCATCAACATCAGCTCCGTGCACGAAGAGCTGCCGTTTCCGCACTTCGCTTCGTATTGTGCGAGCAAAGGCGGCATCAAAATGCTGACGCGAAATTTATCCATCGAACTCGCGCCGCTGGGCATCACCATCAATTCCATCGCGCCGGGCGCCATCGAAACGCCAATCAATAAAAAATTGCTCAACGACCCTGTTAAATTGAAATCGGTGCTGGAAAATATTCCCTTGAAGCGTCTTGGCAAACCCGAAGATGTTGCGTCGGTGGCGGCGTTCCTGGCTTCCTCCGATTCCGACTACGTCACCGGCACCACCTATTTCGTGGACGGCGGCCTCACCTGGAATTACCAGGAGCAGTGAAGTGGCGAGGAGCGGGCCTAGGCGCGCATGGCTGTGGCGCTGCGGGCGGCCTGCAAGAGTTTGCGGGCATTTTCGCGGATATCGCCGTGGCTGAAGACGGCATTGCCGGCCACCAACAAGTCGGCGCCGGCGCGCACCACATCTCCCACCGTCGTTAGATCGACGCCGCCATCGACTTCAATTCGAAACGCCAAGCCGCGCCGCTCGCGGATCTGCGCCAGGGTTTCGATTTTCTTTAGCGAGCCGGGAATAAATTTCTGCGCGCCAAAGCCGGGATTCACGGACATCACCAGCACGTGATGCACGATATCGAGCACTTCGTCCAGCATATGCACCGGCGTCGCCGGGTTGATGACCACCGCGGGCTCGCATCCATGCGATGCAATCAGGTGCAGCGTGCGATTCAGGTGCACGCAAGCTTCCTGGTGTACGGAGATCCAATTCGCACCGGCTTCCGCGAAAGCGCCGATAAAATCGTCGGGATTTTCGATCATCAAGTGGCAATCGAAGGGGACTTTCGCGATGGTCTTCCGCAAAGAAGCAACCACTGGCGGCCCGATCGTGAGGTTTGGAACGAAGTGGCCGTCCATGACGTCGAGATGCAGCACCGTTCCGCCGCCATCGATGGCCGCAAGGGCCTCGGCGCCAAGCTGCGCGAAGTTCGCAGAAAGAATTGATGGTGCCAGTTCGACCAAGGGCGCGCCTCCATTCCCGCAACAATCAAATTATACGCACAAGCTACCATCGGCGCTGTGAATGTCGCTATTTGGTTGGCCACGGTAAAGTGCAGCGCCGGGCGCTGCTTTCGCGCGCGAGCACAAGAACGCGCATGACGTTGAGCGCGTGTTGCGGCGTGACCGCCGGCGCGGCTTTGCCAAGCAGCGCGTCGCGAAGGTTGGCGTAGTAGCCGCGATAATCGCTTTGCGCCGCTGGAACGCTGCGTTCGCTGGTGGTGCCGTCTTCGTTAACCAGCGTCAGCGTGCCGGAGTTTTCTTTCTGCTCGGATTCGCTGGGTGTTTCTTCCCAGGGAATGCGGCCGGCGCGCAATTTTGGTTCCTGCACGTCGAACGCATGCTTCATGTAAGCGCCGCGTGTGCCGTGCAAGACAAAGCGCGGGCGCGTCTTAGCCGCCAGCATCGTGGCGCGAAGCGCCGCGCGCAACCCATTCGCATAATGAAGCACGACATCGAAGGAATCGTCCGCAACGGCGTGCTCGCGCTCGGCGCGGACGTCTGCGGTGATCGCTTCCGGAATGCCGAAAAGCAGCAGCGCGTGATCGATCAAGTGAGGGGCAAGGTCAAACAGAATACCGGCGCCGGGACCGGAGCGTTCGCGCCACGCGTTGGGCTTAAGGTGCGGACGGAAGCGATCGTAATTCGTTTCGAAGCGAACAACGCGGCCGAGATCGCCGCTGCTGACGATTTGCTGCGCAGCCTGAAAGTCGCCGTCATAGCGCCGATTTTGGTAAACGGTGAGCAGCCGGCCGCGCTGCTCCGCAAATTTGACCAAGTCGAGAGCTTCTTCGAGCGTGGGCGTCAGCGGCTTATCGACCACAACGGCGCGCCCCGCGTCCAGACATTGCCGCGCCAGGGAGTAGTGCGTGTCGTTGGGAGTGGCGATAACGACCAAGCGAATTTCAGGCATCGCCAAAAGCTCTTCCACGCTACGCACCACGCGAACGTCCGGGTAAAGCTCCGTAGCTTCGTTGCCACGCCGCTGCAATATCGCGGCGAGCCGGAGGCCCGGAACGGCGCGAATCACCGGAGCATGGAACGCGCGCCCGGCAAGCCCAAATCCAATGAGTCCGACTTCAATCATTTTGCGTCGCTTCCCAGTCTCTGGCGCGGGCTGGCGTCGTTGCGCGAAATGTTTGGCTCCGGCAAAATGCCATGATGTCCTCGAAAACGCAAATCGTGGAAAAAGCCTCGCCCTCCTCTCAGAGCATGATTTTCTATCTGCTTTGCGCCGGTTTCGTCGTCAACGGAATTGTGATCTCCTTCATTGGACCCATCCTTCCGGTCTTTATGGCCAAATGGGGATTGGACGACAGCCGCGCCGGACTTTTCTCCCTCGTCCAATTCTCCGGATCGTTCACAGGCGTTCTGCTTTCCAGCGCTTTGATCTCAGCCAAAGGATTCAAACCTGCGATCACGGTGGGCGTTGCCATGCTGGGGCTCGGCTTTGCTCTGCTCAATGCCCCGACGTTCGCGCTTGCTCTTGCGGCCAGCGGCATCTATGGCCTTGGCTATGGATTTGCCACGCCGGGAACGAATTTGTGGGTAGGCGAAACGTATGGAGAACGCCGTGCCTCTGCTTTGAGCATCATGAATCTCGCTTGGGGCGCCGGCGCAATTTCGTCCTCGCCCCTCGCTATGCTAACCATGCGCACGTCGCAGGTCACCCCGCTTCTGTATGCCGTCGGAGCAATTTGCGCTGCGCTCGCGCTGCTCCTCTTGCGGATGCCCTTTGGCAAGCCGCCGCATGAAGAAGATCCCGCTCCCGGCGCAGCGAGAGTCAAAATGCCGGGGAACGGTGTGGCGGCTCTGCTTGGAGTTTTGTTTTTTGTGTACGTAGGGACAGAGGTCGGGACTTCCTACTGGGCACCGGCGCACGCGCAGCGAGCGGCAACGTGGAGCAGTAACACCTGGACGCTGGCTCCCATGTTTTTCTTCGCAGGGTTGCTCGGAGGACGCGGAGCAGTGGCGGCGATTCTTCTTCGCTGGAAGGAAGTGACGGTCGCTGTGGGAGGAATCCTGCTTGCTGCCACGGGCGAATTGATATTTCTCTCCGCCCGCTCTCCCGTAGCGTTATTCGGCGGCGCCCTCCTCGCAGGACTTGGCCTCGCCGGCCTCTTCCCGATCTTTATTGCCTGGCTCTCCAAATGGTTTGGCGTGCGCGCACGAAAGGTTGGCGGCGTGATGTTCGCACTGGCGGCAGCCGGGAGCGCGCTCATGCCACCGCTTGTGGGCATAGTTTCGCGGTACGCGGGGAGCCTGCGCATCGGGCTCCTGGTACCGCTCGTCGGGTGCGCAGTAATGTTGGCCGTGATCGGGTTGCTTCGGCCGGGCGCTCGCGGTTGATCTGTCCTGCTCGCTGTTTGCGCCGCTTGCTGCGCGGCCAGCGGCAAACCGCGGTCTGAGGTATTCTTTGCGGGTGCAAAGTTCCCCTTCTCAGAGATCGCCGACTGTCGCTCTCCTTCTCGGCCTGGTGATTACGCTGGCTGCGGTCTTTGCGTACTCCGCCTACATGACCGTGCAGCTCGCCGGCCTGCGCAAACTACAGAGCGACATGGTGGACCGCGGGCGCAAAGATTCGCTGCAGCTTTTGCGGCTGCAAAACGATTTGAACACGGTGGCCTTGGCGATGCGCGACATGCTGGACGCCGGCGAGCCGTATCCGCTGAGCGCTTGGTCCGCGCAATTCGATCGCGTGCGAGGAGATTTGGAATCCGCGTTGCGCCTCGAGGAACAATATGCCGAGGTGCATCGCACGGCCGAGCAGCGCGCGTATTTGAGCCAGCAACTCTCCCAATTCTGGGATGCGGTCGACCGCATGTTTGCGCTGGCACGCGACGGAAAAGAAAAGGAAGCGCGCGACCAGATTCGCTTGTCGCTGCAAGCGCGGCAAGCGGCGCTGAGCACCGCGGTATCGCGGTTGCTCGTGGAAAACAACGAGGCCGAGCAGCTAGCCGCGGCGCAAATCGCCAAAATCTACGATGGCGTGCAGCGCCAGTTGTACATTTTTCTCGGCGCCACGCTGATTGCCATTGCGCTCACGAGCCTGTACCTGATTCGCTCGAACCGCCAGATTTTTGCGCGCCTGGCCGCGCTTTCCGAGCAGCGCAGCGACCTGGCGCAAAAACTGATTTCGACGCAGGAATCGACCTTGCGCCACATTTCGCGGGAACTGCACGACGAGTTCGGGCAGGTATTGACAGCCATCGGCTCGCTGCTGGCCCGCGTGGAAAAGCAGGTGCCGCAAGGCGCGCCGCTGCGCGAAGATTTGAAGGAGGTTCGCGAAATCGCACAGTCCACGCTGAATAATATTCGCAGCCTGTCCCAGGCCCTGCACCCCGTGCTGTTGGACGAGCAGGGGCTGGAAAGCACGCTGGACTGGTACGTGCCCATGGTCGAACGCCAGATCGGCCTGAAGCTGCACTACGAAAAATCGGGATCGCCGTTCGCGGTGGACAGCAACGCCGGCGTGCAGTTTTATCGCGTGCTGCAGGAAGCGCTGAACAATGTAAAACGGCATGCCGGCGCGCAAGAGGCAGCGCAACGGCGGAGGCACGCTGGTTCGACTGACCGTGCCGGCGGAGAAAGCGGAGGCGCATGGCGGATAAGCTCACCGTTTTGCTGGTGGACGATCACGCGCTGGTCCGCAAGGGTTTCCGGCGCATGCTCGAAGACGACTCCGCAATTTCCGTGGTGGGCGAAGCCAGCGAAGGACAGGAAGCCGTGCGGCTGGCCGTCGAACTCAAGCCCAAAGTCGTGGTGATGGACTGCGCGCTGCCGGGAATCAGCGGCATCGAAGCCACGCGCCAGATACGCGCGAAGATGCCCGCCGCCACCGTGCTCATGCTGAGCATGCACTCCGAGGATACGCTGGTGCGGCAGGCCCTGGAGGCCGGCGCCCGCGGCTACATCCTTAAAAACGCGCTCGAGCTGGATCTGGTCAGCGCCATCAAGCGCGTTGCGCAGGGGCACCTAGTTCTCGATCCGCAACTCGCCAAGCCCGAGGCGCTCAAAGGCGAGCGCGACAGCGGGCTCACCGTGCGCGAACTGGAGATTCTGCAGCACATCGTGGCCGGCAAATCCAACAAGGAAATCGCCGCAGAACTCGGTTTGAGCGCAAACACCGTCGGCGTGCACCGCGCCAACATCATGGACAGGCTGGGCATTCACAAAACGGCGGAGCTGGTGGTGTACGCGATTCGCAACGGCTTGGTGAATTTGCCGTGAAGCGGCGGGATTTTCTCGCCGGTGCTGGGGGCGCCGGGCTGATCGCGTGTGCTCCTTCCAGGCTGTTGGCCGCGACACCGGCCGCGCCGGGCTTTCGCTTTACGGACGTTACGACCCAAGCCGGCGTTCAGTTTCAGCACAACAGCGGGGCCTACGGCGGCAAGCTACTGCCGGAAACGCTGGGCTCCGGCTGCGCGTTTCTCGATTACGACGCGGACGGCTGGCAAGATATTCTGCTGATCAACGGAACGGATTGGCCGGAACACAAGCGCCAGCGCTCCACGCTGCGCCTGTACAAAAACAATCGCAACGGCACGTTCACCGACGTTACTCGCGCTGCCGGGTTGGATCTCGAAATGTATGGGATGGGCGTGGCGGTCGGCGATTACAACAACGATGGCTTCCCCGATATTTTTATCACCTGCGTGGGACAAAACCGCTTGTTTCGCAACACCGGCAAGGGCACCTTCCTTGACGTCACGCGTGCCAGCGGCCTGAGCGCCCGCCAAGCCTTCAGCACCTCCGCGCTATGGTTCGATTACGACCGCGACGGCTTGCTGGATCTTTTCGTGTGCAATTACGTGCGCTGGTCAGAGGAGCACGACGTATTTTGTAGCCTCGACGGAAAGCACAAATCGTTTTGCACTCCGGAAGCCTATCGCGGCGATACCTGCTGGCTGTTTCACAATCGCGGGGACGGAACGTTCGAAGACGTGACCGCCACCAGCGGAATCTTCGACAGCAGCTCCAAATCCCTGGGCGTTGCCATGATCGACTTCGACCAGGACGGCTGGCCGGATCTGCTCGTGGCCAACGACACGCAGCCCAACAAGCTCTATCGTAATCTAGGCAAGGGCAAATTCAAGGACGTCGCAGTGGAAGCGGGCCTGGCCTTCAGCACCGAAGGTAAGGCGCGCGCCGGTATGGGCGTGGACGTGGCCGACTTCGAAAATTCCGGCAAGCCCGGAATCGCCATCACCAATTTCGACAATGAGATGATTGGCCTGTATCGCGCCGTACGCGCGGGAAGCTACGACGACATTTCCCTCGCCGCCGGCGTTGGCCTGCCGTCGAAGAGCACTCTCGGTTTCGGTTGCGCCTTCCTCGACGTGGACCTTGACGGCGCTCTGGACCTGCTCATCGCCAACGGGCACATCGAAGAGACCGTGCGCAACATTCACGGCAACGTCGGCTACGCGCAGGCGCCGCAGCTTTTTCTGAACGAAAGCGGCGGGAAATTCCGCGACGTCGCTGCGGATGTCGGTGGCGGCTTCGCGCAACCCAAAGTAGGCCGCGGCTTGGCCTACGGAGACTTCGATCGCGACGGCGATCTCGACGTCTTGCTGACCACCAACAACGGCCCCGCTTATCTTTATCGCAACGAGAGCACCGCTGGAAATCGCAGCATTCGCTTTCATCTGGTCGGTACGAAATCGAACCGCGACGCTATCGGCGCGTTGGTGCGCATTTTTTACAATGGGCAGACGCAAACGCGCGTGGTGAAGAGCGGGTCGAGCTATCTTTCGCAGTCGGAATCGCCGCTGACTTTCGGGCTGGGCAAGCGACCGCAAATCGAGCGCGTGCAGATGGAATGGCCCAGCGGCGCCAAGGAAGAATTCAAGAATCTGGACGGCGGCAGAACGTACCAATGCATTGAAGGGAAAGGACTTAAACCGCTCGATGGATTCTAGTGCTTTCGTATTATTGCGGCCCTTGCGGCTGGGGGATATAAATCGCGCACATAACGCTTCCAGCGAGACATTCTCTTCTAGCGCTCCGCGGAGGCACCCCAAGCACTCGCGGCCGGATGTGCACCCATCCGGCCGCATTTTTTAGTTTAGCGTCGAGGCGTTCAGGGAGTGGAGAAACGCGCGATGGAACGTTGGCGCTCGCGAAGCCTGGTGGCGTTGGTCGCAAGCGCGATCTTTCTCTACGCCTTTCCTTCCGCCACGATTACTTACGGGATCCTCGTTCTTTTTCACGTTGGCGCCGGCATCCTGCTGACGATTCTGCTTCTGCCTTTTCTTTTGGGTTTGCTTACAGGCGGCGCGCCAGTGGCGCGCATCGGCTGGGCGCTGTTGGCGGCGGGCGCGGTGCTCGGCATCGGGCTGATTTTTGTAGGCACCCTGAGCCACCTGAAGCCGTGGCTGTACGCGCACGTCGCTCTTTGCGTGGTTGGCTCGCTGTTCGTCATCGCTTCCTGGTTCGCTGCACGCGGATGGATGGGGGCCACCGCGGCGCAGCGGGCGCTGCGCTTTGCGGGCCTTGTTCTGGCCACCACCACGATCGCCGCGGGAGCGTGGTGGGCTCGCGAAATCCCGTGGAGAAATGCCAACCGCATCGTAAATCCGCAAATGCCCGCTGCATCCATGGATGGCGAAGGCGATGGCCCGCAGGGAAAATTCTTCCCGAGCTCCGCGCAAACCAAACATAACGGTTACATCCCGGCCAAATATTTCATGCAGTCGGACGCTTGCCAGCGGTGCCACGCCGACATTTACAAGCAGTGGTACAGCTCGGCGCATCATTTTTCTTCCTTCAACAACCAGTGGTATCGGAAAAGCATTGAGTACATGCAAGGCGTCGCCGGGGTACGCGCCTCCAAATGGTGCGCCGGCTGCCACGATCCCGCGCTGCTCTTCAGCGGCTTATTTGATAAGCCCATCCAGGAAATTGTCGATCGCCCCGAAGCCAAGGCCGGCCTGAGCTGCTTGATGTGCCACAGCATCGTGCAGGTGAAGAGCACCATGGGGCAAGGCGACTTCGTGCTGGAATATCCGAAATTGCACGAACTGGCGGCCAGCGAGAATCCGGTGGTGCGCACGCTGCACGATTTCCTGGTGAAAGTGAATCCCGAGCCGCACCGGCGAACGTTCCTGAAACCGTTCATGCGCACGCAGACCGCGGAATTTTGCGCCTCTTGCCACAAAGTTCATCTCGATGTTCCCGTGAATCACTATCGCTGGATTCGCGGGTTCAACGAATACGACAACTGGCAAGCCAGCGGCGTGTCCGGCCAGGGTGCGCGATCCTTTTACTATCCCGCGAGCTCCATGATGTGCGCGGACTGCCACATGCCTGCGGTGAGATCGACGGATTTCGGCAACATCGATGGCTTCGTGCATTCACACCGCTTTCCCGGCGCGAACACCGCGGTGCCAACGGCCAATCAGGATCAGACGCAGCTGGAGTTAAGCCAGAACTTTTTGCGGGACAAACAGTTGAGCGTGGATATTTTTGCGATCTCGCGGGCGGGCAACGAGGTCACTGCGCCTGCGGCCGGGAAAATGGGCCGGCCGGAGTTGTCCACGTCTTTTGCTGTGGGTGAAGAAGCGGATTCCTCGCTTCCAACCGGTCCGGCGGGTGAGGCGCGCGCGATCACCGCGCCGCTGGGGCGCGTGGATGCCGCGGTGCGTCGCGGCGACGATGTGCGCGTCGACGTGGTGGTGCGCACGCGCAAGGTCGGACACTTTTTCCCTGGCGGAACGGTCGACGCCTTTGACGTCTGGCTGGAGTTGCAAGCCGTGGATGAAAAAGGCCCGATGCTTTTCTGGAGCGGCAAAGTCGATGACGACGGCAAGGGCCCGGTGGAAAAAGGAGCGCATTTCTATCGCTCGCTGCTCATCGACGCTCATGGGCATCCCATCAACAAGCGCAACGCCTGGGCCAATCGCGCTACTGTGTACGTCCACTTGATTCCGCCGGGCGCTGCGGACACGGCGCACTACCGCCTGCATATTCCGGAAAACTCCGGCGACAAAATCACTCTGCATGCCAAACTGAACTATCGCAAGTTCATGTGGTCCAACACGCGCTTTGCTTTCGCGGGCACGCACGATTCGAACCAGCCGCCCGGCGCGGTAACTCCGGATTACGATGACCGGAAACTGCTGTTTAGGGCGGTCGAAGCCAAGAACATCGCCGGCGAGCTGAAAGAGGTTCCGAATCTACCGATTATTAGCGTCGCCGAGGATTCCAAGACACTTCATGTTCTGCCGCGAAACGCGCCGGCTCCTGAAGCAAAGATCGCCCTGGCGAAGGAAGACTGGTCGCGCTGGAATGATTACGGCATCGGCCTTTTCCTGCAAGGCGATTTGAAAGGAGCGGCGGCCGCATTTCAGAAAGTCGCGGACATCGATCCGCAGAATCCAGATGGTTGGGTGAACATCGGACGCGCGTTGGTACAGGAAGGCGACACCGGCGGCGGCCGCGCCGTGCTGGAAAAAGCGCTGGCGCTGAAGCCTGGCCTGGCGCGTGCGAATTTCTTTTATGCGCGCATATTGAAGGAAGAGGGCAAGTATGACGACGCCATCGCGCGCCTGAAAATCGTCCTTGCGCAATATCCGCGCGACCGCGTCGTTCACAACGAGGTCGGCCGCATTCTCTTTTTGCAGAAGCGCTACGCCGTGGCCGTCGGCGAATTAAATCAGACGCTGTCGATTGATCCCGAAGATCTGCAGGCCCATTACAATTTGATGCTGTGCTACAGCGGGCTGGGCGACGAAGCGCGCGCCAACGAGCACAAAGAGCGCTACCTGCGATTCAAAGCGGACGAATCTTCGCAAGCGATCACCGGCCCATACCGCCAGGCGCATCCGGAAGATAACAACGAGCGTCAGCCGGTCCACGAGCATGTTTCGGTCGCGCTGACCGCGCCCGCCAAGACCTCTGGTCGCCGCGCAACGGCGGTCGCTTCGCCGTCCGCGGCAAATCAACCAGGTGGTTCGCACTGACGTGAGCAAGAGCCTTCGTAGTGCCGGCATCCTGCCGGCGTTTTGAGTAGAGCGAGGAGAAGAGCATGACCTGGATCAAGACATTAACGATGGAAGAGGATCAGCGCGTGAAAAAAGCGATGGAGGCGCAGCGCCAGCTCTATCCGATCGAGTACGCCACGCCCGTACATCCCGTGAACAATGGCGCAAGCTCCAGTATTGTAGCCTCGCACTCCCTGATTCCTGACGCGCTGTTTCACGCCTTCAGCACGTTCGGCGCCTTGATGTCTCCGGAGCTGCCGCTGCAGCGGCGGCAGCACGAAATGATCGCCACGATGGTGTCGGTCACCAACCGGTGCGTGTATTGAATCGAGTCGCACGCAGAGTTTCTGCGTCGCGTCACGTTGGACGAAAAAATGGTGGGCGCACTGCAGAAAGATTACCGTTCCGCGCCCATCAGCGATCAGGACCGCGTCATGCTCGATTATGTGGTGAAACTGACCAAGGATGCCACCAGGGTTTCGCCGGAAGATCACGCCAAGCTGCGTACGGTGGGCTTTGACGACCGTGCGATCTTGCAAATTACGCTGATCGCGTCCTGGTTTAACTACATCAATCGCGCCGCGGACGCTCTCGGCGTGGGCCGCGATTGAATCATGAGGACAGAATGAAGGGACTCGCCGTTTTCCTGGCTATTTTCACGCTTGCAGCTCTTGCCTCAGTGCCCCGAAACGCTGACAACCCGGCCGCGAGTTCCGAGGTGACCTTTCGCGATATCACGCAGCAAGCCGGCATTCGCTTTGTGCATAACAACGGCGCGTTCGGCAGAAAGTTCCTGCCAGAGACACTCGGCCCCGGCGTGGCGTTCATTGACTACGACAACGACGGCTTCCCCGACATTTTTCTCGTTAACGGCATGGACTGGCCCGGGCACGTGCAGAAACACACCACGCCGAAGCTCTACCACAACAATCACGACGGCACATTCACTGATGTGACCCGCAAGGCCGGACTGGACATCGAGCTCTACGGCTTGGGCGTGGCCGTGGGCGATTACGACAACGACGGTTTCGATGATCTGTTCATCACCGCGCTGGGCCAGAGCCGGCTCTTCCACAACAACGGCAACGGCACCTTTACCGATGTGACCCAGAAAGCCGGGCTCGCCGGCCCGCGCGAATTGAGCTCCAGCGCCGCCTGGGTCGATTACGACAAGGACGGCCGCCTCGATTTGGTCGTCGGCAACTACGTGCAGTGGACCCCAGAGACCGATCTCTACTGCACGCTCGACGGCAAAAACAAATCCTACTGCACGCCGGAATCCTACAAAGGCACTGCCGCTCGCCTCTGGCACAATCGCGGCGACGGCACGTTTGAGGACGTCACGCAAAAAGCCGGACTCGGCGAGCCGACCTCAAAGACTATGGGCATCGCTGTCCTTGACTACGACAATGACGGCTGGCCTGATTTGCTTTTTTCCAACGACACGCAGCCCAACAAACTGTATCGCAACAATGGCAACGGCACCTTTTCCGAAAAGGGTGTCATCGCCGGCATCGCCTTCAGCGAAGACGGCGTCGCGCGCGCCGGCATGGGCGTGGATGCCGCTGACTACGATCACTCCGGCCATCCCAGCGTGATGATCACCAACTTCTCGAATCAGATGCTTTCCCTGTATCACAACGAGGGCAAAGGCCTGTTTGTCGATGAAGCGCCGCAATCCGCGATCGGACGCGCCACTCTTCTCACCCTCGGCTTTGGCTGCTTTTTTTTCGACTACGACCTCGACGGCTGGCCCGACATTTTCGTGGCCAACGGCCACATCGATCCCGAAATTCAGAAAGTGCAGGCCAACGTCAAATACGCCATGCCGCCGCACCTTTTCCGCAATCTCGGTAAGGGAAAATTCGAGGAAGTAACCAGTACGATGGGCGCAGCGCTTGCCACGCCTCGCGTCGGCCGCGGCGCCGCCTACGCCGACATCATGAATCGCGGGCGCCTCGATCTGCTTCTCTCCACCAATGGCGGCCCCGCATATCTCTTCAGGAACGATGCGCAAGGGAGCGGAGCAAATCACAGCCTGCGTATCAAGCTAATCGGCACAAAATCGAATCGCGACGGAATCGGCGCGGTCGTGCGTCTCACCTCCGGCGGGGAAACACAAACGCAAATGCTGCGGAGCGGCTCCAGCTACCTTTCCGCCAGCGAGCTGGTTCTTACGTTTGGCTTGGCGCAACGCGATAAAGCCGACACCATCGAAATCCGCTGGCCCAGCGGCGCCGTCGATCGCCTCTCGAACGTATCCGCGGGCCAGACCATTACCGCGACCGAAGGCAAAGGTGTCACTGCCTCGCGCCCCTACGCGAAATAATCTTCTCGACGTGCAGCAATTGCCGCAGCTAGCTTCTTCGTCGGCTAACCGCCCCTAAATCCCTTACGCCTCGGCGCCACGCCTCGGCTGCAAATAATAATGAATCGCCGGCGTGAAAATCAGCGACAGCACCATGGAGCTAAACAATCCGCCAATCACCACAATGGCCAGCGGTTTCAA
>WNFO01002916.1_pt1 | contig 14293 bp, 14 predicted proteins | sample 5400251 | NCBI WGS metagenome assembly WNFO01 (sample SAMN13153354, study PRJNA577476) | soil metagenome | isolation source: 100 cm saprolite under Madrone tree | place: USA:California | collected 2016-06-14 | reverse complement strand
ACATAGTCCACGGCGCCCAGCCGCGTGGCGGCCACCGCCGAAGCGATGGTTCCATACTGCGTCAGCACGATCACCGGCAACGTTGGGTTGGTGTCGTGCACGCGCTTCAGCAACTCCATTCCGCTGGTTCGCTGCAGCATCAAGTCCGTCAGCACGATATCTATCGCGGAGTTTTCCAAGACTTCCAGCGCCTCCTCCGCGCTGGCTACCGCGAAGGCTTTCATGCCCGCCTCCCGGGCAACGTCGGCGCAAGTCTCGCGGATAGAAGGCTCGTCGTCGATGATGAGGATATTCATCGAGACGGCTTCGCGGATGACTGCCGCTTCTTCACTCATGCGTGAACCGACGGATTCCATCAGCCATCTCCGAGCATTCTCAATTCCATTTCTTGTGCCAGCTATTGATTTTCCAGAATAGGTATAGTACCTGTTACATATATCAAAAATGAATGCAACCTGGCAATTCTTGCGTTCTTTCGGAGGCGGCCAGCGCAAGAGCCCTCCATTTCCTTGCGCCAGTGCCAGAATAGAACGATTCATTCCCATTTTGGAGAATCCCCACTGCTCGTACTGCAGCCGAACATTGCTGTTGACACAAGAAAAAGGGCCCTCCGAGTTTCACTCGAAGAGCCCCCTTGCAGAATCTTTCGCCAAACCTGGTTTACGACTCTAAGGCCCCAACCACTCCCTTCATGGCGTGGAATTTTTTGCTGGGCTGCCGCAGACGCTTTCTTCTTCGCGCGTTCCCCGCCGGATCTGCTGAGCAAGGTCAAGGCGTCCTTGGCGTTGAACGGGAAGCGGCGAACCGACTGCTCGCCCGTGGTGCTCAGGGTGACGTCGACGCGCCGGTTGTTGGCCAGGCGCACGGTCAGAAGATTCCGCACGAGCCGCTGTTTTTCGGCGGGGGTCAAGTCTGAATCCGCTTCGATCAGTTTCTTGACATGTGAGAAGTCCCCTTTTTCGCAAGTCCTCGATGCAGGAGCCGGGGCACACGCGGAGGCCCGCGGCACTTGCTCGCAGCGGGCGGCGGCTGTAATGTTACGTCTGCTGGGTTACTGTGCGGAGCCGGGGTTTTGCGCTGTGCCTGGCCCGCTATCCGCGCTGAAGATGGTCACTTGCACGCGGCGGTTCTTCTGCCGGTCGTCCCTGGTCTTTTCGTCGTTTACCGGCTTGTCCTTGCCGAGTCCCACGATTTGGATGCGGTACACGGGCACATTGTGCTGTGATACGAGATAAGTCTGCACGGCCTCGGCGCGCCGACGGCTGAGCTCGAGGTTGTATTCCGGCGTGCCCGTCTTGTCCGTGAAGCCTTCAATGGCCACGAAGTAGCGCTTCATGCCTCCGACTCTCCCGGTGCCGAGTTGGTCGAGCTGCTGCTTGGCTTCATCGGTCAACTTGGCGGAATTGAATTTGAAGAGCACCACGACGTCGCCCGCCGGCTTGTAGTCGTCAATGTTCGCGATGCGCTCGTTGAGCTCAGCGCGAAGATCGGACTTCACCTGGTCGGTTTTCTTGGAGGCCGCGTCGGCACGCCCAAGGGCATCGCCCGCGCGCGCATCGGCGGAGTCCGCCTTTTCCGCGGCTGCGCTGATCTTAGGCTCGTCACTCTCCAACTGTCTCTGGGTGCCTTGCGCCTGTTTTTCTACTTCGTTGACCTTCGCGTTGATGGGATCGGTTTGCTGGGCGACATACTTCTTCGTCGCACAACCTGCCAATAGCAGCACCACGCTGGCCACGATCGTAGCTTCGATGACCCGCTTCATGAGTATTCCTCCATTCGAATTTGAGCTGAATTCCCGTTGGTACAGTTCGATTGCTCTGGGCCGGGCAGAAGCGGGCTGGACACTTCGCGGGGCTACCTGGCGGGGTGGCAGGGCCACCGGAACCATTGAACCAAATCTTACTGTAAAGTCGTCCAACTTACCACCATCGTTCTATCCGCGCCGCCGGGCGCCCCACATCGTCAGCCTAACCTACACTCCCTTCTGCAGCTTCTTGTTAAGTTTGACCACCACATCTCCGCAAACACCTTTGTGGCGGGCTTGCTCCAAAACTATTGCGCCGTAGGTGTCGCGCCGGTGATGCGAAACTTGTACCAGGAAGTTCCCGCAGGGTACAGCACGTCACGGATCTGCGCGTTCTGCTCTTCTCCCGGAGCGAGATTGAACGGAATCGTTCCTTTGTTTACCAGCAGCGCGGCATTGGTCGGGCCGACGTACGTCGTTTCATACTCAATCTTGCTGTAGGTGTAAGCTTTCGATTTGTTGTCGATGTCCACCAGCCAGACCGCTGTGGTGCCGGTGCGATCTTTTTCCATTCTGGCGCTCAGAACCTTCAGGTCATGCACCGGGTCCGCTTTGCCTGCCACCGCGGGCGCAGCGACCGCAGCGGTCACCGGCGCTGCGGATTTGTTGCCGCTCTTCGACATCGTGTAGAGCACAACACCTACGGCCGCCGCCGCGACGACCACAAAAATTGTCACTAACATCCGACTGGAACTCGATTGTTTCTGTTCTTGTGCAACTTCAAACATTGCCGCCTCCTCTGCAACCCGCGTGCGTCCGCCGACACCGGAATGCGCGCAATTGGATTCCTCGATAAGGAGGGACTTCGTGGAAATGGGAAGAAGGGTCGGGAAGCCCCTCGACAGTTACTGCTTATATCCCATCCGCTCGTGCGCGGCAAGCAATCGTGACGCAAGTCATTGCGTCAACGCGGAAGTGATTGTGCCGACCCGCCAGTATATTCACCCGGTGTCGAGTCGGGCACGGATTCGGCTTTTGGCGCTGTGCGAAAATGGAACACGCGCTACGCTGCTGCTGAGGAACTCCCTAGTGGAAGAACTCATCACGCCGCCACCCACGAAAACGGAACAGCGCCGAGGCAGCCGGTTTCCCGTAATCGTCCCCGTACAGGCCAAATGGCAAGAGGCCAGTGGCCGCATCATCATCGAAAACGCGCAAGCCCGCGAAGTAAACATGCAGGGCGGCCTGCTGGACATGAAGATCTTCCCCAGTGTGGGAAGCCAGATGGAATTAACCAATCTGCTGTCCGGAGAAACCTATCGAGCCCGCGTGGTCGCGATTCGCCGCAAAGATGGACACGTGCTCGGAGTAGCCGTCGACCTACTGATCTCCAGCGAGACGTTCTGGGGCGTGAACTTTCAGTTGAGGAAAACCAGCGCGGAGCTGTTACAGCTTGAGCATGCCATCCGCACCGGTGGCATCGATCAGCGCATCCTGACGGATTTCCGCGACGCGGTGGATCACGTCCGCAAGACTGCCTGGGCCGTTCAGGAGTGGCAGGAGCGCCAGATCACACGCCACGATCCGCAAACGTTGCTTCCGCTCCTCGTCAGCGAGCGCATCCGGCGCGCCGCGCAGTTGGGCAATTCCATCGTCTCCGATCTCAACACGCATGAGGTCACTCGGGAAACTCCCGGCGTGGATCAACTGTTTGACGCCGTGCAACGCATGCACCAGCTCCTGGCTGACCTGCTCCGAGATTCGTAGCGTGAGTTCACAATCGATGACTGCCTTCGGGAAAAGCTCTTCTAATCCGGCTTGCTTTCTGGTGTCTTGGGTACAGCTCCGAGCGACCTAATAAAGCTAACGAGCTGCCAACGCTGCGGTTCGGGCAGTTTTGACCAGACGGGCATGCCGCGGCGAACCACGCCATTTGTAAGAATCCAAAAAATAGCTCCAGGTGTGGCGCTTTGCACCTCCTCGGCACGGAGGCTAGGAGCCTTCTCTGTGCCGTAGCCGGCGTTGCCATGGCATTCGGAGCAATGCTGCTTGAATAGATTCTGCCCAGCGGCGACCGCATCAGGGTCGTTCTCCATGGGGTTGCGCTTGGCCGTGGCTTTGTCAGGGGCTTTGGCAAGCTCGGCATAGACGAGCGCGTCTGCTTTGTAGTTGGGAGCAACAGGTTTCTCATGTTGACCTAAAATGCATGAAGCTCCGAGAAGAGCGGCCATTACGGATAGTGCGACGATCGATTCCTTCACGGGTGGCCCCTGAAGAGCCGGCTGACGGCCGAACCGAAGCCCGTGATTTCCCTGGAAACGCCCCAACGCAGCAGGAAAGCATGGCTGTTGCCGTTTAAACCAAAACCAGGGGAGAGACGCAGCGTCCAGTCGGATGGGAGATTCCAGGCTACGACCGGAGCGACATAGTGCGAGGTGTTGTTCAGGCCGAAACTATAGCGGTCGCCGAGGCCGCCGTACATCTCCACGCCGGCGATGAAGTTTTCGCGGCAAAAAGAGCAGCGCTTTGCGGAAGCCTTGAGGGCCAGAGGACGGCTCGCACCGAGAGCGTAGCCAAATTCCCAAGGCTGGTTCGAGAGATTCTTGGATGCGATCATGTTCTCCGCGAAATTCCACCCGTTAACCGTACTCGAGAGGATGAGTTTGAACTCGAGTTCATGGACCTGGTCTTTGCGAGCCTCGGCATTGGGCACCAGAAAATCTGATTCGACGTCGTGGCCTTCGACCTCCTTGAGGATCTTGTCTGCGCCGTTCTTCCTCTCGTACTCAAGGTAAAGAATGGGATTAATGAAGTGCTCGTGTTTGAGGGGGCGGATGCGATTCTCGAAACGTAGGCTCGTGAATACCGTGCTGTCGTGGAACGTGGTTTGACCGTCCAGATATAGCTCAGTCGTCCACCAGGCGGTGGCCCCGTACTCAAATTCAGTCCAGAAGGCGTGGAAGTCGTTGCCGCCACGTTGCGTCCCGAAGGTGGAAAAGTATTCAACTTCCAAGTTGCCGGGCTCCTCGAGATAGTGATCATACGTAACGATGTAAGGGCTCTCCTGAGCCCGGCTGGAGTGGGCGAAGACGGTCAACGCCGCCACCAACCAAGCCGAGGAAAACGGCAAATAAACTCGCAAAGTCAGTCTCTCCTCTTGCAAATCACTTGCAACTAGCTAAATAAGACTAACTTGGTCCTATATCCTCCTTCAAGCACAAAAGCGGCTCCAACGCAAAACATCATGGCAATCTCCTAGAAAGACCCTCCTCTTTGCAGTGCAGAACGGAGGGCATGTTCTGCCATAAATCGAGTACAATGCCCCGCATTAAATCGAAAGCGTTCGCCCTAGCGGGCCTCTAGCGACTATGAGAAATAATCGTCCCCAGCCCTGCAAGTGCGGCCATCCCAAGAGCATTCACGCGCACATGTATTTCCAGGCGAAGCCTGCCCCGTTGCCAAAGGGTTGCAATTTCCCGGGATGCAAATGCAACCGCTACCGAGCTGCACAAGTCCCTTCGCCTCCCCAAACAGCGTAATTAGTCTCACTCCGGGAATGTTGGTCACAGGCAAGCCCACACGTCAAAAGCCGATGCGGCCTGCAACATGAGTGAGGTATGATAGAGTCTTCGGAAACCATTCATTAGGATGATGATGCAGACAGACAACGGAAAAATCTTGCTAAGAGTCCGCCCCCGCGGCTTTTGTGCTGGAGTGGTGCGCGCGGTGGACATCGTCGAACTGGCGCTGGAAGCTTATGGCGCTCCGGTTTACGTGCACCATGAGATCGTGCACAACACTTACGTCGTCGAGCAGTTACGTCGGCGCGGCGCGATTTTTGTCGAATCCATTGAGGACGTTCCTCACGGCGGCGTCCTCGTCTTCAGCGCTCATGGGGTTCCCCCCACGGTTCGACAGGAAGCCAAGGATCGCTCGTTGAAAGTGATCGATGCCACCTGCCCGCTGGTCACCAAGGTGCACCTGGAAGCGCTTAAGTTTGCGCGAGAGAAACGCACCATTATTTTGATCGGCCATCGTGACCATCAGGAGATTATCGGGACATCTGGCGAAGCGCCGGATCGCACCATCGTTGTCGACTCCGTTGCGGCGGTGGACGCTTTGCAAGTGGATGATCCCGGGAAACTCGCTTTTCTCACCCAGACCACGCTCAGCTTGTACGACACGCAGGAGATCGTCACGCGTCTCCGGCAGAAATTTCCGGCCATCAAGGGGCCGGCCAGCGACGACATCTGCTATGCCACGCAGAATCGCCAGGAAGCCGTCGAGCAAGTAGCCAAGGACGTCGACCTGATCCTCGTAGTGGGTTCGCCCAACAGCTCTAATTCCAATCGACTGGTGGAGGTTGCGCAGCGCAGCGGCGTTCGCGCGCAACTCATCGATTCCGCGCAGGATATCGATGTCAAATGGCTCGAAGGCGTAAAGCGCGTGGGCTTGACCGCGGGAGCTTCCGCGCCGGAAGTGCTTGTCGAGCAGGTCAGCGAGCGCCTGGCTGAGTTTGGCTTTACGGATCAGCGCGATCTGGATTTGATCCGCGAAGATGTACGGTTCACCCTGCCGCCGGAGTTGGCGACTATCGCGGCCGCGCCGCGCCGCTAAGAACTTGATAGGCCCCGGCAGGGTACGCCGGCATGCAGCTCAACCCAGCATCGCAGGCGGATACAAAAACAAGGAGTGCAACCTTGGCGGTCAAAATTGTCCGTCAGCCGAAGAAGATTGCTCTGATTGGCGCGCCTTCGAGCGCGGCGGCGTTTTCGCCGGGGACCGAAAAGGCACCCGGGGCGCTGCGCGCGGCCGGCCTAGTAGAACGGCTGCAAAGCGCCGGCTTTGAGGTAACCGATTACGGCGATTGCGCGCCCCGGCACTTTGCCGACGACGAGGAACACCGCCGGGCTCGCAACCTAGCGGAAATTGTCGCCGGCCTGAACGATCTTAAGCCTCGTGTGGAAATCGCGGTGAAAAGCGGGGCGCTCGTCCTCGTTCTCGGCGGCGAATGCGTGCAGGTCATCGGATTGCTGACCGGCGCCCGGCGCTACTACAAGCACATCAATCTGTTGTGGTTCGATCGTGACGCCGACCTGAATACCCCCGCAACAACGCCGTCCGGCCGAATCGACGGCATGGTGCTCGCGCACATCATCGGCAAGGGCGCGCCGGAGCTGGTGCGGTTCTGGGGCGAGCCGCCGCTGGTCCGCGAGCCCGACGTCACCCTCTTCGGTTTGGCGCGGCTTGATCCCCCAGAGCAGGATTTCCTTGCCCGTGCGCCGCTGCGCCACGTGTATGCCACGGACATGCAAGCAAAGGGAGCCGCGACAGCGGCTGTCGATGCGCTGAATCATTTGCATGCCGATACGCGCGAATTTGTCCTGCATCTCGACCTCGACGTGATCGCGCAAGAGGAATTTCCCGCCGTGGTCGTGCCGGGAAGCGGTGGTCTGGGCTTTGAAGACGTGCGCGCCGCGTTGAAGGAAATCGTACGCCACAAGAATCTGATTGGCCTGGACGTCGCGCAGTTCAATCCGGACAAGGATGCCAGCGGCGATTGCGCCAGGAAGATTGTCGATTTGCTGGTCGAATCGCTGTCAACGCGCCTTGAGACGCCCGCGCCGTCGAGTAGCGAGCCCGCCCCGCAGCCAGAAGAATCGTCGGCCGGGACCACGGCTTAGTTTCTGCTCACGATTCAGACTTTTTGTCAGCGCGGTACCGTCGTAGCGTCAAGGGCCCGGCAGCGACGCTGAGAGTTACGAAAGCAACCAAAGTCTCAGGCGGTTGCTTCCGCCCGCTTGCGCAGATAGCGCGCGAGTCCCAGAAAGGATAGATCCAGCCCGGCGGTGAACGCGTGGTGGTCTGCTTCCTCGGCCCCCAGGCTTTCTTGCATCTCTGTGTGTGCGCGCGCCACGAACGCTTGCTTCGCCTCCGCTTCGTCGGAAGCGGACTGCAAAATTTCGGCGACGAGCGACGCCCAACGATGCAACCGCCTCCGAAATTCGTCAATGTGCTCCGCGGGTTTTTCCGCGTAGCCAAAGTGCGTGAGAAAAATCCGTGAAGGGCGCCGCGCGAGAATGGCCGCGAAGGAATCCTCCCAAATCTCGAGATTGATGTCGGGAGGCGGCGTGGCCGGCAGGATGTACGGCCCATTGTCGATTCGAATGCCGGTGGTGTCGCCCACGAAGGCGACGCCTTCCGCTGCGTCAAAGTAGCTGACATGATGCGAAGCATGGCCAGGCGTGTACGCAACCTCAAGTTTGCGCGCGCCCAGCGTCAGCGTCTCCCCGCCCTCGAGAATACGCAAATTTTCCTTCGGCACCGGCAGCGTGTCCCCAAAGAGTTGATACAAAGTGTCTGGCCACAGCCGCGCCGCGCTGGCCAGCAGCCGTGAAGGATCAATCATGTGCGGCGCTCCCAGCGTATGCACGTAAACGGCCAGCCGCGGATTTTCTCGCACCAGCGAACCAGAAGCGCCGGCATGGTCCAGATGAATGTGCGTCAGAAGGATGGCATCGAGTTGCGCCACCGATAGTCCACGCGAGTGCAGACGCGCGCGCAGCGTCACATATGTCGACTCCGGTCCCGGGTCAATGATGGCGCGATGCCCACCCGACTCCAGCAGGGCCGCCGCCACCGAATGTGGGCGCCCCACCCAGTTCGTATCGAGTATCGTGATATCGCTCATGGCCGCGATTAGTATAGCTTGAGTGCCAAAGCGGCCTGGTAGCCAACTCGTTCACAGGAAGCGTAGAGCTTTTTGGGGCGGCGAATCCGGGCAAAATACTTGCAGATATGACCAAGCAAATGCTGATTGCGCCCGTGATTTTGCAGGGCCGGCACGTGCGACTGGAACCGCTTACTCTGGAGCATGCTGCCGGGCTGGCTGAAGTAGGACTCGATGACGACCTCTGGAAATGGATTCCGACTCCGGTGTGCACGCCGGAGGAGATGAGCGCTTATGTCCAGACCGCCCTCCAGGAGCAGGCTACCGGCTCCGCGTTGCCATTCGCACTGATTGAAAAATCCAGCGGCCGCGCCGTCGGCTCCACGCGTTATGCGAACATCGAACGCGTGCACCATCGGCTCGAAATCGGATGGACTTGGGTCGCCCGCCCATGGCAGCGCACCGCTATCAACACAGAGGCCAAATACCTGTTGCTGCGCCACGCCTTCGAAACCCTCAAGTGTATGCGCGTGGAGCTGAAGACCGACTCCCTCAACGATCGCTCTCGCGCCGCAATTTTGCGCATCGGTGCCAGCCAGGAAGGCATCTTTCGCAATCACATGATCACCGCGAGCGGCCGCATCCGGCACACCGTATATTTCAGCATCGTCGACTCGGAATGGCCGGAAGTAAAAGCGCGGCTCGAGGCCCGGCTCCGCTAGTAACGAAATGGCACTAATTATTCGTGCGTTGCAAATCCTCCAGGAAGTCGTGAGGTATATTGAACGGAAGTCTTGACGAGACCGAGACTAAAAGAGTGACGGACCCAAACCCAGCAAATCGCCGGCGCAGCGAGCGTGTGATGCTGCAAGTTCCCGTTGTCGTGCAAACCAGGACCCGGGACGGCAAAGAGGTGCGCGAAGAAACGCAAACCGTGGTGGTCAATGCGCACGGCGGGTTGCTGCGGTTGCGCATGGAGATTAAGACCGGCCAACCCATCCTCCTTATCAACGAAAAGTCCAAAGCGCAGCAAGGCTGCCGCGTCGTTCGCGTCGAGACTTCCGAGGCTGGGTATTCCGCGGTGGCATTTGAGTTTGATCAGCCCACTCCACATTTTTGGCCCATCGTCTTTCCTCCGGCCGATTGGGGTCCTCGCCCCTGATCGGTAAGGCACACGATCCACGAGGACCGCAACTATCTCGGACATCCAGGGTTAAATCAGCGGAATCCAATTTGGTGTAAGACTTTGGAGGAGTTGCAGATGCCATCTCAGAGGCTTTTAAGAGCCAGAGCGCCTCTTTTCGCCGTCGGCGCCATCGCCTGCGCCGCTTTTCTCGCCGGGTGCGATGAATACGTCCAGATCACGCGAGACCGAGACGTGCACATCGCGCGCCACGCCACATGGGCATGGCGACCCGCCCAGGAAGAGACGAACCGCCGTGGCTCGCGCCCGGTCGTTTCCCGCGACGTGATCACGCGCAACGAAACCGTGACCCGCGAAGATAATGCCGACAACGAAGCCCTCCGTGGCAAAGTCAAAACTGCCATCGAACGAAATCTAAGTGAAAAAGGTTTGAAGGAAACCAGCGATCCCGCAGCCGCGGATTTCCTCGTCGACTTTCACATCGCCGTGCGCCGCCGCAACATGACCGTCGAGCGCGTGTATCCGAGCGTATACCCGGGATTGGTGTGCGGTCCCTTTGGCTGCTATTCAGGATGGGGATACGGCCCGGCGGCAGTGGGCTATGAAAACATCCGCTTCCGCGAAGGCACCATCGTTCTCGACATAGTGCAGAACCCGGCAAATCACTTGGTGTATCGCGCGATCGGAGAAAAGCCGGTCCGCCGCGACACGTTCTCTTTCTCGCAGGATGAAGTAAACGGGCTCGTGCACCACTTGCTCAAGGACCTGAAACCCTCCAAAAAATGAGGGCTGCCACACCGCTTACAGCAGCCCGAAGACCGCGACGCTATTCGGCGTGCCTACGAACACTTTCCCGTTCGCGATCATAGCGGTGATGAACTTGTTCCCGCTGAACTGGTCTCGACCTCCGACAGCCTGGTTCGAGTTGTAGAGTTCCGTAGCGAGATTCGTGGCGTCGTAGGCATGCAAGACCGCCGGCGACCCATTCTCCACGGCCCAGAGGATTCCATTGTTTGTGCCATTGGCGGAAATCGATGGCGTCGCCCCAGGATACGGAAACTGAATTGCCGTCGTTGACGAGGGCGCCATGGCCAGCTTGCCGGCGGTAATTGGAAACGCCTTGACCGAATCACTTACCGCGCCGTAATAGACAGTTCCATTGAAGTACGAAGGCTTCGCGTATTCTCCGCCCGCGAGCTGCCCGGAAATCTCCTGATAGATATTGTTCTGCGTCGCGCTGAACTTACCCATGTTGTCGCGATCGAGCACATAAATAATCGCGTCCTTGCCGGAACCTACGGCGAGATGTCGCGTCTTTCCGGAGGTGTCGGTTACGTCGGGAAGCAGCAGAGGACCGCCGGAGCCGAGATCTTCGTCGACATTGGATTCTGCAACGGTATTCGACGGAGTGAAGTAGTCGAGCAGCGTGAGTGGCGCGGTAAAGGAAATCTTGACGTAGCAATTGCCGCAGTCACCCTGCGACGGGAATCCGCTCGTATTCAAGGTCGTGTCGAACGTTCCGTTGCCAATAATAAAGTAAATATTTCCGGCCGCGTCGGCTGCGGGCGCCGTGCCGGACATCCAGATCCCGCCATCGCTGCCGTTGGGCACCAGGTTCAGCACGCTGGTCTGCTTCAGCGTGTCGGCGCTGTACGCCATCATCCAGGAGGTATAGGCACCGGCATCGCAATGAGATCCCCACGTTGTGTAAATCGTTCCGTTAAGCTCCAGAAGCCCCGGCCTCTCGTTATATTCCCTCGGATCAAACGTCACAGTCCCAGCCGAACTGCCGGCGCCGTTGCCCGAAACGGTTGCGGTGACTGTTGTGGGGCCTCCGAAGAGCTCTTTGCCACTGGTGATATCCAGCCCATGGACGCGGTGGAAATAATTCCCGCCTGCGTCTTTGGATACCGAAACGACATAGATGGCGCCGCGCGCGCGATCGATCACCGGCGTGGAAGTAATGCCGATTTCCGGCGTCACCTGGTAGCAGCCGCGATCATCGCTAGGTACCTCGCCTGACAGGTGCGTCGAAATCTTCCACAAAGGTTTGGCCGCGGTACCGCTGACGTTGTCAGCATCAAAAGCGTAAACGCTTCCGTGTTCCGTGGCGACGTACAGAACATTCTTCGTGCCTGCGCCGGTTATGGAAACATTTGATAAATACAGCGGCTGCGCGTCCACTTTGCCGTCGACCATCAGCTCGCCGAGTTTCCCGAACTTGGATTGATTCACGTTGGCGGTTGTGAGTGCTGTTTCGGTCAGGTTCTGGCCAGTGCGAAGATTGTCGTAGTGATAGGTCGTGACGTCGATCGCGGACGGAGACGGAGTGGGCGTCGGGCCTGGGCCGCCTCCCGGGCCGCCGCTCGTGCTAGTGGTACCGCTACAAGCCGCCAGCGAATGAACAATGAGAAGAGCAACAACAATTGCGTAGGAGCGACCGAAATGAAGCGATCGACGCAAGCGTCTGGACTGCGGAAGCCCGGGAAGAAAGTGCAGATACCCCCCCACCCGGGTGTTTTGGGAAAAGAGGCTGCAAACGATTGAAAACAAAGGAGACGAATGCAGAAAAGAGTGCAAAGAGACGACAAAGAGGCGGCAAGCTTTTGTAAACAAAAGAGTTGGCACGCTTGAACGTTCGCACGTCTGAGCGTTGCGGATGACAGAGGGTACACCCCCGTGGCGACAGAAAGAGTGCGGAAGCCATTGAGAATAGGAGGAATAGCGACGCGCCGTTGCGCAAAAGAGTGCGTAATTGCATGAAACTGCTGAGGTTGCAGGGATGTGATAGGAAGCAAAGGGGTTGGGGCGGCGAGGCGCTACCGCGTGTAGATGAGAGAGGACCTTCGAGATTTGGGCGGGAACGGGGGCGACCATGGGGAAGGGTAGCGCAGGGGCTTCTTAGAAGTAAAGTAAAAAGCAGCGAATGGTCGAATTTCGGGGGTGAACGGCTATTAGGAGCAGCGAACGGCGACGAGCCGAAGAGAAGAATTCACGGCGGTGAACGACGACTGGGACTCATGGAACGATTAGCGTTTTTGTGCAGACTTAGCGGGATTTGCCGACTTCAGGCGCCGCAGTTGCAACTAGGCCCTGGCGGATCGCATAGTGGATGAGGTCAGCAAGAGAATGGAGGCCAAGCTTGAGCATAATCTTGGATCGGTGCGTCTCGGCAGTCCTAACAGTGATCCCCAACAGCCCAGCGATCTCCTTATTCGTCTTGCCCTCGGCCAGGAGGTGAATGATTTCAGTTTCGCGAGGAGTAGTTCGCGGGCCTGCTCGCTCCGTTTGCTGCTGCTGACTTCTCGCCTTGAGAAATGCTTCCAGCACGATTTCGGATACTTTGGGGGTGAGGAAGCGCGCGCCACCAGAAACGCCCTCGACGGCTTTCACGAGGCACTTTATGACATCGGATTTCAAAATGTACGCGTCAGCCCCTGCATCCAATGCACGCTCCACCATCTGGTCTGACTCATGCATCGTGAGCACAAGAACTTTAGTATCTGGAACTGCCTCGCGGATTTGACGTGTTACTTGCACCCCGTCTAGATCGGGCATGCTGATATCGAGTATGGCCACGTCCGGTTTCAGTTTTCTTGCCTTTTCTACCGCCTCACGGCCATTCGCTGCCTCGGCAACGACTCTCCAGCCGTGTCGGGAGTGCAGGACCGCGCGTGCACCCCGCCGCATCAGTTCGTGGTCGTTAGCGATGAGGATGCGCAGTTTTTTCATGTTCGATCTCCTGCGAGAGGTATCGTCACGCGTACGGTTGTGCCGTCACTGCTGAAATGAACATCAAGTTGCCCACCGATCAGTTTCACCCGCTCCTGCATGCTGGGGATGCCGACGCCAACCTGGAACGGAGGCCCCTCTTTCCCTTGCGGCGTACTGGCCGAGACGCCTTGGCCAAGGTCGCTGATTTCCAGCGTGAGATGCGAGTTGCGATAGATTCGTATCTTGGCTTGTTGACTTCCCGAATGGCGCTGGATGTTCGTGAGGGCCTCTTGCACCACTCGAAATAATGTCAACTCCACCTCTCGTGGCATTCGTCCCAGCCTTGTCGGCAGCTCCAATTCCACCCGGATTCCGCTGCGCTTAGTGAAGCCGTTCACATAGTCTCGAATCGCTTCCTCTAAACCAGCTTCATCCAACACGGGTGGGTGTAACACGTAAGAAAGGGTGCGGACTTCACGAACGCACAGCTCCGCCAACGCTTTACACTCGGAAAGAAGCCTTCGTGATTTTCGCTCGCCCGAGGGGATCGAATCACGGAGTTGATCGAGCATCATTGCCAAGACGACCAGATTTTGGCCGGTCGAATCGTGCAAATCGCGGGCGATTTTACGTCGCGCTTCGTCCTGCCAGCGGAGAAGCTGGCCGGAAAGCTGTCGAACCGCATCTTCCGCCTGTTTGCGCTTCGTGAACTCATGAACACAGCCGACAAGGCGATAGGGATAACCCTGGGAGTCACGAATGGGCCGGGCTTTCACTCTAACCCAGGAGATTGAGCCGTCCGGCCGAGCAACTCTGCATTCGAGATCGTCCAGGGGTTCTCCATCCATCAGGTTCTGCACGGCTTCCCGAACCTGCTGACGATCCTCCGGATGGACGCCTTCCAACCATGACCTCGGGTCTGCGTAGAGGCTCTCGACCGTGCGGCCCCAGATCGCTTCGTAGGCACGATTGACAAAAAGAACCTCGCTGAAATCTGCATTGCTGAGCAGGAGGACATCCT
>WNFO01002912.1_pt1 | contig 14297 bp, 10 predicted proteins | sample 5400251 | NCBI WGS metagenome assembly WNFO01 (sample SAMN13153354, study PRJNA577476) | soil metagenome | isolation source: 100 cm saprolite under Madrone tree | place: USA:California | collected 2016-06-14 | reverse complement strand
ACCACTCGTCCTGTCCCTGGTTGCAATAGGTCGCCGATGTCCCGAGGTCCACGTCGGCGCGCTCGGCCGTGCCGCTGCCAAACAGATTGCTGTCCCCCGGCTGCGTGGTCAGCTCGGCTGCGGTGGAACCGTCACGCCCGGGACTCACGATCGTGCCGCGACTGGACGCGAACGCCTGCAGGTAGAAACCGCAATCGGTGGGCGAGTTGGTGAACTCGCAGGACCAGGTCGCGTTGGGCGAGATCTGGGCGCTGGCCGGCGGCGGCGGAGCCAACACGAAGATCGCCACCGCGACCGCAATTGCGCGCAACAATTTGATCAGAACCCCCTGTCGTTCGATCGCGACACACGTGCGTCGCGTAACGACGACAACTCAACACTACAGATAGTGTAGTTAGATCTCGAGCGGCGCGTAGGGTATTTCCGACGTGGAACGTGACGCAATAGGTCGGTCGGACTACCGAGCGAGCAACGGGGCGATAACGTGCGACGTCTACCGTAGCGTCGCATGTGGTTAGCGAAACGATTTGTTCTTTATCGAGTCGCTTATGCGCTTGCCGCGCTGATCGCGTCGCAAGCGGCCATCGCACAGTCGCACGAGCTTCTCGGCGAAGGTGACATGGTCCGCATCAGCGTGTTCCAGAATCCCGACCTTACCACCGAGGCGCGCATCTCCGAGCGCGGCTCGATCACATTTCCGTTGATCGGCGAGGTTGTCATCGGCGGTCTCACACCCTCGGATGCCGAAGCGCGCATCGCGCAACAGCTTTCCCACGGCAAGTTCGTGGTCAGGCCTCAAGTGAATCTGAGTGTGCTGCAAGTGCGCAGCCGTCAGGTATCGGTGCTGGGGCAGGTTGGCCGACCGGGTCGCTACCCGTTGGACGACGTGAGCAACAACCTGACGGACGTCCTGGCGCTGGCGGGCGGCATCAACCCGAGCGGAGACAACAACGTCGTCGTGATGCGCAACAACAATGGCAAGCCGACCCGGACATCGATAGACGTTCCAGCCATGTATCGAACGGGCGACATGTCGCACAACGTCCGCCTGCAGAACGGCGATGTGATCTATGTGGAGCGGGCGCCGCAGTTCTACATCCACGGGGAAGTGCAGCGCGCCGGTGCCTACCGCCTGGAGTCGGACATGACGGTGATGCAGGCGCTCTCGGTGGGTGGCGGACTCACGCCGCGCGGCACGCTGCGCGGGCTCGAGATCCACCGCAGGATGCCGGACGGCCAGATCCGCGACCTCAGCCCCGTACGGCTGACAGATGCCGTGCAGGCCGATGACGTCATTCTGGTCCGCGAGCGGCTGTTCTAGGGAACGAGGCCATGAGTCTGCGGCAGTTCTTGCGGGCATTGCGTGCCCGGCGCCGGGTCTTCCTCGTAGCCCTGGCGGCGGTCGTGCTGGCCGCGACGCTGGCGAGTGTTGCGATGCCAAAGAGCTATCGCGCGACCGTTGCGCTGCTCGTGGACGCCAAGGATGAGCAGTCACTGAGCGATGCGCTGCGTCCGCTGGTCCTGCCGCAGGAGCGCGTGAGCTACCTGCAGACGCAGGTGGACATCCTGAGCAGCCCGAAGGTCGCCCGCCGGGTCGTGCAGGAGCTGCGGCTGACGCAGAACCCGGCCGCCCTGGCCGCGCTCGGCGTGCAGGGGCGCGCCGACCGGCGGGACGAAGATCGCCTGGTCGAGACGCTGCTGCACCACTTCAAGGCTGAGACTTCGCAGAGCAGCGTCATCCAGGCGAGCTTCACGTGCGCCGATGCGCGCCTGGCGGCGATGATTGCCAACGCGTTCGCCAACGCCTATGTCGACACGATGCTCGAATTGCGCGTCGCACCGACGCGCAAGGCGGCTGCCTGGTTCGAGGAGCAGCTGAAGGGCCTGCGCGCCAATCTGGAGGAGGCGCAGGCCAAGCTCGATGCGCAGGCCAAGCTCGATGCACAGGCAAAGCTCGCACAGAATCCGGACCGGCTCCCGGAAGTCATCGACAACGCCTTCATCCAGCAGCTGAAGGCCGACGTGCTGCACGGAGAGGCGAAACTCCAGGAGCTGGCCACGGAGTACGGCGTGAACCATCCCGTATACCGGCGCCAGGTTTCCGAGAACCGATCGCTGCGCGTGAGGCTGCAGGCGGAGATGCGCAAGGTCGTGGCGGGTGCAGCGAGCTCGGAGGGAGTAGCGAGCGCGAACCGCGGGAGCCATCCGCGCGATCTGCGGACCCAGCCGCTCGAGCAGGTCCTGACGCGTAACGTGGAATCGGCCGAGCGGGCCTACGACACCGCCATGCAGCGCTATGTCGTGAGTCAGGTCGAAAGCCGGGTGAGCCAGACCAACGTTGCGGTGCTCAATCCGGCAGTGCCGCCCTTAGCGGCCTACCGGCCCAATATCGCGCTCAACGTCGCGCTGTCGCTCCTCAGCGGGATCGCGCTTGGCGGTGTCTTGGTGGTGTTGGTGGAGATGCAGGACCGACGGGTGCGCTCGGCAGAGGATCTGTTGAGCGTGGACCACCTGCCGCTGCTCGCCGTGCTGCGCGACGAGAGGCGGCCCGCGGGCCTGCTGACGGGACCGCCGGCGACGGTGCTGCGCGCCCTGCCCAAGCCGGGCTGACGGCGCGCGATGTTAGCGCGCAGCAAGATTCGGCCGGTGGACGCAGCCGCGTGCACAGTGGTGCGCCGCGAACGCATCGGCCGCATCCTGGCCGCGCAGGGCAAGCTCGACCTCGCGGGCTTCGAGCAGGTGATCAGGCTGCAGCAGGCGCGCGGGCTGCGATTCGGCGAAGCCGCTCTGCGGCTGCAGCTGATCACTCGGGAAGATCTGCGCGCGGCCCTGGCCAAGCAGTACGACTATCCGTACCTGCCGCTGGACGGCGATGACTTCAGCCCCGATCTGGCCGTGTCCCGCGATGCGCGCCACCCTCAGGCCGAGCAGTTCAGAGCGCTGCGGACTCAGCTGCTGGTTCGCTGGTCCGGTCTCGGGCGCGAACCGCGCGCGCTGGCGGTCGTCAGTCCCGGCCCCTTCGAGGGGCGCAGCTATGTGGCCGCCAACCTCGCGGTGTTGTTCGCACAGCTTGGCTTGCGCACACTGCTTATCGACGCCGACCTGCGCGCGCCGCGGCAGTTCGAGATCTTCAACATCCCGGACCGGATCGGTCTTTCGGCGGTGCTCTCGGACCGCGCTGGCCGCGAGGCCGCCGTGCCGGTGCCGGCGTTCGGCCCGCTGGCCGTGGTGCCCGCGGGTGCCCAGCCGCCCAATCCGCAGGAGTTGTTGCTGCGCCCTTCGCTGGCGGCCTTCCTGGAGCACGCGGACACCGAGTACGACGTGATCCTGGTCGACACGCCGCCGGCGCGGGAGAGCGCCGACGCGCAGTGCGTCGCATTCTGTGCCGGCAGCGTCCTGGTGCTTTCCCGCACGAACCATACTCGGGTCGACGATGCTGCCACGCTCGTGCGGGACCTGGGTGCTGCCGGGGCCCTCGTTGTGGGCACCGTGCTCAACACGTTCTGATGCGGGCCCGGGCTCTTGCTGCCCCTCTCGACGAGCGCCTGGTACTGCTCGCGATCGGGCTGCTGGGAGCGCTGTGGGGCATGGCGGTCGCGGCCGGCGGCCTGACTTCGCTGTATCTGTTCGCATCGCTGATCGCGTGCGGATTCATCCTGTTTGATTTCCGCGTCGGCGTCGTGTTGCTGATTCTGCTCATGCCGATGTCGGGCAGCAGCACGCTGTTTCCGCACGAGATGTTCGGGGTCGTCGGCCTCAACCCGCTGAACCTGCTGCTGGCCGGGACTTTGATCTCGTGCATGCTGCATGCGCTCGCCGATAACAGTCTGCCGCGACTCCTGCCGCGTCCGCTGCTGTGCCTGTACATCGTGCCGATCCTGATCGCAGGCGCCATCGGTTCGCGCCACATCCACGAGATCGCTCCTACCCTGGTCATTGCCTATCAGGAACTCGACTTTCCGGATGCGGCGAGCTACCTCCGCGACATGGTATTGAAACCGATGCTCATGGTGGTCTTTGCCGTGCTGGTCGGCGCCGCGGTGGCGAAATCGGCGCGACCGGAGAGGTTCCTGCTGCCCACGGTCGTGTCGATCTGCGTGATCGCGGCGCTGGTGCCGGTGTATGTGGCGCACTCGGGAATCGCACTTACCGCGCTCGCCAGGGACGATTCACGCGAGTTTCTCTCGACGCTGGGGCTGCACGCCAATGATCTTGGGCGTTTGTATGCGGTCGCCTATGCGCTCGTGCTGTTCACGTGGTCCGACGCGGCAAGCCGTCGCCTGCGGCTGGCGCTGCTCGTCGCCCTGGCACTGACCGCCGTGGCGCTGATCCTGACCTTTTCGCGGGGCGCATTCGTTGCGCTGGCGGTGGTGAACGGACTGTACGTGCTATGGCGCTTCAGCGCGAAGACGGTGCTGGTTGCCGGTCTCGCCGTGGTCGCGGCCTTGTTGTTCGCGCCGGGAGCGATCTTCGAGCGTCTGGCTTCGGGGCAGGGCGCGGGCCTGGATGCCATCAGCGCCGGACGTCTGAACGGGCTGTGGCTGCCACTGTTGCCGGAGGTGTTGCGCCACCCCGTGTTCGGCAACGGCATTGGTTCGATTCTCTGGTCCGACGCGATGCGCAGCGGCGCGGGACACATGGTGCTGGCGGTGACGCATCCGCACAACGCCTACCTGCAGGCGGCGCTCGACATGGGTATTTCGGGGTTGGTGCTGCTGTGCGCCTACTTCGCCCACGTCTGGAAGGGATTGCGCACGCTGGCGAAAGACCCCGCCGTTGCGCCGGCCTTGCGGGGCTTCTATCAGGGCGCAGCAGCGGGCTTGGCGGCCATCCTGGTTGCCAACTTCACCGACAGCAGCCTGACCCCGCGACCGGAGCAGGCCTTCCTATGGCTCGCGATCGGCACGATGTACGGCTACCAGGCACGGCGGGCCGCGGCCACGGCCCTCACGCACCCGGCCTTCGAAGGAGCCCACGCGTGAGCCAAGTGGCCGACGGGGTCGCGGCTGCGCGAGCCGTGCCGCACAGGCTCGGTCGGCGGGCCCTCTCCCTCGGCGCGGCCAACGCTCTGGACTACGCCATTCAGTTCCTGCTGCCGGTCGTGCTGGTGCGCTACCTGGCGCCCGACGCCTTCGGAAAATATCGGCTGCTGTGGCTGGTAGCGGGGACCGTCATGGCGGTGGTGACACAGGCGATGGCCGGCAGTCTGTACTACTTCCTGCCGCGCTCTAACGACGAGCTGAAGCGCCTCTATATAAACCAGGCGCTGCTGTATCTGACCACAGCCGGACTGATTGCGGCGTGGGCGGTCAGCGCGTGGAATCCGTGGCTACCGGAGGGGGTACGCGATCTCACACGCAACCAGGCGCTGGTGCCGGCGTTCGTGCTGTTCTGGGTCGTGGCGTCGCTCCTCGACCTGCTCGGTACCGCCGAAGAGCGCGTGGCGTGGCAGACGCGCACCACGGTGGGTCTGTCGGTGCTGCGCGCCGTGACCCTGTCCGCGACGGCAATGCTGACGCGGCAACTCGACAGCGTCCTGCTGGCACTGCTCGGCTTCGTGGTAGTCAAATTCGCGCTGCTGCTCACGTACGTGGCGCGGCACCACGGTCTGCGAGGACCGTTCCTGCGGCGGCACGCCTTCGCGGAGCAGCTGCGGCAATCGGCGCCCTTCGGGTTCACCGGTGCGCTCTTCGGCCTGCGCGCACAGGCGGATCAATGGGTCGCGACGGCGCTGTTCTCAGTCGGGATGTTCGCCTCGTTCTCAATCGCAGCCCTGTTGGGTCCGCTCGTGCACCTGTGCCGCCAGTCGGTGCTGCAGGCATTCCTGCCGAGCATCAGCCGCCTCGAGGCCGCAGGCGACATCCGCGGCATGCTCGAGCTCAACAGCCGCGGCAGCGTGCTCGTCGCGACGCTGGTATATCCGCTGCTCGCCTTTGCGTTCGTGTTCAGCGCGGAGATCGTGACCATCATCTATACGGGGGCGTATGTCGCTGCCGCGCCCGTGATGCGGATCTACATTCTCGGTCTGGTCGCGCTGGTGGTCGAGCTGTCAACTGTCATGCTGCTGCTGCGGCAGGGTGCTTTCAGCATGCGCCTCGGCGTGCTCGCGCTGGTTGTTTCCGTTGCCGTCAGCTGGTTCTCGGCGCGCGCCTACGGCCTGGCGGGCGCGGCGGCGGGCAGCGTGACTGCAATCTACATCGAGCATCTGGCAACGCTGTGGCGCATCTCGCGTTGCACCGGAATCCCGTTGCGTCGTGTGCAGAACTGGCGCTCTCTTGGGCTGCTGCTGCTGTGCGCAGCGCTTGCCGGTCTGTTCGCCTGGGTGGCCGTGAGCGCCCTCGCAGCGTTCGGGCCCGAGGTGCGCGTCACTGCGGGCGGCGGGCTGCTGGCCATAGCGTACCTGGCGCTGCTCGTGCTGTGCGGTCTCGGCCGCGACGCGCTGGCCGCTCTCGACGGCGTTCGGCGCAGTTCGTGAGGCGAGGTGCGCTGCGGTGAGACTGTTGTTCCTCACCGGCTCGCTTGCCCACGGGGGCGCGGAGCACCATGCCGTCACGCTTGCGAACCGATTGGCCGAGCGTGGCCACGAGTGCCACGTCGGGTACGTGAAGCCCGAGTGTGACCAGCTCGCACGCCTGCGCTTGCCCGGCGCCGGCACGGCGTTCTGTCTGAATGCCACCCGCTACCTCGACTTGCGGGCGCTGAGCCGCCTCGCCACCCGGATGGCCCGCATCCGGCCGGCGGCAGTGGTTGCAGCGAACCCCTACGCGCTGATGTATGCATCGCTGGCGCGCGCCCTGTCGGGTGCGCGCGCGCCGCTGCTCATCATCTATCACTCGACGCGCTGGCCGGGCCTCAAGCAGCAAGCCCAGCTGCTCGCCTACCGGCCGTGTATGTGGGCGGCGGATTGCACCGTGTTCGTGTGCGAATACCAACGGCGCTACTGCATGCGCCGCGGCCTGCGGTCACGGCGCAATACGGTAATCCACAATGGCGTCGACACGCAGCGTTTTCAGGACCACACGAGCGCGGCCGAGCGCCACGCATTGCGTGCAGCACTCGGCTACGCGGATACCGACTATGTGATCGGGATCGCCGCCGCGCTGCGGCCCGAGAAGAACCACATCCAGCTGGTGGAAGCCACCGCTCGGCTGCGCCAGGCGGGCTTCGCGGCCAAGGCGCTGCTGATCGGCGACGGCCCCACGCGAGGCGCAGTCGAATCGCGCGCCCGCGACCTCGGCATCGAGCGCGAAGTGCTAATCACCGGCTTCCGCGAGGACGTGAGGCCGTACCTCAGCGCCTGCAACGTGGTGTGCGTGTGCAGCCTGACCGAGGCACTGCCGCTGGCGGCGATCGAAGCCATGGCCATGGCCAGGCCGCTGGTGCACTCGCAGGTGGGTGGCGCCACGGAGCTGATTGAACCCGGGCGCAACGGACTGCTGTTTCCGGCGGGAGACACCGCCGCGCTGGTTGACTGCCTGCAGCGGCTCGCAGACCGCAATCCGCAACTGATGATGGGGCGCCGCGCCCGGGTCAAGGCCGAAACCGCCTTCTGCGAGAAGGTGATGATCGATGGCTACGAGCAGCTGCTGCTCGAGGTGTGCGGTTGCACGGACCATGCCACGGCGCGCGCCTGATGCCATCCTTCCGAACCATCGCGCTCGCGCGAAGCCGAAACATTCTCCCTCGAGAATCACCACAGGCGCCGATGCGCGGGCCGCTCCTGCCGCGGCCGTTTTCGCGCCAACCGCAAGCCGCAGGTGGTGAAACAGTGTCCCGGCATCCCAACGTCACAGTGCGAGCGCCCTCGCCGGATGCGCCCGCGCTCGTTCCGCCATGAGGCCCAAGGTGCAGCGGGCGACGGCGCTCCTGCTCGGGCCGCGGCGCGATGCGTTGAGTGGCGTAAGCATGCACCTGAGTCTGCTGCTGACATCGCGCCTCGCACAGGAGTTTGCGCTGATCCACTTCGAGGTTGGCGGCGAGGGTCGCAACGAGGGTGCACTCGGGCGCGCCGCGCGGCTCATCGTCAGTCCCTTCCGGCTCGCAGCGGCGGTGCTCGCGCACCGCGCGGCGATCGTGCACCTCAATACCGCACTCACTCTGCGCGCCTATTGGCGCGACCTCGCATACGCCATCGTGGCCAAGCTCTGTGGCGCCACAGTGCTGTACCAGGTCCACGGGGGAGCATTGCCGCAGGCGTTTTGCCGGGGACATCGCCTGTTGACTGCCTTCGTGCGCTCGACACTGCGCCTTGCCGACGCGATCGTCGCCATGTCCGCGTCCGAGGCCGATGCGTTCCGCCGCTTTGTCGGCTCGATCCCGGTTTTCGCCTTTCCCAACGGCGTCGATTGCACCCCCTACGCCGCGTTGGTGCGCAGCGGTTCGTCACCGGGCGTACCGCTGCGTCTCTTATATATAGGTCGGCTCGTTCGGGAGAAGGGTCTGTACGAGCTCCTGCAGGGCTTGGCGCTCGCGCGGTGCCAGGGCATCGCTGCCGAATTGGTCATCGCCGGCGCAGGCCCGGAAGAAGCCCGGCTGCGGCAGACCGCTGTAGCGCAGGGGCTCGAGGGCGTTTCTTTCCTCGGACCCGTGCGCGGGGCGGCCAAGATGACTCTGCTGGAGCGGGCGGATGTCTTCGTCCTGCCCAGCTACGCCGAAGGACTGCCCTACGCGTTGCTTGAGAGCATGGCCGCGGGGGTTGCGGTAATCGCGACCCGGGTCGGAGGGATACCGGAGCTCGTCGCGGACGGGATCAACGGTCTGCTGGTTGAGCCGCGGGCTCCGCAGGCCATTGCGGTCGCGATTCGGACACTGGCCTGCGATCGCCAGGGCCTCGCGAGGATGAGCGCCGCGAGCCGCGCGACCATCGCCGCCCGCTATTCCATCGGCCGGCTCGCGGCCGAGCTTTGCCGTGTGTATGCAGACCTCAGCGGACGCGCGACCCGTCGCGGCATCGCGCGTGTCTGACGCGGCGGATGGCGCAGCCCGCGTGCGGGCCGCTCTGCCCTCCGGAACGTGGCGGCGGACGCTGCGGTGGCGGATCAATCGGCTGCGGTGCATGAGACTGGCGGAGTTGCCGTACCGCGCGGCGAGGCTCATCGCGGCGCACGTGGAGTGGATTGCGCCGCTGCACAAATCAATCCCGCCGACCGATCAGGAGCCGTGGGCCAAGCGATGGGTGCCTGTTCCGCAGGGCATCGATCCGGCACCGTACGTGGCGGCGGCCGACCGCATCGCCGCCGGAAACCTTACGGTCTTTACCGTCAGCTGCGCCAACGGGGGCTCCCCGCCCCGCTGGAATTGCGACCCCAAGACCGGCGCGCAAGCGCCGCTTACACCTGGAAAGCTGCTCGACTATCGCGATCGCCGCCTCGTCGGCGACATCAAATACCTCTGGGAGGTGAACCGCCATCTGCAGCTCGTGACGCTGGCACAGGGCTACGCACTGACCCGCGAGGCAAAGTATCTTCGGGTTCTGCAGCAGCACCTGGAGAGCTGGATCGGCGCCTGTCCCTACGGCCGGGGCCCGAACTGGTGCAGCGCGCTCGAAGCGGCGATCAGACTGATCAACTGGTCCATCGCGTGGCAGCTCACCGGCGGTGCGGCGGCGCCATTCTTCGCCGGCATCGAAGGGGCGCGGTTCAAGCGCCGCTGGCTGGACTCCATCTATCAGCACGCGCGCTTCGTGCACGGCTATTTCTCACGCCACTCGTCGGCCAACAATCATCTCATCGGCGAGGCCGCGGGACTGTACATCGCAGGCCTGACCTGGCCGTGCTGGTCCAGGCTGCGCGAGTGGCGCCAAGAGGCGCGGCAGATCCTTGATCGTGAGGCGCTGCTGCAGAGTTCCGCGGATGGCGTCAATCTCGAGCAGGCGGTCTGCTATCAGCAGTTCGTGCTCGATTTTCTGCTGCTCGCTCAACTGGCGGGCAGGAGCGCGGGCGAGCGATTCTCCGCCGCTACTGAGCAGCGCGTCGCCGCGATGCTCGAATTCCTGGCCTCGCTCATGGATGCGGGCGGCAATGTACCGATGATCGGCGACTCCGATGACGGCGCCGTAACGCGGCTTGACCAGAGCTCAGACTTCTGTGCCTACCGCTCGCTGCTCGCGAGCGGGGCGATTCTGCTCGGGAACAGCCAGCTCAAGTGCAAGGCCGGGAAGCTGGACGACAAGACGCGCTGGCTGTTCGGGCCGCGGGCAGAGGAGCTGTTCAGTCGAGTCGACGGGCAGCACGCGCCGCTGCCCCGCAGCCGGGCATTTCCGGGCGGCGGCTACTACGTCCTGGGGTGCGATTTCGAAACCCGCGACGAGATGCGCCTGGTCGCGGATGCCGGTCCGCTTGGCTACCGGACCATTGCCGCGCACGGACACGCCGATGCGCTGTCCTTCACCCTGTCGATCGGTGGGCTGGAATTCCTGATCGATCCGGGGACCTACGCTTATCACGGCGGCGGCCCATGGCGAGCCTACTTCCGCGGCACTGCCGCCCACAATACGGTGCGCATCGACGGCGTCGACCAGTCACAGCCCGGGGGCGATTTCATGTGGCTGAAGCAGGCGCGGGCCGGTTGCGACACCTGGGAATCCTCGCCCGCGATGGATGTCTTCGAGGGCTGGCATGAGGGGTACCTGCGGCTGTCGGACCCGGTTCTGCACCGCAGGCGGATTGCACTCGACAAGCGCGCGCGGCAGGTGGTGATCGAGGATCGGTTGCGGATGTCCGGCGCACACGACGTCGAGCTGTTCCTTCACTGCGACGAGCGCTGCGCGGTGCAACCCGTGCCGGCGGGATTTGCGATCAGGCGCGGCCCCTGGACGCTCGTGGTGGGGCTTCCGCGCCACCCGCAGGCCTCGTCGCAGCTTCATTGCGGCAGCCTGCAACCGCTGTGCGGCTGGGTTTCCCGGCATTACGACCAGCGGCAACCGTCTGCGACGATCGCCTGGCGCGCGCGGCTACAGGGGGAGTGTGTGCTGCGCACCGAGCTCATGTGCCGATCGGACTATCCGCTGCAGTCGTAAACGACCGCTTGGCTATCGATAAATAACGTGCGGTTCGAGAGGAGCTGATCATGGACGCTGTGGTTGCGCAGGAGCGGCAGGAGCGGGTGCGAGCCCACTGGGACCGCCAGCCCTGCGATTCGGAGCTGAGTACGCGCGAGCGCCTGTCGCGCGAGTTCTTTCTGGACGTGGAGGGCCAGCGTTATGCGCTGCAGCCCCACATCCTCGAATGCCTGTCGTGGATCGACTGGCGCGGCAAGCGGGTGCTGGAAGTCGGTGCGGGCGTCGGCACCGATGCCCGTCGGATCATCGGCGCCGGCGCACTCTATACGGGCATCAACGTCGACCGCGGGTCGGCCGAGGCGACCGCGCAGGCGTTACGTGTCTTTTCAATGCCGGGCGTGTCTCTGGAGCGCGACGCGAAGTCGCTCGACTTCCCCGACGGTGCTTTCGACGCCGTGTATTCGTTCGGAGTCCTGCAGCACATTCCCGAGGCGCAGCGTGCCGTCGCCGAGATTCACCGGGTGCTCAAACCCGGCGGCGACGTTCTTCTGATGCTCTACAACCGCACTTCCATCAACTACGCGCTGGAGATCAAGTTCCTGCGCAAGCTTGGGTTGCGGCTGCTGCGCGTCCCCGGAATGATCCCGCTGCTGGAGCGCCTGGGCCTGCCGCGCGCCAAGCTGGAACGGCATCGCCAGATCGATCTCGAGCGCGGGCGCGCCTCGGACGAAGAATGGCTGGGCCGTAACACCAACGGGCCCGACTATCCGTACTGCAGGGTCTACGACGCTCGTGAAGCCAGGCAGTTACTGGCGGGATTCGAGATCCTTCGCACTGAGATCCATTTCTTCGACCACCGTCACTGGGGCGTGCTGGGCCGGCTGCTCCCGAGGAGCCTGCGCCGCGCGCTCGGACGGTGCGGGGGCTGGCATCGGATCGTGCATGCGCGCAAGCCCGCGGCGCGCCTGAGCGACTCTGCTCGAGGCGGAGTGCGCGCGTGAAGATAAGCGTTCTGGGACTTGGCTATGTCGGCACGGTCGTCGCCGGATGTCTGGCGCGCGCCGGCCATGAGGTGATCGGCATCGATACCGAGCTGCGCAAGGTGGAGCTCGTCAACGCCGGCAAGTCGCCGATCATCGAGCGGGAGATCGATCAGGTCATCGCGCAGCAGGTCCAAGCCGGCCGGTTGTCGGCGAGCACCGAAGTCACCGTCGCGGTCCAGCAATCCGACCTGATTCTCGTCTGCGTCGGAACGCCGAGCCGCAGCAATGGTGACATCGAGCTTCGGCATGTGCGTCGCGTCTGTGAGCAGATCGGCGTCGCGCTGCGCGCGCACCCTGGGGCTCCGGTCGTGGTGGTGCGCAGCACCTTGCTTCCCGGAACCATGCGCGAGCTCGTGATTCCCACGCTGGAGGCCAGCTCCGGACGGCACGCCGGGACCGATTTCGGAGTGTGCATCAATCCCGAGTTTTTGCGGGAGGGAACGGCGGTACACGACTACCTCAATCCGCCGAAGACCGTGATCGGAGAGCTGAACCGCGCGAGCGGCAACCTGCTTGCGAGTCTGTATGCGGGGATTGCCGCGCCGCTGATCCGCACCGACATCGAGACCGCTGAAATGGTCAAGTACGCGGATAACGCCTGGCACGCGCTCAAGGTCGGCTTTGCAAACGAGATCGGCAACTTCTGCAAGGCCCTGCAGGTGGACAGCCACCGCGTGATGGAGATTTTCTGCCAGGACATCAAGCTCAATCTGTCTTCGTATTACCTCAGGCCGGGCTTCGCTTTCGGCGGCTCGTGCCTGCCCAAGGACCTGCGCGCCCTGCTGCACAAGGCAAAATCGCTCGATGTGTCACTGCCGATTCTGGGCGCGGTGCTGCCAAGCAACGAGCTGCAGATTGAGCGCGCCGTGCAGACGGTGATCAACCACGGCAGCCGCAAGATTGGCATTCTCGGCTTCAGCTTCAAAGCCGGCTCCGATGACCTGCGCAACAGCCCGGTGGTTGAGCTGACCGAGCGGCTGCTCGGCAAAGGCTTCGAGCTGCGCATCTACGACAGCAACGTCAGGCTCGCGAGCATCCACGGAGCGAACCGCGACTATATCCTGCACCGCATTCCGCACATCTCGGGGCTGATGGTGTCCAGTATCGATGAGGTGCTGGAGCATGCCGACACCATCGTCATCGGCAACGCGGCGCCCGAGTTTCGCGACATCCCGCGGCGCCTTGGCTATCGTCAGACCCTGGTCGACCTGGTGCGGGTCTCCGAGTCCCGCAGTGCCTCCGGCGTCTACGAAGGGATCTGCTGGTGAGGCGGGTCCTGATCCTGGTGGAGAATCTGCCCAGCCCGTTCGACCGGCGCGTGTGGCAGGAGGCATGTACCCTGCGCGATGCGGGGTACGGGGTCTCGATCGTCTGCCCCACCGGACCGGGATGTGAGCTCAAATTCGAGGTCATCGACGGGATCTACATCCATCGGTATCGACTGCCGCTCGAGGCTTCGGGTGCCGCCGCCTACGCCCTGGAGTACGCGAGCGCGATCGCGCAGGCGTTCATTCTGTCGTGGCGCGTCCTGCTCACCCGCGGCTTCGACGTGGTGCACGCTTGCAACCCGCCTGATCTGTTGGTGCTGGTCGCAGGATTCTTCAAGTTGTTCGGCAAGAAATTCCTGTTTGATCACCACGACCTCGCCCCGGAGCTCTATGAGGCGAAATTCGGGCGGCGTGATTTCCTCTACAGGCTGATGCTGCGCCTCGAGCGGTTGACGTTCCGCGCTGCCGACGTGTCGATCGCGACCAATGAATCCTATCGGCAGGTCGCGATCGCGCGCGGGCGCATGCCGGCGGAGCGGGTCTTTGTCGTGCGCAGCGGGCCGGATCTGGCGAGGCTGAAGCGGCTTGCGCCGGATGAGCGCCTGAAGTGCGGCCGGCGCCACCTCGTCGGCTACGTTGGCGTAATGGGGCGGCAGGAAGGGGTCGACTACCTGCTGCGTGCGGTGCACCACCTTGTGTTCAGTCTGCACCGGCGCGACATACAGTTCGGGCTCGTCGGTGGCGGCACGTCACTTGAGCCGATGAAGTCTCTCGCAGCCGAGCTCGGCGTGGCCGAATTCGTCACCTTCACCGGGTGCGTACCGGACCGCGAGCTGCTGGCGATGCTTAATACCGCCGACGTGTGCGTCAATCCGGATGTCGCCAACGAGATGAACGACAAATCGACCATGAACAAGGTCATGGAGTACATGGCGCTCGGCAAGCCGATCGTGCAGTTCGACCTGACCGAGGGGCGTTTCTCGGCGC
>WNFO01023210.1_pt1 | contig 14300 bp, 12 predicted proteins | sample 5400251 | NCBI WGS metagenome assembly WNFO01 (sample SAMN13153354, study PRJNA577476) | soil metagenome | isolation source: 100 cm saprolite under Madrone tree | place: USA:California | collected 2016-06-14 | reverse complement strand
CGAGTCACCGGGGTCGAGGAGCATGACCGTATGCCAGCGCAGGTCGATCGGCTGGGCGAAGCGAACGCGCATACCGGAGACGCTGAGGTCGACGGTCTGACCGTTCCCCAGAGGGCCGCTTCGGCTGCGGACCTCGACCGGCCGCTGGCACGACGCCCGCGCGGCGCGGCGCCGTTCCCCGGCCCCCGGCGCCCCCGCTGGCCGCAGTCGACCTCCCCCGAGAGTCGACGCGAGACCTCGTGACCCGCCCCGACGGCTCGGCGCCATGGTCCGCAGCGCCGAGCCCGCCAACCTTCTGAGCGGATCGAGCAACCGCCGCGAGCCCCGGGACAGGAGGCTCAGTGCGCGACGCCCGTCCGCGAGCCGCGCCACTGGCGGGTCAGCGGCTCGGTCGCGCGCTTCCGCGGGGGGGCGCCCGACCGCTTCACCCCATTCATCGAGCTCCCTGAAGTGTTCGCAGATGAATGCCGCAAGTTCCTCGACCAGCCCGATCTCGCGCTCGGTGCGGAGAAAGTCCTCAGCCTTCTCTGGTGACGTGGCAGGGGCCGAGCGCGCCACCTCCGCGGTCAGCGCGAGGAGCTTCGATTGGCACTCGTCCCATGTCATTCGTCCCCGTCGCGGCGGACCTTCGCCGAGGTGACGCTGCCAGAGATCCGCCGGTCGAAGGGTTTCGCCCATGTTCGAGCCTCCTGACGTCGGGAACCGTTTCGAGGACGTCGAGCCGATCCAGTCGATCGGCGCCTGCCGCATGGTCAGCCGACCCGCAACGACCCACTCCTACCTGAACGGTGTTACAGGATGATGACGACGGCGTCGCGAAGGCGCGAGGGTGCATCGACGACGGCCGTCGCCCGAAGTGACTAGCCTGCCCCCGGTCCGACCGAGACGCGGAGAGCTGAGACCGGAGTCGTCGTGCGCTGCCTCCAGCCGATCTTCAGATCGATCCTCCCCTTCCGCTCCTTGAGCTGAATCTCGACGTCGGCCCCCGGCGCCAGTCGAAGCACGCGGTCGCCGAACCTGAGGTTGAGCCCTCCTTGCGTGAGTCCATCGGCGATCGAGACCAGGTACCCCGCGAGCTCGTCGAGCGACTTGACACAGGTGAATTCCAATCCGTCCTTACCCATCACGATCTCCAGGTCTCCTCGTCCCCCCGTGCACCCCGGCGTGGACGACCTCGTCCTCCGATGTGAGTATCTCGCGAGTGGCCTGGATCTCGGACGCTCGCTTCTCGTGGCCAGGCCGGAGATGTCTCTGCCTCGTGACCGCGCTCGCACGCCCCACGGGTCGTCTTCGGTGGCCTCAGAGAGTGAGCCGAGTGCCTCGAGCTCGATGTCGGTCCCTGCAGGCGTCTCCGCGGCCTCCGAGCCGCACGACCGGACGCCCAGGGTCACCGAGACGCGACGCTCGAACCGAACGTCCGAAGTCTAACACGGGTGCGCCGGACCGCGGGCTCACATCCGCGAAGAAGAGGGAATCGGTTACCATTGACGCATGGAGTGGGGGCGCCACGGCCGGGACGGGCGCCGGGGCACGAGAGGTCAATACGTCCTGCGGGGGTTCGAGTTCTTCATTCTGGGGAGGCGCGACGTCCCGCGGCGAGCGGGTGGGCGGTGGCCCGCCGTCGCGCATGCATGACGACGGGGCGACGAGTCGGTGTCTTCGAGCCGGCGACCCCCCGCGGGGGCGTCGCCGCCAGCCCGTCTCCGCGCGCTCGAGGCTTGACTTGAATGAGCGCTGACCAGGAATTCGAGTGTGAGGGGGTGGCGACGCCATCGGAGGCCGCCGATTCTCTCGCGCGTATCGCCGAGGGGATGCGCGCGAGGACGCTCTCGCTCACGGCGGGGGACGAGGAGATTACGATCTTTCCCGACGGGCACGTAATGGTTCAGATCGGTGCGAAGAGAACACAGGCGAAGGGGACGATTGATATCGGTGTGGCGTGGAGGCACCCGAGGGTCTGAGGATGGGCGACGACGACGCGACCGCAATCGGAAGGACCCGGTTCGAATTCGCCCGCATCGCGTCGCCGGACGAGGTCGCCGAGTGCCTGACGTCGATTGCCCACGGGCTCAAGCGGGGAGAGGTCAGCTTCACGTCCGGTGGACTGGCGCTTCGCTTCGCTCCGACCGCCGGAATCGTGGTCGAGTTGAAGGCGACGGAGAGGGGGGAGCAGGGCCGGCTCAGGGTGCGGATCGGCTGGAAGGCGAGGAAGAAGGACGTGACTGCCCTTCGCATTTCCGCCCGGTCCGGGGGTGCACGCGGCGTTCGATCGCGGCAAGCGCCGATCCTGCCGTCGTCACCGACCACGCGGGCGACCCGCACGGGCTCTATCCTCGTCATCGAGGGCGACGAACACCCCCGGCGGATGCTCCTGGACACCCTGGCAGCGGCCGGGCACGCCGCGGTGGGCACGGCGAGCGGTCTGGAGGGACTCGCACAGTTCCGACAAGGAGCCTTTGACGTGGTCGTCACCGCGCTGTCGATGTCCGAGTGCTCGGGAGTCGACGTGGCCCGCGCGGTCAAGAAGCTGAGCCCAGCGACGCCGGTGGTCTTGATCGCGGGCTGGGGCGACGTCATGACGCCGGAGCAGATGCGTGACAGCGGCATCGATCTCGTCCTCGTCAAGCCGTTCAAGTGGGGGCGCGTGCTCAGCGTCCTGGCCGACGCCCTCGCTCTGTGTCAACCTCGCTGACTCGTTCGCTTGCTCTCCTTCGACGACGGGCGCCTTGAGGCGCTCGCGCATGAACGCCGCGAGCCCGAACGCCACCGTCAGCCCGGCGCGGGCGGTCCTCGACCGCGCGGCGGCCGTCTCAGGCCGTTCCGTTTCGCTCTGCGGCTCATCGCGGCCTGCAGGATCGCGGCGGGCGTCGGCCCACCGGCGACGACGCCCGCCGGCGGCGATGGCAACGATCGGCGACTGATCGACGACTGTCCGACCGTTGCCGACACGTGCCACGGCGGCCCCCCGTGACCGAGGAGGGTCTCAGGCGAACCCGATCGCCTCCATTCGCGCCCGAAGTCTCCTCGTGGCCGGTCGTCGGTCCGGTCGAGCGCGGACCCGACGAGACGGTCGGCGGGCGGCCCGGCACCTCAGAGAGCACGGCCGCCTCCACGGCCCGTCCGGGCCCGCGACGTTGACAGTCGGCGGCCCCCGTCGATAATACCGGAGGCGGATCACCATGAGCCCTCGGATCGCGGCCGCTCACCTGTCCGATCGCGCAGCGGGCGTTCTCCGGCAGGTCTTCGCAACTGTGGCGGCCAACTTCGCCTTTCGCCTCTGGGACGGGACGACGGTCGTGTTCGGCGACGGGCCGCCGGCGTTTACGGTCGTCGTCCACGCCTCCCAGACGTTCTTCCGGCTGCTCCGCGATCCCACGCCTTTGGCGTTCGGCGAGGCGTACGTTGAGGGCGCCCTCGACATCGAGGGTGATCTGTTCGCCGCGATGCACGTCGCCAACGCGCTCGAGGAGACGCGTCCGCCGCTGGCGGGCCGGCTGCGCCTGCTGCTCTCGCTGAGTCCGTTGGCGCTCCGGCCGGCCTCCCATCGGGAGGAGTGAGCGCGTGGAGCACGACGTCATCGTGGTGGGCGGTGGCCCCGGCGGCAGCACCGCGGCGTGGCGGCTGGCGGTGGCGGGCGCCCGGCCGCTCGTGCTCGACGCGGCGGTGTTCCCGCGGGTCAAGATTTGCGCGGGCTGGGTGACGCCGGCGGCACTGGCCGACCTCGAGATCGATCCCGAGGAGTACCCGCTCACGATCCAGCCCTTCACGACCTGTACGCTCACCTTCGAGGGCACGCGCCACGAGACGCGCTGGCGCCGGCCGGCGAGCTACGGCATCCTTCGCCGCGAGTTCGATCACTATCTGCTCGAGCGCGCGGCGGCGTCCGGGGCCGATGTGCGCGGCGGGTTGCGTGTCACCGACGTCTGGGTCAGGCGCGAGGCCGTCCGCGTCGTGACAGCGCAGGGCGAGTTCGAAGCGCCCGTCGTGATTGGTGCGGGCGGGCATCGCTGCCCCGTCGCCCGTGCGCTCGGCCGTATCTCCGAGGGCGAGGAGGTCGTGGTCGCGCAGGAGAGCGAGACACGACTGTCCTCCGACCACGCGGCCACGCTTGCGCCCTTCATGGATGCGCCCGAGCTGTACGTCGAGCCCGACCTGCGCGGGTACGGCTGGTATTTCCCCAAAGGCGACTGGGTCAACGTCGGCATCGGCTGTACCGGCGGCGCCGACGGAAGTCTCCCGCGTCGTCGCGAAGCGCTCGTGGACGCGCTGCGCGCGTGCGGGCGGCTGCCCGCGGATCTCCACATCGCGCCCTTCAAGGGGCACGCGTACGTCGTGCGGCGCCAGGCGCCGCGGCGGCTCGCCGGACCGCGCTTCTGTCTGGTCGGCGACGCGGCCGGGCTTGCGCGCGACTTGAGCGGCGAGGGGATCGGCCCCGCCGTCCGGAGTGGCCGCCTAGCCGCCGAGGCCGTGCTCGAGCATCTCGGGCGCGGCGTTCCGCTCGACGCGTACGCGCGAGAAGTCATGCGTCTCTACGGTTGCGGCGAGCCGGGTTGGCTTGGTCAGCGCGTCGCCCGACTCCCCGACACGGTCTATGACGTCTCAAACGACTTCTACTCGCTCTTCCTCGATCCGCTCATGGTGTACACGTGCGCGTACTACCGCGACCCCGCCGGTGGGCTCGAGCAGGCGCAGGCCGACAAGCTCGATCTCGTCTGCCGGAAGCTGCGCCTGGCGCCCGACGAGACGTTGCTCGACATCGGCTGCGGGTGGGGCGGCCTCGCCATCTGGGCCGTGCAGCACTACGGCGTCCGCGCCTTCGGCGTCACCCTCTCGCGCGCGCAGGCCGACTACGCGGCCGCACGGATCGCGTCCCTCGGGCTCGCGGGACGATGCCGGGTGGAATACTGCGACCTCCGCGACATCCCCGCCGGCACCCGCTACGACAAGATCGCCGCCGTCGGCGTCATCGAGCACGTCGGCATCCCGAACTACCCCGCCTTCTTCCATCGTGTCCACATCCTGCTCAATCCCGGCGGCCTCTACCTCAATCACGGCATCACGCACAACTTCTACTGGAGGCCGACCAGCCAGACGGAGTTCCTCCTCCGTTACGTCTTCCCCAACGGCGATCTGGCCGGGCTGACGGAGACCCTGACCGAGATGGAGAGGGCGCGTTTTGAGATCCTCGACGTCGAGTGCCTCCGGCTGCACTATGCGCGGACGTGCCGGCAGTGGGTGGAGCGCCTCCGAGCGCATGCCGACGAGGCACGGCGCCTCGTGGGCGAGCGCGTGTACCGGACCTGGCTCCTGTATCTCACCAGCTCGGCCGTCGCCTTTGAGGCGAGCTCCATCGGGCTCTATCAGGTGTTACTCCAGAAGCACGGCGATCACACCGGCGGTGACTTCCCGCGCACCCGCGAGGGCCTCTACGGGCCGCCGGCGGGGTAGTCGTCCTCGCCGGGTCGCCGCGGCGCGGGGGCCGGAAACGCGCGCGCCGGGAGTCCCGGTTGCTGGTCACGGATGCGCCGGCTTCAAGAGATCGGTTCGGTCGCCCTGTGCCCCCGGGAAGTGCGGCAAGACTTCCTTCGCGAACCGGGCGAGTTGCTCGAGACAGACCGCCGTCGGGGTGCCCATGCTCGAGCTGACGTTGACGTACTCGAGCCCCGGATAGCGGTGCTCGAGGTCTTTCAGGGAGGCGACGAGGCCGTCGGGGGGGCCGCAGAACCAGGCGCCACTCCTGGTGAAATCCTCGAGGCTGGGGACGCCGGCCGCGGCCCAGCCGCCGCGCTTGGCGGCCGCACGGATCTGGCCCTCGGTAATGCCGGGCACGAAGCCGAGGGGGGCGAACATCTTCACGTGCTCCTCGAACCAGGGCGTCATCTCGCGGAGTGCCCGCTCACGCGAGTCGGCCAGGTGGAAATAGAGGCCGAGACAGAGATTTTCCCCCAGGGCAAGCTCGCGTCCGGCGCGCGCGAACGCATCGCGGTAGCCCGTGATCGGCCCCTCCGCCATGGTGGCGGCCCCGCCACCGATGATCCCCTTGATGCCGTGCTCGGCCATGAAGTCGAGGGCCCGGGGACTCGCGCTCACGATGGGCTGCCAGCACTCGACGGGCTGGTGGAGCGGACGGGGCACGAGGGTGATCTCTTGGAGCTCGTACCCGCGGTACGGCACCGCCGGCGGCAGCACATAGTGCTTGCCCCGATGGGAGAAGCGTTCCTCGCGGAAGGCGCCGAGAATGATCTCCACTTGCTCTTCGAAGAGCGAGCGGTTGGCCTCGGAGTCGAGCAGGAAGCCGCCGAGCGTCTCGACCTCGCGGGTGTGGTAGCCGCGGCCGACGCCGAAGATGACCCGTCCGCCGGTGAGGATGTCGGCGACGGCGAAGTCCTCGGCCAGACGGAGCGGATGCCACATGGGCGTGATGTTGAAGCCGCACCCGAGGCGCAGGCGCTTCGTCACGTGGGCGAGCTGCACGCTGACCAGGAGGATGTTGGGGAGGCACTCGTAGCCCTCGTGCTGGAAGTGGTGCTCGGCGAGCCAGAGCGCGTAGTAGCCGAGGTCGTCCGCGGCGCGGGCGATCGCCTCGGTCTTCTCGAACACGGTGGCGAGATGCTCGTTGGGGTAGCGCCGCTCGTTGGCGGGAGTCGCCTGCTGCCCGAGGTCGCCGAGGTCCACGTGCCCGGCATAGAGCGTCGAGAAGTGGCGGATCATCTCGGGATCCTCCGCGTTGTCGCGTCGCGACAACGGTCATCGGTGCGATGCGCCTTCGGGTCCAGCGCGGTCACACGGACGAGCGCGAGCTCGACCGGGCGATCACCCCGCCGGCGTCGGCGCCGTCGGGGGGTCGGGCGCCGGAACTCGACTGGTCGGAACGCGTCCTAGCTCGCGCCGCCGAGCGCGACGACTCCCGCTGCGGCGAGCCGCTCAACCTCGATCGTGGCGAGTCCGAGCTCGCCCAATACTTCGGCGGTGTGCTCGCCGAGGAGGGGGGCCGGGCGGCGGATGCGGGCGGGCGTCGCCGATGCGCGGACTGGGAAGGCGAGCATTTTCGCCTTGCCGTAGCCGGGCTGGTCTACCTCGGCGACGAGGCCGAGGTGCCTCACCTGCGCGTCTTCGAAGACCTCGTCGAACTCGTAGATTGGCCCCGCGGCGACCTGAACCCCCTGGAACCGGGCAACCCACTCGCCGGTCGGGGCCTCCGCAAGGGCCGCCTCGACGAGCGCCCGGAACTCGTCATGGTGAACGAGTCGGCTGTCGTTGGTCGCGAAGGCGGGGTCGGTCGCGAGTCGCTCGTTGCCGAGCACCTTGCAGAATCTCGCGTACTGGTCGGGGTTCATGATCACGACCTGAAGCCAGCCGTCCCTGGTGCGGAACGCCTCGGCGGGAGTGAGGATCGGGTTGCGGTTGCCGATGCGCGTGGGGCGCGTGCCTGAGTCGAAGTAGTGGGCGACCGGATCGGGGAGGAGTGCCAGTGTCGAGGCGAGGAGGCTCACGTCGAGGTGCTGGCCCTTCGTCGGGGGGTTGCCGGGCATCCCGGTGAGCGCCATGAGACCGCTCATGCCCTGGGCGATCGTGTTGTAGCCCGCGCGCGCCGCGTACGGCCCGGTCTGGCCGAAGCCGGTCACGGAGACATACACGACTGCGGGGTTGGAAGCGCTCACCCCGTCGTACCCGAGCCCGAGCCGGGCCGCGACGCCGGGGAGAAAATTCTCGACGACCACGTCGGCGCGGCGCGCCAGCTCGAAGACGAGTCCGGCGCCTTCGGGCGCCTGGAGGTCGACGGCGATCCCGCGTTTGTTCCGGTTGATGGCGGCGAAGACGGCGCTCATCCCGTCGCCGTGCGTCCAACGGAGGTCGTCGCCGCGCCCCGGGCGCTCGACCTTGACCACGTCGGCACCGAGGTCGCCCATGAGGGTGGCGCAGTACGGGCCCGCGATCACGCGAGAGAGGTCGAGGACGCGGATCCCCTCGAGCATGGTCATCGGCGGTCGAGGAACCCCTCTGTCATCGCGTTGACCTCCGGGATCCCCGTCCGCGCGATGGCGTTGATCCGTGCCTTGGCCTCCGCGAGCGGCTTCGGCGGCTTGGCGGCGAGACTCTCGGCGTAGGCGCGCACCGCCTTCGCGAGCGCGGGGCCGGGCAGGACCCGGTGGAGGAGACCCCACGCCGCCGCTTCGGCCGCCGAGTAGTGTCGACCCTCCATGATGATCTCCTTCGCGCGAGCGGGCCCGACAAGTCGAACGAAGCGCGTCGTGGACGCGACACCCAGCGGGACGCCGAGGTCCACCTCCGGAATCCAGAACTCCGCCTCGGCCGCCGCCCAACGAAAGTCGCAGGCGAGCGTGAGCCCCCATCCTCCGCCGACCGCGTGCCCGTTGATCATGGCGATCGTCGCCTGCTCGAGATTCTCGAGGAGCGTGGTGGCGCGCTCGAAGAAGCGACGGAACTGCGTCTCCCTCTGGAGGAATGCCCGCCGGCGCTCATCGGGCGACATCGTCGAGCGGAGCGGGGCGTCGGCGCCCGCCGAGAAGACCGGCGGCGCGCCGGTGACCACGACGGCACGAATCTCGGCATCATCCCTGAGCTCCGTGAACGCCGTCGCGAGCTCGGTCAACATCGCATCGCTCAACGAGTTGCGCCGGTCCGGGCGGTTCAGCGTGACGGTCGCGACACGGCCCTCGCGAACGAGCGCGACCTGGTCGCCCATGACGCGCGGACGGTATCATAGGGCCCGCGACGCGCGCAACGAACCCGGTAGTCCCGCCGCCGGTGCCCACGGCCGATGCAAGCGACACGAGGGACGGACACCTCGGGGAAGGACTCTCCGGGCTGCGTCCTTCTCGGAGGTCAGGACCGCGGGGGACGGGCCTGGGGGACGGCTCGGCGTCTCTCGATTTGGGCCGGGGTCTCAGTCGCCCATGACGAGGCCGCCGTCGACCTTGACCGCCTGGCCCGTCATGTAGTCGGAGTCGGCGCTGGCCAGGAAGACGGCGAGGCCCGTCAGGTCCTCGGCGACCTCTGGCCGGCCGAGCGGGATCCCGGCGGTACGCCGCTTCCAGGCCTCGCCCCGCTCCCAGCCTTCGAGCGTCGTCCAGTCGGCGTCGATCTGCTTCCACATCGGCGTGTCCACGGCACCCGGGCACATGCAGTTGGACGTGATCCGGTGGGGGGCGAGCACCTGGGCCGCCGTTCGGCTCACGCTCACGAGGGCGGCCTTCGAGGCCGAGTATGGACCGAGGAGCGGCTGGCCGCCCCGATACGCCGCGATCGAGGCCGTGTGGATCAGCTTGCCTCTGAGCTCCGAGCCCGGGATCGGCGCCTGCCTCACCATCCGCCGCGCCACCGCTTGGAGGACGAAGAACGCCGCGCGCAGGTTGACCCGCATGATCCGGTCCCAGTCGTCCTCGGTGATCTCGAGGAGCGGCTTGACCTGGACGATCCCGGCGTTGTTCAAGAGCACGTCGAGCCGGCCCCAGCGCTCCCAGGCCGCATCCACCATGCGCTCGATGTCGGCCGTGCGCGTGACGTCCGCCTGGACGGAGGCCTGGCCGAGTTCGCGGGCGAGCTTCTCGGCGCCGGCGCCGTCCAGGTCCGCGAGGAGGAGCCGCGCGCCTTCGGCGGCGAGCCGGCGCGCACACGCCGCGCCGATCCCGGAGGCCGCGCCGGTGATGAGGGCGGTTCGTTCCTCGAGCCGTTGGCTCATTGGGCGTCTCCGTGTCCGTTCGTCGGATTCGTCCGGCGCTCCGCGGGCCGCCAGACGGGTCAGGTGCCGCTCATTGTACCCGGGGTTCGTTGACAGTCGCCGGTCCACCGCCTAGACTCCCGCCGAGTCTGGCACGGGCCGGGGCGGGCGTCGCGCCCCGAGCGCGAATCGGGCCCTCCACGGAGAGGACGGCACCCATGCAGCTCGCCCTCGGCATCCTGCTCCTGCTCTGCTTCCTGGTCGGCGTCGTCGCCGTGATGCGGGGCCAGAGCCCCATTATCGTCCTGATGCTGCTCGCGATCCTGTGGGCGGCGATGACGGGTGCGCCGCTCCGCGAGGTGCTGGGCAAGGTGATCGACGGCGGCGCGACCGCGTACGCGGGGGCCGTGATCCTGATCGTCTTCGGCGCGTGGTTCGGGCAGGTCCTGGTCCAGACGGGGATCGCCGAGAGCCTGATCCGGTCGGCGGTGGAGCTGGCGGGCGACCGCCCGCTCATCGTCGCGTGGGTCGTCTCGCTAGTCACCGCCTTCCTCTTCACCTCGCTCTACGGCGTCGGCGCCGCCATCGGCGTCGGCGTCATCGCGCTCCCGATCATGATGTCGATGGGCATCCCGCCGAGGGTGGCGGCCCCCGCGTTCACGATGGCGATCGGCGCCGGCAACTACCTGAACCTCGTCGAGTTCGGCATCTTCCAGAAGTTCTTTCCGGGGATCAAGTACGAGGGGCCGTACCTCCGCTTCTTCCTGATCGGCTGCGCCGTCTACCTGGGGATGGCGCTCGCGATGTCGGCCTGGCACCTGGCGCGTGGGGGCACCCGGCGCTTCGCCGCGGTCGCGGCGCCGGCGGACCGCACGGCCGCGTGGACGCGCGTCCCCCGCTACGCGTACCTGGCTCCCGCGGTCCCGCTTGCGGCCGTCGCCCTCCTCAGGTGGCCGATGATTCCGGCGTTCCTGCTTGGTATCGTCTTCGCGCTCCTGGCGACCGGACGGAGTCGAAGCCTCAAGGGCTCGGTCGACCTCTTCCACAAGGCCTTCTACGACGCGTTCCCGGACATCGCCACCATCGCGGCCCTCTGGATCATCTGCGGGATGCTGATCGTCGCGGGCCAGCTCCCCCAGGTCCAGCAGGCGCTCCAGCCCATCTTCCGGCCAGTCCTGCCGAAGACGCCGCTCCAGGCGGCGGTTTTTTTCGCCGGGCTCGCTCCGCTCGCGATCTACCGCGGGCCGTTCGCCGTCGTGGGGACCGGCGCCGCACTGCTCTCGATCATGCTGCAGTCGCAGTTCCTCGCGGTCCCGTATCTCTACGCCCTCTGGCGCGGGCCGCTCTGCCTCCAGGGCAGCCAGGATCCCACCAACTCATGGACCCTCTGGACCCTCGGATTCACGAAGGTGACGCACAAGGACTTCCTCAGGACGGCGCTGCCGTTCGGCTGGCTCATGGTCGCGATCAACGCGTTCATCGCGTACGTCACGCTCGGGCGATGACGCGTCGGTGAGAGTCCGGATCGGCATCGACGTCGGCGGGACCTTCACCAAGGCCGTCGTGCTCGACGACGCCACCCACGAGATCCGGGGCAAGGCGGCGGTCCTCACGACGCACGACGCCCCGGAGGGGGTCGCCCGGGGGGTGGTCGAGGTACTGCGGCGGTCGCTGGCGGGGTTCGGCGTCGACCCGGGCGCCGTGGCGTTCCTCGCCCACAGCACGACCCAGGCGACGAACGCGCTCCTCGAAGGCGACGTGGCGCCGGTGGGGATCCTCGGCATGGGCACGGGGGCGCTCGAAGGCTTCCTCGCCCGGCGGGGGACGGCGGTGGACGCCCTCGAGCTCGGCCCCGGTCGCCGCCTCCAGACCTTCCACGCGTTCCTCGACCGGCGCTCGGCGTCGGCGGACCGTGTCCGCGCCGCGATCCGCGGGCTGCTCGGGCAGGGGGCCAAGGTGATCGTGGCCAGCGAGGCCTTCGGCGTCGACGACGCCGAGCGGGAGCGGCGGGTCCTGCAGACCGCGGCCGAGCTGGGCGTGCCGGCCACCGGGGGGCACGAGATCTCGAAGCTCTACGGCCTGACGGTGCGCACCCGGAGTGCGGTCATCAACGCGAGCATCCTGCCGAAAATGATGGAGACGGCCGACATGACGGAGTCGAGCATCCGCGCGGCCGGGATCACGGCGCCGCTCATGATCATGCGCGGCGACGGCGGTGTCATGGACGCGGCCGAGATGCGACGGCGGCCTGTCCTGACGATGCTCTCGGGTCCGGCGGCGAGCGTCGCCGGCGCGCTCATGCACCTCCGCGTCTCGGACGGCGTCTTCTTCGAGGTGGGCGGAACCAGCACGAACGTCGGCGTCATCCGCCACGGGCGGCCGACCCTCAAGTACGTCGAGCTCGGCGGCCACCGGACCAACGTCCACTCGCTCGACGTCCGCGTGCTCGGGGTCGCGGGCGGCAGCCTCGTCCGGCTCGCGGGCCGGGAGATCGCGGACGTGGGCCCACGGAGCGCGCACATCGCCGGCCTCCCGTACTCGGCCTTCGCCGACCCCGCCGAGATCCGGGACGCCGAGCTGGTGCTCCTGCGCCCGCGCCCGGGAGACCCGGACGACTACGTGGCCGTGCGGGCGGGCGGCAAGCTCTTCGCCCTGACCACGACGTGCGCCGCGAACGCGCTCGGACTCACCAGCCCGGGCGCCTACGCCCACGGGCGCCCCGAGAGCGCGCGCCGCGCCCTGGCGCCGCTCGCCGCGCGCCTCCACCGGTCGATCGAGGCCGCCGCCGAGGGCGTGCTGGAGACGGCGGCGCGGAAGGTGGTGCCGCTCGTGGAGACCCTGCTGGCGGAGTACGGGCTCGATCGCGGCCAGGTCGTGCTCGTGGGCGGCGGCGGCGGCGCCGCGGCGCTGATCCCGTTCACGGCGCGGCTCCTCGGCCTGCCGTACCGGATCGCCGAGCACGCGGAGGTGATCTCGTCGATCGGCGTCGCGCTCGCGATGGTCCAGGACGTGGTCGAGCGCGTCATCCCCAGTCCGCGGCCGGAAGACCTCGCCGCGATCAAGCAGGAGGCGCGGGCGAGCGTGCTGAGGCTCGGCGCCCAGCCCGAGACGGTGGAGGTCTACGTCGAGGTCGATGCGCCGCGACAGCGCGTCCGCGCCACCGCGCTCGGGGCGACCGAACTGCGGGCGCGGGACCTCCGGGAGACGGTCTCCGAGACCGAGGCGCGCGCCGTCGCCGCCGGCTCGCTCGCGCCGGGTCACTCGGCGCCGGCGCTGGCGGCCCGCACGAGCGGCCTCTACGTCTTCACGGCGACGCGGCAGGAGCGCTGGCTCAAGCTCTTCACGCGCACCCGGCGGCCGCTCCGGGTCGTCGACCGCTCGGGCGTCGGCTTCGGCGAGCACCTCCTGGACCTCTCAGGCCTCCCGAGCCTGGCCCAGGCCGAGGCGGTGGCGTCCGGGGAGCTGGCCGGCCTCGGCCCCGAGGACGCCGTCGTCGTGATCGGCGTCCCCCGCTCCCTCTGAGGGCCCGGCCGATCCACCGCGAGACCGGGGAGGTCTGGGGGCGTGAGCGGCTGGCGGCCGACCGCGTGGGCCGGCGCCTTGCCGAGGACGACCGTCCGGCCGCGGTCCGCCAAGCGCTCACGGCCGGGCGGGAGACCGCCCGGCGCCTCCGCGCGGCGCACGGGACGGCCGATCCGTTCGCGCTGGCCGCCCGGCTCCAGGTCGTCGTGAGCTGGTGCGGCGAGCCCCCGGCGCTCGGCTCGATCGTGCGGATCGCGGAGTACGCGCCGCGGCCGCCGGCCATTCGCCTGTTCGCCGAGTCCGTACGCGCGGTCGGCGCCGCCGATCCTTCGCTGGCGACGGGACTCGAGCCCGCCTCCGCGCAGGCCCGCGTGACCCTCGCCCGCCTCGGTCGGTGGCGCTGGGAGTCCGGGATCCCGGCGCTGTCCGAGATCGCGGCCCACGCGTTCGCGGAAGCTCTCCTCGATCTCGTGTTCTTCCCCGGCGCCCTCGACCGCCTTGCGGTGAGGCCGCACCCGGCGTCCGCGGTGTGAGGGGCTCGCCGCTCGACGCGGAGCCGGAGCGCCCCTGAGCCGGGGCCGAGGGCGCGGCGGCGCGGCGACCGACGCCCGCGGCTCGCGCTTACGGCCGGCGTCCTCTGCGTCCCGACCGTCGTGTCCGCGCTCGCCCCGACGCCCGCGCGCCTGCTCGGTGGGCGAGCGGTTCTCGACCGGGATCCCGCCCGGGGCCGGGCGCCTGACGGAGAGCGGGGAGGTCCGCGGGCACGCCAGTTAGCGCGCCCGGGCGAACTCGTCCTTGGCCGCCTGCACCCGCGCTGGCTCGGCAAGCAAGTCGAAGGCGGTCATGGCCAGCGTCTTGGCGGCGGCCAGCATCCCCGCCCGGGCCATCGGCTGGACGGCCGCGGCGGCGAACTCGCGGGTGTGGATCGCCATCCCGGTCGGTGCGATCGCGACCATCGGCTGGATGGCCGGGAGGATCTGGCTCACGTTCCCGATGTCCGACGAGCCCATTCGGTCGCGGATCGGCTCGCCCTCCTGCATCCCGACCGTCGTCATGTTGGCGGCGAAGAGGTCGAGGAGGGGCTGGTTCCGCCTGA
>WNFO01006401.1_pt1 | contig 14302 bp, 9 predicted proteins | sample 5400251 | NCBI WGS metagenome assembly WNFO01 (sample SAMN13153354, study PRJNA577476) | soil metagenome | isolation source: 100 cm saprolite under Madrone tree | place: USA:California | collected 2016-06-14 | reverse complement strand
CAAAAACCTGTCCTGCTCGTCTGAGGTGAGCCAACTGTTTTGTCCAATATCCTCGCCAAATGCTTCTTGGCGGATCTGGGCGTACAGTTCCGTTTCGAAATTACCGTAGTTGGTGTTGTAGTGGCTGGCGGGAGGCAGTGCGTTGGATTTGCCCATTTGAACCTCCGATCAAGCCGACTTACGGACTTGGGTTTTCGTGATTTCGAAAGCGCACAGAGAATTGTACGCTTTCTGCGCGCCCCGCGAATCGTCGTACCCTGGTAGCAACAGTTTAATCAAGCCCATTTTTTGTCTCACAGACCGCCATACGTTGGGCCATATGGTTTTCGCTGTTTATCAGCGAATGGAACGTTTTGGCGGAGGATGGGGTACCGCACACTCTATAACTGGACGAAGTCGGCCACCGCTCGAAACACAGATGTCCTCCAATTCAACAAATCCATCAGCCTATTCCCCAAAGAGCTTCATGTTGCTTGCACAGAATAACCGAGCATCATTCGACAACCGCATGTCCTCGCTCGCCTGTGTCCAAAATTGCCGAGCTGCGTCGCGTGCATCGTCCCAAACATCCAACGTATTCGCAGTGCCGTGCGGCAGCATAAACCCGCGCGGTGGTACTTGGCCGTCGCCCGTCGGGGCATACAGCATTGAGACTTGGTCGAATGCCGGAGCTAGACGCAAACGAGAGCCTTCTGCAAAGAACAGGATGTTGTACTGATGCCGATCCGTGTTTGCGATAAGTGCTCCGAACGCATCAAGCCAGCAAAGCCGCCTGGCATCTTCATCACTCAAACGCCTTGCCTCTTTGAGTGACACGGCCGCGCGTGCCCACGAGTCCGCGAGATCGTCGTGAACTGCCGCAAGACTTAAGACCGCAATCCTCCCGCGCGTCCCGAGGCGATCAAATCGCTCGCTCTCCAGAAACCAACAATCAGGCGTTTCGATGACGTTTGTATGCGCGGCCGGGATGCCATGTGACGCTACGACTTGCAACGCAATTCCCTCTAGGATCAGCAGATCGCACCAGCGCCTGGCGGCCATGTCCCCGATTCCTCCGCGGCCAGCAAATTTGACGAGCATATGCTGGTTGCCAACTAGCGCACCGAATTTCGGCCGCTCTCCCCCTGCCAAGGAACCCGGTGGATGACCTGCGATGGTTGCCTGTGCAAGAGCCGGGTAATCGTCGCGGCTGCCAGACTCCGGGGCCCTGCTGGGGCACAAGCAGAGGAGGTATTTTGGCGCCTATGTGACGCCAAAATAAGGGCTTATAGAGCTCGGTTGTTTGGTTAACAGCGGAATGCTCTACAGTTGAGCTACCGGGGATCCGTTTAACATCATGTTTTCATTCTAGTTACAGCAAACAGATTCACGCCATGACCATGCGGAACCAGGCCTAAATGTTTTGGTGTGTTGAGCTACCCGGGAACATCCGCATTTTGTGTAAGGGCACTGTCATGCCATGCAACTTGCCGCCAAAGGGAATAATACGGATGGTAATCAACCACAAGATGGAGGATTATCATTAGCCGATAAACGCCTCGGGCAAATTGACTTCTAAATGTGGGGCACAGTTGGGGCACAATCAGGGGAGAAAGCCCGTCTACGGCCTGGCGCAGCGTAGGCGCGAGATGGGAATAGGAATGGCGCTCGGCGCGCAACGCAAAAGCGTTCTCCTGCTGATGATGCGGGGCGAAATGAGAGCAGTCCTGCTGGGCGGAATCTTCAGCCTTCCCCTTATGCCCGGCCTGGCTCTGGCGTATGACCGCCCTGCTCTACGGCCTGCCCGGATTTGATTTTTTGTTGGTGACCGGAGCCTTTGTCGTATTGAGCTCCGTAGGGTTGGCGCCCAGCATCGCTCCGGCGCTGAGGGCTAGGGAGGCGCCGCTTACCAAATTGTTGATCAAATAAGGAGACGGAGCAGGCGGCGCGACCGCTCCTTAGTACGCTTGAGTTTACTGCCGAGGAATAATTTCGTGGAAAGCTTGCTGCAAGACATCCGTTACGCGGTCCGCACGCTGTCCAAGAATCCGGTTTTTGCCGTGGTCGCGGTATTGACTCTGGCACTGGGCATCGGAGCCAATACAGCGATATTCAGCGTGGTCGAAAACGTGCTGCTCCGCCCGCTACCTTATCCTCAGCCGGGAAACCTAGTGCAAATCTGGAATACTTATCCGCCGCAGGTACCGCGCGGCGGACTGTCGCCGGGCGACTACGCGGACTGGCGCGAGCAGAACGCCAGCTTCTCGGAGATGGACGCGTACGTACAACTCTCGCAGGGATTCAATTTGACCGGCGAAGGCGAGCCACAGCGGGTGCTGGGGAGCTACGCAAGCGCGGGACTGTTCCCCATGCTGGGGATACACCTTGCGGCGGGCCATTTCTTCGTTCCGGAAGAGGATCGAGCGGGTAGTTCCCCGGTGGTGATTTTGAGCCATCGCCTTTGGCAAAGCCGGTTTGGGGGCGATCCCGCGGTCGTTGGGCGAACCATCGCGCTCGACAACCAGCGGTATACGGTAACGGGCGTGCTGCCGGCAGACTTTCGTCTTCTGCGCTGGCCCGACTTTTGGATGCCCATCGGCCAGTATGCAGATGATTTGACCGAGCACATTCATCACGCATTCATCGGCGTCGCGCGGCTCAAGCCCGGCGTCACGCTGGCACAAGCTCGCGACGAAATGGTGCGACTGAATCAACAGGAAACCATCAAGTATCCGGATTCGCACAAGTTTTTTGGGGTGCTCGTCGAGCTGATGGAAGATCCGTCCGCCGCGAAACTGCAAGGCATCCTACTGGTTCTTTCCGGGGCCGTGGGACTGGTGCTGCTGATTGCCTGCGCGAACATCGTGAATCTGCTGCTGGTGCGCAATGCCGGCAGGGAGCGGGAAGTGGCGTTGCGCACGGCGTTAGGCGCCGGCTCCTGGCGGTTATCACGTCAGTTGCTCACCGAAAGCATGCTGCTGTCGCTGGCGGGCGGTGTGTTCGGATTGCTGCTGGCGATCGCCGGTTTGCGCGCCTTGATGGCATTTGTTCCCGCGGATCTGGGCGTGTTGCGGGAGAGCGGCCTGAACGGCAAGGTTCTGGGATTCACGGCCGCGGTTTGCGTGGCCACCGGAATGATTTGCGGGCTGCTCCCGGCGCTGCGCACGCTGCGGTCGGATCTCGCGGCGGTTCTGAAGCAAGGAAGCAAAGGGACAAGCGGGCCGGGGCGTCACCGGATCCACAACGCCCTGGTGATCTCGGAGATTGCCATGGCGCTGGTACCGCTGATGGGGGCGGGCCTGCTGCTGCGGAGTTTTCAACATTTATTGGAAGTGGATCCCGGTTTCCGCGTGGACCATATCCTGACGATGGACGTGGAACAGGCCTCGCTGCCTTTCGTGCAGGCCAAGCAGCTTGCCCAGGAAGACTGGATCCAGCTTCAACAGAAGCAGTCCCTGGAATTCGAGCAAATCGTGGAGCACATCCGCGCACTTCCAGGCGTGAAGGAAACCGCGGGCATCGACGATCTGCCCTTGAGCAACGAGTTTCGCCAGGCGTCGCGATTCGTGATCGAGGGCCAGCCCGTCCCGAATGCGGGAGCGCGGCCGATTGTGCAATACCGGACCGTGAGCCTCAGCTATTTTCCCACGGTGGGGATTCCCCTGCGCAAGGGCCGATTCTTTACCGCGGAAGACTGGAAAGTGCCGAGGGCGGTGATCAACGAGACGATGGAGCAGCGTTTCTGGCCCCAGGGCGACGCACTTGGGAAGCGCATCAATCTCTGCTCGTTCGATCCCAAGCCGTGCTGGAGCACGCTCATTGGCATCGTTGGAAACGTGCATCAGTTTGGGCTGGATGCCGAGCCAACCTTTGACGTTTACTTCGTGGGCGGATGGACACCGTATGTGGTGGTGCGGACGGCGTCCGACCCGGCAACGCTGGCGGCCGCGGTTACGGACGCGATCCACAAAGAGGATCCGAATCTGCCGGTAACCCGCGTGATGACCATGGACGGGCTGCTCTCGGACTCCATCTCTCCCCGGCGATTCTCGGCGATGCTGGTTGGGATTTTCGCCATGCTTGCAGTGGTGCTCGCAGCGGTGGGCATTTATGGGGTGATGAGTTACACAGTGAGCCAGAGAACACAGGAAATTGGCGTGCGCATGGCGCTGGGAGCGCAGACTGCCAATGTCCGAAGCATGATTCTGGCGCAAACTATCAAGTTGACGGTCCTTGGCGTAGCGATTGGGCTGGCCGGAGCGTTCGTGGTGGCACGATTCTTGAGCAGCTTGCTTTTTGGCATAGGGACGCACGATCCAGTTACGTTTTTGGCCGTGGCGCTGCTGCTGATTCTGGTGGCCGTGGTGGCTGCCTACCTACCCGCGCGGAGAGCCATGAGCGTGGACCCAATCGTGGCGTTGCGGTACGAATAAAGCGCCGCGAGCCGGACCGGTTTCCCCAACCTGAAGGTGAAACTCGACAAACTGTTTGTCCGTCCAATCAGGGGTTTCGCGGAGTGGGCGGAACCTTTTTGGTGCACTTGCCGAATTCCTGGTGGCCCGAGAATTTTTCTGATTGCCAAGGGAGAGGTGTGAAATGAGAAGAGACCTGTGCGTGCTGATTGGAATTTGTGTACTGTTCGCTGCGACTGCGGCGATGAGCCAAAGCGATCCGCCGCGCCCTGCGGAATCGCCATCGCAGCAAATGACTGTCCCACCGGCACAGCAACCGCCGCAGCAACGCCAGCGCACGCAGCGCCCGCCGGAACAAGCGGCTTCGCAACCTGAAGCCGCGCAAGGAAAAGCGGCGCAGCACCCACCGGTGGCGGAAGAAAAATCTTCGGTGACGCATCACTCCGCACGCATCGGCGGGCAGGAGATCAAGTACATAGCGACCGCCGCGACCTACAACATCAAAGCGGATGACGGCACACCGAAGGCCACGATGTTTTACGTGGCGTACACAAAAGACGGCGTGTCCGACATGGCCAAGCGGCCCATCAGCTTTGTTTACAACGGCGGGCCGGGCTCGGCGTCGTTGTTCACGCACATGGGCATGGGACCAAAGCGGGTAGTTCTGACGCCGGATGGCCACGGCATGCCCGCACCCTATACGGTGGTGGACAATGAAGATTCGTTCCTGGACACAACGGATCTGGTCTTCATTGACGCCATCTCGACGGGCTTCAGCCGCCCCGCGCCGGGGGAAGCTCCGAGTCAATTTCACGGGATCATCGCGGACGCCAACTGGTTCGCGGATTTCATCTACCAGTACATCACCCGGAACGAGCGCTGGGTCTCGCCCAAATTTCTGATTGGCGAAAGCTACGGCACGACGCGGTCGGCGGAGCTGGCCGGCGTTCTTCAAGAGCGCCATCAAATCTACCTGAGCGGCATCGCGCTGCTTTCCTCGGTGGCGTTCTCCAATTGGGGCGCCGACAACCGCTCGGAATTTTTCCTGCCAACCTATACGACGACGGCCTGGTATCACCATCTGTTGCCGTCCGACTTGCAGAACCTCACTGTCGAGCAGGTAGCGCAGCAAGCACGCGAATTCGCGCACGGTGAATATGCCGCGGCGCTTGAAAAGGGCGATGCTCTTTCCGCGGCAGAGCACCAAAAAGTCGTTGCGGACGTGGCGCGCTTCACCGGGCTTACTCCGAGATACATCGAAGAAACCAACCTGCGGATCAGCCCTTTCCGCTGGTTCAAGGAACTGGAGCGCGACAAACGACGCACCATCGGGCGGCTGGATTCGCGGTTCGAGGGCATGGACGCGGACGCCGCCGGCGAGCGCGTGGAGTACGACCCGAGCGAAGCGTCTTATGAGGGTGCCTTTGTGGCGACATTTCACGACTACGTGCGGCGCGAACTCAACTGGGACAGCGACGCGTACTACACGGTGACGGCGAATGTGCGGCCGTGGGACCAGACCGGCAATACGGAAGTGGCGGAAGTTTTACGCGCGGCGATGACCCAGCAGAGTTACCTGAAAGTGCTGGTGCTGTGCGGCTACTATGACGTGGCCACGCCGTTCAACGGCATCGAGAACACGTTTGCGCACATGAACATCGAGCCGCCGGTGCGGAAAAACGTCAGCTTCGCTTATTACGAGGCCGGGCACATGATGTACATTGACGAGAAAGAGCATCACAAACTGCACAAAGACGTGGATGCGTTCATCAATACGGGGTATACGCGCTGAGTCAAGGCGAGTTTGCCCCGGCTGGGCACGGGTGCGCGTGCGGCGGGCGGGGCAACACCGACGTGGAGACTCTGCGCGGGTAGCACAGTTTTCGCGGGACGCGGAAGCGATGGACGGGGCGGCGGGCTTGCGGGGAGATTAATGTTTCGCATTCGGGGTATGCCTTTAGGCCGGTATGCGAGTTTTGCCGACGAGGATTGAAAACGCGTGGCGCGCGGCGGACGGTGCTGGGAATTGTGGCCTTTCACGCATTTCAAGTTCTGTCGAGGCACAACCGGCTATGACATTCGATTGATTCTAGGGCTACCAGGGTGCCTGCTGGCACTGCGTTAGTTTGCTGGACACCGACTGTGTTGTTCGGGGGATCCCACGCTGGATCGGCGCCATCTTAGTTCAGTGATACGTGGCTGTGGGACAGTACTACATGGGCCCCGCTAACACACCTGGCGGCGTACACCCGCCGGAGCGCTATGCCTTCGGTATGGCCTACGATCCTTCACACGGGTTTTGATTTACGGTACCCTCGACATATCCGACAGCGTTACCTTGAACGATATGTGGTCGCTTACACCGTGAGGCCGGAGACTCGGAAGCCAATTGGGATCTTTCCAGGCGGTCGTAAATGTCTTGTCTGACGGAAGGGGACGGCCAAGCTGCCAACAGCCCGCGCCAGGCCACATCACGCTTGTTTGAACGGGCGTTTGCCTTCAACACTCACTGTTAACAGCCGAAATGCGTCAATTCTTGTGACAGTTGTAACAAGTCGTCGCGCCGTAGACGTACTGGCCGCCCACGCTTGGATGCGACATGCCCGGCTGGTGCGCCGTCCGCGTGTGGCAGTTGATGCAGGAGAATGTCGAGTAGTCCGTCGAGACCAAGTGGCAGTCCGAACAGACCGAGCCATTATGCGGAATGCGGAACCAGGTGTGATTAGCCGCAGATAAGGTCGCCCCCAGCCAGCCCGTGGTGACCCACGTGGTGTGGCAGCTCACACAACTGGTTGAGAACTGCGCGGCAATGTGATTCGGCACTTGACCGCCCAGCGTTTGCGTACTCAACCAGGCCGCCTGATGGCATCCATAGCAATCCGTGTTCGCCGAAGTAAGGGCGAATGCGTTGGCGCCGATGTGGCACGAAGCGCAGGGCGTGGTGACGTGCGCTCCCTGCAGCGGCCAGCCCGTGGCGCTGTGATTGAACTTGCCATCCGCCCACAGCAGCGTGTCGTGGCAGGTCGCGCATTGTGAGCTCGGGAAGCCCGCCGTGATGTGATTCGGAACGTTCCCGCCGAGCGTTGCGGTGCTCTGCCAGGCGGCCAGGTGGCAGCCGTAGCAATCCGTGTTTGCTGCCGTGAAAGTATAGTTGTTGCCCACGTGGCAATCGGTGCAGGCCACGACCTTTCCCGCAGGTGCCATCTGGTGCGAACCCGTCAGCGCCCAGCCCGTCGCGCTGTGGTCGAAGGTCGCCGTATTCCAACTGATCGTGTTGTGGCAGGTCGAACAGTTCGCCACCGCGAACGGCGCACCGGCCTTTGGGTGCACCGGGTTATTTGTAGTCTGCCACGTCGTCAAGTGGCATCCCGCATTGCCGCAGTCAGTCGGCGCGATATTCAGGCTGTAGTTGTTGCCGATGTGGCAGGAAGCGCAAGACGCTACCTTGCCGCCGTTGGCCACCAGCGCGTGAGAGTTCGTCAGCGGGAATCCAAACGCGTTGTGGTCGAACTTCCCGTCGGCCCACTTCGTGATGGGATGGCAGGTCGAGCAAGCGGACGCCGACGACGGGAAACCCGCCTTGATGTGATCCGGTACGTTCCCGCCAAAGGTCGGCGTGCTCTGCCACGCCGCCAGGTGGCAGCCCATGCAATCCGTCGAGTTCAGCGTGTAGTTGTTGCTGACGTGGCAGGAAGCGCAGGGCGTGGGCGTGGGTGAAGCATGCGTTCCGGTTAGCGTGAAGCCCGTCACGCTGTGATCGAAGGACGCCGAGTCCCAACCCTTGGTGGTATGGCAACTAGCGCAATTCGCCACCGCAAAAGCCGGCCCGGCGGTGGAGTGCACCGGATTATTTGTTTGCCGCCAGGTCGTCAGGTGACACCCTGAGTTCCCGCAGTCGGTCGGAGCGATCTGAAGGCTATAGTTGCCGTTGACGTGGCAAGAGGCACAGGGCACGTTCGCATGGCCCAGGGTCAAGGGGAAGTTGATCGGAGGTGCACCATGATTGAAGGTTGCTCCCAACCAACTATCGAACGACGAGTGGCACGATTCGCAGGTGGTCGCGAATTGCTCGCTGACGTGATTCGGATTCGTAGTTTTCTGATAGTCCTTCAAGTGGCAGGAGACGCACGCCGTAGACAAGCCTTGGAACTGTCCGACCGCGGCGCTCTTGTGGCAATCCTCGCATTGCACTGCCGCGTGAGCGCCTAAGAGCGGAAAACGATTCTGGTGATCTCTTACTTTCTGGACGGCAATATTCCAACCCTGGACCGAGTGACATTGCGCGCAGTCCGTACCCATCTTTCGCTGGTGAATGTCAGCATGACAATCCTGACAAAGCTTGCCGACCTCGGTGAATACCGGCTTGACGTGGCACTGCGTGCACTGCACCTTTTCGTGCATGCCGCGAAGCGGATAGGCCGTCTTGTTGTGATCGAACTCCGGAACGGCGCGAATCGGACGCCACCCTGCCGCGGTATGGCAGTTCTCGCAGGGAATGGCGAGCGGACCGTGCGGGCTGCGCGTGGTCACCCGCTGCGGCGCGGGAAAGGCCAAACTGGCCCCCGGCCAGGCGAGAAGCATCAACCAGCATAAGAAACCGACAAAAATGGGCGTACCTCTCTTCAAGCTCTAGCCACCTCAGTCCACAGTCCGTCTGAGCAGGATAGCTCCAGTGTGCGACATTAACCTGACCCCGTAATTCTGGTCCTTGATCAAGAGCAAATAGCGCGAGGTTGATGGTTGCCCAATAGCAACCACTACCCCTGGCAGCCTCCAAGGGCAATCCAGGTAATACCTGCTTTACGAGGGAGGTTTTTCCCCTAAGTAAGCTGATGGCTGGGGACATATTGGGAACACCAAAGAGGGATTTGGGAATGGTCCCGAGGTTGTTAACCGACGCCAGAGAAACGACTTATGCGATTTGAGGTTCTGTGTTAACAGCCGAATGCTCTGCCATTGAGCTACCCGGGAACCGCGCATTGTAATACAGACAAGTTGCCAAATGCGGTTCGCTATTTATTGGTGCAAAGGGCGTCTCCCTTGCGGATCTTTTGAAACCGCTTGCCCGCCATTGGCTCGCGGCTGCCGGATCCAGAAGGAACGCTTAACTCCAAAGCAGCGGACGGAGAGAGCGGCGCATCTGCTGGGGATGGTTGTAAGCCTTATACTTCTGGAAAAGAGCTGAATGAGCAGAGCCGCGCCCAGCGGCAGCGGTGAAATTATTCGTATCGCAGGGCAATCAACGGATCCACCCTTGCCGCTTGGAACGCCGGTATGGAGGCAGCGATAGCCGCGACCGCTAAAAGAATCAGGATTGCTCCTGAGATCGTTAGGGGATCGTTTGCGGTCAAGCCAAACAGCATGCCGGACAATAATTTCGAAGCAGCCACCACTGACAGCAGGCCAAGCGCGAGCCCGAGACCAACAAGCCCTAAGGATTCTAACAAGACACTCCAGAGTACTTGGTGCGGGGATGCTCCCAGCGCCATGCGAATCCCCAATTCCGAAGTGCGTCGCGCTACTACATAAGACATCACTCCGTACAAGCCACAGCAGGCCAACCCGAGCGCCAGTCCACCAAATACAACGGTAAGAGACGCAACCAGACGTTCCTGATTCAAGTTATCGTCCACTTGGTCGGAAAGTGTGGTGACCGACCGAATCGGGAGGTTAGGATCGGCTTCAGCGGCTGCCTTCCTTACTTCCGCTACGCTCCATCGCGGATCTGCGGCCGTCTTGACTTCAATTGCTTCGGCCGGCGCCATCATTTGCGGAAGAAAATAGTAGGCCATTGGAACGGGTGCTTGTTGAACACTTGTTACGCGCGCCTTCGAGCAATTGCATTCCGACAGTTGAAAAGTATTTTGGGCCGACGACGTTGCCCTGAACCAGCATCTGTTCGCCGGGGTGGGCCTGGTACCCCGTTATTTGAAGACCATCTTCAAAGCTGAGACAACGGTTCGATAAGCCACACCCGGCGATGGCTGCGGAACGAACTCCAGGAACGGCTTCCAGGCGTTCCACGAGCCGGCGAAAAATGTCACCTAATTGTGCCGGAGCGTAGCCCACACTTTGCGGATCTATTTCTACGGTCAGCAAATGTTGACGGTCGAAGCCACTGTCAAGGTGCCACAGATTCCGCAGGCTTCTGCCAAATAGACCTGCTCCCACGATGAGCAGCAATGAGAGTGCCACCTGGGAACTGACCAGCATCTTGTTCAAGTTGATTCGCGAGCGTCCGTGGACGTTGCAGGAGTCTGCCTTGAGAGCGGCCCCTAACTCCACGCAAGTCAAGCGAAATGCTGGTGCCAATCCGAAGAGTATGCCAGTGCCCACGGCCAAGCCAGCCGTGAACATCAGCACATGAGTGTCCACGCCGGCCGCTATCGAGGCAGCGCCTGCCTTCTCGCCGACAGCCATGCGTACTAATAGCGCGCTGCCCCAGTGGGCCACGAACAAACCCAATGTAGCTCCGATACTCGAAAGCAACACGCTTTCCGTCAGCAATTGCCGAATCAGACGAGATCGGCCAGCACCCATGGACAGCCGAACAGCAATCTCACGCTGCCGAGCCGCCCCACGAGCGAGAAGAAGATTCGCAATATTGGCGCAGGCGACCAGCAAAACCAAAGCTACCATCGCCATCAGCACAGTTAAGGGGGCTGCAAAGTCCCGGCGCACGTCGGAAAATCCGCGGTTGAACGGATCAAAGACCAATGCGCGTTGCAAGAACAACTTTCGCTCCTGGAGATTGCCGATGGTCTCAGCTTCTTGTCTTATCCATTGCTGGAATATCGAATTTACCGAAGCGACAGCCGCGGCCTCGGCTCCTCGCTTTACGCGGAGAATCAGGTCCAGCCAGCGGACCCCTTCTTGGGGAATCCACGGTTTCACATAATCACTATTGCTGGCGCTGAAATGCTGGGCGTAACGAACATCGGCCTGCATCATGAGCGGGATCCAGACATCCACAGGCGTTTCAATCCACACCCCTGCGAAGCTGCGCGGACCGACACCGACGATCGTGAAATGCGTGCCATTCAAGACTATTCCCAGGCCTAAGACATTAGGTGTGCCACCAAATCGCCGCTGCCAATAATTACCGCTGATAACCGCAACCGGATGTCCACCCAGCGTTCGGTTATCGTCCGGTGTCAGCGTCCGGCCGAAGGCCGGATACACACCGAGCACTGGAAAGTATTCGCCCGACACCAGCTGCATCTTGGCCGATTCCTGTTGTCGCTCGCCATCGACGCGCAGGTTGACGTCCACAACCCGGCTCATCGCTGCCATTCCCCCGGAAACGTGTGAAGAGTCGCGCAGTCGCTGGAATTCTATATAGGAGAACCGGCCTGCCGTTCTGGTGCGGGCTTCCAAGCGAATACGGTGCAATTCTTGGGGCTTTTCGACGGGGAGGGATTTGAGCATCACGCCGTCGAAGACAGAAAAGATGGCGCTGTTCGCCCCGATGCCCAGAGCGAGAGAGAGAATTGCGACGGTTGCGAAGCCGGGGTTGCGTCTCAATCCGCGTACTGCATAGCGCAAATCCTGCCACCACGTCTCCACAAGAGATTCCCAGCTGGCAGCGCGAACGACTTCCCTTGTGGCTTCGAGACTCCCCATTTCCAAACGCACCGCTCGAACTGCATCGTGGTGGCTCATACCTTGCTTCGTCTTTTCACGGGCCGCCATCTCCAGATAGCCGCGTAGCTCCTCGTCTAATTCCCGATCAATCCGTTCCCTGCGGAACAGTGATCGGAGCCCGATCACTACGCTTCGCAGTAATGACATGGAACCTCCTCCTTACGATGCCTCAAGATTCTAGCGATGGCCGAGACGAGATCACTTAGCCTGTTCGCCATCAACGCTTCCCCCTGACAATCAGGAGGAGAATACGCTCCTCATACTGATTGTCAAGAGGAGAAACCGACAGGACTTCCGCTGTCGTGCGCTTAAGAGCCTCCATCGGATGAAATCTCGCAGACTCCCCGAACTCCCGTTGTGGGAACTAGGAAACTCCGTTGGGAGCTTATCGCCGATTGCGGGCGGATCACGACGCCCTCGCCCTTGCGGCGGACCCGAAATGACTTCCGGATGAATTTTTATGATTTAATTGTCAGCATGGAACAGGCTGAATTTAGTCCGCGCCCGGTGGTTGGAGCGATCGTTGTGGTGAGCGGCCTCGCAGTGTCATTTCTACTATGGCTGCTGTACGGGCATCATGCTTCGGCTGATTTCGCCGGACGCTGGATGTTTCTGCCGGCCCTCAACGCGCTTCTGAACGGATTGTGCGCAATTGCACTCTGCGTGGGATTGTATTTCATCAAACATCACAACAAGGAAGCGCATCGCACGAGCATGCTGCTAGCCTTCGCGTTCTCCTCCGTTTTTCTCATCAGCTACATCGTGAACCACGCCCTGCACGGCGACACGATGTTTCCCGGCCACAGCCCGATGCGCAAGCTGTACCTTTCCATTCTAGCCAGTCACGTAATCCTTTCCATCGTCGCGCTGCCGATGGTGCTGACGACGTTTTTCTTCTCATTGACGGGCCGGTTCGCGATGCATCGCCGAATCGCACGCTTGACGTTTCCCATTTGGCTTTACGTTTCGATCACCGGCGTGGTGGTTTTCGCATTCCTCAAGGCGTATGCGTACTAGCCCGGGTACCCCGCCACCTGGCACATAAGGCGTTCAGAGAGTAAGGGCAAGAAACAGCGGTTGCGCGGGCTCCCGGATGACCGCTCGATGATCCGCCGGCTCGGGGCACACTCCAAATCCCCTCCGCCAACACCTCCGCGAGATCGTTATCCCGGGTGAAGCCGGCATTGTTGCGCAACATGCGGAGGCCGTTAAGGAAGACAGTCAGGAGGTCTGGCAGTGGGCTGCCATTAAGGACTCTCTCACCGATGTTCGCAGGAGTTCCCCTTCAAGATGTATCTGAATCTCTTCTCAAAGATCGCTGTATAGGCTCAACTTGTTCAGAACTGATTCTCAACCTTCACTTCGGCAGGGACGGCTTTTTCTTCTTCTTCTCTTGCTCTGCCGCGCGCCGGGCACTTATTCTCTTGCGAACTTCTCTCTGCTGCTCCGGCGTCAGCAGCTTGAAAACCTGGCCGCGCTCCAGCCGCCGGTACCCCTCGAGCATGGCTTCTTTCTGATCTGGACTTAACTTTTCATCTTTGACCACCAGATCCATATGCGACTTCGTATCCTGATGAATCTGGTCAATTTTCTCTTTCTGATCATCCGTGTACTTCAATCCGGCAAAATCGTCGGTTGGTTGAGCGTCATTCTTCGGTCGAGCCGCAGGTGAGGCCTTGTGAGTTTGCGCCGGCCTGGGGGGAGTGCTCTGCGCGCGGGTCCGTCCCGGTGCCGCACACAGTAAAAGGAATCCGGCTGCAACCGTCACTCGTGCCGAAAATCGGATCTTGTTCATGCGCATCTTAATCTTGAGCGGAGCGTGTTTTTTCATTTCTAGAGCTCTCCAACGATTGGAATGTCGCGCGTGACGCCCCCCAAACTCCCGCCGCACTTTCGAAACCGGGAGCGCAGGCGGCTTGTTTCAGCGGAAGGATGCGATCGATTCAGCTTTTTTCCGCTTGGTCTGGTTCGGCGGCCTTTAGGGCCGGGCTCGCGCTCGCCACCGGGTCAAGTGTACTTTGCGGAACCGCAAAGTACAAAACCAGCGGCGTGCTTGCAATTCCGTGGAAAGATTTCATAATTAGCGCGTCCCCACAACAGGACGTTTTCTTGATGGTTTGCCCACAGTGCAGCTACGCAAATTTGGAGAGGTCGGTGACTTGCGCGAAGTGCGCGACGCCATTGCCGTTGAGTGACCAGACACTGGTTACAGGAGGCCAAGGTTGGTCCGTGCCTGCGGGGGACGTGGTCATTTCTCCATCAGGCTT
>WNFO01010696.1_pt1 | contig 14305 bp, 11 predicted proteins | sample 5400251 | NCBI WGS metagenome assembly WNFO01 (sample SAMN13153354, study PRJNA577476) | soil metagenome | isolation source: 100 cm saprolite under Madrone tree | place: USA:California | collected 2016-06-14 | reverse complement strand
GGCGGAATTCCCCATCGGTGACGACCGCGAATCCGGCCGCCTCCTGCAGCCGGACAGCGCCCAAGATCGCTTCGTCTTCGATGGCGGCAAGCTCGTCACAGCTGATCTCGCCGGCGCCAAGGCGGCGGCGTGCCGTGATCAGACGCTCGGGCCGCAGCAGACTGCCGATGTGCTCGGCCCGGAACGGTGGCGCAACTGGTGCCCTTACCTGGCCAGCCACTGCGGCACACGCTTAAGCGAATCCGCGCGGGCGACAGCGTTCGTCCCCGTATGGATGCGTCCCGAACCGTCGGCCGAAACCGCATAGCCCGTGCGTACTTGCGGCGGCCGATTGGGATGATCGAAATCATGAAATGCGCCCGAATAGACCATCATGCTAATCCGTGCGCTGCGGCCCTTGGCGCCCGCGACCATGTGTTCGCAATCCTGAGGCGGCGTGACGTCATCGGCGGCGCCGATCAGGATCAGGGTCGGCACGCGGGCGCTCCAGGCGGTCGAGTCAAGGCGGCGGCAACCGGGATAGAGCGCGACCGCCGATCTGAAGTCGGGTTTGTCGTCGGGTTTGTGCTGAGGGCGGACGGTCCACAGCACGCTGCTGCCGCCGTTCGACCAGCCGAGCAGCGAGATGTGGTCCGCCCGTATGTCGGATTGTTGGCCCAGCCACCGTCGCGACGCGTTGGCATCCGCGACCCGCTCGCGGTCCGGCCGAATCGGACGGTTGCGGACGGTGCACTGGTTGCCGAGCCCGCGCGAGCCGTAGCTTTCCGGAAACAGCACGACGAAGCCGTCGCGAATGAGCAATTGTGCCCATTCTCGGTATTTGCTGGCGACGGCGCCTGAGGCGTTGGTCAGACCGGCACAATCATGCATCGCGACCACTGCGGGGAACGGTCCGGCGCCCTCGGGCCGATAGACAACGGCTTTCAGCGTGATGTCCTCATCGCGGAATTCGACCGGCTCGGGACCGCCGGCGTTAGCGACCTCGCCGGCAAGCAAAAGCGCCAGCATGACGACTGAAGCAAACGAAGCTGGACCGTAAAGCATAGGCGGGTACCCGTATCGTTCGTGCGGCTGTATAACACGAACCTTAGGACGGAAACTGGACCCGTTCGGGTTTTGTGCATAGGAGTTTGGAGCCCTTGGGACCGCGGGCGTCCCGTCCGTATCCCCCGCTTGCGGGGGAGGGTAGGGTGGGGGCGGCGGGACGCCCGCGGTCCCGGCATAAACACGGGAGGAAATGATGAAACGCGTTACTTATGCTCTGCTGGCAGTAGCCGGCGTATTGGCGGCGCCGCACGCCGCGACGGCGCAAGATGCCAAGACGGCCGTTCCGCAGTTCCAGGTCGATGCCCTGTGGCCGAAGCCGCTGCCGAACAATTGGATCCTCGGTCAGGTTGCCGGCATCACGGTCGATCGGTTTGATCGCGTCTGGATCGTGCAGCGCCCGAGTTCACTGACCCAACGGGAGCGCGCGGCCGAGCAAAATCCGCCCCCGTCCCGATGTTGCGCGGCCGCACCGCCCGTGCTCGTGTTCGACCAATCCGGCAACATGGTGCGCGCGTGGGGCGGTCCAGGCCCCGGCTATCAGTGGCCGGAGTCGGAGCACGGTATTTTCATCGACGACAACGACTTCGTCTGGCTCGCCGGTAACGGCAAGCCGGACGGCCAGCTTCTCAAGTTCACAATGGACGGCAAGTTCGTACTGCAGGTCGGCAAGTCCGGCACCGGCAATGACAGCAATTCGATCGAGCGGCTCGGCTCGCCGGCCGACATCGCGGTCGACACCGTCGCCAAGGAGGTGTTTGCCGCCGACGGCTACGCCAATCGCAGGGTCGTGGTCTTCGATTCCGAAACCGGCGCGTACAAGCGCCACTGGGGCGCTTACGGCAAGAAGCCGAGCGATGAAAAGACACCGCCCTATGATCCCGCGAAGCCGGCGTCCCAGCAATTCGGCAACCCGGTACACTGCGTTCGCTTCGACAAGGACGGCCTCGTCTATGTCTGCGATCGCACCAACGATCGCATCCAGATCTTCCGCAAGGACGGCACCTTCGTGTCCGAGCATTTCTACGAGAAGACCACGCTGGCGACGGGCTCGGTCTACGAACTGGTATTTTCGCCCGACAAGGACCAGAAGTTCATCTACACGGCCGACGGCGCCAATGGCGAAGTCCGTATCCTGGACCACGGCTCCAAGGACATCTTGGGACGGTTCGGTCGCGTCGGCCGCCAAGCCGGGCAGTTCACGGCGCTGCATAATATTGCGGTCGATCACCAGGGCAACCTCTATACCGCCGAGGTGAACACGGGGCAGCGCATTCAGAAGTTCCGACGGCTGGATGCCCAGAATTAAAGATAAGAATCAAGAATCTGGCGATTGCCCTTTGTGTCATGCCCCGCGAAATCGGATGTTTCCGATTTCGCTCGCTTAATAGCTGCCGAAGTCGGCCAGGGCCGACTTCGGTTGAAAGCGGGGCATCCAGTAGCCACCGCGCGGCCCAACGATCGCGTCGCCGTGCTCTGGCTGGTGACCACCAAAACCGGGCAGCTTGAATCCAAGGACGAGATTCAAGCTTCGGATCGCGGAGGCGGCCCAATACGCCGATGTCGATCAGCTGCCTGTCGCCGCAATGCGACTTTGCCTTGACTGAAGAGGGCAATATGCTCGCCGAGGACGAGCAATGGGCGAAGCTCGCGATGATCGTCGAAGTCCCGAACGAGGCTTGGGGGTAGGTGGAGATGGGCTGCGACCTTGGAACATTCCCCTTAGAGTCATGTCCATGGACCGGATGTCCGCTGATCGAAAACAGACCTAGCGGACGTCACGTCGACGCCATCTTCCGCCTACGCTAGATCATACCTCACCGGACACAACCCGTGCATCCGTTTGAGCGTAGCGAGACGGCCCCCGAGTGATGACAGCTTCGCCTCCGAAGGCCGCCGCCCTGGGCGACCACCGGGCGCGACCGCGATGGGCCAACAAGCGCCGTGAGCAACTGCAACAAACAGTATTGTTTTCGGCAGTCTCTGCTATCTCGGCACATTTCCCGCGGGATGACGCCGAGCGCGGCGGCGCGCGATACTTCGCTTGGCGGCGCGCTTGGACGGCCGTTTCGTAGCCTTAGGCTTTTTCTCAATCAACCGCCAATTCTTCGCTTTGGAGCGCTTTGACATCGGAATATTGTGGCGTGGGTACCCTCGTGTCCCTATAATAAAAGGTTTCAAGCAACCAGAGAACAGCCGTGGCGAACGGACGGTCCGCTTCGCGCATTGTCAACGTCCGGCCCGGGTATTACGTCCCCGGGTTGCCGATAGATCTGCTCGCCGACGTCAAAGGGGCAGACGCGAGAGTGGAATTCGCGGTGCTCACCGCGGAGTACTGGACGCAACCGGGCATCTCACCTTTTCTCGCACACAGCGAGTTGCTCAAGACCCTGCCGGAGTATCTCGACGCCTACAATATCGATGCGTTCGTAAGGCTGCTCTCGCGGCGCGGACATGCGGAGGCCTTTTTCAATCTGCTCCGCGACGACGTTGACCGTCGAGAGGAGTTGCGCAAGTTCCTGCAGACGCTTGGGCTCTTCGAGGACACCTACATTCAGTACGCGACCTTCGCCACTAACCCGAAGCTCCTGCTCGACGGATTCCTGTACGGGCTCGGCGAGTCGTTCTCAGCCATCGTAAAGAGCCTTCCGGAGATGGCCAAGCTCGTGTGGCGTGCGGTCGAGGAGTGGAGGTTGTTGGTTTTCCTTTCGATGGTCTCCCCGTCGGCCGCCGAGGCTCGAGCGGGGTCCGATATTGCTACGCTGATGATCGTCTGGGACGGTGTAAAGGAAAAACTCAATCCAATCCATCTTCCAGCCGCGGCGTGGAATCAATTCAACACGTGGAAGAAAGAGTTCGGTGACCATCTCCAGAATGCGCGGCCGTTTGAAGCCGGCCGCGTCCTAGGCAAGGCTGGTGGCGATCTGTATCAACTGCTCACGGGCGTCGTTGGTATGGCGAAGCTGGCTCGCCTCACCGCCAAGGCGGCGGTCGAATACGCGCCGCTCCTTCTCACCTCCGTTCGCGAGCTCGCGAAACGCGGGTCGGCCAGCGTCGTGATGCTCGCGCGCTTTATTGCTTTGCAGGGACCCAAAGTGTTGCAAGCGCTGCCGCGCGTCGGCATGGCGACGCTCACGACGCTCTTTCCTCCCGATATCCTCAAACGCGTCGTCAAAGGGGCCGCGGGAATCTATTACGAGTTCGGACGCTTCAAGGTGTGCATGGTGACGCCACCAGCGTTCGCTGTAGCTGGTGCCGGCGCGCTCGACGGCCGGTTCGCATTCATGGTGATGGAGGGAGAGAAACCGATCCTGCTGGCGGCAGCCACGGAAACCGTGCCCAGCATTCAAGTCGCCGAGGAAGCTGCGGCCGCCGCCAAGGTGCTGGACGAGCCTCCGCTGTGGAACGTGACGGAAAAGGAAATCGACGAGTTTCTGGAAGCGACGTTTCGCGAGCTGGCCGAGCAAGGGAAACCGCCTCGCCTCGTCGACGCGACTGAGACAGCCGTGCTCGCCGCCCGTTGGGCCCAGTTGAGTGTGCGCCTCGAGCAGCGCCTGGGCGCGTTCATTCGTGGCATCGCGTTTCGAGGCTTCCGGGACGCGCTGGCGCGAAAGGGCACGGTCATCCCGCCCCTCCTGGGGACTGCGAATCATGCTGAAGCGGCGAAGGAACTTACGACCCTGATTGCAGAAGTCGCGCCCAACGTGCGACCCATCACCGAAGAGACGTTGCGCGAGGCACTGGCGACTATAGCGGGCATGGACAAGCGCCTAGCGCCGATGGCGGCGAAGGCCCAGGCGTTGTCCAACGAGACCGTCGTCAAGTTCCTGTTGCGACGGCAAGACCTGCTGAAAGTGCTCGGCGTCGAGGGCACAGATGAGGCCGCAATAGTCAAGTTCGTCAAGCGCTGGGGTTACGACGCGTCGACGCAGATCGGCAACCTCAGGAGCGACGCGCTGCTCATCGACACCGAACTGGCGACGATCAGGAACATCGACTGGACCTCGTCGACCAGGATGGAGAAGTTTGAAAAGGCCTGGCGCAAGATCGCCGATTCGCTAGGCCCAAGCGCGCCGCAAGGGCTCAAGGCCGAGCAAGTGGGATCTGTGAATTGGGAGGCCATCGCACAGAAATATCGGGCGATGTTCAGCGGCAAAGGGCTGCCGAAGGAGACCGCCGAAGCCATCGAAGACCTGAAGCAGCTCCAGGCACACGCCCAGCGCGAAACTGTTCTACGCAAAGCCATCATCGAAGAAGCCATCGAGCACGCCAAGTGGAGCTGGCATGTGAGCAGCCAGGAAATCCTGTACCCAGGTGTCAACGAGCTGTTCAAGCTTCTTAAGTGAGAGTGAAGAAGTAGCGACGCCCGACCTCGGGCTCGGCACGAAGAGGTGAGTGATGCAAAAAGCCATCATAGCGAAAGTCGACGAAGGGTTGCTCGACACCACCGCAGCCGACTCGGATCGCTTCGTCTACAGCAACTACGTCATGCCGTTGCTCGTCACGTACGACGACAACGTGACGCCGATCGTCCCCTTCTACAAACGCAAGCTTCTCAACGCCTTTGCTCACAACGGGGTGATCGACGGCGCGCAGCTCAAGAGGGCTTTGTCAGGGCTCGGCGTGGGTGAGCTCGTGGCGAACAACGAACTCGAGTTCGGACCGCGGCCTCCGCGGCCGGATGCCGGTGAAGATGCGGGCGGCCGCGCCGAGACCGCGCGGATCGCGCTGAAAGACGCCGGCCATCTCCTGAACATGATCGGCAGCAACGACTCGCTGACCGAAGAGGTTCTTAGGAATGCGGCGAGTGCCAAGCTCGAGCTGGCTCGTGTGTCGCTCGGGCGGACGCCCGCCAGGTTGAAGCCGGCGCCGCCGGCGCCGCCGACCGTCGACGAAATGATCCAGTTTCTGATCGGGCTGCTCCAGTCCGACGTGGCGCACTTCTTTCTGGACCGGACCCGCATCCTGCCGAAGGGGTTCGTGTCGGCGAGCACGTGTACGGTTTGAGTCTTGCACCGGGCGAGGAAGTGACGCTCGAGCAAAAGACGTTCACGAAGCGCCAGACCACGTACGAGGAGCAGAATCAGCAGGAAGCGGAGTTCGATCTCGAGCTTGCCAGCACGCTGACGACCGAGTTGCAGGAGGGTTTCGAGCGTCAGAAGGCGATTACCGACACGTGGGGGATGAACGTGGGCAAGACGGGATCCTATTCGTCGCCCATCATCAGCGACGTCGCCTATGGCAGCTTCAACACGAACCACACGTTCGGCTACTCGAAGAACGTCACCGACGCGGACCAGGAGACCCGGCGCCGCTCGACGAATGACAGCCACACGGCATCGGCCAAAGTCGCCTCGAAGTATCGGGCCATGCACCGCACGACCTTCTCCGTGTCAGCGGAACAAGGCTTCGAGTCCACGACCAAGCGGGTCGTGCGCAATCCCAATGCGTTCACGCCGGTCACCTTGCACTATTTCAAGATCCTCCAGCGCGTCGAGCTGCGGCACGAGCGTTACGGCGTTCGCCTCGGCTGGATGCCGAGCGTCAAGGACCCGGCCTACCGTTACTTCGACCAGATTCGGCTGGGGAAGCAGCAGATCCTCGACAAAGCAGAGGCGGCGCTCCCACCTAAGCCGGAGGATCCGACCGCGACGCGGCCGGCGGGTGGCGCGAATCAGGAGCCGGATACCAAATGGTTCGCGTCGGAGTTGATTGAGGCCGGCAACGGTGCGGCAGACGGGAGCATGAGCGCGGACATCAACGTCGATATCGCCTTCGCGGACGACTTCGAGTGGGACGGCAAGACCGAGAACATCAACGTCCAGCCGGATTCGATACGGTCGCCGAACAAGTACCACGCTGACCTCAAAGGCTTGCCGACGGTCGTTCCCGGCGGCGCAGGCACGGGCTCGGCGCTGCGGGTCACCGTTCATGTGGGTGCGCAGGAAGACGCCTTCCGGCGCGCCATGATCGAACTCCAGGTCAGCGCGCTGTTCGTTCGGAAGCCGGTTCAAACCGCGATTCCCACGGACTCGGCGGCTGCCGAGCAAATGGCCGCTAATGCCGTCGCGGTGCGCGACTGGGAAGCGAAGTGTGAAGAGCTGAGGTCCCAGGCTCGGAAGGCCGCGGACGACTGGGAAGCGCTGATGCTGCGGAATCTGAATCCGGTCGCGGAGATGATCAGCCAGCTCACGAAAGATCCGTACTTTCCGCCGAACGTGCGAGACGAGGCCTGGGAGATCGATCTGTGGCAGAAACTGTTCGACTGGGAACGAGCAGGCTACGTCACGTATCCAGGCTGGTGGGCGGATGGCCCGTTGCGCGACCCGACGCGCGATCCATCGGATTTCATCAATGCGAGTTGGGCCCGGCTCTACCTTCCGGTGCGGGTGGGCATGGAACGCCTGGCGCTGCGATGGATCTACGGGCGCACGACGCGCGCGATCAATGCCGCCACGGAGGCCCGGTTCGACGTGATCGAAGAGGACCTGAAGAAGTACCGGAAGAATCACTTCGGCGACGAAATGGAGATGATGCCTCCTCAGGCCGGGGCGTTTCAGGAGCAATTCGACACGATCGCCACCTGGAGCGATCTGATGCCCACCGACGGCACGCACCTCGAAGTCGTTCAGGCGGCGACGATGGCGGCCGATGAGGTGACGATGAAGGAGGCCGAAGACGCGTCAAAACTTCGCAAGGCGTTCATTGCGAGCCAGCAGCAGGACGAGCGGCTCAAGGACAAGGCCTACAATCAGATGACTCAGCCCGCTACAGTTGAGGTGAAGATCAAACCTTACGCGGGACCGGATCGATCGTCGTGAGCCGCAGCGCAGCGGTAGCGCCAGATTGATGCCGTTTGCCGGCGAGGGAACTGAGCGCTCGGCGTCGGATTGATCCGCAAGGCCGACTTCGGGTGAAATCGGATGTTTCCGATTTCGCTCGCTTAATAGCTGCCGAAGTCGGCCAGGGCCGACTTCGGGTGAAATCGGATGTTTCCGATTTCACTCGCTCAATAGCTGCCGAAGTCGGCCAGGGCCGGCTTCGGGTGAAAGCGGGGCATCCAGTAACCACTGCGGGGGCGATGGAAAACAGGCCGTGCGCAGATCGAAGTTATCTCATCCTGAGGAGGCCGCCCTCTTGGGCGGCCGTCTCGAAGGATGGCAACAGGCACGGCCGAGCAGGTGGCCATCCTTCGAGACGCGCCGCTAAGAAGCGGCGCTCCTCAGGATGAGGTAAGATTATTTCACACGCTCTTTCGCGGGCGATGACATCTTTGGAATTAAGTATTGGACGCGCATGCCCACAGCAAAGCCCGCGCCTTACGGCTCCTGGAAATCGCCGATCACGTCTGACCTCATCGTGGCCCAGACCACGATGCTGTCGGACGTTCGTATCGACGGGGATCACGTCTACTGGCTCGAAGGTCGCCCGCAGGAACAGGGCCGCAGCGTAATCGTGCGCGCCGGTCCTGACGGCGTTGCCGCAGATATTACGCCTCCCGGCTTCAATGTCCGCACGCGCGTCCATGAATACGGCGGCGCGTCTTGGCTGGTGGCGGGCGGGATGTGCATCTTTTCCAACTTTGCCGACCAGCGCCTGTACCGGCAGCGCGACGGCCAAGCTGACCCCGAGCCTCTGACGCCTTCCCCCTCCCTTCCCTCCCCCGTAGGCGGGGGAGGGAAGGGAGGGGGAAGGCGCTACAGCGATGGCGTGCTCGACCACCGGCGGCAGCGCTGGATCGGCGTGCGTGAAGACCATTCGGGCCAAGGCGAACCCGTCAACGCCATTGTGGCGATCGACCTCGACGATGCGGGCGCCTCGCCGGGGCGCGTACTCGCTGGTGGACACGATTTCTTCTGTTCGGCGCGCTTGTCGCCAGACGGGAACCGGATGCTGTGGCTCGCCTGGGACCATCCGAACATGGTCTTCGTTTCCGACCGTACCGGCTGGTGGAATCTCTACGCTTACGACATCACCGGCGCAACCACCCGGCCGCTTTGCCCGATGGCGGCGGAGTTCGGCATGCCGCAATGGAATCTTGGCATGTCGACTTACGCCTTCGCGGATGCCCGGCGGATCGTGTGCGCCTATGCGACGGCAGGGCTGGGGCAGCTCGCCACGTTGGATTTGACGACCGGGGCCCTGCAGGCGATCGAGACCGGATTCACGGAATTCGGATCGGTCCGCACCGACGGCGACCGCGTCGTGTTTCGCGCCGGCGCTCCGGACCGGCCGACGTCGATCGTCATGCTCGACCTGCAATCCAGGCAATATCGCATCCTCAAACAGGCGACCGACCTCCTGGATCGCGCGGAACTGCATGTTGCCGGCTACCTTACGAGGGTCGAGCCGGTGGAATTCCCGACCACAGGCGGCAAGACAGCGTTCGGATTGTTCTATCCGCCGCACAATTCCGACTACACGGGCGGCATGGACGAGCGGCCACCCCTGCTTGTCAAATGTCACGGCGGCCCGACCTCCTCGGCCTCGAGCACGCTTAATCTCGGTATCCAGTTCTGGACCAGCCGCGGCATTGCGGTGCTCGACGTCAACTATGGCGGCAGTACCGGGTTTGGACGCGAATACCGTGACCGGCTTAAGCTCAGTTGGGGCATCGTAGACGTGGACGACTGCGTGAATGGCGCCCAATATCTGGCGCGACAGGGACGGGTGGACGCTACGCGCGTCGTCATCAGCGGCGGCAGCGCCGGAGGCTACACCACTCTCGCGGCGCTCGCCTTTCGCGACTTCTTCCAAGGCGGGGCAAGCTATTACGGCGTCAGCGATGCCGCGGCGCTGGCACGCGATACCCACAAGTTCGAGTCGCGATATCTCGACTGGCTGATCGGGCCGTTTCCCGAAATGGAGGAGCGCTATCGCGAGCGATCGCCGGCTTATCACGCCGATCGGCTATCGAAGCCGGTGATCTTTTTCCAAGGCGCCGAGGACGCCGTGGTGCCGCCGAACCAGACCGAGATCATGGTCGAGGCGCTGCGGCGCAATGGAAATGCGGTCGGCTACTTCCTGTTCACGGGCGAGCAGCACGGCTTCCGTCAGGCCGACAACATCAAGCGCTGCCTTGATGCGGAACTTGCCTTCTATGCCGTCGAAGTGTTCCGGATCGGGCTGACATTCTGACAGATATGCGGCCGGGCACGGACCTTCGAGCCCCGGTCGCGGGCCTAGTAGCCCGGATGGAGCCACCGGGTCCGGCCCGATGATAAATTCCGCGTAATCCGGGACGGTCGCTCCGCCGGCGCAGCCAGCCCCGGATTGCGCTGCGCTTCATCCGGACTACCAGCCTTGCGCGGCGGCAACAAAATGGCTTTTACACCGCGTGAAGAATCCCTATCTTCGTCATCTCGCGGTCCCACGCCCGCACCATTTAGGAGCTTATCAGTGCTTAATCGCTTCGACCCCCATTCGTCTTCGACCGGCGAGGCGGAGGTCAAGTATCTTGACGGAGATTTTCGGGTCATGCGTCCGGGCGCATTCGTACGTTGCGCAGTGACCGGAACGCCGATCCCGCTTGAGGAATTGAAGTATTGGAGCGTGGAACGCCAGGAGGCGTATGCCAACCCGCGGGCGGTCCTGCAGCGCCTTTTTCCCGCGCACGCTGATTAGAGCATGATCCCGAAAAGTGGGCACGGTTTTCGGAAAAGATCATGCTCCAACTACAAGGTAGAGCGGGATGACGATTCGAAGAAAAGTCATCCCGCTCTGGCAGCGATCGGGCCGCCTCGGCCTCGTATCACATTTCGCAACATCGCTTCCACGGCGGTGAGTTCCCTCAATCGCAGGGTCACCGGCAATACCGCCGATTGCGCGATCAAGTCAGCGGCCGCCGGGTCTCCGCTCAGCCGCGCCAGATCCTTTTCGGTGGTCACGGGCGTCAGGCCATTCCGCCGTGCGCAATCCACAAGCGCCGACATTTCGTCCGCCGTGTACCGGTGATGATCCGGGAACGGCTTGCGAATCGCCGCCGGAATGCCATGCGCTTCCAGCGTAGCGAAGAACTTGTCAGGATCCGCAATCCCCGCAAAGGCCAGAACCGATTTGCCGGCAAGCGCCGCGACAGCGTCGGGTGCCGGATAGAGGTCGGCGTGGAACACCGGCAGCCCGCGGCTTTGAGCAAGGCCGATTGCACGGTCCGCCGCACGACCGGCCGAGCCGACCACAAGAACCGCATCGACGTGATCGAGCTGGGCTTCGAGCGGCGCCCGCAACGGGCCGGCTGGAAATGTGCGCCCGTTGCCGATACCGCGGCGTCCATCCACGACCGCTATGGCAAGGTCCTTATCTACGGACGGGTTCTGGAGTCCGTCATCCATGATGATGGTGTCTGCCCCCCCTGCCGCGGCCGCATTCACGCCCGCCCAGCGGTCGCGCGCCACGATGGTCGGCGCGACCCGGGCAAGCAGCACAGGTTCGTCGCCCACGTCCCCCTTCCTTCCGTCCCCCGCAAGCGTGGACGGGTAAATAGAGACGCTTCCCGGTTCGCGGGGGAGGTGATCGATCCGGACCGGGCCCGCGACCCGCCCGCCATAGCCGCGCGACAGGAAAAACGGGCGACGGCGCAATTCCAACAGGAGCCGTGCGAGCGCGATGGCGGTCGGGGTCTTGCCGGCGCCGCCCAATGTGAAATTGCCGACGCAGATGACCGGCACCGGCGCCTTGCGGCCCGGCCGCGCCATGTTTCGCGCCGCGATTGCGCCGTAGCAGGCGCCCAAAGGCGCCAGCACGGCGGCGGCGGTACTATGTTCAGTCCACCAAAAGGCAGGATCACGCATGGGCGGTCTGATCTTGAATCCGCAACTCCATGAAATAGGGTTCAAGCGCCGATACGATCAGGTCGAGCGCGCCGCCGAGCCTGTCGACGCAACGCCTCGCCCGTTCCGCAATTTCCTGACGCGCGGCGCCGTCTTGGATCCAGGTGCCGATTTGCATTGTCAACTTGGCGGCATCGGTGACGAGCCCCGCCGCACCCGTGCGGTCAAGCTCCTCGTAGAGGTCGTCGAAATTTGACACGTGGGGACCATGCAGGATGGCGGCCCCGAACTTGATCGCCTCGATCGGATTCTGGCCGCCATGACGAACCAGCGAGCCGCCCATGAATACGATGGGAGCGAGCCGATAGATCAGTCCCAGCTCGCCAAGCGTATCGAATATATAGATGTCCATTTCGCGGTCCGCAGATGCGCCGCGCGAGCGCAGCGTCGGCCGCAAACCCGCCGTCAAGACAATTTCCGCAATGTCGGGGCCGCGGTCCGGATGCCGCGGCGCGATGATGGTCAGGAGGTCCGGATAGGTGACTTTGAGACGACGATGAGCATCGACAATGATGCTCTCTTCGCCGGGATGGGTGGAAGCTGCGACAACAACGATTCGTCCTTTGGCTGCATCGCTCAAAGCGGCAAGCTTGTGCGCGTCGACCGGCAGGGCGGGGACATCGAATTTGAGATTGCCGGCTATGCTGATGCGGGGCGCACCCAGCGCGCCGAAGCGCTCGGCATCTTTGGCGGAACGCACCAGGCAAAGGTCAAATTGCTGCAGAAGCGTTTCGATCGTCTTGGGAAAATAACGCCAACGGCCGTAGGAGCGCTCCGACATGCGTCCGTTGACGAGAATCATCGGAATCTGGCGTGCGGACGCACCTAGCATGATATTGGGCCACAGGTCGGATTCGACGAACAGAGCGAGGCCGGGACGCCAATAGTCCAGGAACCGCGTAATGAAAGACGGCATGTCAAGGGGGATAAACTGATGAAGGGCGCCGGGGGGCAGCCGTCTTTCCGCGAGCTCCGCCGAGGTGACGGTGCCGGTGGTCATTAACACCGGAAAGCCGCGTGCACGAATGCGCTCCACCAGAGGCAGGACGGCGACGAATTCGCCGACGCTTGCCCCGTGCACCCACACCAGCGGGCCCGGCGGCCGCGGAGCACTGGCCTCGCCGCGGCGCTCGGCGATGCGATCGGGGTTTTCCTTGCCGCGCGCAAGCCGCCGTTCGAGCACCTGCGGCGCCAGCGCGGTGACGGCCGCAGTCAGGATCCGGTAGGCGGAGAGAGTCATCAGCATCGGTTCAGCTAACGCCGGCATGACGATCCTTGCGGTCGACGATCTCATGGGCGCGGTCAGTCACCTGGCTGAGCCGCCGCTCCACCATAACTCTGCATTGTTCCATCGTGGCGTCGTCGGCGTCTGGCGGCACCAGGACGGGATCGCTCGACACGATGGCGACGCGCCCAAACGGCAGGTTGACGGTCGAACGGTCCCAGTTTCTCAGCACGATGCGCCTGCTCGTCGCAACGGCAACCGGATAGATCGGCCGCCCGGAGAATTGCGCCAGCTTAACGATACCCAGGCCGGCGACGCGCGCGACCTTCGGAATATCGGCCGTCAGCGCCATGTTATATCCGTCCTCAAGTGCGTTCAGCATGGATTTGAAGGCGCCGACGCCGCCCTTGACGTCAAAACGGCGGCCATGATCGCCCGACCCGCGAACCGTGCCAATACCAAGCCGCTTGGCCGCATGGGCATTGATCTCGCCATCGCGGTGGCGCGAAATCAGGACCTTGACCCGATGTCCGCGGCTCAGAAACGGCACCATGAAATGCTGGCCGTGCCACATGGCGACGATCACCGGCTGGTGAGGCTCTACGGTGTCGTAGAGATCGGCGGGCTCGACGGTGAGGCGGCAGGTCGACCATACCAGCCGAAGATATTCGGCGGCCAATAAGCCGATGAATTGCTGTACCACCGGCGACCGCGCGATGCGTCGCGACGAAAGCATGCGAAGTGTGTCCGAGCCTTAGTGTCCGTCTTGCGGGGCCGTTGCCGGATCGAGCAGACGATGCAGGTGCACGATGAAGTAACGCATTTGCGCGTTGTCGACGGTCTGCTGCGCCTTCGCCCGCCACGCCACATAGGCTTTGGCGTAGTTCGGATAGACACCGACAATGTCGACCTTGTCGAGATCCTTGAATTCGACGCCTCCGATGTGAGTGAGTTCACCGCCGAGCACGAGGTGCAACAATTGCTTCGATTGAGTTTCGCCGCTCATCGAGGATTCCTTCGATCGCCGGCCGGCTCCGGCACGTCAACCTAACAAGTCATGGTGATTCCGTAGCAAGACCGCCAGGCTCTGGTGGCGCATAAGCCCGGCCGCGACGAGAACATCATGGACCGTTGAGATACCGTTATAAGCAAGCTTCGTTCCACCGACCGTGGTCAGCGCGCCCCCGGCTTCGTGCACCAAAAGATC
>WNFO01003285.1_pt1 | contig 14306 bp, 17 predicted proteins | sample 5400251 | NCBI WGS metagenome assembly WNFO01 (sample SAMN13153354, study PRJNA577476) | soil metagenome | isolation source: 100 cm saprolite under Madrone tree | place: USA:California | collected 2016-06-14 | reverse complement strand
TCCTCGGCCTCCGGACGCTCACCGTCATCGCGGACGCGGCCCGGCTCGTCAGGGAGTCGAAGGGGATCGCCCTCGATCCGGAGGAGCTGCCTCTCGACGATGCCAAGGCGTACCAGATGCTCGCCGAGGCGCGAACCTTCGGCGTCTTCCAGCTGGAGTCGGCGGGCATGCGCGATGCGCTCAAGAGTCTCAAGCCCACGCGCATCCAGGACATCATCGCCATGGTGGCGCTCTACCGGCCGGGCCCGATGGAGCTGATCCCGGAGTTCGTCAACCGGAAGCACGGCCGCGCCCCCATCACGTACGAGCACCCGCTCATGGAGCGCCATCTCCAGGAGACGTACGGGATCATGATCTACCAGGAGCAGGTGATGGGGCTGGCCGCCGATCTCGCCGGCTTCACCCTCGGCGAGGCCGATACCCTCCGCAAGGCCATGGGGAAGAAGGACCGGGAGCTGATGGCCGCCCAGAAGGCCAAGTTCCTCGTGGGCTGCCGCGCCAATGAGGTCGACGGGAAGAAGGCCGAGCGTATCTGGGATCTCATCGAGAAGTTCGCCGGCTACGGCTTCAACAAGTCCCACGCGGCCTGCTACGGCCTCGTGGCGTACCAGACCGTCTACTTCAAGGCGAATCACCCGGTGGAGTTCATGGCCCAGTACATGGAAGAGTGCCGCAGCATGGGCCTGCGCGTCGAGGCGCCCGACGTGAATGTGTCGGGAGCCCGCTTTACCGTGGCGGCCCAGGTGATCCACTTCGGCCTCGCCGCCATCAAGAATGTCGGGGGCGCGGCCATCGAGTCCATCGTCAAGACGCGCGAGCAGGACGGGCGCTTCGTCTCGCTCGCCGACTTCTGCGCCCGGGTCGACCTGCGGCTGGTCAATCGACGCGTCGCGGAGAGTCTCATCAAGGCGGGGGCCTTCGACTCGCTCGGGAGCACGCGGGCCGGTCTTCTCTCGGGCCTCGACCAGGCCATGGAGGGAGGACAGCGGAGCCAGCGTGATCGCGAGGAGGGACAGGCCTCGCTGTTCGAGAGCCTCGCCGGACCCAAGGCCACCCCCGCCGCGCCGGCGCGCGACGCGGGGGCGCTCGTGCCCGAGTGGTCGAGGGAGGAGCTGCTGGCGGGCGAGAAGGAAGTGCTCGGCTTCTATCTCTCGGGGCATCCGCTCGATGAGTACCGGGATCTGACCCAGCGCCTCAAGACCATCTCGGCTGCCGAGCTCGCGACACGGCCTGCCGCCTCGCAGGTGCGCTTGCTGGGCCTGGTGAGCGGGCTGACGGAGAACGCGACGAAGAGCGGCAATCGCATGGCCTTCGCGACGCTCGAGCTGGTTGACGGCTCGGTGCCTCTCACCGTGTTTCCCGAGCCCTATCGCGCCTGCTCGGTGGCCCTCAGATACCGCGGACCGGTGCTCGTGCGCGGTCGCGTCGACGACAGCGACAAGGGGCGCGTGGTGCTCGCCGAAGAGGTCAAGCCGCTCGACGAGGCGACGGTGGCCGCGGCCCGAGCGGCTCAGATCGGAGGAGCGGCGGTCCCCGATGGCCCCGGGGACGTGGCGCACGCTGACGCGCCATCGCGAGAGGCCGCCGCGCATACCTGCCGGGTCCGGGTCCGCCCCGGCTCCACCGGCGCGGACGAAATGCTGGCGGCGGTTCGGCGCATCTGCGAATCGCACCCGGGATCGACGCCGCTGTTCGTGCACGTATTGCTCGCCGATCAGGAAGTGGTGGTGCGGGCGAAGGGTCTCTCCGTCGCGCCCGAGCCGCAGCTCGTGGCGAAAGTCGAAGGCCTGCTCGGGCCGGGCAGTATACTCGTCGAATATGCCGGACGAGCTTGATTTCGAACGGCCGCTCCTGGAGCTCGAGAATCGCATCAGTGAGCTGCGCGCTTCCGGGGACTCGAAGGCCACGCGCGACGAAGTGGGCAAGCTCCAGGAGCGCTTGCTCCGGCAGCAGCGGAAAGTCTACGGTGGCCTGACACCCTGGCAGCGGGCGCAGCTCGCCCGCCACCCGAAGCGCCCGCACACTCTCGACTTCTTCCGCCTGCTCTTCGAAGACTTCGTGGAGCTCCACGGGGATCGGGTCTTCGGCGACGACAAGGCCATCGTGGGCGGTCTGGCCCGCTTCGACGGCGAGCCGGTGGTGGTGATCGGACACCAGAAGGGGCGCGACACGCGCGAGAACATCGCGCGGAACTTCGGCATGCCGCATCCCGAGGGTTACCGCAAGGCCCTGCGCCTCATGGAGCTGGCCGGCAAGTTCGGCAAGCCCATCCTGACCTTCATCGATACGCCGGGCGCCTACCCGGGACTCGGCGCCGAGGAGCGCGGGCAGGGGGAGGCGATCGCGCGCAATCTCCGCGAGATGGCCGGGCTGGGGACCCCCATCGTCTGTGTCGTCACCGGCGAGGGCGGCAGCGGCGGCGCGCTCGCCATCGGCGTGGGTAATCGTGTCCTCATGCTCGAGCACGCAATCTACTCCGTCATCTCGCCCGAAGGCTGCGCGGCCATCCTGTGGGGCGAGGCGTCCAAGGCGCAGGAAGCGGCCGAGCTGATGCGCGTGACCGCGCCAGACCTCCTTCACCTCGGGGTCATCGACGGCATCGTGCCCGAGCCGCTGGGTGGCGCGCATCGGAACTGGGAGGAGACGGCGGAAAACCTTCGGGGCGCGCTCCGCGGATCGCTGCGAGAGCTCCATTCTCGCAGCAGCGAGAGCCTGGTGGCGGACCGCTACGAGAAGTTTCGCAAGATAGGCGTCTTCGCGGACAACGGCTGAGCGCGTCCGAGTTTGACAGCCTTCGATGCCGATGCTAACGTAAGTGCCGATCTTTTATGCCAAAACTCCATCTGATTACCTACGGCTGCCAGATGAACGAATACGACTCGGAGCGCGTGGCCGGTCTGCTCAGGGACGAGCGCTACCAGCTCACCGACGTGGCCGAGGAAGCCGACCTCATCCTCCTCAATACCTGCGCCATCCGCGAGAAGGCTGAAGACAAAGTGCTCTCGCGCCTGGGCCAGCTCCGGATCCTCAAGCGGGAGCGGCCGCATCTGATGATCGGCGTGATGGGCTGCATGGCGCAGCTCTGGAAAGGCAAGATCCAGGAGCGCGCCCCCCACGTGGATCTGGTCTTCGGCTCCGCCGCGGTGGCCCGTGTCGGAGAGATGATCGCGCGAGTGCGCGCCACCGGCGCGCCCGTCCTCGAAACGGGCGAGGCGCCGCTCATCAAGCTCACGGCCAAGCCCGATCGCCCCGGCCAGCTCACGGCCTTTGTCACGGTCATGGAAGGGTGCGAGAAGTTCTGCACCTTCTGTGTGGTGCCCGTGACCCGCGGGCGCGAGCGCAGTCATGCGCCCGCGGCCATCCTCGCCGAGATCCGGGAGCTGGCGGCCTCCGGTGTGCGCGAGGTTACTCTCCTCGGGCAGACCGTCAACGCCTACGGACGCGATCTCACGCCGCCCACCGACCTCGCGGCCTTGCTCGAGCTGGTGAACGAGGTGGAGGGAATCGACCGGATCCGTTTCACCACCTCGAATCCCTACAATCTGACCCCGCGGCTCATCCGGGCCATCCGCGACGTGCCCAAGGTGGTCGAGTACCTCCACCTGCCCCTCCAGTCGGGCTCGGACCGTGTGCTCGGGCGCATGAACCGCGGTTATACGCGCGCCCGGTACCTGGATCTCATCGGCGAGCTCGTGGAGACGGTGCCCGACATCGCGCTGTCCACCGATCTCATCGTGGGGTTTCCCGGGGAGACCGAGGAAGATTTCGAGGAGACGGTGGCGGTGGTGGAGCGGGTGCGCTACGACAACGTCTTCGCCTTCCGCTACTCGCGGCGCCCCGGCACGCCCGCGGCCGAGATGGCCAACCAGGTGCCGGACGAGGTCAAGGCGCGACGGAACACGCGCGTGCTCGAGGTGGCGGAACGGGTGGGCGCGGAGCGGAGCCGCGCCCTCGAGGGGCGGGTGATGCCCGTGCTCGTGGACGGGCGCTCCCGCAAGGACCCGGGCGAGATGACGGGACGCACCCGGTGTAATCGTGTGGTCAACTTCGACGCTCACGGCCGCGAGCTCCTGGGCCGGACCGTGCACGTGCTCGTCACGAAGGCGCTACCTCACAGCCTGCGCGGCGAGCTGGCCGGCGCCGGCGCGGGAGAGCGCGTGCTCGCCGCTACCGCGGTTTAGGGGAGGGGACGTCCATGTGGCTCGAGATGAAGGTGAAGGGGTTGGCGCTCGACCCTCTCTCCAATATGCCGATCATCATCCTGCGCGACGAGGAAGAGAAGCGCTCGCTGCCCATCTGGGTCGGCCTCTTCGAGGCCAATGCCATCGCCCTCGAGCTCGAGAAGATTCCCACCCCGCGCCCCATGACGCATGACCTGATCAAGAACATTCTCGAGTCCATCGACGCGCGCGTGGTCAAGGTCGAGGTCAACGACCTGCGCGAGAACACCTTCTTCGCCGTCATCCATCTGCAGCTCGGCTCGGCGGAGATCGCGGTGGACTCGCGCCCGTCCGATGCCATCGCCCTCGCCCTGCGCGTGGCCGCGCCCATCTTCGTGGACGAGGAAGTGGTGGCCAAGGCCAAGAACGTGGAGGTGACCAAGGAGCAGGAGCTCGGGGGCAGCAAGGCCGACGATCAGGCCAAGATCAAGGAATGGCTCGACTCCATCAAGCCGGGAGACTTCGGCAGGATCGAGCGAGGCCGCGATCCCAACGCTCCGGATGACTAGCGGATGCGTGTTGGCCTCTTCACCAACAACTACCTGCCGTTCCGCGGGGGTGTCACCACCGCCGTAGAGACGCTGCGCCGGGGCCTCGAAGCCTTGGGGCACAGCGTGTGGGTGTTCGCCCCGGCGTGGAGTGGCCCGCATGTCGATCCGGCCTATGTGTTCCGGTATCCGTCGGCGCCCGCCCCCACCTATCCCGGCTTCGCCATACCGCTGCCGTTCTCCCGACGCCTGAGCCGCGCGGCCCGCGAGCTCGAGCTCGACGTCTTCCACGCGCAGCACCCCTTTCTCCTCGGCGTCACCGCCCGCCGGCTCGCCCGCGCCGAGGGACGGCCCCTCGTGTTCACGTACCACACGCGCTACGAAAAGTATGCCCACTACGTGCCGCTCCCCGAGCGTCTGGTTGCCGCCGCCGCCGTGCGGCTGGCCTCCCGCTTCGCCGACTCCGCGGATCTGGTCGTCGCTCCCTCGGGCCGGATCGCGGATGGCCTCACGGCCGGCGGCGTCAAAGCCCCGATCGCGACGGTGCCGACCGGCGTGCCCCTCGATCTCTTTTGCCCGGGCGATCGTCTCGAGGCGCGCCGCGCCCTCGGGCTGCCCGAGGATGTGCCCCTCTGCCTCTACGTCGGACGGCTCGACCGCGAGAAGAGCGTGGAGCGCGTGATCGACGCCTTCGGCTCGATCGCGGGTGCCGTGTCGGGGGTCCGGCTCCTCCTCGTCGGGCAGGGGAGTCACGAGGGGGCGCTCCAGCGCGTGGCCGCGGCCAGCCCCGCCCGCTCGGCCATCGACTTCATGGGATCCGTGGTCCGCGAGGGATTGCCGCCGTACTACCGCGCGGCCGACCTCTTCCTCTTCTCCTCCGAGACGGAAACGCAAGGCTTGGTCTTGGCCGAAGCGCATGCCTGCGCGCTGCCCGCCGTCGCCGTGCGGGCCTCGGGCGTGGACGAAGTGGTGAGAGACGGCGAGACCGGGCTCCTGACCAAAAGCGATGCCCAGGAGCTGGCGGACGCCGCCATCGGGCTCCTCCTCGACGGCGCCCGTCGCCTCGCCATGGGCCGCGCCGCGCGCCAGCTTGCCGAGCGCGACTTCTCCGCGATGCGCCAAGTCGAGGTCATGGCGGGGTTGTACCGCGGCCTGCGGAGCTCCGCGTCGTGAGCCCGGCCCCCGCGGCCACCTATTTGCGGGCCGCCTTTCAGCCCGCGTGGAATCCGGGAGCCGGCGATCCAGGTCGGCGCGGCTTCTTCGCCCCTGATCCCCGGGCGCGCACCCTGCTGCGCGTGCTCGTCTCGTATCCCGAGGTGCGCTTCGTCCTGCCCGATCGGGTGGGACTCGAGGCGGCCGCCGACGCGCGGCTCATCGATACCCTCATGCGCTTCGTCGGCCGTCAGGCCTGGCTCGTGACGGGCGTGACCGTGGGATGAGATCCCGATGATCTGGAATCGAGAGATGGAGACCGCGCCCCGAGCCACGTTGCGCGCCCTTCAAGGAGAGCGTCTCGGACGTGCCTGCGCGTGGGCGGTGGAGCGCGTGCCCTTCTATCGGAGCGCCTTCGCGGCCCGCGGCGTCGACGTCGACACCATCAAGAGCATTGATGACCTGCGGCGGCTGCCGTTCACCATCAAGTCCGATCTGCGCGAGCACTATCCGTGGGGTCTCTTTGCGGTGCCCCCCGTCGAGCTGTCGAGGGTCCACGCCTCCTCGGGCACCAGGGGCAAGCCCACCGTGGTGGGTTACACGCGGGGCGACCTCGAGATCTGGCGGGAGGTGATGGCGCGGTCGCTCGCGGCGGGCGGTGCCGAACCCGGCCAGATGATACAGATCGCCTACGGCTACGGTCTCTTCACGGGGGGACTCGGCTTTCACGACGGGGCCGAGCACATGGGGCTGACCGTGGTGCCCGTGTCGTCGGGGAATACCTTGCGGCAGATCCTGCTCCTCCAGGATTTTCGGCCCCAGGGCCTGGCCTGCACGCCGTCCTTTGCCTTGCACATCGGCGAGTCGATGCGAGAGCAGGGACTCGATCCTCGGAGCGTCGGCCTGCGCTACGGTCTGTTCGGCGCCGAGCCCTGGACGGACGCCATGCGGGGCCAGCTCGAAGCGCTGTGGGGCATCGTGGCCGTGGATTTCTACGGGCTGAGCGAGATCATCGGTCCCGGAGTCGCCGTGGAATGCGCTGAGGCCCGGCGGGGGCTGCACATCGCCGAGGATCATTTCCTGCCCGAGGTGATCGATCCGGCGTCGGGCGAGCCGCGGCCCTCGGGCGCCGAGGGCGAGCTGGTCCTGACCTGCCTCACCAAGCAGGCGCTGCCCATGATCCGCTACCGGACCGGCGACGTCACGTCGCTCGATCCCGAGCCCTGCCTCTGTGGCCGGACCTCGATACGCATGGCGCGGATCAAGGGACGGAGCGACGACATGCTCGTGATCAAGGGGGTCAACGTCTACCCCTCCCAGCTCGAGGCGGCGCTCTTGACGGTTTCCGATCTCGCGCCGCACTATCAGCTCATGGTGGACAGAAGCCACGGCTTCCCGACCCTCTCGGTGCACGTCGAGCCCACCCCCGAGAGCGTGAGCGAATGGGGTGGCTTCGACTCGCGCCGGCCCGAAGTGGCCGCGCTCGTCTTGCGGGTGGGCGAGCTGCTGCGGGCGCACCTGAGTCTCAACCCCGAAGTTGTCATCGTCCCGCCCAAGACCATCCCCCGCAGCGAGGGGAAGGCGGTACGGGTCGTGGAAAGGAGAGCACTATGAGCCAGCGCGTGACGGAGGCGGAGCTCCTGGCCCGGATCGAGCGCGGCGAGCGCGTCGAATCGCCGGAGGAGATGACGGAGGCATACCGGGACAACCTCGTTCACCTGATGACCATGCAGGCCGATTCGGAGCTGGCGGGCGGTTATGGCTACGTGCCGTGGATCATGAAGGCGCCCGGCGTCGACGAGAAGCACGTGGTGGCCCAGATCGTCAAGGATGAGCATCGCCACGCCTCGGTCATGTACGGCCTGCTCGCCGACCTGGGCATGGATGTGGAGGCCCATGTGCGGGCCCACGACGAGGCCTTCGCCATGCGCATCGACGCGTCGGCGGACATTGGCACCGCCCGCATCACCGCCGACAAGCGCGTGAACATCTTCTACTACCCGATCGACACGTGGGCGGATTTCATCTTCTTCAACTTCTGCATGGACCGCGGGGCGGGGCATCAGCTGGAAGACGTGCGGCAGTGCTCCTACGGGCCGTGGGCGCGGGCCATCGAGGGCATCTTCAAGGAGGAGAAGTTCCACATCCGCCACGGCGAGTTCTGGGTCAAGAAGCTGGCGGAGGATCCGAAGACCCGGGACGAGGCCCAGGCCACGCTCGACAAGTGGTACATCCGCACCATGAACATCTTCGGCCGGCCCGGCTCCGCCAGAAACGCCGTGTACCGCCAGTACCGGCTCAAGCTGCGCGACAACGACGAGGTCCGCCAGGCCTTCGCCGACGAGGTGAAAGACAAGGCGCAGACCGTGGGGCTGACCGTGCCCGAGTGGAAGCCCGTATGGGATCGACTTCCCGAAGAGGCGCAGATTCCAGGGTAGGGGGCGTGCGCCGGGCCGCGGCCACCTGCTGCGCGATCGCCCTCCTCATGGCTGGCCTGCCCGCGGCCGGTCAGAGCGGCCGCCAGGTCAAGGTCGTCCTCGAGTTCGAGCAGCGGGGGCAGGAGACTCGTCAGGGCGCCCAGGGTCGGGGCAGCGTCGTGATCGAGGACGGCAAGGCCCGCGGCCGTGGGGGCGTGGCGGTCGAAGACACGACCACGAGGACGACCCGAACCAGCGGCGTGTTCACGGTGGTCCAGGATGGCGGCACGTCGTCCATGATGGTCGCGAGCGAAGTGCCCTACACCGTCGTCGGTTGGTTTCGGGACTATGCCACCGGTCAGGGCTACGTGGCGCAGGGAACGGCTTGGCAGCGGGTGGGCACCACCCTCGTGGTGAACCCCACCATCCTCGCCAACGGACAGATCCGGGTCCGCCTCATCCCCCAGGTCAGCTATTTCACCGCCGAGGGTGGGGGCAGCGTGGAGTTCAACGAAGCGGCGACCGAGGTCATCGTGCCCAATGGGCGCCCCATGCGGATAGGCGGCGGCACGCGCGGCATCAACCAGGTTACGCGTCAGATCCTGGGCTATCGCGAGCAACAGGGGTCCAGCGAGTCGAACTTCATCCTGACCGCGACCATTCAGTGACCGCTCCCTCCGCGTATCGCCCGATGAAGCTTGGTTGACATAATACCTCTTATCAGACATAGACCAGGTTCAATAAGGGCGCTTGTCGCGAGGCATTCGGGAGGTTGCGAGATCAGGGCTTGGCGGGAGACTGCAGGCTTGCTATCCGGGAGCGGAACTCCTCGGCCCGGCGGCTCTCAGGTACATCTTTCAGCAGGCGCTGGTAGGTTTCGATCGCTGCCGCCCGCTTCCCTCCGAGATCCTGAGCGCGGGCGATGTCGAGCATGGCCTCTTCATAGAGGAAGCTCTTAGGGCTTGCCCCGCTAATGACGGCCTGAAAGGCCTTTTCGGCCGCGTCGTAGTTCTTTTCGGCTTCCCAGCAGTAGCCGACGTCCAAGGCGGCCAGCGCGGCCAGAGTCGGCGAGCCAGCCTTGCTCCGCGCGAGCTCGAAGGCCGAGCGGGCGCTCCCGTACTGACCACTGGCGAAGCGGAGGCTCCCGAGGAGGTACGCGGCCTGGCCGACCGACGAGAGCCGCGGATACTCGGTGATCGTGTCCTGGAGCGCCTTCTCGGCCCGCTGGCGCGTATCCGCGGCGGCGCCCGGAGCCTGGGACTGAGCGATCAGGGCCCGGGCTTGAGTCAACGCGATCGAGCCCTGGGCCTCGTAGCGGGTCTTCCAGAGGGCCCAGCCACCCCACACGATGCCAATCACGGCGACTACCGCCACCGCCCAGAGGGCCCAGAGAATCGGCCGGCGCTCCCGGATCTGCTCGACCAGATTCACCGGCGCTGCTCCTCGTCGTCTCCTGGTCTCGCTTCGCCCAACCGGGCAGGCTCGGCACGCTCCAGCCAGATCTCTCCCTTGACGGAGGAGCCCTCCGCGGCCGAGAAGCTGCCCGCCTTGAGCGTGCCCGTGAGCACCCCGCTGGGAAGAATGTCGAGGTGCGTGGTGGCGGAGAGATTGCCGCGCACCTTGCCCGCGATCACGATGGCCGCGGCGTTGATGTTGGCGTCGACTTGGGCCGCCTCGGCCACGATCACACGGCCGGACACGTCGATTTCCCCCTCGAAGCGACCGTAGATATGAAAGTCGCCCTCGCCGCTGATCTCGCCCCTGAGCGCGAGCCCGCCGCCGAGCACGGCGCGGCCCGGATCCGTCGGCCCGGCTTGAGGGGCAGGCATCGCGTGGCGTGTCATTCCGTCCTCGGGAGAGTTCGCCAGGCCCAGAAAACGCCAGACGTTGCCGATGCCGCCGTTCCGTGTTGAAGGTGCCACGGCCTCAGTTTACGTCTCTCCACGTCTCGATCTCAAGGAGCTTGTGCGTCCGACCGCGGATTCCCTGCCCTTCGCAGCGCCCCCACGCTTCACGTGGGCGTGACGGAAGCACGACATGAGGTGATCGTTCACGAGTCCGGTGGCCTGCATGAAGGCGTAACAGATCGTGGGGCCCACGAAGGTGAAGCCGCGACTCTTGAGATCACGGCTGAGCGCCTGGGAGATCGCCGTCTCGGCGGGAACGTGGCGCGACTGGCGCCAGCCATTCTGAATCGGCCGCCCGCCCACGAAGCCCCAGACGTAGGCGGCGAAGCTTCCGTGCTCGCGTTGCACGGCGAGAAACGCTCGGGCATTGCCGATGGCGCTTTCGATCTTGCCGCGATGTCGGATGATGCCCGGATCCTGGAGCAGCCGCGTGACGCGAGCGGGCGTGAAGCGCGCGACCTTGGCGGGGTCGAATGCGGCGAAGGCGGCGCGATAGCCGCGGCGGCGGGCGAGGATGGTGGACCAGCTGAGCCCCGCCTGGGCGCCCTCGAGCACGAGGAATTCGAAGAGCCGACGGTCGGCGCGGACCGGCACACCCCACTCGCGATCGTGATAGGCGATGTCGGGGCCGCTGCGGGCCCAGGGGCAGCGTCGCCGCGCGGGAGTCAGCGGCACTCGGTGTAGGTCGAGGAGCCGATGTGGTACGTGTAGCAGCGCGGTGCGGCGGCGGGCGGAACGGCGATCTTTCCCCTGAGGGGGGCGAGGCGGGTCGCCGGCACCCGACTACACTCGGCGTGGGTGTCCGTGCCTACGATGTAGTCGTAACACGTGAAGGCCGCGCCGGGAGGCGACGAGGGGCCGGGTGAGCACTCGGTATGCGTGTCCGCTCCGACGGTATACGTCGAGCAGTGCATGGGTGACCCGACGTCAACGGGGATTGCCGTGGCCGCCGTGGCCCAGATAAGGAGCAGGGACGAGGAGACGAGGGCTACCCGGCGCATCACGGCGACGACTCGTCGTGCACGCCGCGGCCATTGGCGTTCTCTGTGCGGGCGTGGCGCGACCGCTTGTCACGTCCGGTGAGCTGCCAGGCCATGAGCCCGATCACGAGCGCGAGGAGGATCCACCCGGCGAGGTCTCCGTTCCAGATGAACCAGCCCACGAGGCTCAGCACCGCGAGGAGCCAGAGGGTGGGGACGTAACGAGCTACGAACCGCTTCACCGCCTCGATCCCTCCCCGTCCATCCCGCCTCCCCTTGCCGCTTCCTGCTCCGACTGGTGCCCCTGAGTCACCCGAACACCTGGGACGCGGCTTGGGAAAAGGCGTCCCGCACTCATCCTAGCACGCCGTTGCGTAGTGAGCGCCAGGTCGCACGCGCGCGCCTCGACCTGCGCCGTGGCGAGCCGCGATGCGATACGCGAGCTCGCCGACCGCTGCGTGACCATCGATTGCCTGCACTCGTTCCGTGCCGGTTCCTCGTTCGCGACCGGAACGGCCGCCGCTCGGTGGGAGTTGACAGGGTCGTGCGCGGGTGCTAGCGATGAGTGAGTGGTGCTCGCATGCTTCCCATTCTCTCGGCAGTAACGCGGGTTTTCCTTCTCTGCGTCTGCTCGGCGTCGCCGGTTCGAAAGCGTCGACACACCTTATATTCTGTGGGCTTCCCTCTCCTGATTCTGCTGTCTTTCGCCCAAGGTGTACTCGTGGGTGATGCCTTTGCTCAAGCGATCGATCCCGCGGTGCGGACTGCGGCGGCCGCCGGTCCGGTGCGCGTCATCGTCGAGCTCCGTATTACGCCTGCCTTCACACCAGAAGGCAACCTGGCGAGCCCCGCGGCCGTGGAAGCGCAGCGCCGGGCCATCGCCCAGGCGCAGGACGATCTGATCGCGAATCTCGCCGGGACGAGCTTTTCGGTGGCGCGCAAGTTCGACGGTCTGCCCATGATGGCTCTCGAGATTGGCGCGGACGCGCTCGCCCGTCTGGAGGCTGCCGGCACGCTCGTGACTCGGGTCCTCCCGGACACTCCGCGATTCCGCCAGCCATGAGGCGCGGACTTCGCACTCTTGCGTCTTCCCCGAGGCATCGCTCTTGCAGTTCCCTGTTGAAGGACTACCCCTTCAACAAGGAGAAGCACCAGATGACCAAGTGGAACACGACAATAGCGGCCGCGTCACTTTTGGCGGCGCTCGGTCCGGGCGTGGCGCTGGCGCAGGTTGTCGAGTATGTGGACGGCCAAGGGCAGAAGCATCAAGTCGGATCGCGCGCACCGGGACTCTCCAGCCCCAGCCAGCCGGGTGACGTCCCTTCACTATCATCCGAGACGTCGGGCCAGGATCGCGAGCCGGCGAGCCACAAGCCCAAAGGCGGACAAAGAGTTTGCCGATCAACAGCGGGATGCTGTCCGGAGGAAGGCGCCAGAAAAAGCGAAGAAGGTCTGCCGCTGGGCGCCCGGAGCACCTGATGCCTCCAGCAGCTTCAGCGTCTCGCGCTCCTGCAAATGAAGCGGGACGGTTGCCGCACATGAGACCCCCGCTACCGCCGCTCTGACGCGATCTATTCTTCGACAGACGGAAGCGGTCGTACGTCGAAGTAGCGGTTCAGTCTTGTGACGGGGACTCGGTCACGATTGGTGGCCGAGCCTTCGTCGTGTCGACGATGCGCTCCTGCCAGAAGTGCCCGGTCTTCGACACGACCCACTCGCGGGGCGGCTCCTGCGGGACGTAAACGGAGTCTGGGGTCGACATCGTCCGCGAGCCTACCACGAGGGGCGAAGATCCCACGGCAGCTCCTTCCCAATCTCATCGAGGCGATGTTGAAGCGCCATCGTATCAATGGAGTCCAAAGGGAGGCTGGTGAAGAGCTTGATCCGATTATCCAACGCCATGAAGGCGCGATAGAAGACTCGCCGCTGCTCTTCCGGCGACCCCTCGAAGCCAGCCGGGTCTTCCACACCCCAGTGCGCCGTCATGGGCTGTCCCGGCCAGAACGGACATGCCTCGCCTGCTGCCTTGTCACACACGGTGAAGACGAAGTCGAGCGGCGGGCTGTCGGGCCGTGCGAACTCGTCCCAGCTCTTGCTTCGTAGTCCTTCGGTCGGGAGGCGTGTTTCACGGAGAAGTTCCAATGCACGGGGGTGGACCTCTCCGGTCGGGTGACTACCCGCGCTGTACGCTCGGAATCGTCCCTTGCCTCGCTGGTTCATGGCCACCTCGGCCATGATGCTCCGCGCCGAGTTGCCGGTACAAAGGAAGAGGACATTGTAGATTCGGTACGACATTCCGTTTTTGGCCTTCCCCGCGGGTCCTGGTTGCCGAGCCCGTCCCATCGTACAGAGTGTCAGGGCCTCAGGTTACACGATCATGCCGATTCGATGACGATTCGGCGACTACTTCTGGACGGCGCAGTCACCGGAACCACTTACTCACACCACATCATTCGCACCCCCGAATGGACGGACGCGGGAGCACCTACGACCTCGGTCTCGGCTCTGATTCGACACGAAACGTCACACGAACGCAACTTCGGGTTTATCTCGTCTCACCTGCTATCAGCACCAACGCCCAGAGCCCGTCCGGTTCAGGCCACGGGATGAACTCCTGCCCCTGCCCACACCAGTTCACGACGAGCATCAGCTTCATCTGCCTCCGGCCCGCGATCATGAGGTGCTGGAGTTGACTAAGGTATTGAGGCCATTCCCTGCCGCACCTCGGGACGTGGCATGGACGCGTTGGGAGCGCGGACCGCGTTGATCGAGCCAACGACGCCTGCGGGTTCATGCTGGTCGGCTGGATAAATGGTGCCCCCGGGGTGACTCGAACACCCGGCCCACAGTTTAGGAAACTGTTGCTCTATCCACCTGAGCTACGGGGGCGTCCAAAGAAACCGCACGCTTACGCAGCGGCAGTATAGCGTGTCGGGCGGGTGTAGTGAATAGCGTAGTGGAATTCTCCCCGCCCGGCGCGACGGCGATCCGCTCGACGGCCTCGGCCTTGTGGCCCGGACTCAGGTGCGCGTAGCGCTGGACCAGCTCGAGGGAGGACCACCCGCCGAGTTCCTGCACGGTGCGCAGGTCGACACCGGCCATCACCAGCCGGCTCGCAAAGGTGTGGCGTAGGACGTGGGGC
>WNFO01002907.1_pt1 | contig 14306 bp, 13 predicted proteins | sample 5400251 | NCBI WGS metagenome assembly WNFO01 (sample SAMN13153354, study PRJNA577476) | soil metagenome | isolation source: 100 cm saprolite under Madrone tree | place: USA:California | collected 2016-06-14 | reverse complement strand
TCGTCGTCGGCGCGGATGTCGGCCGCGCGGTGAATCCCGCGCTGGTCGACGGCCAGCTGGTTGGAGGCGTCGCCTTCGGCATCGGCAACACCATGCACGAGAGCCTCGTCTACGACGCTGACGGTCAGCTCCTGTCATCGACCTTGATGGACTACGCGCTTCCCTCGGCGGCCGACATTCCGCCGGTCGACAGCTTCTATCAGGAGGTGCGCGCGACCACCAACCCGCTCGGTCTGCGCGGCCTTGGCGAGTGCGGCAACCCGGGGCTCGGCGCCGCCACCGCCAACGCCGTGTGCGACGCGCTGGCGCCGGGTGAGTCGTCGATCACCGCCCTGCCCCTGACGCCCGCGCGTGTTTTCCTGAGCACGCGGTCACGTCAGGGCGCGCCGGGGCGCTTCCAGTAGGCGGACGGCGCGTGTGGCCATTCGGCGAACGGCCAGGACCATCCAGCACGGCGCGCCACAAGGACGGACTCTTGCGATGCTCGTTCTGTGTCAAGTCTCAGAACGATGTCCGGAAGCTGATCGCGGGACCCAAGGTGTACATCTGCGACGAGTGCATCGAGCTGTGCAACGACATCCTCACCGAGGAACACGAGGAGGAGCGGAGCCGGTCTGGGGATGAGTCGCGCCCCGACGAGCGCTCGCGCTCAACGGGCGTGGCCGTCTGTCGCTTCTGCGGGCTAGCCGCATCGATGGACCAGGTGGCGATGGTACCGGACCGCGGATTTCTCTGCTTCGTCTGTTTGGACGCCATACGGGCGGTGTCGGAGCCGGAACCGAACAATGGACAGTGAGAACGAGGTCCGCCAGCTCCTGAAGGAGATTCTCGACACTCAGCGCGAGCATCTGGCCGAATATCGGCGCGTGACCCAGCGCTCGCTCGAGCTGCAACAGCGCGCCGTCGCCCGACAGGAGCAGATGGGCCACGTGTACCGGCGGGTCCTGATCGTCGGCGGCGGACTCGTCGCGATCCTGCTGGTGCTGCTCGTCTATCTCCTGGCCCGGTGGTCGCGGTACCTCTTCGGCCTCTGAGCGTGCGATAGAATCTCGCCACGCCATGCCACCGGCGGTCGATTCACCTCGCGTCGTCAACATCTCCGATCTCCGCCGTCTGGCCGAGCGTCGTCTGCCGAGAGCGGTGTTCGACTACATCGACGGCGGCGCGGACGCCGAGTTCACTCTGCGGGAGAACTGCCGGATCTACGACGACGTGATCCTTCGCCCGCGCAACGCCGTCGCGATTCCCCAGTGCGATCTGCACGTGACCGTACTGGGGGGGCGCCTGGAGCTTCCGTTTCTCCTGGCCCCGGTCGGGAGCAGTCGCATGTTCTATCCGCGTGGCGAAGAGGCGGCCGCCCGGGCGGCCGGCGCCGCGGGGACCGCCTACATTCTCTCGACCCTGTCCGGCTGCAAGCTCGAAGACGTCAAGGCGGCGTCGACCGGACCCGTCTGGTATCAGCTCTACCTCCTCGGCGGTCGCGACGTCGCCAGCGGCGCGATCGAGCGGGCGCGGCGCGCGGGCTTCTCAGCGCTCGCGGTCACCATCGACACCGCGGTCTCGGGGCTGCGCGAGCGTGACGTGCGCAACGGCACGAAGGAGCTCCTGGGGCCGAGCACGTGGGCGAGGCTTCCCTTCCTTCCGCAGTTCCTGGCGCGGCCCCGCTGGCTCGCCGGGTTCCTGTCCGACGGCGGGTTGATGTCGTTCCCCAACGTCCTGATTCCGGGTCAAGGGCCGATGCCGTACGCCGACGTGGCCGCCGCGCTCGAGCAGTCGACGGTGTCCTGGCCCGATCTGCGCTGGATCCGAGAGGTCTGGCAGGGGCCGATCGTCATCAAGGGCGTGCTCACGGGCGACGACGCGCGCCGGGCCGTCGACGAGGGCGCCGAGGCGCTCGTGGTCTCGAACCACGGCGGACGCCAGCTCGACGGGGTCTCCGCGACCTTGCGGGCGCTGCCGGAAGTCGTGAGCGCCGCGAATGGCCGCGCCGAGGTCCTGCTCGACGGCGGCATCCGCCGGGGCAGCGACGTCGTCAAGGCGCTCTGTCTGGGCGCCCGCGCGGTGCTGTGCGGCCGCGCCTACGCGTACGGGCTCGGCGCGGGCGGCGGGGCCGGCGTGGCGCGGGCCATTCAGATCCTTCGCGCCGACCTGGTCCGCACCCTCAAGCTCCTGGGCTGCGCCTCGGTCGGCGAGCTGGACCGCTCCTACGTCGACGCGCCCCCGGCGTGGCTTCAGTACAAGTGACAGGCCACCGGGTGGCCGCTCGCCTGCTCGCGTAGCGCCGGCTCCACCTCACCGCAGATCGGCAGCGCCTGAGGACATCGCGGATGGAACCGACAGCCGGTCGGGGGATTGAATGCGCTCGGCACCTCGCCCTTGAGGATGACCTCGTCACGCACGTCGTCGGGATGCGCGGGGAGCGCGTTGCTCAGTAGCACCTGGGTGTAGGGATGGAGCGGGTTCGCGTAGAGCTCGTCGGCGGGCGCGGTCTCGACGAGCTTGCCCAGATACATCACGCCGATCCGCGTGCTGACGTACTTCACGACGGCGAGGTCGTGGGCGATGAAGAGATAGCTCACGCCCGAGCGGTCCTGGATCTCGCGCAGGAGGTTCATCACCTGGGCGCGGATCGAGACGTCGAGCGCCGACACGGCCTCGTCCAGCAAGATGCACTCCGGGTTCGTGGTCAGCGCGCGGGCGATCGCGACCCGCTGGCGCTGCCCGCCCGAGAGCTCGTGGGGATAGTCGTCGGCGATGCGCGGCTGGAGCCCCACGCGCGTCAGCGACGCCGCCACCCGCTCGCCGACCTCGGCTCGACTGAGATCGGGTTCGGTCTGGGCCAGGGGCTCGCTCACGGTGGTGCGGATCGTCAGCCGCGGGTTCAGCGAGCTGAATGGATCCTGGAAGACGGCCTGCACGGCACGGCGATAGCCTCCCCGCTCGTGGCGGCTCAGCGAGTGAATGTCCCGGCCGCGGAAGAACACGCCGCCCGTGGTCGGCCGCTCGAGCGACAGGACCAGCCTCGCCGTGGTGGTCTTCCCGCAGCCGCTCTCGCCGACCAGGCCGAGAGTCTCGCCGCGCCGGAGCACGAAGTCGACCCCGTCGACCGCCTTCACCGTCCCGAACCGCCGGCCGAAAATCGTGCCGCGCGCCAGCGGAAAGTGCTTGGTGAGCTGACGCGCCTCGAGGATGACATCGCCGTCGCGGTCCGACGCGGCCGGCCGCGACGACACCGGTGACACCGCGGCCGCTCGCCGGCCCAGGGTTGCGGTCTCGCCGGCGCGTAGGCAGGCGACGAGATGCTCCGCGTCGACCGGCTCGAGCGGCGGGCGCGTCTGGCTGCATCGCGGCTCGGCCATCGGACAGCGCGGCGCGAAGCTGCAGCCCTCCGGCACGTTGGCGAGGTCAGGAGGCTGTCCCTCGATCGCGGTCAGCGGCCCGCGGCCGCGGCGCAAGGTCGGCAGGCAATCGAGGAGGCCGACCGCGTAAGGATGACGCGGGCGGTTGAAGATGTCGCGGGTCCGCCCGAGCTCGACGATGCGCCCGGCGTACATCACGGCGACCCGGTCGCAGAGCTTGGCGACGATTCCGAGATCGTGCGTGACGAACACGAGCGCCAGGTTCGTCTCGCGCTGGATCTCTTTCAAGAGACGCAGGTACTGCGACTGGATCGTGACGTCGAGCGAGGTCGTCGGCTCGTCGGCGATCAGGAGGCTCGGCTGGCACGAGATGGCGATGGCGCCCGCGACGCGCTGGCGGATGCCGCCGCTCATCTGGTGCGGGTAGGCATGCACGCGACGCTCGGGATCGCTGATCCGAACCTGCCGCAGGAGCTCGATCACCCGTTCGTCGAGGGCGCGGCCCCGCAACCCACGATGGAGCGCCAGGGTCTCGGCGATCTGCTCGCCGACCGTCATCGCCGGGTTGAGTGAGGCCATGGGATCCTGCAGGATCATCGCGATCCGCGATCCCCGCAGGCGCCGCATCTCTTCCGGGCTCTTGTCGAGGAGGTTCTCGCCGTCGAAGAGGATCTGGCCCCCGACGATCCGTCCGCCCGGCTCGGGCACGAGCCTCAGGATCGAGAGACACGTCATCGATTTGCCCGAGCCAGACTCGCCGACGATTCCGAGGGTTTCGCCCGGGCGGACGGAGAAGGTCGCGCCGTCCACCGCCTTGACGACGCCCCGACGAGTGTAGATGTAGGTGCGGAGATCCCGCACCTCGAGAAGCGTATCAGCCATGATCGGCCCTCCGAACGCCGGGATTATACTCGGGGCCTTTGGCCTGGGATGCATCGGCGCCGGGAATGGACGTAGGTGAGATGCGCGCCGAAGAACACGATCATTGACGCGTAGTACACCCACACGGTCAGGACCACCAGCGAGCCGGCGGCGCCGTATGCCGACCCGACGCCGGCGCGGCCGAGGTAGAGCCCGATGACTTGCTTGCCAAGGGCGAACAGGGCCGCGGTCGCGACCGCCCCGACCCAGACATCGCGCCACATGACTGGCGCATCGGGCAGCACTTTGAAGATCAACGCGAAGAGCAACGTGATGACCGCCAGCGAGATCAGCCCGTAGAGGATCCGGTGGACGGACGCATCGCCCACAGTCCGGCGCGCCGAGTCGCCGACCGCCGACAGTCCGGCGTTGACGAGGAGCGAGACGAGCAGAAGAAAGCCGACGGCCAGGACCATGGCGAGCGACAGCAGCCGCTCCTTGACGAAGCTCCGCACGATGCTCCGCGACGCGTTCACATCCACCTTCCAGATTCGATTCAGCGAATTCTGCAGCTGCACGAACACGCTGGTCGCGCCCAGGAGCAGTACGGCGACGCTGAGGATCACCGAGAGCGTGCCTTTGTCGCGGTCGTTCGCGTTCTTGAGAACTGTCTGGACTACCTCGGCGCCTTCATCGCCGACGAGGAGGTGCATCTCGGCGATGATCCTCCCCTCGACGTCGGCGTGCTCGAAGGCCAGGCTCGCCACCGCGACCGTCATCAACACCAGGGGCGCGACCGAGAGGAGCGTGTAGTAGGACAGCGCCGCCGCGAGCTCCATCGGCCGGTGGGCCCAGTACTCGCGCGCGATGGCCGTCAAGGTGGACACGCGGCGCGTCGGGCGGTCGTCGCGCCGCTCAGACCTGGCGGAGCTTGGGGTCGAGTCGGTCGCGCACCCAGTCGCCCAGCATGTTGAGCGAGAGCACCGTGACCAGGATGGCGATGCCCGGGAGGATCGAGACCCACCAGGCCTGCTCGATCAGGCCACGACCGTCGGCCACCATCACGCCCCACGACGGGGTCGGCGGCGGGATGCCGACGCCCAGGAACGAGAGCGCGGCCTCGAGCACGATGACGTAGCCGACGTGGAGAGTCGCCAGCACGAGGATCGATGGCGCCAGGTTCGGCACGATGTGACGGAACATGATCCGGGCACTCGAGCAGCCGGCGATACGGGCCAGCGCCACGAACTCCTGTTGCTTGAGACCGAGAGTCTCGCCGCGCGTGAGCCGCGCGTAGCTCGGCCACAAGAGAAAGACCACGACGATGATCACGTTCGTGAACGACGGCTCGAAGACCACCGATAGCAGGACGGCGATGAGAATGCCCGGAAGCGACAGCGAGATGTCGGCCAGACGCATCAGCACCGTGTCGACCCAGCCGCCGAAGAACCCGGCGAGGAGTCCGATGAGACTCCCTGCCGCGCCCGTCAAGGTAATGCCGACGACCGAGACTGCCAGCGAGATCCGCGCGCCGTAGAGCAACCGGCTCAGGGTGTCGCGGCCGTGACGATCGGTGCCGAGGAGATGACCCGGCTTGGCGCCCTCGAGCCCGATCGGCGGCGCCAGCCGCTCGCCGAGCGAGCCCTCGACCGGCGAGTGCGGAGCCAGCACGGGCGCAAGCAGCGCGCACGAGACGAGGGCGGCGACGACGGCGAGCGGGACCGCCGGCGGCCAGCGTCGCTCACGGGCTCGCCGCTGGAGACGCGCGGTCTCGGTCGCGGCGGCGCCGCTCATCGCGAGTACCGGATCTTCGGATTCAGGTACGCGTAGAGGATGTCGACGAGCAGATTGACGCCGATGTACATCGCGGACAGAAACAGGACGACCGTCTGCACGATCGGATAGTCGCGCGAGTCGACCGCCTCGATCACGAGCAGACCGAGCCCCGGCCAGCCGAACACCGTCTCCACGATGATCGAGCCGTTCAGGAGCGCCACGAACAGGAGGGCGGCGAACGTCACGACCGGCAGCGCGGCGTTCTTGAAGGCGTGGCGCCAGATTACTCGGCGCTCGGGCAGGCCCTTGATGCGCGCGAGCTTGACGTATTCGCTGCCGAGGACGTCGAGCATCGACGAGCGGGTCAGCCGCATGAGCCCGGCCACCGCGAACCACCCGAGCGTGATCCCCGGCAAGAGCACGTGCAATGGCGTGCCCCGTCCGGACGTGGGCAAGAGGTGGAGCAAGACCCCGAAGATGAGTACGAGGACCAGTCCGAGCCAGAACGGCGGTACCGCCTGGCCGAGCGCCGCGAACGCGCGCGCGGTGTAATCGAGCACGCTGCCGCGGTGGACGGCGGAGTACACGCCGACCGGGAGGGCGACGACGATCACGATGAGCACGGCCAGGCCGCCGAGCTCGAGGGTGGCTCCGTAGCGCTCGGCCACGAGATCGAGCGCCGGGCGGCGGAACCGCACGGAGCGGCCGAAGTCTCCCTGGAGCGCCTGGGTCAGGAAACGCCAGTACTGGACGGTCCACGGGCGATCCAGACCGAGGTGGGCGCGCACGAGCTCGATGTCCGCCTTCGACGCCTCCGCCGGCATCATGATCTGGATCGGGTCGCCCGAGAGCCGCACGAGCGCGAAGACCACGACCGACACCACGAACATCGACACGATCGACTGGACCACCCGCCCGATGATGAAGCGCTGCATGGACGCCTCAGCTCCCGAGGAACTCGACGGGCTTGGGCAAGGTCACCAGGACTTGAAGGTCGCCCCCGACCACGAAGATCTCCTCGCCGGCCGGATGATTGTGGACGGGGAAGCGCGTGCCGGCCTCGAACCGAACCAGCGAGGTCGACCCACCGGTCTCCTGGTCGTGGCGGAGGACCTTGACGGAGGCACCGCGCATCGGCAAGACGCGCCATCCGATGTCGTCGCTCCGGAGCGCCGCGGGGGGACGCACGGGCTCGACCATGTCAGCCGCGCCCCCAGAGCTCTCTCGTCGCGATCCGGGCTCCTTCGACCAGGGCCTCGAACTTGGCCCAGACCACGCTCGGATGGATCTCGGTCGAGCCGGCGAACGTCGCAAATCCACAGTCGGCACCGGCGATGACGTTCTCGCGCCCGACCGCGCGGGCGAAACGGCCGATGCGTTCGGCGATGAGCTCGGGGTGCTCGACGAGCACCGTCGACTGCGTGATGGTGCCCGGAATCAGCACGGCCCCTTCGGGGAGCTTGACGTGCTCCCACACCCGCCACTCGTGCTCGTGCCGAGGGTTCGCGGCCTCGAACGAGTAGGCGCCGGCTCGGATCTTCAGCATGACGTCCACGAAGTGCTTGAGCTCGAGGTCGTGGACCCGCGGGCCGATGTTGATGCCGTAGCACGTGTGCCAGCGGATCCGCTCGCGCGGCAGCCCGCGCAGCGCGTGGTTGAGCGCCTCGACGCGCACCTCCGCCCAGCGGCGGACCTGGTCGACGCTCAGCTCGGGCCGTGACACGTAGTGGGTCGCCAGGTGCGGATCGTCGATCTGCACGAGGAATCCCGCGTCGACGATCGCCTTGTACTCCTCGTGCATCGCGTCGGCGACCGCGAACAGATATTCCTCGTCGGTCTTGTAGTAGGCGTTGCGCTGCCAGTCCTCGACGCTCGTGGGCGAGATCGCCGGGATGAAGGCCTCCGGCGCGCCGGTCGCCGCGAGCGCGGTCTTGAGGTTCTCGATATCGGCCTGCACGTGCTTGTGGCCCTGGTAGGCCACGGGGCCGGTACACACCATGTGCAACGAGCGCACGGCCGGGCTCGGCATCACGCGCGAGAACCATTCGTAGAACTCCGGGAACGCCCGCACCTCGCGGGAGCCGCTCCACGGGCTCCCGCGGCCGCCCGGGTCGGGCTCGAAGCCGGAGAGACGCTCGTTGACGTACGGAATGAAGCCGGGCTTGCCCATCTCGCCGTCGTCGATGACGTCGACGCCGAGCTCGGCCTGCTTGCGAACGATCTCCCCCACCGCGCGCGTGACCCGCGTGGCGAAGACTTCCTGGTCATAGGCTCGGCCGGTGGCCTTGGCCTGGATCATCTCGAGCAGGTCGCCCGGACGCGGCAGACTTCCCGCGTGAGTCGTCAGGATCCGCTCGGTGCTGCGCTTCATCGCCGCGCTAGCTCACCGGGCTCACGTACTCGTAGTTGTTCTCGAGCGGCACGTAGGCGAGCGACTGCCAGCCGCCGACCTTCCGGGTCATCGCCCACGTGATCGACTTCACGCCGAGCATCACGCCGTAGTAGCCGTCGTAGAGCTTCTGGCCGAGCGCGCTCGTGAGGGTGGCCCGTTTCGCGACGTCGAACTCCTTCATGATCGTGTCGATGTCCTCGTCGAACGGCCCCTCCGCGACCAGATTGAACGCGCCCTTCGAGTGGATGATGCGGTTCCAGGCCAGGACCGGCTCGTCGAACGGCGGCGAGCCGTACACCCAGTGGGTCTTGTTCGTCTTGCGGTTGCGGCTCTTGGGCCCGAAGGTGCTGGTCATCTCCGGGAAGCGCTTGGGCTTGATCCCTACCTTCTCCCAGTCGAGCGCGACGGCTTCCATGATGTCCGGACCGTCGAGGGCGTAGACCATGACCATCGGGTTCACCCGCACCTCGAAGCCGCCGGCGTAGCCGGCCTCGGCCAGCAGCTTCTTCGCGCGCTCCGGATCGTAGGGCGGGATCTTCCAGTCCGTCCGGTAGCCCTTGTGGAACGGATAGTAGTAGTACGAGAACGGCGTCTCGGACCCCTTGCCCTTCCAGAGCGCGTTGATGATCGCCTTCTTGTTGACGGCGAGGTTCATCGCCAGCCGGACCTTGCGCGCGTTCTCGCGGCTCTTGGGATCGTTCTGGTCGCCGGCCCAGGGACACGCCAGGCAATAGTCCTCCTTGTCGGACGTCGTCTGGCCGCTCAGGATCACCCAGTAACAGGCGGCGTTCGACGCGTCGTGCAGGCGAAGCCCCGACTTCGTGGCTTGGTCCAGGTAATCACCGAAGACGATGCCGATGTCGATCTCGCCGGCGCGCAGGCCCGTCAGTCGCGTGGCCGGGTCGGGAATTCTTCGAATCACCAGCTCTTTGAAATCAGGCGTCTTCCGCCAGTGGTTCGCAACGGCCTCGAACCGGTGGAAGTCGCCCTGCCGGCCCTCGACGTGCCGGTAGGGTCCGGTGCCGATCGGGTGGAGCGCCGCCTTCTCCTCGCCGGCCGTCTCCAGATACTTCTTGGGGACGATGTTCTGGTAGCCGACGAACTGCGTGAAGAGCGAGGGCACCTCCCACACGCGGTTCTTGAAGTGCATGACGACCGTGAGCTTGTCGGGCGTTTCGATGCGGTCGAGCTGCATGCGGAAGAACGGCGACGAGCCGCCACCGGCGTCCGGCTTGAGGTTCTGCTCGACCGTGAACTTGACGTCCTCGGCGGTGAGCTCGCCCCAGCCCTCGTGGAACTTCACGCCGGAGCGGAGCTTGAACGTCCACGTCTTGAGCTCGTTCGAGGGCTTCCATTCGGTGGCGAGCCCGGGACGGTACTCGAACGTCTTCGGATCGCGCTGGATGAGCGGATCGTAGATGCAGTCCCACAGGGGCTTCTCGGCCTGAACCGTTCGCCAGGCGAACGGAGTCTCGGTGCCCCATTGCCCGACCGCCACGACCAGGCGGTCACCGGCCGCGGCTCGGGCGGGACGAGTCGACGAGGTCAACGGAGCGCCCATGACGGCGGCCGTCGCGGCCCCGGCGCGCTTCAAGAACGCTCGGCGATCGAGAGATCGGGCCATGGTTTGGCGTCCTCCGGCAAGCGAATGTGGCCGGATGGTACGAGCGCCCCTTGCGCGTGTCAACGGCGACAAGCGACGCGACGTCTTAGTATCCTGCTGGCCGCCCATGGACAACGTGAAGCCGATCTGGCGCCCGTCGCCGAGGCTCGGGCTGTTCGCGGTTTTCGCCGCGGCGGCGACGCTCAGGCTCTGGCGCCTGGACCAGAACGGCTTCGGGAACGAGTACTACACGGCCGGCGTCCGGAGCATGAGCCTCGGCTGGCACAACTTCCTCTACAACTCGTTCGACCCGGCCGGGTTCATCTCCGTGGACAAGCCGCCGGTCGCGCTCTGGATTCAGGTCGCGAGCGTCAAGCTCTTCGGCTTTCACGCCCTCAGCGTGCTGATCCCCCAGCGTGCTGGTGCCGGGCGCCGGCGCGATTCCCTCGGCGGATCTCGGTCGACTCGTTCCCGTCGCGGGCGAGTCGCCCCAGCGGATCCGACCGGTCGAGCCGTACGACCCCTCGGGGCTCGTCGCGTTCCTCGAAGCCAACCGCGCGGGCGAGCGCTATCTGCTCGCCACCACGACGACGCGGCTCGCGGCGCCAATCATCATCAGCTCGGGCCACGCGGTGATGGCGATGGGCGGCTTCCACGGACTCGATCCGATCCTGACGCCCGACGAGCTGGCGAGGATGGTCGAGGCGAAGCAGATCCGCTTCGTGATGGTCGGCGACGCCCCGTTCATCAGCCGACGGCTCGGCGCCGACGTGGCGGCGCGGCCCATCACCGAGTGGGTCCAGGAGAAGGGGCAGATCGTGGACCCGGTCCTCTGGCGCTCGAGCGCGCTCGGCGGCCGCCGGAGCGGCATGCGCCTCTACGATCTGCGACCGGGTCCGCTGACTGGCGCTAGTCCTTGATCCGCATGTCCTCGTAGGACGGGAACGGCGAGTTGTGGATCCAGGTGATCGTGTGCTCGGTCACGCGCGGCCCGACCCCCATGAGCGCGCGGAAGTCCATGATCGGCGCGAACATCACCCGGTCGATCGTGATCTGCTGGATCTTGTGAAGGAGCGCCTCGCGCCTGCGCGGGTCGCGCTCGCGCGCCTGCTGCTCGAACAGGTCGTCGATATCCGGGTAGCCCCCGTAGGCGTACGTCCCCTTAGAGAAGATGAACTCCTGCACACGGCTGGCGGCATTGCCCGAATTGCCCACGCCGGTGATGAAGAGCGGGCGCAGCTTCTTCTCGCGCCAGGCGGTGTAGAAGGCGGCGCGCTCCATCTGTCGCATCTTCACGCGGATCCCGACGGCGTTCAGGTAGTTCACCATCGCCTCGCCCATCGTGAAGAACGGCGGGATCGGAACCAGGTCGCCGGCGTCGATGCCGTTGGGATAGCCCGCTTCTGCCAGGAGCTGCTTGGCCTTCGCGGGGTCGTAGGCCGGCGGCTCGACCTGGAGCGCGAAGTCCATGACGCGGGGCACGATGACACCGGCCGGCGGACAGAAGCCAAGACACGCGGCGTCGTTGATCGCTTTGCGGTTGATCGCGAGGTTGACCGCCAGCCGCAGCCGCCGGTCGGCCCACGGTGATTTCGGATCCCACTGGTCGGCGAACTCGAGCCAGTTGATCGAGGCGTGACGTGAGGCCACGATCTGAATCCGCGGGTCGCGCTTCACGTTGTCGGCGTCGGGGCCGTCGAGCGCGTAGGAGATATCCGCCTCGCCCGTCTTCAGCATCGCCGCGCGAGTGGTCCCGTCGGGGACGCTGCGCATGACCAGGCGCTTGACGTACGGGGCGTGCCGCCAGTAGCCCGGATACGCTTCCAGCACGACCTCGACACCAGGGGTGTGGCTCACGAACTTGTAGGGGCCGGCGCCGATCGGATTCTTGCGAAAGGCCTCGTCCCCCACCTTCTCCAGATGCTTCTTGGGCAAAACGATGCCGGCAGCGGTGGCCGTGGTGCCGTAGAAGGTCATGAAGTCGGGCCACGGCTCCTTCAGCTGGAAGCGGATCGTGAGCACGTCGACGATGTCGACCTGGCGAACGCGCGTCTGGAACTCTTTGGCGCCCGCGCCTCGATAGCGCTCGTAGCTGAACTTGACGTCCTCGGACGTGATGGGATCGCCGTTGTGGAACTTGAGGCCCGGGCGAAGCTTGAACTCGTACGTGAGACCGTCCGGGCTCTCCCGCCAGGATTCCGCGAGGCTCGGGCCCATCTTGGTCCCGGGCAGCGGGCGCACCATCGCGTCGTGGATGGCGTAGAGCATGCCGAACGGCGTGATCTGCGGCGGCGCCGTCGACGGATCGAACCACGTGGGCGCGAGCGTGACGTGCCACGCCATGACCGCTTCCCCGGGCTGAGCGGTGCCCGCCGGGTTCACGGCGAGAACGAGCAGGACGGCCGTCAGGACCGAAGCGACCCGAGCGTGCATGGGGTCCTCCCCTGGATCAGCTCACGTATTCGTAGTTGTTCTCGAGCGGGACGTAGACGAGCGTCTGCCAGCTCGTGACCTTCTTGCTGACCGCCCACGTGAGCGACCGCATCCCGAGCATCACGCCGCGGTAGTCGTCGTAGAGCCTCTGGGCGAGCGCCTGCGTCATCCGCGCGCGCTTGTCCGTATCGAGCTCGCGCGAGATCGTGTCGACGTCCTCGTCGTAGGTGCCGTCGCAGAGCAGGTTGAAGGCGCCCTTCGAGTGAATGGCGCGCTGCCAGCCGAGCACGGGCTCGTCGAACGGCGGCGAGCCGTAGACCCAGTGCGTCTTGTTCGTCTTGCGCGCGCGGTTTTTCGGCAGGAAGTTGCTGAACGCCTCGGGAACGCGCCGGACCTTGATGCCGATCTTCTCCCAGTCGAGCGCGACCGCCTCGACCATGTCGGGGCCGTCGAGCGCGTAGGTCATCACCAGCGGATTCATCCGGACCTCGAAGCCGCCGGCGTGCCCCGCCTCGGCCAGGAGCTTCTTGGCGCGCTCCGGATCGTACGGCGGCACCTTCCAGTCGCGACTGAAGCCCTTGTGGAACGGGTAATACCAGTACATGAACGGCGCTTCGGAGCCCATCCCCTTCCACAGAGCGCTGACGATCGTCTTCTTGTTCACCGCCAGGTTCAGCGCGAGCCGCACCTTGCGCGCGTTCTCGACGCTCCTGGGATCGGCGGGATCGCCCGCCCATGGACACGTCGGGCAGTAGTCCTCGCGGTCCGGAGTCGTCTGGCCCTGCAGGACCACCCAGTGGCAGGCGGCGTTGGGCGTCTCGTGGATCCTGAGCCCCACTTTGCGCGCCTGATCCAGGTAGTCGCCGAACACGTTGCCGATGTCGATCTCGCCGGACCTGAGCCCGGCCAGGCGCGTCGCCGGGTCGGGAATTCGCCGGATGACCAGCTCCTTGAATGCGGGGGTCTTTCGCCAGTGGTTGGCGACCGCCTCGAAGCGGTGGTAGTCGCCTTGCTTGCCCTCCACGTGCCGGAACGGGCCGGTGCCGATCGGATGGAGCGACGCCTTGTCCTCGCCGACCGACTCGATGTACTTCTTCGAGGTGATGTTCTGGTAGCCGACGAACTGGGTGAAGTTCGACGGCACTTCCCAGACCCGGTTCTTGAAGTGCATCACGACCGTGAGCTTGTCGGGCGTCTCGATGCGATCGAGGTGCGTCCGGAAGAACGGCGCCGACCCACCCTGCGAATCGGGCTTGAGGTTCTGCTCGACCGTGAACTTCACGTCCTCGGCGGTCATCTCGCCGAAGCCTTCGTGGAACGGCACGCCCGAGCGCAGCTTGAACGTCCATGTCCTGAGCTCGTTCGACGGCTTCCATTCGGTGGCGAGCCCCGGTCGATATTCGAAGGTCTTCGGGTCGCGCATGATCAGGGGGTCGTTCACGCAGTCCCACAGGGTTTTCTCGGACTGGCTGGAGCGCCACGCGAACGGCGTCTCGATGCCCCACTGTCCGACCGCCACGACGAGACGCTCGCCCGCGGCGCGGGCGCGTGAAGGCGTAATGAGCGGCGCGGCCGCCAGCGCGCCGGCCGCGGCCGACGCTCCCTTGAGAAACGTCCGCCGTTGGATCGACTGGGCCATGGTGCGGCCTCCTCGGTGAGGCTTCAGGCCAGGAATTGGGGAGACGGCTGGGATGGTAACGCGTGGTCCGGGCGTCCGCCAGTCAAGAGGCCGCTGAAGTCTCTCAGCGGCGTCCGGCGCTCGGGTCAGACCGGGACGGTCTTGAGCACAGCGTCAGCGTGAAGAATCCTCGCCGGAGGTCGAGCGACGGCGGGAACAGCGGTAGCGCCAAAGAGGCCATGGCCTTGTCGGGCCCCGGTCGCT
>WNFO01006775.1_pt1 | contig 14308 bp, 16 predicted proteins | sample 5400251 | NCBI WGS metagenome assembly WNFO01 (sample SAMN13153354, study PRJNA577476) | soil metagenome | isolation source: 100 cm saprolite under Madrone tree | place: USA:California | collected 2016-06-14 | reverse complement strand
CGGCCAGCGTGTCGGGGAGGAAGTGCGCGCCGAAGCCCCGCCGCGCGGCGGCCGTCCAGAGGAGGTCCGTGAGCCAGTCGGTCGAGAGTGCCTCGCGGCGGATCCCGAGGTCGCGGTCACCGATCATGTCGGCGACGAGCACGGCGCGGGGAAGCCTCCCCGTGCGCCCGAGCTCCGCGGCCATCCAGCGCGAGCCGTAGAGACTGTCGGTCGCGGTCCACGACTCGCGCGCCTCCTCGCCGTCGAACCACACGATCCAGTACGCGAACTCGTGCGGCCGCGCCGCGAGCGCGCGCGCGAGCTCGATCAGGAGGGCCGTGCTCGAGCCACCGTCGTTCGCCCCGACGAAGCGGATGTCGCGGAACCACTTGGTGTCGTAGTGGCCGCCGATCAGGATCACGTCGGGCCGTCGCCCCGGCAGCACGGCGACGACGTTGGCCATCGTGAGGCGTCCGTGCGGTGTCTCCGCCTCGAAGGGCTCCACGCGCGCGGTGATGGAGGAGGCGCGCAGCTCACCGAGGATGTACGCGCGCGTCCGCGCGGACGCCGGCGAACCGGCCGGCCGCGGCCCGAGCGCCACGACGCGCTCGAGGTGGCGCAGGGCCGCGGCGCCGTCGAAGGGCGGCGCCGGCCGCGCCGGGCCCGCGCCGAGGGCGAGGGCGCCGAGCGCCAGCAGGACGGCGAGCCGAGCCCTCACGGCTTTACGCACACCGCGCCGTAGTAGTTCATCGTCAGCACGAACGCGCCCCGGGCGACGAGCCCGGTGAACCCGTCCAACCAGCGCTCGGCCGTCGGCGCGTCGACGATCCCGAACTTGACCGCGTGCTCCGCGCGGCGCTCGAGGAAGGTCTTCGTCCAGGGCTCGAGGGTCGTGTCCTGATAGACGTCGGTGAGGAGCCTCACCCCCGCGAGCCCGGCGTGGCGGAGCAGGCCGGTGAGCCGACGGCCGCTGTAGGGCTCCGCGTAGATGTGCGCGGCGACCTCGTCCAGGATGCGATCGGTCAGCGCGCGATCCGGGTGGGTGACGGCGACGGTCCCGAAGTCCTGATCCTGGAGGCCGACGCGTCCGCCGGCGCGGCTGACGCGCGCCATCTCTCCCACCACGCGCAGTGGATCGGCGACGTGCAGGACGACGGTGATCGCGAGCGCCACGTCGAAGCTGCCGTTCTCGAACGGAAGCTCGGCGCCGTCGCCCTCGCGCAGCGTGATCCTGCCGCCGGTGGCGCCCCGGCAGAGCCTGCGCGCCTCGCCGAGGATCAGCCGGCTCGGGTCCACGCCGACGACGCTCCCGCGCCGGCCGACCAGCGCGGCGAGGTCGCGGATGACGACGCCCGTGCCGCAGCCCACTTCGAGGACCCCGTCGCCGGCGCGGATGGGGACGAAGCGCAGGAACCGGCGTCGCAGGCGCTGCTGCGTCCGCGTCGCGCCGCGGAGCTCGAGGCTCTTGGCGAGCTGGGCGGCGTCGGGCTGGGCGTCCACGTCACGCCAGGGGTCGGGGTGAGGCGAGGACGCCATCACGAGGCGGACGTCAGCGGCTGGCGGCGCGGCGAGCGCACTCGGCGCTGCAGTAGTACCGAACCTCGCCGTCCTCGCACCGGGTCAGCGCGCGCGCCTTCACGACGTACGTGTTGCAGACGAGGTCCTTCACGAGCTCGTCGGAGGGCTTGACGCGCGCGCCGAGGGGCGGCTGCGTGAGCCGGCGGAGGAGCGGGGCCAGGAGGGCCAGAGCGAGCGCCAGCGAGAGGAGAATCACGACGGCCCGCATCGGGCCTCAGCGGTCCGGCTTGATCGAGACGGCGCGGAGGAACTCCCTGTCCTGCGGCGTGAGCTCCGGGGAGACGGCGCCGCGCCCCGCGCGGCCCGCGAAGAAAATGCCCGTGTCGGCGCCACGCCGGAGGATCTCCTGGACGGCGTCGCGCGCGGCTTCGGCCGCTGACAGCGACGCCTCGACGGCCTCCACGAGTCTCCGGAGGAGCGGGTCGGCGCGGCGTTCTCGCCCCATCGCGCCCCTTACGATACCATACCCACTCGATGGCCTCGGGGTGGACACGTCTCGGATCCACCGCGCGGTACGCACGCGGCAAGCTCACGCTTCGCGAGGACGTCTGGCGGCTGCCCGACGGCCAGGAAGTCGTCTACCCCGTCCTCCACGTCGGCGTGACCGTCGGCGTGCTGCCGTTCGTGGACGACACCCACGTCCTGCTCGTCCGCCAGTACCGGCACCTGCCGGGCGCGATGTCGTGGGAGCTCCCGGGCGGGGGCGCGCTCGCCGGCGAGGACCCTCTCGTCGCGGCGCAACGCGAGCTCCGGGAAGAAGGCGGGTATCGCGCCGAGCGCTTCGAGCTCCTCACGCGCTTCTGGCCCTCCAACGCGTACCTCGACGAGGTGGCGTACTGCTACGCGGCGCACGGCCTCAGGGTGGATCCGCTGCCCCAGGACCACGACGAGTTCCTCGAGCGCCGCGTCGTGCCCGCCGAGGAGGCGATTCGCATGGCGCGCGACGGTACGATCACCGAGTCGGTGTCGAAGATGACGCTGCTGCAGTATGCGAGTCGCCGACGGGACTAAGCCAGGAGTGCTCGGGGGTCAAGCACGCTCCGTCAAGACAAGTGGCGGGCGCGGCGCCTGGGTAAAGTCGAAGCAGTCGAGGAGATCGTTCGCGGCGGCGTCGCGTTCGCTCAGGGGTGCAACATCGAAGAGTCGTTCGATCGTACGTAGAACACTCATGTGAGAGTAGAGCGTGTGGGAGACGTACCCCTTCCTGGCGTAGGGGCTGATGACCAAACAGGGGATGCGATAGCCGTACCGAATCACTTGTCCGAAAAATCCCTTCTCCTTTTCCACGACGGGCGGCTTCACGTGGTCCCAGAACCCACCCCACTCGTCCCAGACGATGACGATGGCGCATTCCGGCCAAACTCGACTTCGCATGAGGGCGTTAACCTGGCCTACGGTCCAGTTCTCGCCACGCCTGACGCTCGCCGGCGGATGCTCGCTATCGGCCAGGGCCGGGGTGAGCCATGATACGGAGGGGACCCTGCCCTCGGCGGCGTCTTCCGCGAAGGTGCGGAGCGGAACGACATTGCCGCTCGCCACCGCGTTCTTGAACATCGAGACTAGCGGCAGGCCACCGTCGTAGTTTCTCCACGTCACGCCCTTCTCGGTGAGTCGGTCAGTGATCGCGGGCAGATCGTACTTGCCTCGCGTCTGGCCGCGAATGTGATCCAGCGTCGGCGTCTGCGCGGCCATGAGCATGAAGTAATTGGGATAGGACGGGCCGAGGACGTCGGCGAAGTAGTTGTCGCAGAGGACGAACTCCCTGGCGTAAGCCCAGTAATTCGGGATGTCCGCCTCGCGATAATGGCAGTAGCCGCGGATGTCGACGTAGGAGCCCCGAAGCGCGTGCTCTCTCAAGTGCGGTGGATCGGGGCGCTCGTCCTCACAGCGTCCACCAGCGGTTTGGCCGTTGCCCTGAGGGAAGGTGCCGAAATAGTTGTCGTAGCTGTGATTCTCCCGGAGGATCACGACGACGCGCTTGATCGGAAGCGTCGCGGGCTCGGCACCGCCTGCTCTCCGTCTCAGGGTCGGAGCGAGAAGCGCGCTCGCGCCGAGTCCAGCCCACTTCAAGAACGATCGCCGACGGAGGGCAGCCATCAAGTCTCCGCTGTGATGGGGACGTCAGTACGTCGCGCGGCCGCCCGAGAGGTCGTAGACCGCGCCCGTCGAGAAGGAGCACTCGTCGGAGGCGAGCCAGGTGACGAGCGCGGCGACCTCCTCGGGCCGCCCGATCCGTCCCATGGGGATCTTCGCGACCAGCATGTCGACGGTCTCCCGGGACATCTGGCGAACCATGTCGGTGCCGATCACCGCAGGCGCGACGGCGTTCACGAGGATCCCGCGGGTGGCCACTTCCTTGGCGAGGGCCTTGGTGAACCCGATGACGCCCGCCTTCGCGGTGGAGTAGGGCACGAGCGTCGGGTTGCCCTCCTTGCCCGCGATCGACGCGATGTTGACGATCCTCCCGCTGCCCTGCCCGAGCATGATCCGCACGGCCGCGCGCGAGACGAGGAAGACGCTCGTGAGATCCACCGCGAGGACGCGCTGCCACTCCTCGTCGCTGACCTCCCACGTGAGCCTCGAGCCGCCCGTGATGCCGGCGTTGTTCACCACGACGTCGAGCCTCCCCCAGCGCTGATGGACGCTCGCCACCACGCGCTCCACCTCCGCGGTGGCCGTCACGTCGGCGATGAGCCCGAGGGCCTGCTCGCCGAGTCGGGTCGCGGCGCCCTCGACGCCCGGGTCGACGTCGACCAGCGCCACGCGCGCGCCCTCGGCGACGAACCGGCTCGCGATCGCGAGCCCGATCCCGCGGGCGGCTCCGGTGACCAGCGCCGCGCGTCCCTGGAGCGTCATGGGGTCCCGCCTCCTCACGCGAGCGCCTGATCGAGGTCCTCGATCAGGTCGTCGGCGTTCTCAAGCCCGATGCTGAGGCGCAGCAGGGTCTCTGGGGTGGTGGTCCCGGTCCCTTCGATCGAGGCGCGGTGCTCGACGAGGCTCTCCGTCCCGCCGAAGCTCGTCGCGCGCGTGAAGACGCGCACCTTGGCCGCCACGGCCAGCGCGCGATCGCGGTCGCCCCGCACCTCCACCGACACCATGCCGCCGAACGCGGCCATCTGGCGCCGGGCGATGTCGTGGCCGGGGTGCGCGGGCAACCCGGGGTAGTGGACCGTCTCCACGCGCGCGTGGCGCGCCAGGAAGCTCGCCACCCGGAGCGCGTGCTCGGAGTGGGCGCGTATCCGGAGAGGCAGCGTCGAGAGCCCCCGAAGCACGAGCCAGCAGTCGAAGGGGGACGGCACGGCGCCGCCCGCGGCCTGGATCGCACGGACCTTGTCGAAAAAGGGATCGCGCGTCTTCGTGACCACGGCCCCGCCCATGACGTCGGCGTGGCCGCCGAGGAACTTCGTCGTGGCGTGGACGATCAGGTCGGCGCCGAGACGGAACGGGGACTGAAGCACGGGCGTCGCCGTCGTGTTGTCGCAGACGTAGCGGGCGCCCGCGGCCCGGGCGATCTCGCCGATCGCCGCGACGTCGGTGACCTTCCACAGCGGGTTCGACGGCGTCTCCACCCAGACGAGCCGCGTGGTCCGCTTGACCGCGCGGCGCACGGCGGCGGCGTCGGTCATGTCAACGAAGGTCGCCTCGAGCCCCCACCGGCTGAACGTCTCGCGCAGGAGTCGCGAGGTGCCGTGGTACGCATCGGTCGGCGCGACGACGTGGTCGCCGGGTTGGAGCGCCAGGAATACCGCGGAGGTCGCGGCCGAGCCCGACGCGAAGGCGGCGGCCGCCTCGCCCCCCTCGAGGGCCGCCAGGCATTCCTCGAGCGCGTTCCGGTTCGGGTTCGCGTTGCGGGTGTACAGGAAGCCCCGCGGGTAGGACCCGTCGGGCTCGCGCTCGAACGTCGTCGACGGATGAATGGCGGGAGTCACGGCGCCCGTGGTCGGATCCACGCGGCGTCCGGCGTGCACGGCCAGCGTCTCGAGTCTCATCGCGCGGTCACCTCGCGGAGGTCATAGTACGTCGCGTACACGCGGATCGCGTCGGCCGCGGCGCGCGCCGGCTCACGGCCGTCGGGGCCGAACCGGCCGACGTCCATCCGACGGAGATCCATGGGCGGATGGCCGTCGAGGATCCATGCCGCGATCACCTTCCCCACCCCGCCGGCGCCGGCGATCCCGTGGGCGCAGAACCCGGCCGCGACGAAGAAGCCGCCGACCTTCGTCGCCTCGCCGAGAATGAACTCGCCATCGGGAGTGTACGCCTCGGGGCCGTTGACGAGCCTGATCGCCTTCGCGGTCGCGAGCGCGGGGATACGGGCCACGGCGCCCTCCATGAGCGGCGCGAAGCGCTCCCAGTCGGGCGGCAGCAGACGGTGCGTGAAGTCGGCCGGGATCCCGTCGAGCCCCCACGCGACGGGCCGACGCTCGAAGCCGCCGACGACCAGGCCGCCCACCTCCTCGCGGAAATAGACGAGCCGGTCGGGATCACGCAGCACGGGGACGTCGCGCCAGACGCCGTCGATCGGCCCCGTGACGAGATACTGGTGAGCGATCGGGACGACCGGGATCCCGATCCCCACCATGCGCCCCACCTCCGCCGCCCAGATGCCGGCGGCGTTCACGACCACCTCGCACGCGATCGGCCCGCTGTCCACGACGACTCCCCTGACCCGGCCGCCCCCGACGGTGATCGCCACGATGCGCGCGCCCGTCAGCACCTTGGCGCCGCGCGCCCGGGCGCCGTCGGTCAGGGCGGTCGCCAGGCCCGCCGGATCGACGTGGCCGTCGCTCGGGAGCCAGAGCGCCCCCTCGAGTGACGCGTCGGTCATGAGCGGAAACCGCTCCCGCGCTTCGCGCGCGCTGATGAGCCCCACGTCGAGTCCGAACCGGCGCGCCCAGCGCTCGCGGTCCTGGAGCTCCCTGAGCCGCGCGGGCCCGGACGCCACGCGCAGGCTGCCGACGCCCTTCCAACCGGGATCGCGCCCCGTCTCGTCACGGAGCCGCCGGTAGAGCTCCACGCTCATCATGTTGACGCGCGTGAGGTCGACGGACGCGCGGAGCTGGCCGACGAGGCCCGCCGCGTGGAAGGTGGAGCCGCCCGTGAGCTCGCCGCGCTCGAGGAGGACGACGTCGCGGCAGCCGGCGAGCGTCAGGTGGTAGGCGATGGAGGCGCCGGCGACGCCGCCGCCAACGATGACGACGCGGGCGGCTTTAATCGGCGGAGCTTCCCGTCGCGGCGATCACGACGCCGTCGTCGGGTGCGAAGGCCAGCGTCACCGACTTCTTGCGCTCGAGCCCCACGCCCGTGGCGTGGGGCGCGTCCACCCACAGCGGCCGGCCGTGGATCGCCACCTCGAGCCGCACGAAGGGCCCGAGGAACGTGACGACCTCGAGCACGCCGTGGAGTCGGTTCCGTCCGTCCTCCGGCGCGCGCTCAGCGACGACGGCGAGCTTCTCGGGCCGGAGCGCCAGGAGGATCCCCTCGCCGTCCCGACCGACGTCCGGAGCGATCCGCAACCGCTCGCCCTCCCAGTCCACGAGGCCCTCCCGGGCCGAGACCACCCGGCACGCCAGGAGATTCGAGATGCCGATGAAGTCGGCGACGAAGTCGGTGCGGGGCCGCGCGTAGATCTCCTCTGGGCGCCCGACCTGCTCGATCCGGCCGTTCCGCATCACCGCGATGCGGTCGGCGATCGAGAGCGCCTCCTCCTGATCGTGGGTGACGTAGAGGGTCGTGATCCCGAGGTCTTGCTGGATCCGGCGGATCTCGCCGCGAAGACGGAGCCGGATCTTCGCGTCGAGCGCCGAGAGCGGCTCGTCGAGCAGGAGGATCTCAGGGCGGCGGGCGAGCGCGCGGGCGAGCGCGACCCGCTGCTGCTGGCCGCCCGAGAGCTGGTTCGCGTAGCGGCCCTCGAGACCACCGAGGCGCGTCAGCGCGACCATCTCGGCGACGCGCTCGTAGATCCTGACGGCCGGCCATCGGGCCACCCGCAGGCCGAAGGCGATGTTCTCGGCGACCGTCATGGTCGGGAAGAGCGCGTACGACTGGAAGACGATGCCGACGGAGCGCCGGCGCGGCGCCACGTCGTTGACGACGCGATCGTCGAAGCGGACCTCGCCCGCGTCGGGCCGCTCGAAGCCGGCGATCAGGCGGAGCGTCGTCGTCTTGCCGCAACCCGAGCCGCCGACGAGGGAGACGAGCTCCCCCCGGCCGATCTCCAGGGAGAGCCCGTCCACGGCGGTCGATGCGCCGAAGCGCTTGGTCAGGCCGGCGAGGCTGATGCGCACGTCAGCGAGAGAACTTTTCCAACCAGCGCTTGACGAGCCGGTCCTTGTAGGCCGGATCGCCTGCCTTCACGAAGTCGAGGTTGATCAGGCCCATGTCCAGAATCTTCTGCCCCCCCATGGGAACGTCCGGCCGGGTGATCCCCGCGCCGCGCCACGCGGCGTACGCGGTCATCGCAGACTTGGACACCGCCCAGTCGAGGAAGCGCCGCGCGTTGGCTGGGTTCTTGGCGCCACGCACCAGCGCGTTGCTCTCGAACGTCCACGCGATGCCGTCGGTCGGGTAGATCACGTCGATCGGCGCCCCCTGCTTCTTGGCCACCTCGACCTCGTACGCGAGCGCGATGCCGATCGGCGTTTCGCCCGACGCCGCCATGCGGCCGGGCGCGCCGCCGGACTTCGTGACCTGGGACAGGTTCCGGTCGAGCGTCTCGTAGTACTGCCACATCTTGTCCTCGCCGAGCCGCGCCGCGTGGCTCGCCAGCAGGAGGTACGCCGTGCCCGACGTGGATGGGTTGGACATCACGATGTGGCCCTTGTACTTCGGGTCGAGGAGGTCCGCCCACGAGTGCGGCGGCGGCAGCCGGAGCTCCGCCATCTTCTTCTGGTTCACGGCGAACGCGACGGTGAGAAGCGTCACGCCCTGCCACAGATTCTCCGGATGCTTGAAGCGCGCGGGGATCGCCTGCGACTCCTTGGCCGCGTACGCGTCGAGCAGTCCTTTCGCGGCCGCGCCGGTCAGGTAATCGTTGAAGACTCCCCAGATCACGTCCGCCTGCGGGTTCGCCTTCTCGGCCTCGACGCGGGCCATGGTGGGGCCCGTGGAGCCGCGGATGTACGCGGCCTTCGCGGCGAGGTCGGGGAGGTCCTTCGTGAACTGCTCCCAGAACGTCTTGAGCTCGTTCTCCTCGTACGCGGTGTAGATGACGAGCTTGTCCTCGGCCGCCCCCACGGGCCAGGGGGTCGCGGGCGCGAACAGCGCGAGGGCCAGCACCAGCCGAAGCGATCGACGCATGGACGTCTCCTTTCCCTAGAGCTTCAGGACGGCGACGCGGTCCCCCCCGACCAGGGCGCGGAGGAGCAGGATCGAGCCGATGACGATCGCGAGAATGATCGTGCCCAGCGCGCACGCCACTCCCGGGTATCCGTTCTCGACCTGGTTGAGGATGGCCACGGACCCGAGGTTGAACCCCGGATAGATGAGGAAAATCACCGCACTGACGGTGACCATCCCGTTGATGAAGAAATATACGAAGATCGAGAACGCGGTGCCCGTCAGGAGCGGCAGCACGACGCGCGCGAACGTCCGGACGGTCCCGGCGCCCAGGCTGATCGCCGCCTCCTCGATCGCGGGGTCGATCTGCTTGAGCGCGTTGATACCGGCGAGGACGGCGACGGGAAACTTCCAGAACACGACGCTCGTCACGAGGATCCAGATCGTCCCGGTCAGGAGGAGCGGCGGGACGTTGAACGCCAGGATGTAACCCAGGCCAATGACCGTCCCCGGCAGCGCGACCGGCAAGAGGCTCAGCGCTTCGATGGCCCGCCTCCCCGGCGGTCGCGTGCGCTCCACGACGTACGCGGTGACGAGCGCCACGACCGTGCCGATGGTACCCGCGAGAGCCGCGAGCCTCACGCTGTTCCAGATCGGCCACGCGCCCTCGGCGCTGGACGCGAAGGCGTAGTGGTCGAGCGAGAGGGACCAGTCGCCGCCCCAGTGCCGGACGACGGAACCGAGCGGGATCAGCGCGTAGATGACCGCGATGAAGAGCCCGACCCCGCCCGACAGGACGAAGAGGGGCCAGCGCAGGGCCGGAGGCATCGGCCGCGCCGCCGCCCGCGCCCCCGCGGACACGGTGACGTACGACCGCGTCCCCACCCAGGAGGCGTTGACCAGGTAGGCGACGAGGCACGGCACGATCAGCACGACGGACATCGTGGCACCCGCGGAGCGTCGTGAGCGGCCCGGCGCCCAGGTTCTCGGCCGCCTCCTCGAGCGACACGTCGATGTTGCCGAGCACGTTGGCCAGGAGGATATAGGCCTGCGGCAGGAACGTGAACACCTGCGAGACGACGATGCCCGTGAAGCCGTAGATCGACCAGTCGAGGTGGAGCGCCTGGGTGATCACACCGTTTCGGCCGAACAGGAGGATGAACGCGAGCGACACGAGGAACGGCGGCGAGATCAGCGGCAGGAGGCTCATGAGCGAGACGAAGCGCTTGCCCGGGATATCGGTGCGCGTCACCGCGTACGCCAGGACCAGCGCGACGGCGACCGTGATGACCGTCGAGACCACGGCCACCAGGAGGCTCTGCACGAGGATCCGGACGAGGCGCCATGAGCTGAAGAACTCCGCGTAGTGGGCGAGGGTGAGCCCCTCCGGCCCGGCGAGGCTCGTCGCCAGGACCCGGAGGACGGGCCAGACGACGAACGCGAGGAGCAGGAGCAGGATCGCGACGGCGACAGCCGCGGTGAGTTGGAGCCACGTCTGTTGTAGCGGGGACCGTTGTAGCGAGGGCCGTGAGGCCGGGACCGCCGAAGGTGACGTGAGAGAGGAGCGCGGAGCTCCGGACGCCTCGTCCATGCCGTTCCTTGGGTTCCCTACCCGGCCGTGAACCCGCCGTCGACGACCAGCTCGGCGCCGGTCATGAACGAGGAGTCGTCGCTCGCGAGGAAGAGCGCCACCGACGCGATCTCGCGCGGCTGCGCGATCCGACCGAGGGGGATCCCCCCCTCGAACTCACGGCGGAGCGCCTCGGTGAGATAGGGGGCCTGGAGCGGCGTGTCCACGATGCCCGGGTGAATGATGTTGCAGCGGATCCGGTCCTTGGCGAACTGGATCGCCAGCGACTTCGTCAGCGAGATGAGCGCGCCCTTGGCGGCGGTGTACGCGTCCTGGGCGCGCGTGAACCCGGCGAGCGCCGAGACCGAGCCCATCAGGATCACCGAGCCACCGCCGGCGCGCCGGAGCTCGGGGATCCCGTACTTCGTCACCCAGAAGGCGGACTTGAGGTTGATGGCGATCACGCGGTCCCACCACTTCTCGTCCGTCTCCAGCACCGATCGGTCACGGTCCTTCCACAGCACGCCCGCATTGTTGTCGAGGACGTCGAGCCGGCCGAAGTGGCGGGCGCCGTCGGCGACCATGCGGCGGACGTCCGCCTCGATCGCGACGTCACCGATCGTGGCGAGAGCCCGCCCGCCCCGCCCCTCGACGAGCGCGACCGTCTCCTTCGCCGCGTTCGCGTCGATGTCGCCGACGACGACGCCCGCGCCCTCCTCGGCGAAGAGCAGTGCGGTCTCCCGCCCGATCCCCATGCCGGCGCCCGTGATGAACGCGACCCGGCCCTCGAGCCGCGCGGCCATCTACTCAACAGGGCACGGGCACCCGGGCTGTCGCCACGCCCGTGCCCCGCCGCGAGTCCGCGTCGCGCTGATTCCCACCGCCGATCTGAGCCGTCGCATCACCAAACCGGCGACGGACCTCGCGCTGCCAGGTGGAGCCCAGCCGCAACGGGACAGCGGACGCGTGCCGCGTGGTCCCGCGATCCCTGGCGCGTACCCGTCGGCGCCCCCGTTGTCATCGCCGCCGTCAGATCCGCTCGAAGTTGCGCATCAGCTCCCAGTCCGTGACCACCTGGTCGAAGGCCTGCTGTTCGAGCCGGGCGGTGTGCAGGTAGTGCTCGACGACGCGCTCACCCAAGGCGGCGCGCGCGACCTTCGAGCGCTCGAGCTCGGCGATCGCCTCGCGCAGTGTCTTGGGCACCTGGGGGAGCGTCGAGTCCTCGTACGCGTTCCCCTCGTAGAGCTTGGGCGCCTTCAGCCGGCTCGCGACGCCGTGGAGCCCCGCCGCGATCGTCGCGGCGAACGCGAGATAGGGGTTCGCGTCCGCGCCCGGGATCCGGTTCTCGACGCGCAAGCCCGAACCCTCGCCGCAGAGCCGGAAGCCGCACGTGCGATTGTCCCACCCCGCGACGATGCGCGTCGGCGCGAACGAGCCCGACTGATAACGCTTGTAGGAGTTCACGCCCGGCGCGTAGAAGTACGCGAGCTCGCGGGCCATCGCGAGCTGACCCGCGAGCCAGTGGCCGAAGAGCGGCGAGCCCCCTCGCGTCCCCGCACCGGCGCCCGTGGCGAAGAGGGCTTTCCGGCCGGTCTTGTCCCAGAGCGACGAGTGGAGGTGAAACGACGAGCCCGCCGCGCCCATGTCGTACTTCGCCATGAAGGTGACCGCCGCGCCCATGAGGTGGGCGATCTCCTTGGCCCCGTGCTTGTAGAGGGCCGTGCGGTCGGCCATCTCGAGCGCGTCGGCGTAGCGGAGATTGATCTCCTCCTGGCCGCGCCCCCACTCGCCCTTCGACGTCTCGACCGGCACGTCGGCCCCCTCCATCCCGTTCCGGATCGCGCGGATCAGCGGCTCCTCCTTCGTCGTCTGTAAAATGTGATAGTCCTCGAGGTACCCCGCGACGGGCGTCAAGGCGTGATAGCGCTTCGCGCGCGCCTCCTCGAACGACTCCCTGAAGCAGTACAGCTCGAGCTCGGCGGCGGTCTTGACGACCCATCCCTGCGCCTCGGCGCGCGCGACCTGGCGCTTGAGCACCCACCGCGGCGCCTCCTCGATCGGCTCGCCCTCCTCCGTGTAGACGTCGCAAAAGACGAGCGCGGTCTTCGGCAGCCACGGGACGAGGCGGAGCGTCCCGAGGTCCGGGACCACCTTCATGTCGCCGTAGCCGCGCTCCCAAGACGTGAGCTTGAAACCGGGAAGGGCTCCATCTCCATGTCCACGGTGAAGAGATAGATACAGGCGTGCGCGCCTTCGTCGACGACGTGGTCGAGGAAGTAGCTCCCCACGACGCGCTTGCCCATCAGGCGGCCGAAGCCGTCGGGAAAGACGGTGAGCACCGTGTCCACCTCACCCTTCCGGATCAGCTGGTCGAGCTGCTTGAGCGCGAGATGGCCCGGCATGACGCGGATAGTAGCGCACGGCGGCCGCCTGTGTCATCCTCGCCGCCGCACGGTGCGCGACGCGTGAGCGACCGGCGAGAGCGGATCGGCTGGTACTTCTACGACTGGGCGAACTCTGCGTTCCCCACGACGGTGGTCACGGTGTTTCTCGGGCCCTGGCTGACCACCGTGACCAAGGCCGCCGCCGACGCCGACGGGTTCGTCTACCCGCTCGGCGTCAAGGTCCACGCGGGATCCTTCTTCCCGTACGTCGTGTCGCTGTCGGTGCTGGGCCAGGTCGTGCTGCTCCCCGTCCTCGGCGCCGTCGCCGACTACTCGCACCGGAAGAAGGAGATGCTCGCGCTGTTCGCCTACCTGGGCGCCGGCGCCACGCTCGGCCTCTCTAGCGTCGGCGGAACCCGCTATCTGCCGGGCGGCCTTCTCTTCGTGATCGCCAACGTGAGCTTCGGCGCGTCGGTCGTCTTCTACAATGCGTTCCTGCCCGACATCGCCTCGCCCGATCGGCGTAACGCCGTGTCCTCCTACGGCTGGGCTCTCGGCTATCTCGGCGGCGGGCTCCTGCTCGCCCTGAACCTCGCCCTGTTCTCACAGGCGGTGACGCTCGGGCTCTCCACCGGCGCCGTCGTGCGGCTGAATCTCGCGTCGGCGGGCGCGTGGTGGGCCGCCTTCACGCTGATCCCGCTCTACACCCTCAAGAACCGCGCGCCCGCGCGTCGGCTGCCGCACGGCGAGAGCTACCTGACGGTCGGCTTCCACCAGCTCCGCCGAACCCTGGGCGGCGTACGACGCTACCCGCAGACGGTCGCCTTCCTCGCCGCCTACCTGCTCTACAACGACGGCATCCAGACGGTCATCGCGCTCGCCTCGCAGTTCGGCCAGGAGGAGCTCGGTCTGCCCATCGCCACGCTCACGGCGGTGATCCTCATGGTGCAGTTCGTCGCGTTCGTCGGCGCGCTCCTCTTCAACCGGATGGCGGAGGTCGTCGGCACCAAACGCGCCATCATGGTGAGCCTGGTGATCTGGACCGTCACGGTCACCTACGCGTACGGCTGGCTCCGGACGGGCGCACAGTTCGTCGTCCTCGCCGCGGTGATCGCCATCGTGCTCGGCGGCAGCCAGGCGCTGAGTCGCGCGCTCTACTCGCACATGATCCCGAGGGGGCAGGAGGCGGAGTACTTCAGCCTCTACGAGGTGAGCGAGCGGGGGACGAGCTGGCTCGGGCCGTTCCTCTTCGGCCTGGCGCTGCAGCTCACGGGGAGCTACCGCATCGCGATCCTGTCCCTCTCGGTGTTCTTCCTGCTGGGCCTCGCCGTGCTCGCGCACGTGGACGTCAAGCGCGCGGTCGTCGAGGCGGGCAACGAGCCCCCGGCGAAGCTCTAACCCCTCGACGGGGACGGCCCGCGGCAGCGCCGGATCGCGAGCCTCGCGAGGCCCGAGCGAGGAGCCGGCCGGAGCGTCCGCCCTGGTCCGTGAGGACCGGCGTGGGAGGAAGAAGCCGCAG
>WNFO01002906.1_pt1 | contig 14309 bp, 11 predicted proteins | sample 5400251 | NCBI WGS metagenome assembly WNFO01 (sample SAMN13153354, study PRJNA577476) | soil metagenome | isolation source: 100 cm saprolite under Madrone tree | place: USA:California | collected 2016-06-14 | reverse complement strand
TTCTTATGCAACAGCAAAAGGCCTCGGAATCGGGGTTCAAACCCGTCAGGTTCCTGTGCTGGACTGTGGCTGACCCGGTACTCGTGCATACGCATTTGGTCATCTCAGCTACCGGTGTGTCGATCACTGGCGTATGTAGTGTAATAATACCATATGGTAGCAAGATGTGCTTGGTCACACATTCAGAAAAGGACTGGCGGCACTACCAGGGGACAGTGCGAGTACTTTGCCTTGTATAGTGCAGAGCTTAATAAGATCTACCTGGTTCCAGTTGACGAAGTTGGTGCTACCAGGGCGCACCTCCGGCTGACACCACCGAAAAACAAGAACCAGTACGGGTGCAGGATGGCATCGGATTACGAACTATAAATGGGCCCAGCTGGGATCGAACCAGCGACCAACCAGTTATGAGCCGGCTGCTCTAACCACTGAGCTATGGGCCCTCGCGGAACGTATTGTACCATACCTCCCGCGACTTGGGAAGATGGTATTCCTGGTGGGGGTAGCGTATCCTTCTGTATGGGTGCAGGTTTTTATGGGACAGAATTGACAAGCCCTCCTGGGGGTGCTATGCTGCTGAGGACAAACCACCACACTACCTGAGTTCGGGAATAGAGGGTGATAGGGAATGGAAGCAACCGCCTGGCGCAAGCTATTGGAAAACATCATCGCGGACGCGCAGGAGAGGCAGCGGATTGCCAACGAGTTGGGCGTCAATCCCGCCACGCTCGTGCGCTGGGCCAAGGGAGAGACGAACCCCCGGCATGAGAATCTGCAACGCCTCCTGAAAGCCCTTCCCGCACAGCAACAGACCCTTACCCGGCTACTCGCAGAGGAATTCCCGACGTTCGACATGCTAGCGGGCGAGGATATGTCTGAACAGATACCCGAGGAGATCTACAGCCGTATTCTCAACACGTACGTCAACACGCGGGATGTACAGCGTTCCTGGTACATGAGCGACCTGATTATGCAGTTGGCTCTGGGGCAACTCGACCCGAATCACTTGGGGATGGCGATCACCATCGACCACTGCATGCCTCCATCGGGAGTTGCACACAAGGTACGTAGTCTGCGCCAAAATGCCGGGCGTGGCACTCCCCCCTGGAATACCTATCTCGATCAGGAGCTGTTGTTCCTCGGCATCGAATCCCTGGCGGGCTACGCCGTTTCGGTGGGGCATCTTGTCACCGTACAGAGTCGTGCTGAACAGACGCAGGTGTCAGTCCGGTGGGAGGAATGGGAGGAGAGTGCCGTAGCCAGCCCTATACTCCTGGGAGGCCGTGTTGCAGGTTGCTTGATCGTCTCCAGTACACAACCAGATTATTTCCTCGAGTTTCGACAGAAACTCATCGGGCAATACACAGAGTTGTTGACATTAGCATTCAGGTCGGAGGAGTTCTATGCGTACCAGGATATTGAGCTCAGCCTGATGCCTTCCCAGGAGATACAACATATCCGTTTCTCCCAGTTCCGCCAACGTGTCTCGGATGTATTGCGAGAGGCGTTCCGAGAGCAGCGCCCGATCACCGCGAGGGAAGCAGAACAGATCGTCTGGGCAGATCTCGAAGCGGAGCTGCTAGGTCTGCCCGTTTCCTACCACAGTCAAACTGTATGAGCGCAAGCTACACACCACAACGGAGGGAGCTTTTCTATGTCAACATCATCATCTGATATCCCTGGAAGAGAGATCCGCTTCGTCATCGATACCGAGAGCGGTGAGACGATGACGTGGCTGCTTAATTTCGATAAGATCGTCAATAATGGGATGGGGGGGACGCTCGCGGAGCGCCCTGACTTCTCCGGGATCAAAGCTATCCTCGATCTCGCCTGCGGTCCCGGTGGCTGGGTGCTCGAAGTGGCACGCGAGCATCCTGACAGCGCGGTAAGCGGTGTTGACATCAGTCAGTCCATGATTCAGTTCGCCAAGGCACAGGCCATCTCACGTGGCTATGGAAATGCCAGGTTCCTGGTCATGGATGTCAAGCAGCCACTGCTCTTTGAGGATGCGTCCTTCGACCTGGTCAATGCACGGACGCTTTTTGGCGTCATGGGGCCCGGCGAATGGCCACAGTTGCTTGCCGAATGCAAGCGCATCCTGCGCCCTGGCGGGATCATCCGTCTCACCGAACTGGAAGTGCCGGTGACGACCTCCCCGGCGCTCAATGAGTTGTGGGGCATCACTGCAAGGGCATTTTACGAAACAGGACGTAGCTTTTCTGTGGATGGGCGGCATATCGGCATTACGCCCGTGCTCAAGCGATTGCTGCGCGACGCCGGCTTCCAGGATGTCAAACACCAGGGGCATGTCATGGACATCTCAGCAGGCACAGTCGATTTCGAAGGCTTCTTTCGCAATTTCGTCTACGTCATCGAGCTGGTGAAACCCTTTATGCTCAAAATCGAAGGGCTCACGACAGAACAAGAGTACGACCGGCTCTACCAACACATGCAGGCAGAAATGCTCGCAAGCGATTTCTGCGGGCTCTGGACATATGTGACGGTCTGGGGAGAAAAACCACGGTAGCGCCAAGGTCTGGGCAGCCAACGGTCGCTCAACAACGCCCCGGCAGAATCTGCCAAATTGGCTCAAATTGATAGCAACGTATGCACTGTAACCTGGGAAGTATGATATAATAAACGGGTAGTAAGTGTAGGGTTCTGTTTTCCCGATACTGTGAACAGGCTCGAAGAAGCTCAGGAGCAGAGACGAAACGAAACATTCGATGAAAGGTTGCCCCTTGGAGGGCGCGATAAACCAGCCTCCTACGAGGTTTCGCTGCTATCTGGCAATGGTAGAAGAACGACGACTCCCAACGTGTCTGTTATACCGGTCTTACCGGAAAGATAAACAGGTGCTTCACATAGCAGAAACATCTGATACAAAAGGGCCGCGTCATATTCACAGAAGTGGCGCGGTCGATAATTTTTAGGGGGATCATTCGATGACGAATGAAGTAACGATTCGAATCGGTGGCGAGTCCGGCGAGGGTACCATCTCTGGTGGTGATATTCTCGCTCTGGCTGCCGCACGGTGGGGGTATCATGTATATACCTTCCGCACTTTCCCCGCCGAAATCCTCGGCGGACCTTGTCTGTTTCAAGTGCGCATCAGCGACCACCCTGTGAAATCGATGGGTGACTTTGCTGACGTGCTCATCTGTTTGAATCAAGAGGCGTATGACCGTAACATCAGTGATCTACGTCATGGCGGCGTTCTGATCTATGATCCTTCCGATTTTACGCCAGATACCGGCGACTATATTCCCTATGCTATCCCATTCAACGATCTAGCTCGCAAAGAAGTGCAGCTCTACCAGACGAAGAATATGGTAATGCTGGGCGCGATTTCCGGCTTATTTGGTCCGCCGCTGGAGGCTATAACCCAGGTGGTTGAATCAAAACTCTCCAAGTCGCGTAAATCTAACCCCATCCTGATGGAAAAGAATATGCTGGCGTTGGAGATTGCCAAAAAGTACGTTACTGAGAAATTATCTAAACGCGACTCTAACCATTTGGGGACAGTAGAGAAGGCCGATCGTGTGGTGCTCAATGGCAACCAGGCAGTTGTCGCTGGAGCATTGGCTGCAAACTGCGGCTTCTTTGCAGGCTATCCGATTACACCGGCGAGTGATATTATGGAGGCACTGGCTAAAGAGTTGCCCCAGGTCGGCGGCACTTTCCTGCAGGCGGAAGACGAAATAGCCGCGCTCGCAGCGGTCGTAGGAGCCTCCTTTGGCGGCGTGCGCGCGATGACGGCTACTTCCGGCCCGGGTTTCTCGCTGATGACCGAACTGATTGGCTACGCGTCGATGGCGGAGATACCCGTGGTGATCGTAGACGCGCAGCGTGCTGGCCCCAGCACCGGCATGCCGACAAAGATGGAACAATCTGACCTGAGCTTCGCCCTCAATGCCAGTCACGGTGATACCCCGCGCATGATTGTAGCCCCTGCCGACGTTGCTGACTGCTACAGTTTGATGATCCTGGCCTTTAACATGGCCGAGCGCTACCAGATGCCTGTCATTGTCCTCAGCGACCAGTCTTTAACGGCTCGTGTTGAGAGTGTCGAGCGCAGCGCCTTCAAGCCGATGGAAATCCAGGAGCGCATCAAATTCAGCGCAAATGGGGCCGCTACAAACGGCCACATGGCAAATGGATACGGTGAATCCCTGGCTGCCGGTGCGGAAGAAGCAGAGCATAGCTACGCACGCTACGCCTATACCGCGAGTGGTATCTCTCCTGCCACAATCCCTGGACCGGGTGCATTTACCTATGTTGCCACCGGCCTGGAACATGACGAGCATGGCCATCCAAACTACGAGCCAGAAGATCATACGACGATGATGGAGAAAAGATTCCGCAAGCTGGCAACCGCCGCTGAAGAATTACCTAACCCCCAGCGTTACGGAGATGAGGACGCGACAATCGGTATCATCGGCTGGGGTTCGACAGAGGGCGCGATTCAAGAAGCCATTGATCGCGCAAGGGCTAACGGATACAGGGTTGCTTTACTGCAACTAAAGATACTCTCGCCGTTGCCCGATCGTGCTATTCGAGATTTCATCCGTTCAGTCAAGACGGTCATCGTACCTGAGTGTAACTACTCGGGCCAGCTGGCCAACCTGTTGGGCGCAAAATATGGTTTACAGGCGATTCGTGTGAACAAATTCGGGGGCATTCCCTTTACCGCAGGCGAAATTCTGCGGGCAATTGAGGAGGTGAGCTAATTATGGCTCAAACAACTGTCACTCTTACTCCAAAGGACTATAAAAGCGAGGTAAAGCCGACCTGGTGTCCTGGGTGTGGCGATTTCGGTGTACTCAATGCCATCTATAGCAGCATGGCTAATCTAAAATTGCCCCCCGACCAGACAGTCGTCGTATCAGGTATTGGCTGTTCGAGCCGGCTCCCGCACTTTGTACAGACATTTGGCATTCATAGCCTGCACGGGCGCGCGCTGCCTATGGCTCAGGGGCTGAAGATGGCTCGTCCTGAATTGACCGTTGTAGCGGTCGGTGGTGACGGTGATCTTTTCAGCATTGGAGCAGGCCATCTTATCCATGCTGCGTTACGTAATATCGATATCACGGTAGTGGTGATGGATAATGAGACCTATGGTTTGACAAAAGGGCAGACTTCACCAACATCCCCAACAGGCCACACCACCAAGTCGACACCTTATGGCCTACTGGCCTCGCAATTCAATCCCATCGCAACGGCATTGTCACTGAATGTGAGCTTTGTGGCACGTGGTTTTTCCTCCAAGCCAAAGGATTTGGCAGCGCTGATCGAACAGGGAGTGCAGCATCACGGCTTCTCGTTTATTCACGTGCTCAGCCCATGCCCGACGTTCTACAATACGATGGATGTCTGGAAGACTACCGTTACACCGATACCTGCCGATCATGACACGCATAATCGCTTCAAGGCGTTGGAGTTGGCGATGGAGATGGAGAAGCCATATGTCGGTCTCTTCTACGAGGAGCAGCGAACAACGATGGACCAGGCGGCACACCAGCTAGTACAACAGGCAAAAGAGTTCGATCTCAACAAGCACATGGCACGTTACGCATAAACCGGGGTAAGCAGGTGTTAGACAGAAGGGGCACAAGATACCTTGTACCCCCTGTCGATTTAACATGCCCTCAGAGCGTTTGTTGAGTTGTGTCGGTTGATGTTGTCGTACCTGCTGCGCTGGTAACAGCGCGAGTAAATTCCTGACCGCACGAATTGCAGAAAAGCCCGCTTTCATTGTGAGCAATGCCACCGATAGCCGTTAATTGGACTTCCGCAGGCTTTCCACACCATTCACAAAGGCTGCCGCGAGGGGCAGTATCGACAGAGACGGGGCGTCTAAATTCATTTTCTCTCATAAAGGTATCCTCCTGGGTCGTACTAAGCAAGTACAACCGTTTTTTCACACACGTAAGGGGGAAACCCGTATCTGGTGGTCAACAGCGGTGGAGAATCCACGGTGATACGGCACATACAAGAACGCACCTCATCGCCCGGGAGCGGCATCGCTCCTTTATTCGACAAAACGCAGAAGCGGTATCTATTGTCGATGCAGATAGAATATAGCATATTTTTATGGAAAGCGCTAGTCACCGCTTGAACCCGGTTCTACCTGCACGTAATAGGGATCAGGCAAAAAGCGTATAATATACCCATGACCTAAATAAAGCTTGCAAAGGAAGACCTGTATGACCGATTTGTTACCGCTGGATCCGGGGATATCGATTGGGGGACACTATATCATCGGTGCCCTCATCAGTAGAGGTGGTTTCGGCGCTGTCTACCGGGGTATCAATACCGGCGAGGGTAATCGGGCCTGTGCCATCAAAGAAACGTATGATGTTACTCCGGCTGCTCGCCGCCAGGCGCTGATGGAGGCTGCCATCCTCTTCACGATCAGGAGCAGGCATCTCCCCCAGGTCTATGATGCCTTTGAGGCCAATGGACGCTTCTACCTGGTAATGCAGTTCATCGAAGGACAGACGCTGCTGCAACTGGTCAAGCAACGCGGCGTGCCTTGTAGTGAGCAAGAAGTTCTGCCCTGGCTGCTTCCAGTCATGTACGTTTTGCAGGAATTGCATAGCCGTAACCCTGCTGTCATACATCGCGACATTAAGCCCGGCAACATCATTCTGACTCCTGATCATACAGCCGTCCTGGTTGATTTTGGACTTACCAAGCTCTACGATCCCGACAGCGATACACAAACCATGGTGCGAGCCGTTTCAGAGGGATTTAGCCCCGTTGAGCAGTATATAGGAAAAACCAGCCCGCAGTCGGATATTTACGCCTTGGCGGCTACCATATATTTCCTGCTGACCCTGAGAACTCCTCCCACGGCGATCAGTCGAAGCGTCCGCGATGAGCTGATCGCACCACGGGTACTTAATCCGGCACTCTCGCCGAATATAGAGCGTGTGCTGCTCAAAGCGCTCTCTATGGATACCGATCAACGTTACCGTAGTATGGATGAGTTTGCTCAGGCCTTGCAGAATCCGGGCTTCACTGCCTATGCTGATCCGACAATCGCATCGTATAGTAGTAGGTTAGGCCCCGCTTATACACCTACGGAAAGAGCGCAGGTACAGTCGCAGCCATCCAGTGCTGGTGGACGCAGTATACCGCGGCCTGCCCCTACCCAGGTTGCTCCTGCACGCCGCCCCTCGCATCCACCTCTGTATCCTCTAGTACCTGCCAACCCTCTGGTCTTCCCGCAACCGCCAGCGCGCGTGCCGCAAAATTTGCAGCCATTACCCAGCCCGTTTAGCCAGGGCTGTCTTTGGGGTCTGCTCCAGGGAGTGCTGAGCGCGCTCTTCGTGATAGCCATGAAAAAAGAGGTCTATTTCTACGTGGCAGTAGTTGAGGGTCTTCTTTTCTACCTGGTTGCCGGTTTCTTTACTATGCGTAAAGGTGGAAGATCATCTCGAGGCGCGTGGGCAGGTTTCTGGGCCGGCATAGTCAGCACTATCGTCTTCTGGATTGTGTTGGCCGCAGGCATCTTGATACAGCTTATGCAGCGTATACGGATAGACGCGGCCAGGCTGCAGAGCCCTGGAGCATTAAGTCACGCATTGCTGGCAGTTGTACCGGCCTTTCTCAATCACCCGGCGACGCAGGCGACAGGAACAAGCTTGACAATTTTTTTAGTAAGTGGATTACTATGTGCAATAGGATTTGGTTGGCTTGGCGGTACACTGGGTACGTTGAGATACAGAGCAAAAATACAAAGAAAGAGCTATCCCTGAATGCGTGCCCTCATCTCCGAGAAACTACAATCATATCTGCGGCAGGTAGGTAGTACAATACTTACTGTCAACCTCGAACCCTTACGCTGCTGAAGCGGCACCTTCTTCGAGGTATCGGTCGATACTCGCGCACCGGAGGACCTTAACCGCTACGAATCATTCGTGCAAGATGGTATGCGCATCTACTACTCCCCCAGGCTCAGTCGCAAATCTGACACCCTCGAGCTTGATTATGTGCGTGTGCTCTTCCGCAGTAAACCAATCGTGTCTGGCCCGGAGAACCTCATAGCAAATATCATCATGGGTCGCTTCTGACTTTTAAATAGCCCTGGCTCTTATCCACTCATGCTTGACTGACTGTGCTACTATCTTCTTTGACACAATCAATTCAAAGCAACCGGGGAAGGTAGGTAACCTATTTGACAAACCAGGAAACTGCTCTCACCACAACCAGCGAAGAAACGCTTCCCATAACAGCATTAGCCCACATACTTAGCGCGGCGTTAAAACTAAACAGCGGGCAGATCGCCCGTACCATCGCGTTGCTGGACGAAGGGAATACCATCCCGTTCATCGCCCGCTATCGCAAAGAAGTAACTGGCAGCCTGGACGAAGTGCAAATTCAGACCATCGCTGACCGTGCGGGAGCACTGCGAGCGCTACACGAACGCAAGGCCGATGTACGGCGGCTGATCGGCGTGCAGGGCAAACTGACACCTGAGCTTGCAGCCTCCATTCTTGCAGCCTCCACGCTGCAAGAAGTGGAAGACCTCTATTTACCCTATCGCCCCAAACGCAAAACTCGTGCCAGCGTCGCCCGCGAGAAAGGTCTCGCCCCGCTGGCTGAAATCATCCTGCAACAGCCCGAACGGCAGGGGGAATTAAATGCCATCCTCGAAGAATACGCGCGCCCTTTCCTGGATGCAGGAAAAGGCGTGGAAACCAGCCTGGAAGCCTACGCAGGAGCGCGTGATATCGCCGCAGAGATCATTGCTGAAGATGCCGGCGTGCGCGGCAGCATGCGCACCTTGTTTTTCAAACATTCCACGATCGCAGCCAGAGTTGCGGACCCCGAAAAAATCGCGGAAAAGGACCCCAGCGGCGTTTATCAACTCTACTACGACTTTAACGAAAGCGTCACGAAACTCGTTCCCCACCGCGTACTGGCGCTTAACCGTGCTGAACACGAAGAGGTGCTGCGCGTTAGCGTCTCCTTGCCCTATGAGCAGGCGCAGGCAGGCATCACGCAGCACTATCCCATCAAAACCGCCTCGCCTTTCTCAGGGCAACTCGCGGAAGCGATGGAAGATGGCTACAAGCGCCTGCTGGCCCCGGCCATGGAACGCGAAGTGCGCGTAGAACTCACCCGCCAGGCCGAGGCGCACGCCATCAACATCTTCGCCGCCAACTTGCGTAACCTGCTTTTGCAGCCGCCGCTGCGTGGGCGCAAAGTGCTCGGTATCGATCCTGGTTTCCGCACGGGCTGTAAGCTCGCGGTCATCGATGAAACCAGCAAATACATTGACTCAGACACCATCTACCTGCACAAGCCCGAGCAGGCGCAGCAAATGTTGCGCAAGCTGTTGGCGCAGTACCATATCGATGTAATCTCCATCGGCAACGGCACCGCCTCGCGTGAAACAGAGCAGTTGGTCGCCGGGTTAATCCGCGAACTCGAGCAGGAAACAGGCCAGCACGTGGGCTACGTCATCGTCAACGAGGCAGGCGCGTCGGTCTATTCGGCGTCAGAAGCAGGCCGCCAGGAATTTCCCACGCTCGATGCAACGCAGCGCGGCACCATCTCGATTGCCCGCCGCTTGCAAGACCCCCTGGCAGAACTGGTCAAAATCGATCCCAAAGCCGTGGGTGTCGGCCTCTACCAGCACGACGTGGATCAGAAAGAGCTGGCGGCTATGCTCGAGCGCGTCGTGGCCTCCTGTGTCAACTTCGCCGGTGTCGAAGTCAATTCCGCCTCCGCCGCGCTTCTCAAGCACGTCTCAGGCGTCAACACGCGCGTTGCCAACGCCATCGTCAAATATCGCGAAGAGCACGGCCCTTTCAAATCGCGTGCAGACTTGCAGCAGGTGTCCGGCCTTGGGCCAGCCACCTTTGTACAGGCCGCCGGCTTCCTCAAAATCACCAATGGCATTGAGCTTCTGGATAACACCTTCATTCACCCCGAAAGCTACACCGCTGCCCGCGTGGTGCTTGGAATGCTTCCTGATAGCGGCGATGCTAAGGTCAAAACAGCAAAACCCTCCGAACGTATCGCCCACTTCCGCCAGTTCATCAAGCTGCAAAGCAGCCTTGGGCGCGGCAAGGGTGCTGGTAGCGAAGAAACCGCCTGGGCAGATATCGCTAAGAAAATCGGCGTTGGGAGGCCAACGCTCAACGACATCCTTGAGAACCTGGAAAAGCCCGGCCTTGACCCTCGTGATGCGCTGCCCGCTCCTATCCTGCGCCACGATGTGTTGAAGATGGAAGATCTACAAACAGGCATGATCTTACAGGGCACTGTTCGCAACGTCGTAGACTTCGGCGCCTTCGTCGATATCGGCGTCAAGCAGGACGGCCTGGTACACATCTCGGAAATGGCCGACCGCTATGTGAAAGACCCGCTAAGCGTGGTAGCCGTCGGCCAGGTGGTGCAGGTGCGCGTGCTCAAGGTTGATCAGCAGCGGGGACGGGTGCAGTTGAGTATGAGAAATGTAAAACAGTGAGTATTGTGGTCTGAAAACGGTAGAGAACTGATGCAGACCGGAGAAGATGCAATCGGTGCACATCCATTTTTGGTGTACAAGCTAACACAGCGATACAACAGACACAAGTGAAAGATTTCAGATAAGCTCGACTGGAATTACGCCGCCCTTCAGGAGAGCGAGCCTTGCCGAAATCAACCTGAGCGAAGCCAATTTGAGCGAGGGCATCTCATAGGATACAGTGACTATCCCTTATCTCGTTATTCCGTCGAATGACAACCTGATGACAAGGAAGCACCTCAATCTTTGAACAAGCGGATGCCGTCCTTTCGTTAAAGCCTCTCGTAAAGCCGAAGGAGTACAGGTGCGAATCCTTTATGGTGCTTTTTCATTCTCCTACTCCTAGAGGGACGGTAGTCCCCATTCGAGGATATCTCCGGTGTGCGCATCAAAAACCTCGTATCCTTCGAGTACATTTGGTGGAACGCCGACTAGTGTTTTGACATACGTGGTATAGAAAGGACCTTCTACGTAAACGACATACACCATGTTTGTCGTTGTGTATGCCTGAAGTTCATGTCCTTGCTCATCAGCTTGCTGGCGCGTCATTAGGTTGATATTGAGAATTTTGATAGTGTGTCCTGCGACTACAGCACCAGCAGGGAATTCATGAGTTAATACATACTGTTGTACGTCTTGCGTACTAAATGCTACTGCTGCATTGGTCCTTGGCGTTATGCCAGGAGCAGGATGCATTGGTGGGAGATTGGTGGGAGAAAACTTACTGGGGGGAGCCCCACTCACATCCCTTGGAACGAATACAGACAAAGACACGACTACTCCTACAATGGTCAAGACAATGACAAATATCAGCAGAGGGAATCGCTTGACACTCATGGCTTCCATCCTTTCTTGAATCTAGAGCGGATCGTTTTCTCTGTTAAAAGATCAGCGAGCCTCTTATTTTACTAGCAACATACAGGTATTGTCAGCACACCTACTATACATAGATGCACAACATGGCACTATTGTGACACACTCCATTGTACTGTTATGTCAGCAAGGGTTCGTATTGCCAGGTAATGAACAGGCATAGAAATTTCCTCCAGTACTTGAGTGCAGGGGGTCTTGCCCAGAGTCCCAACCGGACCAGGGTGGATTATTATTCGGACATATATTATCCCAACACGGATCGAGTGACCCATCAACCGTTTGATATCGTGGATTGCCAGAAGAATCTATCCAGCGGTTATAGGTAAAATTCGCCTTAGGAGCATATGCCCCCGACGTCCCAGCAAGTTCCTCTCCTAAGAAAATGTCGGAAGCATGCATTGTGTTGGGCGTAGAGAAACCGGTGAGGCCGTCATATGCCCCACTTACAAAGATGCACCACGTTGAGCTACTGTAACCATTGCATGAATATGAACCTCCTTGTTCGATGACGATAGTAGCGGTACTACCATAATCATTAGTGTTTATGTTCGCTGAATCATGCTCATGGTATCCTCCACATCCACATGGGCGTACATCGGCCCAGAAATAATATTCAGTGGCACCATTATTCGAAGCTCCGCTGGCATAACCAGCTTCTATCCAACAATCAGGAATACCACCAGGGGCAGTACAATTCTCCGAACGATTAGAATTTGGATCAACTACCCAGATTTCGTTGCTAACAAACCCATCCCCAGAACCCATAGGATTCACCAGGATGTTGGTTAACCCGCCTTTGGTAGTTCCCGGCCAGAGATTCCGACCATAGCAGTGACTAGAGCAAGAATAAGTGAAGGTTGCTGGTGCGGCATCTGCCGCCTTCGTTCCCACTGCTCCAAAAGTAATGCACATAAATAATAGAGAAATAATAGCCGTAATAAGGCGTATTTCAGTAACTGGATTGTAACCCTGGGCATTTGTTTGTGCCGACTGAGTTCTTTCAGGCATGATATTGTTCCTTTCCTAACTAACCATGACCAGGCCTCATCTAGTTAGAGCTTTGTACACAAAAATCATGTTACCTATGTAAATGCAGCTATCGAAGTGTTCTCATCTCTTTCTCGCTGTTCAGATTTAGGCACGCTAGACATAGTACCTGTTCTTTAGGCATTTATCTTCCTCTCCAAAGATGAGTTTCGTGCCTATTTTTTCATCTCCAAAGAGTAGATCAGATGTTTCATCTATTTGCAAAGCATGCACTTCTGAATCTCATTTTGATGGCAGATCGAGCCAATCTATAATCCTGAATTCAAAACTCCGTAATATCGCTTCCTGGGCGCTGTGGACATCCAACCGGCTGTAAAGCCGTTGCAAATGCGTATGTACTGTCGCCCGCTCGATACCAAGCCGGTGGGCCATCTCCACTTCACTCTCACCTCGTACCAGCCCTTGCAGTACATCTCTCTCGCGAGGAGTAAGTTCCTTCGTAGCACCGATATTGAAAAGTGTTGGTAATTGTGAGAACTCTTGCCGTATAAATTCCTCACGTTCAATTAGCGCCAGGATCAAAGCGCATAACTGCCCGAAGCTTTGGGGAATATTTGGCAAGAGATTCGAGTCCAAATATCCCGAGGCCAACTCCAGCATCCCATAACGAATTTGCTGATAGTGGATTTCAAAGAGGCGAGAATCCTTCGCCGCGTTTCCTGCATCGTAAGGCTCCCACCATATTCGCGCACATCCTCCGGTAATTTGTGTGATGTGATCCTCGATCATATTGCGCAGGGAATGCCCTGGTGAGTGTGATACTACGATAGCAAAATTGGAGAGAGATTGCTGGATGTAATCCCATTCCCTCAGAACTGCTCGTTCCTGGGCAGTATCCTGCTTATCAAAAAACCCCTCGTTCATATTGGTCCATACTCCTTATTCCCCCAATAAGATAGTGAAGATCATCAGGTCGTTCAAATCATGCCGATTGCCAGACTCCGTGCTCAACTCCACTGAGCGAGTGAAAAGACCGCGAGGAAGAATCCCAGTGCACCTTTTATGGTGAGAAATGTGTGTTCTTAGCCTGGCTAACGTATATGCCGTCTGTGAAAGGAATGCGTGGAAACAAAGGGATTAAGCTGATAAACAAAATATACACGAAGTTTATTGTTGTGTCAATAGATACATAAATATACAGACGTAGTACAGTATCGATATATTTGTATGATACTTTGTTACTGAACATTCTTACTTTTGTCTTTTGGGGTGATGTAGTGGAATTTGCTATTCGTTGTAGATGATGCGTGAATGGCTTGGAGGATTTGGCAAGGGATAGTAGAAAACACAAAATCAGGTGTTTTGGGTACTTACGAGGAAGGCTGTCAACGACACAGGAGCCGTATGCTTCATCTCCTCATCGTTGATTGGCGCAACCATACCTCCAAGTGCATATGTTACAATGGAACCAGGTACTATAGAGAGGAGAATACGATGGAAGAGCCTTTGATCGAAGCGGATCCAAGAATTATGGTGGGGAAGCCAGTCATTAAAGGAACACGCATCACTGTTGAACTTATCTTGGATAAGTTGGCTGCAGGTCAAACGGTTGAGCAAATTCTTGAAGATTACCCACACTTGACTCGGGATGGTATTAGAGCGGCACTAGAGTTTGCCGCTGAGTCAGTACGTTTTGATCATGTGACTCCACATTCTACTCAACCTCAAGAAGACAAGCAAGAATAAGCTTCTTCTCGTGGCGAGCGTGTTGCTGGTGCAAGCTACTCGCCCACAGACGATCTACTGCCTGGCCTTTAGAGCATCGCGGCTGTTTAAGATAGCCCAGGCGCCTGAGCTTCATACTTCATGCGCCTGGGCTGCATTGCTGCTGCCAGCCTCAGAATTGCGATGCCATCGCAGCCGTACC
>WNFO01002902.1_pt1 | contig 14313 bp, 9 predicted proteins | sample 5400251 | NCBI WGS metagenome assembly WNFO01 (sample SAMN13153354, study PRJNA577476) | soil metagenome | isolation source: 100 cm saprolite under Madrone tree | place: USA:California | collected 2016-06-14 | reverse complement strand
CCCATCGTAAGAACCTCGCAGCCCACCTCGCGCAAATCGTCCATCGTCTGAAAAAGCTCGGTCTCTTTCTCGCCGAGGCCGAGCATTACGCCACTCTTGGTCACAATCCGGCAGCTGCCGGACCACAACTCCTTTGCTCGCCGCAAAACTTCCAGGGACGTCTGATACTTAGCCCGCGAACGCACCAGGGGTGTCAAGCGCTCCACCGTTTCCATGTTGTGATTGTAAATGTCCGGGCCGGCGTCGAGCACAATTTGAATGCACCAATCCTGGGCGTGAAAATCGGGAACGAGCACTTCGACAATCACCGAGGGATCCATTTCCCGAATCGCTGTGATGGTGCGCGCGAAATGACAAGCGCCGCCGTCTTTTAGATCGTCACGCGCAACCGCAGTGATCACAACGTGTTTTAATTTCATCCGGCGCACTGCCTCGGCAACACGCTGCGGTTCGTCTTCTTCCAGCGCATAAGGCTTGGCCGTTGTCACCGCGCAAAATCCGCACGCGCGCGTGCAACGGTCTCCCGCAATCATCATTGTGGCCGTGCCCTGACTCCAGCATTCCCAGCGATTAGGACACTGCGCGCTTTCGCAAACCGTGTGCAGCCGCAAATCGGAAATGAGCGCCTTTGTGGAAAAGAAAACTGGGTTCGACGGCAGCCGCACTTTTATCCAGGGCGGTTTTTGCGCCTGGTGGAGGGCCGGATCAATCTTCGCGCACGACACGTCACCGAAAGTTAATGCAGCGTTGCAGCGTTGAAAAGGTAAAGTGCTATGATCGACAACGTTCAACGTTCCATTAACAGGCGGTGTCATCCCAAAACGGAGTGAGCGATCTCGCGCGTGATGAGTGAGCGTACGAATTCTTGCGTGACGTGATTCGCGATTGCGAGGTCCCTCGTCCGGCAGCTGCCGGACGCGGGATGACAATCGTTAGAGCTTTGTGCGGCCTAAGAGCGCCTGATAGAGCGTCAGCTCGTCAGCTGATTCGAGGCCGCCGCCAGCCGGAATCCCACGGGCAATGCGCGTCAGGGTCACCGGCTTACCTTTCAAAAGATCGACAAGATAATTCGTCGTCGTCTCGCCTTCGACATCGGTTGGAAGCGCGAAAATGATCTCGGAAATCTTTTCGCGATCGAGACGTTCGAGCAATTCCTTGATCCGCAAATCCTCAGGCCCAATGTGATCAAGCGGCGAAATTTTTCCTCCGAGAGAATGATATCGGCCGCGAAACGCGCTGGTTTTCTCAAGGGGAAGAATGTCCGTGGGCTGTTCGACAACGCAGAGCAAGTCCACTGAGCGCGAAGAATCCGCACAGATATCGCAGATCTCTTCTGTGGTAAAAAATCCACAGAGCGCGCAGGGATGAACCGCCTGGCGCGTTTCGCTGATGGCGCGCGCGATCTGCTCCGGTTGATCGCTTCGCGCTCGCACAGTCCAAAGCGCAATCCGCTCCGCCGAGCGAGGTCCAACTCCGGGCATTTGTCGCAGTTGCGCAATCAAATTCCGGATTGCGACCGGATATTCCGTCTTTCTCAAAACAGGCGCAGGTTTATTCCCGGGGTGTTTCTGTTGATTGCAGGGCAAGCGGCTCCAGGCGGCGCAAATAGAATTGCAGCGGAGCATCGTCTTCTCCCTCCGAACCCCGCGCCTTCTGAAACTCGGTATATGCTTCGGCCCAGCGTTTCTCCCGATACAGAACGACTCCATTCCAGAAAGAATCTCGACGCGCGACATGCTCTGGTCTGGCTTCGGTTGCAAGCCAAAGAGGCTCGTAAATTTCATGTCGATCCTGCGAATTCCCTCCATCCAAAAAATCGATCGGCCGCGCGACGATTGCATTGCTTGCCAAGTCGAAAGTGCGTGTGCCAATCAGAATGTTTGATCCATAGAGATGATTTGCAGCGCAAAACCTGCGCGCCAGCTCGATTGGTTCGCCGCTAGTTAAGAGCGCCGGACTCCTGCCATCCTTCAGCGGAGCGGCGATTATCGTGCCAGAACTAATTCCCACATGGATATCGCAGTTTGCAATTTCTCCGTTGTTCTGCCGCTGCTTGCGAAAATACCGAGTCAAATCGAGGGCCGCGCACACGGCTTTCTCGGCGTACTCGGCATTGCCGCCGGGAAATCCAAAAATAGCAACGACTCCCTCCCCATCCGCGGCTTGCAAGTAAGCGCCCCTTTCCAGGAGACGATCGACCGCATCGCGAATAAATTTTTCCATGGCATCGGCAAAAGCGGCAGGTCCGGAATCGTCATCAGCGAGTCCATATTTATCAGCCACATCACAAGCCACGACGCTCACTTCGTACGCTTTCGGCCGAGCATCGAACGAAATTGTTCCCTCCCGGACACAACGAAACTCTTTGCTCGACAGGCGGCTGGCGAAGAGAGAACGCGCTAAATGCGTGCGGTCTCGCCGCAAAAAAGCAATCCAGCCCTCAGCAACAATCAATGCGAACGCCGCGGCAAAAACGGACGGCAGCGGCTGGAAAAATATCCGGTAAAGCGAGCAGATCCACGAAAGGCCGAGCAACTCGATCAGCAAAAAGGCGACTAACAAGCGGATGCGACCTCGCGGCGCACTGCTTAGACCGAGCCAGGCGACACCGAGGGTGAGCAGCAAAACAAAAACGTACTGCAATTTCTCGCTGACGACTCTTGTTGCGCCGGTGTAGTCGGACACAATCGTCCCGGCAGCAGTCTCAAAACCCAATATCAATCTGCTCGCATGCAGTGCGCTCACAACGGCAGCGACAGCGACCCCAATTATCAACGCAGTGACGAGTGATCGCTTCATGAATAATCAGGCTTTTTGTGCGAGTGCAGCCGGGTAGTAGGACTGCACACCAGTTCGCTCAAGAATTTGTCCGGAGCATCAACGGCCGCGGCATTAATAACAAACTTCGTTCGGCCGGTGTTCTTTTCGATCAGGCTCAACCCGAACTGGTAATCCTTAAACAGGTGAGCGCACAGGTCGCTAGTCGTCATTCGCTCGGCTTGCGCGCGCTCGACCAAACGTCGCACTGCTGACTCATCGAAGATAATTTCCAATCCATGCTCGTTTTTGAATTTGTCGGCAAATTGAAGCGCGCCGGCTTCGAGCGTTTGCACCTCCAGCTCGTGTCCCTCGGCCATTAACCGATCAAGCACGCGTTTCGGCTCGCGCACCAGAGTGGCCGTGACGCGCAACTGACTCAGGCCCGACCCGGCAAGGTAATATTTGTAATCGCGGAACAGTTTTTCAAACACCGTCAACAATCCGCGTGCGCCGGTTCTTTCGCCGGCGGCGGCTTCGGCCAACAAGCGCAACGCTTCATCTTCGAAACTGATGTGAATGCCATAGGCGCGAAAGGCGCGTTCGTACTGCCGAAGCAAACTGCCTTCGGAATATCTCATGATCTTAAAGAGATCGTCCGCGTCGAGGTCTTCGCAGACCACGCGGACCGGCAGGCGGCCGATGAATTCCGGCTCGAACCCGTACTCGATAAAATCCTGCGTCGTGACGTGCTGAAACAGCTGGTTGTCCATCACCTGAACAGGTGACGCGCTAAACCCGATCTGGCCTTGTCTGACACGGCGGGCGACCTGCTCTTTCAACTTCCCAAACCCGCCGCTCACCACAAAAAGAATATGACGCGTATTGATGGTTTCGCGTTTGGCCTTGCCCCGTCTTTGAAATTCGAATGCGGCCTGCAATTGCGCTTGAAGATCGTTCATGCTTCGCACCGGCACTTCCGTTTCTTCCATTAACTTGAGCAGCGTGGTCTGCACGCCACGCCCGCTTACATCGCGCCCGATCAAATTTCCCGCCGACGCGATCTTGTCGATCTCGTCGATGTAAATGATGCCGAACTGCGCGAGGTTAACGTCGCCTTCCGCCTTGTGCACGAGCTCGCGAACGAGGTCCTCGACGTCGCCCCCTACGTAACCGGTCTCGCTGAACTTGGTCGCGTCCGCTTTCACAAACGGCACTTTGATCAGATCGGCGATGTGCTTGATCAGATATGTTTTGCCGACCCCGGTCGGGCCGACCAAAATCACATTTTGCTTAATGTATTCAGTTTCCTCTGCGCGCCTGGCATCTTCTTTCTCGAGCGACCGCAGGTAGTTGGCGTGGTTGTAATGGTCGCAAACCGCGATCGCGAGCACCTTCTTCGCTTCGTCCTGCTTGATAACGAACCGGTCGAGATGCGCTTTGATGTCGCGCGGCAAAAAATTGAATTCAAATTCGGGATGGTCTGTTTTCTCCGGTTTTTCATCCTCGACCTCGGCGGCCGGTTCAGGCTCGGCAAACGTCGCCACCGAGACCCGATCGCCGAAGTTTTGTTTCATGAACTCCGTGATTTTGGCCTTTAGGTCTTCCGGTGAAGGAAATGGCGGTGGCGGATTTTGTTCCATGTGCGGGGTCAAAAAGTCGCGCGAAAACAGATTATCGCAACGATTCGTCTAGAATCTGACTATTGTACGAAGAATTCGTTCATCTTCGCGCCGCGCTCAAATCGCTGCAACCTGTGGCGCTTCGTTCGTGCCTCCGCCCCGGCGCCCGTCATTCGCGCCCATGCAAATTCGCTTGTGCTAACGAGGCTGGGGAGTATCCGGAAGGACCTGCGGAATCTGCTCCCGATATTGCGGCTTCGCCTTCGCCGCCGCATCCGCTAATTGCCGAGCCGCTTCGGTTTGTCCGGTCTCGCTCGCAAAGACCGCACAAAGCCATTGTCGATCCGCCGCATCGCGCGCTCCCGGCTTGATGAACGATTTGGAGACAGTCAGTAAGGCTTTTGGGGGAAGCTTCGCCCACGCAACTCGCGTAATGCCGTACGGAAGCCTCAGGCTGAGGCTCTCATCATTCGCGCTGGTTATGCCAGTGTATTGCGCGCCGCTGCTATCTGTGAACGCGCCGGAGAAATGCGCCCGATTGAGATCGCCGATCAAGTTGTTCTTCCAATCGATTAGCCATTGCGCTTTCTTTTCTGTTGCTTCCTTTGCCTGTTTCAGCGACGCGTCGCTCAGCTTCGCGCTCCTGATCGCCACAGCCGCTTGAGGGAAGTTATAAAGAGCGACCTGCGCTCTGTAGTTGGCAAGCACTGAATTCCACGGACCGTTCTCAACATTGCCAATCTTATTTTCGATATTTCCCCGGGCAGCACCGTCAAGTCCTTGTCGCTTCACCGCGGCACGCTCTGGGCTTTTCACCTCTACGGATGAAACTGGCGAGGCCGCGGGTCTGGCAGGAGCGTTTCCCTGCCGTCCACGCAGAGCGAACAACATTACAACCGCCGCGCTCAGCACGATCAGCAAGGCCGCGCCTATCGGAAGCCAGCGCCGCGGTCGCCGCCTACGCTCGACAGGAACATGCGTCATGCCGATTAAAGCGCGCTGCGCCTCCTCGAGATTCGAGAGCAATTCGTCGTACGAAGAAAACCGCTGCGCCGAATCAGGCGCGATCATTCGCTGAAAAATGCCGACCGTAGCCTCAGATGCCTCCGGTGCAAAATCACGCAAATCGAGCGGTTGCTTTTTCAGGTCGAGCAGCGCAGGCCCAGCATTTGTCTCGCCTTCAATCGGTGCTTTGCCTGCGATAGCGTGGAATAGAGTAGCACCGAGGCTGTAGATATCACCGCGGAAGTCCTCCGGTTCTTTGCGTAGTCGTTCCGGAGCTACATAGTATGGCGTCCCCCAGATTTCGGCTGCCGTCTCGGACTCTTCCCCTGCGACGCCAGCCAGACCAAAGTCGCTAATCTTTGCTGCGTATTCATCGACAAACAAAATGTTAGCCGGCTTCACGTCGCGGTGGATCAAACCCTGCTGGTGGGCGGCACGCAGTCCTTTTGCTACCTGAATGCCGATCTCGAGCACTTGCATTTCCGGCAACTGATGTCGCCGCTCGATGAGATCGTCGAGACTTCCATGGTCGACCAACTCCATTACCACATAAAACTGGCCGTGATCTGTTCCCGAATCGAATACCTGGATCACATTGGGATGATTCACCGAAGCGGCAATGCGTGCCTCTTGTTGCAATCGGACATTGTGATCCTCTTTGCCGCTGAGATCTCTTCGCAACAGTTTTAGCGCCACAAACCGGTCCAGGTGCGTATCGCGCGCCTTATAAACTGTGCCCATCCCGCCAACACCCACCGTCTCGACCACGTTGAAATGATCGAACGTTCGTTCTACGCGTATCTCCTCGCCGCAATTCGGGCAGGCGATCTGTGTCAGCGGGTCTGCATCCGTTGTATCGATAGCCGTACCACAGGCCGGGCATGCTTGGGTCATCGCAGACTCCGTTTAATCGCCATCAACGCCGGATTGTAACATCCAGAGGTTTCAGAGCAATGAAATGACGACAGCAAGTTGTAGCCGGCATCGGTGATGCCCGTCTTTGGGAGTCGCGCTGCCGGGATCACCGAATCCGGCTACAACGTTGGCGAAAAATTTCACGCCACCGTTTTTAAGCTTCGGGTTCAAATTCCCAGCGTTAAAACGCTAGGCTATGGTCAAATCAAGTCCATCCATTTATGAGACGACTTCCAACCGAAAGATCGACAACGATTGAATTGGTCGTGCCAAAAGACGATGCAAAGCTTCGCCTCGATCGAGTTCTGGCAAAGCAACTTCCAGAATATTCGCGCTCGCGCCTTCAGCAATTGATCCTCGCCGGGTTCGTTCGGGTCAACGGCATAACCATGCGGCCAAGCCATCTTGTTCGAGCCGGTGATAAAATCGAATTAACCGAACCGCCGGTTGAAAAGATCGAGAACCAGCCAGAGCCGATTCCGCTCGAGATTCTGTTCGAAGACAAAGATCTCATCGTTATCAATAAACCAGCTGGGCTTGTCGTTCACCCGGGCGCTGGTCATCATAGCGGTACGCTCGTGAATGCTTTATTACATCACTGCCCAACGCTGTCGGGAATCGGTGGGAAAGAGCGGCCAGGCATTGTTCACCGGCTCGACAAAGAAACAAGCGGCTGCCTTGTCGTTGCGAAAAATGACGTAGCTCATCGGGAATTAGCGAGGCAATTTGCCGAACGCACCGTCGAGAAGATTTATCTGGCGCTCGTTACCGGGAAACTGCGCAAACAGTCAGGCGTAATTGATGAAAAAATTGGACGCCATCCGGTGCATCGGCAACGAATGAGCGTGGCTTCATCACGTGGACGCGCGGCGAAAACCGAATATCGCGTCGTTCGCTCGGGAGAACTGGCCAGCCTGATTGAGTGCCGGTTACATAGCGGACGCACCCATCAGATTCGTGTGCATCTTCATCATCTCGGCCATCCGGTCTTGGGCGATAAAGTCTATGCGCCGCGCTTTGCAAAAGATTTTCCGCGACAAATGTTGCATGCTTGGAAGCTCGGCTTTTGTCATCCGCGCACCGGCGAATGGAAAAATTTTGAGGCACCGTTGCCTGACGATTTTGAGCAAGCCATCGTGGCAGCCGGCTTGTGAATCTTCTTACCCAAGCTGAGAATTCCGGATGGCACAGAGAGGAAAGAGACACTGGGACTTCATCCGTGCAATCTGTGGTCGTGTTTTCTGAACGTTGCTTTTCTCGACAGACCGGTTGGACTTTTGGTAAGAGACTACGGGCAAAGGAAAATCACTATGACGCCTCAAAAATTAAGTCATCTAAATTCAACTTCGTCTTTAGGGCGCGGTTGGTCTCTCATTCCACTGCTAACTATCTGTTTTGCGTTTTCACAAATGGCGCAAGCCACAGACCTGGACGGCATCCTGGCGGCCGGCAACACAGCTGACGGCACTGGGGTGCTGACCAGCCTGACCACCGGCTTTGGGAATTCGGGCTTCGGCTTCAAAGCGCTCAACCTCGACACTGTTGGCAACTCCAACGCTGCTGTGGGCTTCAAAGCCTTGCAAAGAGATGTCGATGGCAATTTCAACACCGCCATGGGCGCTTTCTCCCTAGGCAGCAATCAGAGTGGGTTTCAAAACACGGCGACCGGTTACGGAGCGCTTTTTTTCAATGACTCGACCGGAAATAGCAATGGAAACCTCAACTCGGCCTTTGGATTTTATGCGCTCTTGAGCAATACTGACGGTAGTAGCAACAGCGCCTTTGGTTGGGCCGCACTGACGTCAAACACCACCGGCGTTAGCAACACGGCCACTGGTATTCTTGCACTCGCTGCTAACACTGATGGCTCTGATAACACAGCCAGCGGTTTTTTTGCGCTGGGGGCCAACACCAGCGGCAGCTTCAACACAGCCGTCGGTGACAACGCACTCGTCAACAACACAACTGGCAGCGGCAACACGGCCGTCGGTGATCAGGCGATGGATAACGAAACCACCGGTGACGACAACCTTGCCTTGGGCGCTGGAGCTGGCGGCAATATTGTGACCGCCAATAACGTGATTGCTATCGGGAACCCGGGTGCGGACGTGAGCTCCACCACGTGGATCGGCGGCGTCTATAACGCGACTACGATAAGCGGCACGACAGAGCCAGTCGTCGTCTCCATTACCGGCCAGCTCGGCACGATCGCTTCCTCGCAGCAGTTTAAGAAGGATATTGGCACGATGGGCGAGGCCAGTGAAGCTATCCTGTCACTCAGACCGGTCACCTTCCACTACAAGAGCGACGCTAAAGGCACAGTGCAATTTGGTCTGATTGCCGAACAAGTCGCAAAGGTAAATCCGGCCTTGGTGCTGCCCGATAAAGAAGGAAAACCGTACACGGTGCGCTACGACGCGGTGAACGCAATGTTGCTCAACGAGTTTCTCAAAGAGCATCGCAAGGTGCAGGATTTGGAAGCAACCGTGGCGCAGCAGCAGAAGAACTTTGAGTCAAAACTTGCGGAACAGGAAAGCGAAATCAAAGCCTTGACATGCGGTCTTCAAAAGGTGAACGCCCAGCTCGCCGCAGCGAGTCCGTCCAGTGGCGCACTTGAAGTGAACAAGCCGGCTCCGAAAGTGGCCACGAATAATCAATAGAGAAGCTGATTGTGGCGGTGCTCGTCGCGGCCAGCACCGAAACCCACTGATCAGACGGTCAGACGGTCGCTGCGGCGACTTTATTGCGACTTCCGCGCTGGGTGACCCGTAGTCCTACTCTGGACTCTCTGCGACCGCAGCGAACCTGACTGCCGAATCTCAACAAGTATGAAACAGCGAAAACTTGGACGCGGGGGGCCGATTGTCTCGGCAATCGGCCTCGGTTGCATGGGAATGTCGGATTTTTATGGCGGCCGCGATGATGAGGAATCCATCGCGACCATCCATCGCGCTCTCGAGCTCGGCATCACGTTCTTCGATACGGCGGACATGTATGGTCCTCACGCAAATGAGCAATTAGTTGGGCGGGCATTAAGAGGTCATCGCGAACAGGTCATCATCGCGACAAAGTTTGGAATTCGCCGCGACCCGAACAGGCCGGAGTTTCGCGGGATCAGCGGCAAACCCGATTATGTTCGGCAAGCATGCGAAGGAAGCCTGCGCCGGCTCAGTGTTGATGTCATTGATCTCTATTATCAGCACCGGGTCGATCCGGACACCCCGATTGAAGAGACAGTAGGCGCGATGGCAGAGCTGGTGCGCGAAGGCAAAGTGCGGTTTCTCGGTTTATCCGAGGCAGGGGCAGAGACGATCCGCGGCGCGCACTCCGTTCATCCGATCACTGCGTTGCAATCTGAATACTCGCTCTGGACGCGCGACCCCGAAACCGAAGTTCTTGGCGTCTGCCGCGAGCTTGGCATCGGCTTCGTGCCGTACAGTCCGCTCGGCCGCGGGTTTCTCACTGGAAAGATTAAAAAGCCAGAGGATTTGCCAGAGGACGATTACCGGCGCACGACACCGCGATTTCAGGGCGAAAATTTTCAGCGCAATCTGGATCTCGTGAAACGCGTCGAAGAAATCGCGCACCAGAAAAAGTGCACGCCGGCGCAGCTGGCGCTTGCCTGGGTTCTCGCGAAGGGCGACGACATCGTCCCGATTCCCGGCACGAAACGACGCAAATATCTGCAGGAAAATGTCGCTGCGCTCGATGTTACTCTTACCAGCAAGGATCTCGCGCGCATCGATGAAGTCGCGCCACACGAGGCCTTTGCAGGGTCCCGTTATCCCGACTGGGCGATGGCGATGGTTAATCGCTGAAGGTTCGGGTTGCACAGGCCCGAATGCTTTCGGGGTTGCCGGCAGCTTTGCGGCAAACGACACAGCGTGTCCCTAGCCGAAACGAAAGCGCATTGACGGAATAGGTGGCCGGCTGTCGAAAATAACAGGCTGGCAGCCTGTGCTCCCCAGATCATTGACTATTCACTTATCACTATTCACTTTGCCGCGGCGCGGCACCATGGCGTTTGCCAGCATCGTTTGCACAATTTCGCCGCGCTGATTTGTCGTCACGTTGCGCAGGCGAACAATCCCGTAGTTGGGTCTTGAACGCGACGGCCGAAGATCGACGATTTCTGTTTCGACCGCGAGTACGTCTCCCGGACGCACTGCATTAGGCCAGCGCAGCTCATCGACGCCGAGTCCGATCGCGCCTTCGGCGAAGTTCAGCGTTTGCACAAACAGGCGCATGGTCATTGCCGCCGTATGCCAGCCGCTCGCAATCAGACCTTTGAAAATTGTTCGCTCGGCACTCTTGCGGGTGAGATGAAACATTTGCGGATCAAATTTGTGCGCGAACTCGATCACCTGCTTCTCCGTCACCTCGAGCGGATCGGATTTAAAGCGATCGCCGACTTTCAAATCATCGAAGTAGTGCTCTTTCATTTTGAAACCATGGAGGGAGTGCTCTCTCCCGTCCATGAAGACGCGTAGCCACATTCTTTGAGCCATTGCTCAGGATTGAGCAATGTGTAAGTGAGGCTCTAGCCGGAATCGGCGATCCCGTCCGGGTCCCATTTGGCCCGCGGCTGAAGGGCTACGCAAATGCCACTTAGCATTTCGCAAAATCCGTGCAGCAGAATTGCCTTTTCATCGCCTGTCAGACCCGCAGGATGGCCTCCCGATTGCCGGTAAATTCTCTCATCCCTGCGAAATATTTGGGACCTTCACAGTCCAGTTTCCGTAGAAGTAAGTATGCGAGAGATTGAGGGATCAGCAGGAAGCTGGCTCCCCAATTAGTAGGCATGAACGTTATCCAACCAAAGAGATTGATTCTTCCAGCTGATGACGAAAACCGTGTTCCGTCAGCTGGTGACACAGCGAATCCGGGCGAATTGAAAAACGACCTGGAGAAATACGAGCACCTCAAAGAGTTGGCCGAGCTATTCTTTGCAGCGAAACGACGCCACCCTCAGGCGCCAGCGCCCGCCCAGCCCTGCTAACTCTGGCAACGCAATTGGCTGCGCCAAGTTTTTGAGCCGTTCACCGGATGCTGTGTTTCGCGTCTTCGACGAAGCGGGCAACCTAGAGTGAGACGCACGAGCAAGCGGGCGATTTCGCGATTTGAAAGAGCCTTGAGCGTTACGAGCGTGACACCAGCGATACAAGCAGGCGCGAGCGATCATGTTCGGTCGCCGGACGAGTCTTTGCCTTGCCTGCCTAACCTCGCCGGTCCCATAGGACGAGACATCCAGATGCTGAAGTAAATGCGATAGATTCGTGCAGGAGACGCGATTCGAACCGAAAAAAACTTTTCGTCGTACCCTTAATGAATCATTGGGAAGCAAAATAATGAACGAAAAATTTCTCTTAATAGGTCGCGATTGGGTTCCGGACAGCTTTAAGACCCTGGTCGACCGTAAGATTCGCGAACGACGTCGAAACGAGCGGCGACTTGCCGAGCAGCGTACCACAAGGCACCAGCTCCCGGCGAGAAACTCATGCATCGCCGACGCACGAAGTTATCGCGTTGCTCGACGATTGCCTGTGCCCCACGCAGCAGAATTCGACTGGAATACACTAATTCCCGTGGAGCGGCTCACTAAAGCACGCTAGACGTCCGGCAATTTCAGCCGATCGCATAATGCTAAATGCGAACCGAGCGTTTAATGTTTCGTGTTTTGTTGTTTTGCCGCATTGCTCCTGAATCAGCAACGTGTAAAATGCGGCGCGATCCCGGAGCGGGCGGTTAGCTCAGTGGTAGAGCGGCTGGTTTACACCCAGTAGGTCGGGGGTTCGAAACCCTCACCGCCCACATCTCATTTTTGATCCGTTCGACTCCGCTCCGCTTTGCTCAGGACAAGTTTTGGATTTGCGATTTTCGATTGCAGATGGAGTCATCATTTCTTAACCACGATGGACGCGAATAGACACGAATTTCCAAGAGCCTCTCTTCGTTGTTGGCCAACTCCCTTATTTGTGTCAATTCGTGTTGATTATTGATTATGTAAATTCTACTGACATGACAGCTTCTCATTTTTTCTCGGCTAATTGTGCATTGTTTCTTTCACTCAGCTTGGCGACTCCTCTGCTGGCGCAAAAGGATCAGCCTCATCGCATCGAAGCGACACAGTCGCCGAGCGGCTCGCCTGCTCCTTCGCCAGAGAGCAGCAGCCCGTCTTTGACTTCGGCCGCAAGTCCCCCAGCCTCTGCGACGGTGCCACAGTTGACGGACGTGCTTTTCAAAAATTTGAAGGCGCGCTCCATCGGTCCGGCCGTGATGGGCGGTCGCGTTTCGGATATCGCAATCGATCCGCGTAACCCCTTTGTCTTTTACGTTGGGCTGGCGCACGGCGGCGTATTCAAAACGGGAGACAACGGTGTCTCGTTCGATCCGATTTTTGACAAGCAACCTGTTCTCTCAATCGGCGCCATTGCGCTCGCGCCTTCCAATTCCGATGTGATCTGGGTGGGCACGGGCGAAGCGAACGATCGCAACTCCTCGGGCTGGGGGAACGGCGTTTATCGTTCCACCGACGGGGGTGAAAAGTGGCAGAATGTCGGGCTGAAGGAGAGCCGCGCCATCGGGCGAATTATCGTTCATCCGTCGAAGCCGGAAATCGCATACGTCGCAGCAAGCGGCCATCTCTGGACCGATGGCGGCGAGCGCGGCCTTTTCAAAACGACGGATGGCGGTAAGACGTGGAAACTTGTGTTGCAAGCACCGGCGCCTCACAACACGCGCACTGGCTGTTCTGACGTCGCTTTTGATCCGGCGAATCCTGAAACCCTCTATGCCGCGCTCTACGCACGGCAGCGTACTCCCTGGAGTTTCACGTCCGGCCCAGACGTCATCGGCGGCGTAGATGCCGGCGGAATTTTCAAAAGCACGAACGGCGGAGCAAGTTGGGCGAAACTGACTAACGGCTTGCCCGCGCAAACGGGTCGCATTGGCCTCGCGACAGGCGCAAGTAATCCGCGCGTCGTCATGGCCGTGGTCCAAAGTTATGAGGGCGGCAGCAGCAGCATTACCGATCTGCGAAGCAAGAGCGGCGGGGTGTTTCGATCCGAAAATGGAGGCGAGAGTTGGACTCGCGTAAGCGCAATTGATCCTCGCCCGTTCTATTTCAGCCAGATCCGAATCGATCCGGCAAATGATCAGCGGGTTTATCTGCTCCAGTTCGCATTGATGGTTTCAGATGATGGCGGCAGAAATTTTCGCGAAGACCTCTCCGAAAAAGTCCATCCCGACTGTCACGCGTTCGCGATTCAACCGGGCACCGCTCCACCACCAAAGCCACCGAAGCCGGAAGACAAAGGCAAGCCGCCGAAGCCGCCCGTTTGTCAGCGCCTGCTGCTCGGGACCGATGGCGGCGTTTATCAAAGCTTCGCGGCCGGGAAAGGATGGGAGCATCTCAATCGCATTCCGGCAGGAGAATTCTACCGGCTCACTCTGGACGATACCAAACCGTACTTCCGCATTGCTGGCGGACTTCAGGATAATGAGAATTGGGTCGGCCCAAGCGGCGTGCAAAGCAAGGAAGGAATCCGCAACTCGGATTGGATTGCCCTGGCCGGTGGCGATGGCTTTTATGTCGTATTCGATCCGTCCGATCGCGACCTCTTTTACGCGGAAAGCCAGCAAGGCGAAGTTCATCGGCTCAATTTGCGCAATGGCGAACTGCGCCGGTTACGCCCGGAACCGCTGGAGGGCCAGCCGCGCTATCGGTTCCATTGGAATTCGCCACTGATTGGAAGCGTTCACAAACCGGGCGTTATTTATCTGGCCGGCAACCACGTTTTCCGGTTAACCGATCACGCAGAGAAATACGCAGTCATTAGTCCGGACCTGACACGAAACGATCCGGTGCGAACAACTGCTGCCGGCAGCGGCGCGGAAAATTACGGCGTGGTTTATTCACTCGCGGAATCGCCGAAGCGCGCTGGATTACTGTGGGCGGGAACCGATGATGGCCGCCTCTGGGTCACAGAAAATGAAGGCGGCAAATGGACCGAAC
>WNFO01004217.1_pt1 | contig 14323 bp, 19 predicted proteins | sample 5400251 | NCBI WGS metagenome assembly WNFO01 (sample SAMN13153354, study PRJNA577476) | soil metagenome | isolation source: 100 cm saprolite under Madrone tree | place: USA:California | collected 2016-06-14 | reverse complement strand
CGTTGAGTTTCCAGAAGCCACCGTCTTTCCTTTGTTCTGCATCTGTGCAATGCCAACATTGCCAAGTGCTACATCGGGACATGAGCCTGTAACCTACCCACAGATACAACTCCCAACTTGAATTTCCCATCAATGCATTACGCAACTGGCAATGTTGGTCTGGAATACTCAAAGTTTTTTGGACATAAAACTCTAAAATAATTGTGAAACACAAAAACTCGTAGAAAACTCCGCTTCGGATGCAGTGATGTCCACAGCCAGACGTCGCAGCACGGTACACGATTTCTCCACGCTCCGCTTACACCCAGATGGATCCCGTGTCGCGATTCACTCTCCTACACGGACTGATCTTCGTGACTCTCAAACGCGCAATACCGGACGCGACACGCGGGGCAATCGTGTTGCTCGAGATGCAGCCGGCCTCGGCGCGGTCCCAAAGCGCACGGTGATACGCGAGGACGAAAATGATAATGACAATGAAGACGTTGAGGTACGGAAAACTAAGCCTCGTATGCAGCTACGCAGGAAGAGACGCCGCATAGATGGCAATGTTGACTTTTTGGGGGATTCTCGAAGCGCTGTTCCTCGTACTGGCGACACGGCCATTGCGAAAAATGGAGTGGCGATGAACTGGCCTGTTCCCTCCTCGGTACGACATCCAGTTGATCATTCTTCTATATGCGTCTCACCTTACTGTTCGTATATAGGACTTGCTGAAATGCGTTCATTACTTTACGAGTCAGTATTATGTCAAGCGCGGCCTGCTGTCCGATCGCTCGCGCTTGTACAGACGTGAGCTAAGGCAACGTAAAATGGCAGTCGGAGCTGTACAGGCAATCGACTCAGGTGCGGAGGCAGAGGCGGACGACCTCATCGCCGAAGATGAAGAAGAAGGTGAAAATACCTCTGAGAAAGAGGACCGCTGCGAAGAGAGTATTGTCAAGGGCCAAGAGAGGGGCAAGGGTGGAGGCTCACCCGCGAAGAGCGTTCCAGACATGTACAAAGCATTTGACGGATCAGCACTCATGGCCATTGGTCCGTCCCCTCTTCTTAAGATTCTACACACGAAGCTGAATGAGGTCACGCAGGTATGTTGCTCCAAGAGCATTTATCGATGCTTCTAAGGCCCACCATCCCCGTGGGATGGGAAGAAGAAATGGAGGCCGCTGGCCTCGTCCCGGAGGATGAAAGCGCCGTTCTGGAGGACGAAGGCATCGTACTAGACGGCGAAAGGATAGAAGATGACGTGTTAGACGACGAAGATATCTCAGCTGAATCTGTTTCTGGCGATAAGGATTGACAACGGAATCTTTTCGTAGGATTGCGTGCGAAGCGAACGCAAGGTTCAACCATAGAGGTAGATCTCGGCTACCAATGTCTTTCGAAGACTCGGATATGTACAGTATTATCGGAACTCCATGAATACGAGGGTGCCGCTTCCGCATGAATTACGGAGCCGACCGTTGCCATCAGGCACGATCTCCATCTATTGCTTCATAAGTATTACAACTGACCCGTCGTAACAGACAACCATGCAGAAAAGGTTCTAATATATGTATTTTTATTCGTCCCAAGTGTAAGGCGAGAAGCGTGGCTGCGCTCGGATAGCCTATTTCGGAGCAATCTCGACTTCTCGTTTGCCGATCCACCACCCGGAAGCACTCAAAAGCATAGTCGGCCGAGCAGTTATGTATTTCTTTATTCCGAAAAGTCCGAACCGCTTTACGTTACATTACCGTGGGTCATAGCTTAATTCCTCTCTCTTCTGTTATTGGACCACGTCGCTCACTCTCTACCTCCTAACTCCTTTTGTGCTTTCGCTTGTCCTACGTTTAGCCTAGCTTTTCTTTTTTTTTTTTGGAGAGCTGTCCCGTTTTGTGCCATTGTAGTCAATACATCGATGGAATGAGAAGTGGGAAACACTGTCCCCAGACGCTTGATTTCCGTACGAGATAGAACATGCCCCTCAATATCCGTCGCCTTCTCTGTCAAGAAACCATGTTTATCGGGTTTCTTGCTCACCATGCCCGAGTTTCTATATTTAGCCTTCTCCAAACCTCCAAGATAGAGTGAATGCCTCGTCCGGTACAGAGTTAGATACGCCCTCCTCTACAATTAAACGCGACCACCAATATTACAACGTGCTTTCTTTTTACTCCTAATTGCCTTTCGCATTTATGGCGCTGCTCCTCTTCGCTCTTAAAGCTTGTCATTGTATAAGTCGGACGAACAGCATGGCGCAGGCAGAAATTCCCGACTATAGATTATGGCAGGTGGCATTCTGGTCAATGTGACGCGACTGGAATCGCCTGATACCACGCAATAGAATGCGATTACTTACTGCAATATTACGACGTGTTCTCCTCTTTTCTACAATACTTTGAATACTAGTAGCATCTTGCACTTGCCGCACTGCCCTTTTCGCGCTGGCTAAGCTGGGAACTGTCGTACCCCGGGCCACGGTCCAATGCCCCATTACTCAAGACATGTATCTTTCTGTTCACCGCTCATAACGTGCTCTTGGTTTATAGTTGAGGTCTGGATCGTCTATCCTTGTATGGAACAGCGGGTCTGGCGGGAGTCGTTGCCCACACCCAAGATTAGGCCTGTTAGTGGTGAATTGATGATAAAGACCAAGATTCCCCTTTCATTCCGAAGGTACAGTAGACATCTCAAATCAGCACAACGGAGTGAGAAAGTGGGAGTGCTGTCGCAGAGCTCGATTCCCATACGATATACGTAGATAGTCTAGTACACTGATCAGCAGATCGGCGAAATGGTCAACAACACTTTTGCGACAACGAAGTGAAGTCTCATGAAGATTGCGAACCGTTGAGAGTCCCATCCCATCGCTTGAGAATATTTTTCTGAAAAACGCCCATGTCTGGGCCCTCAAATATCCGTAGCCTCTCCAATCGTCGATCACGAAGCTTATTCTTTGGCAACATACCCGAGACCGCTTTTCGGATAATCTGGGTGCCTTCCTGTCAAGATATGGCATTTAAGCATACAAAAGAGCGACGCACTTCATCAGGCTTTTTGCTCATCATGTCCCTATATTTAATCTCCTTCAAGCCCCCAGGGTAAAGCGTGTGCTTTCGATACAGAATTTGTTCCGCCTTCCTCCCCGTGACTTTGACTTGACTGGCATTCGTCACGACCACATAGTCCCCGCAGTCCACTATCCTACAGTCACGTTTCCAGACTCTCAAGCAAAAAAAAAAGAGAAACATACCACTAGGGTCGTAAATTGGCTTGTGCTTTCCCATAAGCACGATCGCTATTCTCTCCGCCAACTTTCCGAGGACACGGTCTTTCGCGTCGGCATGATGCCATACGCGTGCATAGGCGAGGGCAGTCTAATAAGGTTATCTGAGCCGATTTAATATGAGTATGAGGGGAGACATACGTTGCCTATTGCTTGGGACATCGAGGTTGGATGGTCACGGTATAGAGTCAAGCGTTTCGCCGGTTTGCCGTGCCGCCACATCTACATCTTATCTTATCAATATCATACTGAAAAGCCTATGCCGGTCCATCTGCGTCATCGGCACATTTCGTTCCGCTCACTCTCAAGCCTCGACCACCACCATTCATCCCTCATGCTCCGTCTCAGCCTCTTTACATACACAGGGCCGTTGTTCGGACCTGTCGCTCCTCGGTCGGGGCTAAGGGTTCTCCCTCTACGTTCCTTTGGCAGCGTCGGGGCAGTCACACGACCGCGGATTCTAGAAGTACTTCGAAACCGCCGTCCCAACGTCGTTACCAAGCCTTTCCAACAGCATTCACGAGGAATCGTCGATTCTGCGGTCATATCTCGTCCATCACAGACGGAGTCTTGGCGACGATATGCAGTGACGGCTGTATGTTATATCGCCGCACGTGCTGGAATGCATACTAAACCCATTTGCAGGCTACTGTCGCCGGTACCATCGTTGGTGTAGAGGTGTTTTTGAACAGGGACACGCGGGATAGTCTTACTACAGCCGAGCGAACATACCTGCATGATTCGTTCAAGTACACAGGTGGTGGGCTCGTCCTGACGGCCTTGGCGGCTCGCAGCATGTTCAGGGCTGGGCTACCATTCCGCATCATGTCCGCAAATCCTTGTGAGCACGTTCAGCATAGGGCTTGTGAGATGCTCTTAACACATCGCAGGGCTCGTGCTTGGTGTCAGCCTTGCCGGCAGTATTGGCAGTATGATGGGAGTGTTCTACACGTCTCCGGAGAACTCGGCCCAAAAACATTTGTTTTGGCTGGTCAGTATCTCTCTTTCCCATCCGCAGAACATGCTTCAAACATGTCCCGCCATAGGCCTTCAATGCTTGCCAAGCTGCAACACTTAGTCCACTCTTCTTCATCAGCCCGGCCATACTATCGCGAGCGGCATTGTATACGTGTGGTGTTGTAGGCTCGCTTTCCTACATTGGAGCTACCGCGACGTGGGCCCTTTCTGATTTTTTTCGTATAATATTCCTCTGAATCATATTGCAACAGAAATGACAAGTATTTGTATATGGGCGGCCCCCTGCTTGCTGGCGTCACTGTCGTCGCACTGACCTCGCTAGCACCCATGGCTCTTCCTCTCGGTACACGTGCCTTGGCTATCACCGAATCTATCTCCCTATACGGTGGCCTTGCTGTGTTCGGTGGTTTTGTGCTCTACGAGTATGTGATTAGCTTCATTTGATTCTGATTGTCGATACACTTGACCTGTCCCACGTTTGCAGTACGCAAAAAATTCTCAATCATGCTCGTCTGGCCGAGCGCGGTGTCATCGCGCGTGATCCCATGAAGGAGGCGATCGGACTTGAGCTTGATATGATCAACATCTTGTATGTCGTATCCCACCCCTCGACTTCCGGCTGAACTAACTGCACCGCATCTATTTAGTGTTCGTATTGTCCAGATTCTCACTATGCAAAACAACAGGAGGAAATAAGTTAAGGTCTAGTCTGGCGCCCAGTAAAGTAATCCCTGTGTATGGTTCCAGTCCAAAGTCTACTTGCGTCCGTTATTTTACTTTGTTGTTGGCATTGCCTTAGAACTGGACTACCGGCTCTGTTCCTGCTAGGTTGTGTATGTGTGATAGTTGGATTAAGGCGACCTGGGCCATTTCACTATAGAAGTCTAGGCTATCCAATTCCATTTACCCTTGGCTCTTGCATCGAACCACCTCACGAGCACGACGCATACCCCCGCTGCCATCAGCAGCGCCGCATCATATCCAGCTACTTTATCGAAGCTCTTCATCAGCTGTGCTGGCGGTTCCAGGAGCTGGCCTTGTCCCGGGTGGGCACCCAACAGGGCGCCTGCGATAGGCGCCCCCACTACCGCACCAAGGCCACGTACGAAGTAGATGGCGGCGTTCGCAGAGGAGTAATGTTCTTTCCCATAAAGTTCCGCAATAGTGGTAGGCAAAAGTGCGCTGTAGCCTCCGGAGGCCATACCATAGAGGACGATGAAGGCGAGGAATCGCGGTCGTGACGCATGAATCCAGAGTGTGATTGCCGAGACAGCAGAGAAGACGACCTATACGTAGTAGGCGATTAAGCGTTAGAAAAGTTATTTAATTATAGGAAGAAGGAATATCCGAACGTACACAGCCCACCAGGGTGTTCTGCCGTCCGGCATAGTCAGCTATTAAACCCATAGTGACACGTGATACGCTGTTGACACCATTGTTCACGGCCAAGAGCATGCTGGCCATGGTAGGTGAGAAGCCGAGCACATAAACCGAGTATGTGGTCAGATAATATAAAGGTATAATGTTTCCAGCGGCCTGAAAGAACGACGCCAATAACTGGAGAGATCTTGAGTGATCGGGCGGGGGTTGAGGATATACGCGCAGAATGTACATACCTGCAAAATGAATGTTCCTTTTTTGGCGAGTGCAAGAGAGGGTTTTATCGGTTTATACGCCGGATGGGGCCGAATAACGAAAGAGAGAGAGACGCAGATCACAAAGTTCCACACCCCAAGAATACGTAGTGTCACAGGTGCACCATAACGGTCGAGCAATGACTGGGTGACAGGAGCGAAAACCAGTCCACCTGCGCCAGACCCGGACATAACGATGCCCATCGCAAACCCCCGGTGTCGGTCGAAAAACACAGGAGTCAGTGATATGACGGGGTAATACAGCATTGATGAGCCGATGCCGACGAGAACAGCTTGAGTGAGGAAGAGATGCCACAGCTGATAGTAATAAAAATATCAGCCGTGGGCAGGAACTACGGTAATGCTTGTAAATACCTTCGTGGAGAGGCTCGCGAGAATGAACCCTAAGCTCATGATAGCTGATCCGGAGAGGCACATTAGGGACATATCGCATCCTCTTGAGATGAGAATGCCAACAAAAACGCTCCCGCTCCATGTAAGACCACCTCCTATCGTGCCGATGAGGGACGTCATGGCATATCGACCAGGACCATCAAGGATGTTGCTCTCTGATGATGTGTAGAAATCCTGTTCGAAAAACCATTCGCATATAAGACTCTGGAGATATTCGTGGCAGCGACATGGCTAGGAGACTTGCCTGAAAGATTCCATAGGTTTGGTTCAGACCAATCGTCTGAAAGGTCGCGAAGAACCCAGCAAAAACCAACGCGCATTGAAACAAGCGCGATGGTCGTGGGTACTCTGTCTCCGACAAACTTTCTTCCGACAAGCTTTCAGTATCTATTGAGGCGCGCTCTTTGGTGTACCAGTCATAGCGTAGTGGTGTAGGTACCAGAGTAATCGCATATCGCTTGTAATCCCCTTCTTCAGATTTCGAGTCCATCATGGAGAACGATAGCAGAAGGTGAAACGGTGCTCGCGTCTGGCGTGAGCAGGGACTTGATTAAATGCCGAAGGGAATGAATCGAATATAAATCCCTTCAGTCTCGTGCCTTCTAGGGGAAAAGACAAGGCCTAAGCCCTCCGGGTGCGCTGTAGAAACGGGATCGGTGCGAGGCGAAGGTGAATTGGCCATGTGCAAGTCTTTCAGTCCTTTATATCGCGAGCGATTCGATTTTCAGATGACCTGGAACCTACCGCAACGCACCCAAGTCCTGGCGGATCAGCCCCGGTTGAAAGGAGGCCTCCCCGCTTATGGCACCACGTCACTTTGCATGCAGCGGTCCTGTAGAAACCAAAGTGGTGCGAGTTTAACGAGATCCCCTGCTGGCAGATCTAGCAATCTCGGTTGCCAGAGATCTCGTGATGTCGAGAAGGGGGGCAACTCCGTAACTGTACCCCCATTTACACGACCCCGAGAAGCAGCCAACCACGGTTACCCCATGGCAGAAGCGATGAGGGTCCAGAGAGGACATTCCCGCCAGTTCTGACCCGGAGTCGCAGTAATCCCGGGAGAAAACTTGGCTACGTGCCACTGGCCGCCATTGGTTGGAGGGAAGTGAGAATAGTAAGGGTGTTTACAATCACCAGTGCCATATACGAACAATGACGCAGACCCTCAGACCCTAGGATCTGGCTTGCTATGGACACCTATATCGACCCGTAGTGCGTTGAGGGAAATGAAATGAATATTTTCAATAAACGTCGCATTGGAAACCTTACCAGGATACACCGAGGGATACACCGTTCTTGCGCGCGTGAGTTGCCCGATCATGAACGCGGGCAGTTGTGTCACTTGAGCGCTTGAGCCTGCTAACATTAGCGCTCACATAAAAAGAACGGCAGTAAGTTACATTAATATAATCAGCTCGCTTTACGAGAAACAGAAAAAGCCTGCAATTACAACCCAATTAAGACTGTGGGACATGACTGAATTTAGGGGATTTGGCCAGACTTTCAAACATTCTTTTTTTTTATTCTTTTCTTTTTGCTCTTATAATAAATACAAATACAAAATAAAATAGATTATATATATATTTTAAACTATCTAATCTCAATCGATCTATGGTTTCCCTCAAGTGGGGGCGGAGGAGAGAACTTGTGTATAGTGTGGCCCAAATGTAAATGGGGCTACACTAGAGTTATGCACTATAATGTGGGGGCCCAGCTCAAGTGTAAAGCCCTAGGAAGTGAGGCGGTATAGCGGCAAGGGAGGGAGTACAGATAGATGGCAAGTATGATAAAGAGGACAGGTGGTCACTCAAATTTCAAAAACTGATAATTGTGCACAGCTTCCAAATTTAATACCAACTTCACTGTATAATTGTCTAGTAGGCTCTGCAGGAGCCCGCGGTGGTTGTTGAGCGAACTATCTTAACCGGGTTAACAAGCAGGAACCGGATCCGGCACCGCCGCCGCGGTACAAATACGTCCGTTCGATTGAAAAACGGTACAAAATCACAGACTTGAACTCGAACTCGATCGCAGTTGCCTCTGTAATCAACAAATAATCATCCAAGCGAGCACATGTCGCCAAAGGTCGTCTTGGTGACGGGTTGTTCCGAAGGAGGGATAGGATTTCATTTGTAAGTCAGCCCTTCTGAGAGAAGAGAGGGCAACGTAGCCGCATAATCAATTCTTGATAGGGCCAAAGAATTCGCTTCGTGTGCCTGCAAAGTTTATGCAACCGCCAGGAACATAGAGCGGATGCAAGCTTTACATCATCCACGCATCGAACTTCTCTCCCTTGACGTTACAGATGACTCCGCCGTCAAACTCGCCATCGACGTTATCATAGCAAACGAAGGAAAGATAGACATTGTCGTGAATAATGCCGGAATAGGTTGCTATGGTGTGTGATGCCTCGGAAAACTTCTCCACATTTTCATCCGTCTAATATCCCCAAGGGCCGACGCTGGAATTACCCCTCGAACAAGTCCAGACTGCCTTTGACACGAATGTTTTTTCGCTTCTCCGCATAAATCGTGCAGTGCTCCCTCACATGGCCGCTCGCAAGCAAGGAATGTTCATCACTATCGGCTCCGTCGTCGCGCAGTGGTACGTGCATCTCGACGTCTCGTTATTCCACCGAAAACCGAAAACTGAACTGCCTGCTATGTAGCCCGCTGCCGTGGGGTGGTATATACGCTGCTACGAAGTCAGCAGTACACGCGATTACCGATGCGTTGGAGATGGAGTGCCGGCCTTTCAACATCAAAGTCCTGCTCGTCGCCCCTGGTGGTGTCAAGTCTAATATAGCTGCAAATCAGACTTACGACCCGCCTCCGGACACCCTTTATGCGGAGTACATGGAAAGAATTCTGTCCCGACGGGATATAAGCCAGTCCTCGCCAATGCCTACTGACGTCTTTGCAAGGCGGGTGGTAACACAAGCTCTGGCACCGAGTCCACCAAGTTTCATGACGCTAGGTAAAAATGCGATACTTTTCTGGCTTGTTGCATTATTACCCCGCCATTGGCTCTTGTCCTTCTTATGGAAGCGTTTTGGTGATATTTCGTAGACAAGGGATCCAATTGTTCTTATGTTTTATCGATGAGAGACGCTGCAATTGACGATAGATAGCCATGGCCCGTGTAGCTAATGGTCTAGTACCATTGTTGGACAGTATACAAATAGAATATTCTCTTGCACTGGTTTTCGCTTCGTCGCTATCCCGAGGAGATATTTTCAGTTCTTTCGGATGACCCCGATGGATTCGATACTTGTGCAGTGTGCACAGAATTTCGATGCGAAGTGAGACGCAAAACGTTCCGCAAAACGTTCGGGAACCCCAGACAATTAATTATGCATTAATTACGTGTTCTTTTTCATTCACATTTACCTAAAAAGTACTTAGGTTAGTCCTATTAAGCTTCAAGTTTTCAGTCTTTGTTGAATTTGAATGTACAGTCGTAGTTAATGAGCCAAAAATTCTATTTACAGCATATACTAGTGGCGATATGGTCAACCAGGGGCCGCTTGCTAGAAGTTCGAATGACGTGGGACGAAATTGCGAGCACAAGGGCAGTGACCATATGCTGTCAGCCGACAATGAAGTTTGGCCAACCACGCGTGTATCAGGGTTTTAGGGTTTGAAAATCGAATCCAGCAAGTTCGTGGGCCCTTTCGTGTCTGAGACAATACGTGCTGCATACCTTTGTGAGCAGCAACGATTAAAAAAAGCATACGATGCCGGCCTATCATTGTATGCTATCTCATCCAGGAGAAGAGTTCAGTCGTGTTTGCGGCTGAAGCCTCCAAGTCTGGGCCAGTGGGATGCGGAGGCCAAATTTAGTCTGCACCCGCGAGCAATGTTTTTCTGTATCCACAGGCCGCGATCCGCGCCATATTCTGCCTCATGCAGCCACGTCATAACCCAGGGTCGTTCACAAAAGATGCTGTTTACGCGACTGGATTCGGGTGACACATTCGTGTATCCAGTCAGACGACAACCCTGGACGAACTAGTCCAGCAATTTGGCGGAGCACGCCACTTTGCGCGCAGTCATCATGGTATTCAGCACCATGGGTACCCTCGGCATGTCGTCAGACACGCGCAGATTTCATAACATTAACCGCCTCAGTGCGACAATCGCACTGGACTACGTGATTTTTGTCGGGGTGGTCGCGCTAAGTGCTCCGGTCAGTCACGTATCCCTGAACAAACCTGCAACCCTTTTACGTTACCTGGGTTTCCTGTTGAGGAACACATTCATCCTCGATGCCTGAAATGGAGTGCAGAACGGGAGGATTGCTGAATACTGCACTCGTCATTTCCAGGAAGGCGATCTGGATACATTTCGAATCCGACACGAGGAAACGGCACTAAGGGTGGAACTTCCCTAGACCGTCGAGACTCCTAGTCAATCGAACCTCACCCCGCGGTGCTGTCCGGACATTTTGCGATCGACTATAAGGGTTGAAATTTTCACAACCACGCCCTCTTCAGAAGTTCAGCTAATGTCAGGAGATCCTCAGAAAGGAGTTTGGACGGGCGGATGCACGAAGTGCGGGGCTGGTGAGGGAAAACCCAGATAAGCAGCCCTTATGTTGAATTGGACGATGGGTCGGAGATAGGCGCCACTATGTGGAAAAAGCACATCTTTATACGTTGGTGGTCCAGAACCTCACTGAATTCACGTAAATGGAACATGGACAAGGACGGGAAGGCCGGCCACGTTAGGAGGTCGGTAAGCACCAGGCCGTAAACCGCGAGAACCAATCTCATTGTTCAGGATTAGGGTGACGTTGTCATTTAGTTCCCTGCGCAAAATAGAGTATGTCAGCGAGGATGGTCTCATCCACAGTGGGCATTTTACAATGTAATCCAATTCAGTCGGCTCCATGCTACAATCTGATTGGTCGTTCATGATCCTTGATCCTTAGGCTTGATGAGGTCGACGACATACGAGTCATCCCAGGTGGTGTATAGACAGCATTATTTGTCGTAGCTTTCAGAGAGAGCAGAGTATATGTTGTCATGTGTGAAATGGAACGGCTGTCGAGCCACAATTGAACGACGCAACACAAACGCCACACAAATTTGCGGCGTTGAGGGTGAGCTCTGATTGCCAAATATGGAAGTGTTCCCGGCCTAGCCAGGTGTTGTACTGTATCCTTGCACCAACTAACTCGCAATGTCGCACTACCCGACTCACCTCTCACCAAACGTCACCCCCACAAAACCTGGAAAGGCCCAGAAATCGCGGGCGCGCCGTGAGCCCTCGGGTGTCTTCTCTCTCTTTCAGCCGCAGCAAATCCAACAATTCAAGGAAGCCTTTTCCCTCATCGACCAAGACAGGGACGGTCTAGTTGGAGAACAGGACCTAAATGACACGTTTACCAGCTTAGGTGCACGCACAAAAACTACAGACACCTCAGAACATATCGCACTCACCCCTCTTCTCCCACCCCAACTTAGGAATTGTGCCGTCCCCAGAGATGATGGAAGAGCTGCTCACATCACGTCCGGGCGAACGTGGCTCGCAGCAGACTCTTAACGAAGACCCGCGCGATCGCGGGATCAACTTTGCCATGTTCTTGACCATGATGAGCGAGCATCTGTTCGAGTTTGACGCAGAGGCGGAGCTGCTTGATGCATTCTCGTCCTTTGACGAGTCCGACTCTGGAATAGTCAGGGGCGATGAGATTAGAAAGTGGCTGAGCGAAACAGGCGACAGGATGAGCCAGGGGGAGGTATGTGTATCATTGTCGTCGTGCTCACCGCTCCGCTCAAAAGTTGATCCCTGACTGAATTTACGCAGATCGATAGGTTTTTGAAAGGCTCGTTTGCCGACCGTCAAGGAAATTTCAACTATAGAGAATGGGTGAAGGTGCTTAGAGTAAATGAAGACGATAACGATACAGAATCACAGGTGTAAGACGAAGTTCATGTATTTGTCTTGTATCTAGGTTCCCGATATGTGTACATTCTAACGGTTCGTTTCACCTTACGTCCTAGCAATACCACAGTTAGATGCCCTCTTACTCCTGTCAGATCCAGTGCCCTTTGAGTGTCTGTGGGTGCAATACGAAGTCAGCCACGTACTGATAGTCGCACTGACCGTACTCACTCGGGGCAGTGCCTGGGCATAGACGCAGGCGGCCATGCGACTGTTCACAAGCACTCTCAATAGGGTGTATTCGCACCGTGCTTTGAATTTTCGCACCGCATGACTGCCAGATACCTTGCTCACCGTCCACGCAAAATTTCGCTCACGTGAACGAAACAAAGAAGTTCCCGCCAAATTCTCGCGTGCAAATACACTCTACCTCGTCAATGCAGTCTTTACTTCATGCGCAGGTTTTTTTTGAAAGCAGAGTCATTGAATGCGTCCATTTCTTATTAACTGAAGCGAGTTCAGGTACTTTCCAGGCCCTAATGCTAGCATTCTATGAAGTCATCGGTATAAATGGGCTCCAATGGTGATTTCCTGTTGTTGTCGTTCTGGGGACGTAAGTCCATTTTGATCGGATTTCCGAAATGGGTGGGAGGGTTTGGAAGGCCTTTTTTTGGGACCCCAAGAGCTCAATCTTCCATGTCACCCATGCTCGTGTCCTGGCCCGCAACAACGGCTCTGCCATTGCCCCCTTCGAAGATGTCATGATCCAGTCCGGATACTCTACATTGCTTGATCGGGGAGAGCCCGACGTGCTAACCCCGGAGAGGGTGCGAGCGGAATATCTCATGTGTGGTTCTCTGGTTCTCTGCTAGAAAGTTGCTCTTTTTCAAATTCCCAATCTGCACGACGGCGTCAAGCCGCGGTGCCGACATAACAATTGCATGGGCACCTCAGCCTGCCATACGACTCCGGTGTTGCGCACTTAGCCCCAGTAGTCTGGGTTGCCGTCACGTTCTCATGTATGCTGCACGGATGTTCACTTCAGGCCTTGGTTGAAGAATATTCAATCCCTTCTTCACCAAGACCAAGTCATGTCCATCTGCTCTCACTGTAATCCAAAATAATTTCTCTGCCGGCCACCGAGTATCCATAGATCACTGGCAAGGATCCTTTTCTCCGAGGCGTGGAGTCAAATCACATGGAATACTGTATTGTGTCGTGTGAGCAATAATTGCTTCTGAACTTGAACTTACCACTCATCCGCGTCGGGACCCGGATCATCGTATATTTTCCGTCTCCCCGAGGAAATCTAAAAGTAGCAACGCTAAAAAGGCGGGGGAATCTTTATCGTTTTGAACTTTTTTCTATTCGGGGCTATTAGTGGTGCGATAGCCGGGATTCTACTCTGCTCCTCTCATTCCCACCCTTCCTTTCGAAGGCCGCTTCCCGAAGGCTTCCCCGCTTCTTCCTTGATTGTCGGTGCCCCACTTCCTGTGGTACGCTGACCATCTCTTACTAACTTTAAAGTTAGCACAACACAGACAGCGGAGAATGACTGTTCAAAGATACAGTATAGGGTATATCATTTCCTTTTCCCGTTCGTGCATGTTTGTGCATGTTTGACTTTTCTCCAATCGCCCTTACCCCGTTGAATGACCAGAAAATCGGTAGTATACTGCCCCATGTTTAATTTTACCTACGATCCTTTGCTTCCATGCCCGCCATAAAATTTTTATATGTCTAGTGTATGGCCGACTCGAAATTTTGTGCAAGTGTGCCCTTCGAGTATGATCCTATAAAAAGTAAAATATTTATCGTAGGGGCCGACTCAAGGCAAATACAGCGACGGTAATATACACTGGCATGTCACGGTATGGGTGTGCAATGCGAGTGTACTGTATGAGAGCTATCATAGTTCTCGCCAGGCAACCGAACAATTACGATGAGGGCAGGCGCGCTGCTTCATGTGTCACACGAGGCTCTAACAAGATCCACGATATACTCCCAGAGCTCGCGTTGATGCCCCATCGCCCCCTCTGAAGTTCACGTACAAACCATGGTGTACATCAACTCGTGGCAACAGTATCAAGAAGCCGCCGAAAACCTGTACGCCAACTCACCCACAAAGGTATAGTACCCTC
>WNFO01002898.1_pt1 | contig 14323 bp, 17 predicted proteins | sample 5400251 | NCBI WGS metagenome assembly WNFO01 (sample SAMN13153354, study PRJNA577476) | soil metagenome | isolation source: 100 cm saprolite under Madrone tree | place: USA:California | collected 2016-06-14 | reverse complement strand
TAGAGATTGTCGCCGGCGCGCCCCTCGCCTGCGAGCACGGGGTTGGGATTGCCCGTTCCCCAATAGAGCAGATTGAGCTCCGGGTCAAACGTTCCTGTCATCCACGTCATGCCCCCACCGTGGAGGATGGCGTCGGTGTCTTTGGGCCACGTTTCAGAGCCCGGTTGGCCGGGGTCTGGCTCGGTGTACCAGCGCCATTGGATCATTCCAGTCTCCGGATCCAGAGACTCAAGGAAACCCCGAACGTCCGTAACGTCCCCGGAGACACCGACGACCACGTGATCGCGAATAACAAGCGGGGCCATCGTAGAGAAGTAGCCGAGTTTTGCATCGGCGAGCTCGACGATCCAGCGGACGCTGCCATCCTTTGCGTCGAGACAGACCAAGTGGGCGTCGGGCGTAGTAAAGTAGAGCCAATTCTTATACATACCCAAGCCGCGATTGCCAATGTGGTCCCCTTCGGAAGTACGCTGGTAGTGCCAGATCTCCCGCCCAAAGCGGGCATCGACGGCCCAGACGTTGTCGGGCGCCGTGAAGTAGAGAATACCGTTCACTTCCAGTGGGGTCGATTTGATCGTGGACGCGTGCGGCTGGAAGACCCAGGCGAGGGTAAGCGAACCGACGTTCCCGGCATTGATCTGGTCGAGCGTGCTGAAGCGGCGGCCCGAATAGTCCCCGTTATAGGTCGGCCAGGCATCGGTTGCGGGCTTTAAGAGAGCCGCCGCGTCCAGCCCTTGTGCTGCGACCAACTCTACATGCGGGCCCAGTGCGAAGAGCAGTAGTACGAAAATCAGTATTCGGTTACGCAAATGAAGACCCGCATGACTCTCAAGACGATTCTCGCAGCAGCCCCTGACCTCGCTCATTCCACGCAGTTGAGAAAGCATTCTCACTCCAGTTTCTGGCTTTGCGGCTTTTCTATTCCCTGTTTCAGGCTTTCGAGATATGCAAAGAGGTTGTGAACATTCGCTTGCGTGAGCTTGTCTAGCAATTCGCGATGGACAGCCAAGGGATCCTGCAATTCAACTTTCACGCGATCGCGCAAGAAAGACCGATACCAACCGGAGGCGTCGCGCAGCGCAATCACAAAATCATCTGCGTGCGCCAACGGACCCTTGACTTGCTCGCCGGAGGGCAGCGTCACTACCGCGATCGTGGGCTTGCCCCTGGGATAAAGCATGCGCGCTTCGAGATCAATGGGGGAGTACTTGGTCGCGATCGCGACCAGATCGCCGGTGGGCGAATGACAGGTCTTGCAGCCACCGGCTCCATTGAAATACGCCTTTCCGGCTTCTGGATCGCCGGTAAGCAGCTTCTCAATTGGATAAATGCTTGGAATCCCTGCCGAATTCAGCGCTTCGGCGGCACGCGCGTGCAGATACGCGGCGATGTCGAGCACTTGCTGATCTGTCATCGGCATCGCTGGCATGCCTTTATCCGGGCGGCCGAGACGAATGACTTCGCCGATCTTGTCACCCTTCACGTCGTGAGCCACAAGCGGCGAGCGGACAAGGTCAGGCCCCCGGGTGCCTGTGGCATCAGGGCCATGACAGAATCCACAGGCTTGCTCGAACTGTTTGTGTCCGCGCTCGACTGCCGGGTCTTGAGAAACAGCCTGGGACCAAGCAGCGGAATTCCGCAAACCGAGGAAGAAAAAAATCGCTGCGCAAAGAATTGCAACTTTGGCAAGCTTTCCTCGCCATGCGGGACGATTCTTACGCATCTTCACTCCTCACTCTTCTGACGATTCCCAGGCATGTCCGACGCATTTTCTCATGCAGCAGCCAACCATTCAAACCTAACGGGCAGACGTTCCCTTTGTTTCCAGCCTAACTTCCGTTGCTCTTGTTACCCATCGTGGATGCCTGGTCGACCGAATCAGTGGCGGCTTGGCCGGTGATCAGGCGCGCGCCGCGGCTGAATGTGAAGTATTCGAATCCCCACTGTATGAAAACGCTGACGCGGCTCTGAAACTCCACGATGTAAATCAAGTGGATGAAGAGCCACATGAGCCAGGCGAGCAGCCCGGAAACGTGGACGCCAAAAATATTTGCCACCGCGGCCGCGCGGCCGATCACGGCCATCTCGCCTTTATTGAAATAGCGAAACGGCGGCAGCTCTTTCTTGCCTTCCAGGCGTGCCCGAATGACTTTGGCGGCATACGCTCCGCCCTGCATCGCGACTTGCGCGACACCAGGCAGCGGCGCTCCCTTCTCATCGACGGCGTGAGCAAGATCGCCAATGATGAAAATATCCGGAAAATTGGGAATGGTCAGGTCGCGGTTCACCTTGATCCGTCCGCTGCGATCCGATTCCGATTTCGTGCGCTCGGCCAGTTTCCTGCCAAAGGTTGTGGCCCTGACGCCGCCGGCCCAGAGCACGGTCTTCGCCGCGAGAACGTCACTGGAATCTCCGTGCTTGAACGTGACGCCTCTGGCGTCGATATTGGTCACCATCACGCCTTTGAGCACTTCCACGCCCAGACCCGCGACGAGCTTCTCTGCCTTGGCGGACAGATCCTCGGGAAAGGGGACCAGGACTCTCGGAGCCCCTTCCATCAAGATGATTCTGGCCTTCTGGGGGTCGATCTTTCGAAAATCGTGCCGCAGTGTTTCTCGAGCAATTTCCGCGAGCGCTCCCGAGAGTTCAAGCCCTGTCGCGCCGGCTCCCACAATGACGAACGTAAGCCAAGCGCCCGCTTCTTCCGGCGTAGCGGCGCGCTCGGCGCGTTCGAATGCGTACAAAATCTTGTGGCGGATCGCGGTGGCTTCTTCGACGGACTTCAGGCTGGGCGCCCACTCCTGCCATGAGTCGTTGCCGTAGTAAGAGGTCTGCGTTCCGGTAGCCACAATCAGGGAGTCGTATTCGAATGCTGCGCCGTCCCGCAAAATAACGCGCTTTGCCTGTGGATCGACGTCCACAGCCTCGCCCAGAAGTACGCTGGTATTTTTCTGACGGCTTAGGACACCGCGTATTGGAGCGGCAATTTCTCCGGGCGACAGTGAGCCGGTAGCCACCTGGTACAGCAATGGCTGAAAAAGATGAAAATTTCGCCGGTCAATCAGGGTGATTTCGACGGGCGCACGCTTCAACTTTTGTGCCGCAGCCAGTCCGCCAAATCCGCCGCCGAGAATAACGACCCGGTGTTTTTCTCCCATCGATTCTCTCCCGAACGCAACCTAGGCCAGTCTAGTATCATCTCATCTATTGTGAGTTGCCCAGCTTTGATGCGCGGGACCTGCATAACAATTCCAGTTTATTCTGTTAACGCGCTCGTCCTGGCATGAAATCGGACCAGGAAACTCGCAACCAAGAGTTCTCGAATGTATAGAAAAGAAACTGCCGGCGGACTTCAACTGGAGAGAAACACTCTGCGGTTTCTTTGCTCGGTGCTGATCAAGAGCGGGACGCGCGTTCAGTTCTGCAAGTTGCTTGATCCTGGCGTCTTTGGGGACCCCCTGCAGCGCGCGGTGTTCGAGGAAATTCGCGACCTGGGATCCATTGAATCCCGCCGCTTGCGGGAACTCCTGCCGGCCCGGGTGACGAATCGCGGATTCCCGGACTTCGATCTGAACGAACTGCTCGCCCCGCGCGAAGTCAGCGAAAAAGAGATCGCTCAACTTTTTGAGAGCGCGTTGCAGCTTCTCGATCTCAGTCATCCCGACGAAGGACGTTCCGTGGATTAGCATCCGTCATGACCACGGCCACCGTTCGTTCCTTGAATTTGATTGAGGTTCTCGCGTTTTCTGTCTACGTTGGGTGGTACATCTGGCAGCTTCAGACTTCCGCCTGGTCATCGTGGATTGTGCTTCCCGTTTGGCTGGCCGCCAGTTTCGTGATCCACGGGGACACTCCGAAAACAATAGGATGGCGGGCCGATAACCTGTGGTCCGCCACAAGACGTTCCGCCGTCATCTTCGCTCCCTGTATCGGAGGACTTTGCCTCGCGGGAATCCTGCTCGGCGCGCTGCATCGCCCCGTGCAACATCTCCTCGTTCCCGGGCATTTTCTTGGATACATGGCCTTTTGCCTGCTCCAGCAGGTGGGGCTGAATTCCTATCTGACGAACCGGCTCCTTGGAGCGACAGGCAGCCCAGCGTCTGCCGCGCTGCTTGCAGGCACAATTTTTGCAGTGATCCACTGGCCAAATCCCGTGCTGATTCCGCTCACGTTCATCGGGGGAGCCGCTATGGCGTGGCTCTTTGCCCGCGAGCGCAACATCATTCCGCTCGCCATCGGGCAAGGAATTCTGGGCAGTTTGGTTTGGTGGGCGTTTCCGGTTGCGTGGCACCACGCCATGCGCGTGGGGCCGGGGTTCTATCACTTTCATCCGCGATGAACGGCAGGAATTACAGATTCAAATGGCCGTAGGCCTTCGCGGCCGCGGCCACACCTTGCTTTGGCCAGTGCTTCCCTTTTGCATCGTTGGTCCAAACACCGGGAATCGTGAACCCACACTTTGGGCAGGCGCTGTTCTCGACGCGATTCTCCAGCACGTCATGCCACGAACGACGGACGAGCCGTTCCTCGCACTTCGGGCAATATGTGTTCGCGCCGTCGCTGTAGATATTTCCTTCGTAGACGTAGCGCAGGCCGGCGTCGAGAGCAATCTGCCGCGCACGGTCGAGAGTTTCGGGAGGCGTCCGTGGCTTGTCCTGCAGCTTGAAGTCCGGATGAAACGCAGTGAAATGCAGCGGCACGTCCGGCCCCAGATGCGTCAGAATCCATTCGGCCAGCTTCCGCGTTTCCGCCGGATCGTCATTCAAAGTTGGAATCATCAGGTTGGTGATCTCAAACCACACAGGCGTTTCCTTCTTCAGCCATGCCAGCGTCTCCAGCACTGGCTGAAGATGCGTCAGCGTAATCTTCCCGTAAAAATTCTCGGTAAAGGCCTTGAGATCGACGTTCGCCGCGTCAATGTGATCGTAAATGTCATGGAAGGCGTCGTAAGTGACGTAGCCGTTGGTGACCATCACCGTTTTCAGGCCATACTTCCTGGCCTCTTTGCAGATGTCGATGATGTATTCGCCCCAGATGGTCGGTTCGTTGTAGGTGAAGGCGATGGACTCGCAACCGTGTTTCAGCGCCAGCAGCGGCACATCTTCCGGCGGAACATGCTGGGAACGCACTTGATCCGACCGTGATTTCGAAATGTCCCAGTTCTGGCAGAAGAAGCAGCCCATGTTGCAACCCGCTGTACCCATGCTGAAGACGCGCGTGCCCGGCAGAAAATGATTCAGCGGCTTCTTTTCGATGGGGTCAACTTGCAGCGCGGCCGGCGAGCCGTATCCGAGGCTATAGAGTTTCCCGCCCTGATTGACGCGAATGAAGCAGAATCCTGCTTGAGCGGGATGGATGTGGCAGTGGCGTGGGCAAAGATAGCAGTGAACTCGTCCGTCTGCCTCCGCTTCCCACCACGCGGCCTCGTGCAACTGTTCGGTCTTCTGGAGGATCTTCAGCTCTTCCATGGATCCTCCTCTCAGACAATATTATAGCCCCAGGCGGAGAGGTCCGCGCGAGTCATTCAAGCTTGTGGAGGGAATGTGTTCAAGCTCAGGCGTGGCGCCGGCGTTGAAAGCGGCGTCTTTCCGCGGCCCAGTCCACGAAACGTTCCATATGGTCGCGGTACTTCCAGGCGAGGTGAAAAAATTTCCCGGCCGTCAGATTGGCCGCTTCTTTCCCGAGAAAAGTCTCAAAGCGCCACCGCATATAGGGACTTTTCCATGGCTTGAAACGATAGCCCCGAGCGGCATTCCAGTAGTAGTGCAATGTCTTGAACATTTCTTGCGCAATGGGCGAATCGCCCAGCCCTCCTCGTCAAGACTCTAGCTTCCAGCCAGCGGCGTCGAGAGATGCTCGTGCACAAGCACCCAGCTCGCGCCGCGCTTCTCCCAAATACCGGTGTACCGGAGATCCACTTCAACTGTCTTTCCGTCTTTTGTTTTTTCCGCCAGATGCATCGGCACGGTCGTCCAGGCGATCATGCCGCGGCGGGTCACTCTAAGATCTTTTCCCGCCGTCAGTTTGATACTCGCCGCGTTGTCCAGAAACGCCGTTTTGACGCCGTCGTGGTACTCCTTCCAGCTGTGATACGCAAACGGCGCCACATCATAAAAAACGAGTCCATCGTCCTGGGCGTAGAACTTCGCCGGAGCGTCCGCCGTTCCCGTGCTCCAAGCCTCGCAATAGCTGTCGATGAGCTTGCGAAAGGCGGCATCCTCCGCGGCCTGCTGCTGCGCCCGGGCTCCCACAAAGGTCAGCATTGCACCGGCCATCGCCAGCGCTACATAGAGCAGCCAGCGCCACCGCTCGGCATTTTTGTGGACGGGTCTGCCCATCGATGCGGTCATTTCGGATTTCCTCGCAACCCAGGGACGAGAGTGTGCAGGTGGTTCCCAACGCGCGCCGCCTACGCTATTGCGATTTCATCCATTTTGCAAGCGTTCTTATTCGCCTGGCTAGGACCGGCTGATTTTTGGCCTGCTACTCCCCCTCTCCCCGCTACCATTCGCCGGTAAATCCCCCCTTTTGGCCGAATCTTCAATGCATACCCTCCTTCGAAACTCTACTCTCGCTTTGGGCCGAGGAAATCGCCCTTCAGGAGGACACCATGGCGGCACAACAAACATCCCCTCGCGGCTTGAAATCGATCACCGGTGCCATCCTCCTCGCGCTCGGATTCCTTATTCTTTTCGCGAATCTGGACGGGGTCACCGGGCAAATTACCAGTGCCGTCGGCACCGCGCCGGAGCCGGCCCAGGGAATGCTGTCGGCGGTCGTCCTGGCAACGTTGTATGTCCTGCAGGACTACGCTTTTGATCGCGCGGGGTTTTTGTCGGGCCTCCTGAAAATCTTGGTACTATGCTGGCCGTTGATCCTCATCATCATCGGAGCAGTGCTATTGCGAGATGTATTCTGGAGTCAATTTGCGGCATTCAAGACCGGAGCAAGCTCTTCGGCAATGGGAGAGCGTTGATGAGCGACGAGAATAAATTCGATCCGAACAAGTTCAGCGAAGACCTCCGCGACCGGATCCATCGCGATATTAACGGCGGCCTGAAAGCCAGACCCGTCCGGCCGTTTGGCGGAGGTCTGGTCGCGGGCGCGGTGCTGACTCTGGTCGGCCTCGCTCTGCTTCTCGACCACCTGAGGATTATTTCCTTCGACCGCCTCTGGCAGTTTTGGCCCATGCTTCTTGTTCTTGTGGGCGTCAGCCATTTCATCAATCGGGAGCGCCGGGCATGGGGCGTGTTTTTGATGATCATGGGCGCCTTCTTGCAACTCAATCAACTGGGCATCATGCATTTCCAGTGGGGCGACTTATGGCCGTTTCTGCTGATAGCAAGCGGCTTGTTCATGATTTGGGGCTCGCTGGGGGCAAAATGGGCAAAATGGAGGCCTGCCTTCTCCTTGCCAGGGGACGGCGACCCCCGGACAACACTCAACGAAGTGGCCATCTTCGGTGGTATCGAGCGGAGAGTAACCACCCAGGATTTTCAAGGCGGACACATCAACGCCGTCTTTGGCGGCGTCGAAATCGATTTGACCGACGCGAATATGCAGGCCGAAGAAGCCACCCTGGAAATCAACGCCATCTTCGGCGGAGTCGAACTTCGCGTGCCGGAGACGTGGCAAGTGGCCTTTCGCGGCACGCCCATTTTCGGCGGCATCGCGGACAAGACCTTGCGGCGGGGATCGCACCAGCCCACCGTTCTCCCCACGCGAGTTTTGGTCCTCACCGGCGCGGTCATCTTCGGGGGCGTCGAAATCAAGAACTGAGACGCTTCCATGAATCTCAACACCGCCCTAAAAAATCAGCACCGAGTTTACAAAGTTGCTGCTCTGCCCATTGCCGCGGTCCTTGCCTTCGTTCTGCACACTCCGGGCGGTCTGACGTGGTTGCAGGCCGGGATTCTCGGCTTCAGTCTGGCAGTCATCGGCGAGTGTATCTCTCTGCCGGCTTGGTATTCGTGCCGGATTGCGCCCATCCAACAGACGTTGATCTGGAGGCTTCTGGCAACGCATGTCGTGGCCGCGCTAATCCTCAGCCTGCTGTGGCTGGGAGCCGGAAAACTTCTGGCCCATGCCTTATCCTTCGTGCCCGCCCTGCAAGGCATCGAAGCCCGTTTTGCCGAACGAACCGCCATTGTCTATGGCGCGGGATGCGTGTTCTATCTGCTGGCCGTTTCGTTTCACTATGTTTCTCTGGCCCAGGAAGCTACGCACGAGGTTGAGGCGCGCGCGATGCAGACCAGCATCCAGGCGCGCGACGCGGAGCTGAAAGCCCTGAAAGCCCAGATCAATCCGCATTTCCTGTTCAACAGCCTGAATTCCATCAGCGCGCTGACGAGCATCGATCCGGCGCGCGCGCGTGATATGTGCGTGCTGCTTGGTGATTTCTTGCGGTTGACGCTGGGCTTGGGTGAAAAGACCTCGGTCCGCCTTTCCGAGGAATTGGAATTGCTCCAGAAATACATGGCGATTGAGAAAGTCCGCTTCGGCTCGCGATTGAACATGCATGAGGAGATTCAGGAGGAATCCAAAGCCTGCCTGCTGCCACCCTTGTTGCTGCAGCCGCTCGTCGAGAACGCCGTCAAACATGGCATCGCCAGTCTTCCCGAAGGCGGTGACGTGCGCCTGGCCGCGCAGCGCCAGAACGGACGGTTGGCCATCCTGGTCGAGAATTCCTGGGACCCGGAAGCTTCTCCTCGCCGCTCGGGAGGCCTGGGGCTGAAAAACGTGCAACAAAGGCTGGAAGCGCGCTACGGAAAAGAGGCGCGCCTTAGCGTGAATACCGAAGGCGAACTCTTTCAAGTCAGTTTGTCCCTCCCGGCGGAAAGCGAGGAAAAAGAATGAGCCCCTCGCAAAACAAACGCTGGAAGGCGCTCATCGTCGATGACGAAGAGCTCGCGCGCTACGTGATTCGCGAGTTTCTGCAATCCCATGCGGAGATTGAAATCGCCGCCGAATGCGCCAACGGCATAGAAGCCGTGAAGGCCGTCGCGGAGCACAAACCAAATCTGATCTTTCTCGACGTGCAGATGCCCAAGTTGACGGGATTCGATGTTTTAGAGCTGATTGGCACCGAAGTGCCCGTCATCTTTGTGACCGCGTACGACGAATACGCGATGCGCGCCTTCGATGTCCACGCCGTCGACTATCTGCTGAAGCCCATCGGACGCGAGCGCTTTGATGCGGCCCTGGAAAGAGCGAAAAACCGGCTGGGCGAGAAAATGCCGTCCGCGCACGAACTCGCGGCCACCGCGCGGCCGCCGCAACAATTCCTGGAACGTCTGGTCGTGAAGGACGGCACGAAGGTTACGCTGATTCCGGTTGCCAAGCTGGACTACGCCGAGGCCCAGGACGACTACGTTGCTCTCGTCAGTCAGGGCAAAAAGCATCTCAAGCAGCAAACCATCGCCGGCCTGGAGGCAGGCCTCAACCCGGACAGCTACGTGCGCATCCACCGCTCTTACATCGTGAACCTGGAACGCGTCGCGCGCATCGAGCCCTACGGCAAGGACAGCCGCCTTGCGATTCTCACCGACGGCACGCGCTTGCCAGTCAGCCGTGCCGGCTACGCCCGCCTCAAGGCCCTCCTCGACGAACGAAAGTAACCTCTTTCAGTAAGCAGGCCATAGTCCTATATTTGTCCTTGAACGCAATTGTGAACCATTTGGGGCACATAGCCGATTATCTAGCTTGTCGGGAGTTGTCGTTCGGCTGACCGGCTTCTCACTGTTGAAACCCTGCATTAGGGTCCACGTCTTATGCGTATTAGGACTACTCAGTGTTGTGGATGGATAAACTGAGTGAGATCGGAGGACTGATGAAGACCATCACTGCGATCCTTTTGTTATTGTCGTGCTGTGCGTTTGGTCCGGGTGCGTTGGGTCAGGATAAGGCGGCCGTCTCTGCCGCGGCAGCCGCCTGCGGGCCTCGAGATGTTCATTTCGCGGTTGCCGTTAACCATTCCGTTCACCCCGCACCGGCACCCGAGAATGAGAAAGCGTTGATTTACGTGGTGCAGAGAGCTACCGGCGTCATGAGGTTCGGCGCTGACGGGAAGTGGCTTGGGGCGTTGAAGCCCGGCACCTACTTGTTCGCCTCTATCGATCCGGGTCAGCATCACCTCTGCGTAACCGGCCACCTTCCTCTATGGAAGGGCCTGTCCCTGCACGAGGTCACAGCGAAGGCAGGCGAGACCTACTACTTTTTTGTTCATGTGGTCGCGGGAGGGGGCTACAACGAGCTAACTTCTTAGCGAAGTAGGTCAGGACGAAGGAAAGGAGCTAGTCGCAAGGGCGAAGTTTAGCGGGTCCCATCCTAAGTAATGGATGAATCTGGTGCCCATTTGACTCGGGTACCACGCTGATTGTGTCCGGACAACGGGCCGCTCAGAGCAAAAGCCGCCGGTGATCGATCTCTCGGGAGACGCGGGAGACGGGGACAGGAACGTGTGAAGAAATCGATCCAAGGAATTTTTCGGGTGATCCAAAATGTATCCCCACATCGCAAACGTCGTTTATACCCGTTCTACGATAAATTCTTGAAGGCCGATTCCTACGAAATCGCGAATCCACATTTTTTCACACGTTCCATACGGGACGTTTTCTTACACGCGCTAAGCAGTAACTGGCATGTTCTAGCCCGTCCCAAATTTCAAGCCAGTTTTTCCTACATCCAATAGATTATTTTGAGAATCGCCGTGCTATTCCCCACGCAATGAGGCCCACAATTACCCACTCCAGAGCACTCGTCAGCACGAGCAAGCCATCAAACATCCACAGGGTCCACGCAGATGGAGCACCTCCGTAGTGTACGCACCACCTCGCCAAGAAAAAGCCAGGGTAATTGCTGATCATTGCCAGCCGCAGAGACCCAAGGTACAAAACAAAGGTCATCCAGGCGGCACCAGCCAATCCGAACACCAAGAGCCATTTCCTCATGACTGCCGTCCTCCATCATTAGACAGCTGCTTGACCTTACTGCGCACGTGCTCGGCCGGGTGCCATAGCCTTCGCTTCAAAGGCTTCGGGCTTTGCCTTTTCCCCCGCCATTTCGCGGTCGACCCTTATGCAACGTCAGCACCCACCGGTTGCACCTGGCGCTCAATCTCCGAAACCTTTCCTGATCGCCTCGTCACTTCCAAATCGTAAAAATTCTGCAAATTCAACCAAAACTCGGCGTTCGTCTTGAAGTAGCGAGCCAGCCGAAGCGCCGTTTCCGCCGTGATTCGCCGTCGCTCGTGCACGATTTCCCCAATGCGCGTCGCCGGTACATGCAGTTCCAGCGCCAGCTTGTTCACTGTCAAGCCCAACGGCTTCATGAAATCCTCGCGAAGGACTTCCCCCGGGTGCACCGGCGCCATCAATGGCCCTGCTTTGCCCATTTTCTTTCCCCTTTCTCAGTGATAATCCACAATTTCCACGTCGTAGCAATGCCCGCTGCGCCAAACGAAGCAAATTCTCCACTGGTCGTTAATCCGAATCGAATGTTGCCCCTTCCGGTTACCGCGGAGCGCCTCCAGTTGGTTCCCGGGAGGCGAGGCCACGACGCGCAGTTCCGTCGCGGCATGCAATTGCAGCAGTTTCCGCAGCGCGACGCGCTCGAACGTGCGGAAGCGCCGGGAATGCTGATATCGGAAAAGCTCCTCGGTTTCTTCCGACGCGAAGCTTTGAATCACACGCGGAGCATACTACGTATCACGTTGTACGTCAAAGGATATGACTCGAAGGTTGGCACTGGAACCGCACTGCTAGGTTTTGAACTAAAGACTAAGAACTTACAACTCCCTGTTCACGCGCTGAGGCGCCGCACCCAAATGCGGCTGGTGGCAGGTTTCCCAAGGTGCATGGTCTTCCCATTGGAACGCAGCGTCATCGTTTCATCGTATTCGCGCTTCAAGACCTCGACGGTCGTCGAAGGCCGCAGGCGCAGCCCCTCGAGAAATTCCAGAAACTGCGCGTCTTTCTCATAAACGCAAAGAATCTCGCCCGCTTCCTTCGCGCGCAAATCGGCGAGCAGCACCGCGCCCTGTTTGCGAAGCTGCGCGATGCCCCCGCGCATCGGCACGCCGTGCGGACAGCTTTTCTTGTCTCCGAATCGCTTGAGCAGCAGCGCTTCCACTTCCGGAGAAATCGCGTGTTCCAGCCGTTCCGCCTCGTCGTGAGCTTTCGCCCAGGACAGTCCGATCACTTCCGTCAGCAGCATTTCGGCGAGCTGATGCCTTAACGCGAGATGTTCCGCACGCCTGCGGCCTTTTTGCGTCAGGTCGATCCGTCCGCTGCGCTCCACGCGCACGTGGCCGTCGCGCGTCATGCGTTTCAATGCAGCGGTCACCGCGGGAGGAGTAACTTTCAATTCCTCGGCGAGACGCGCGCTAATGGGCGTGTGGTCCTCTTCCAGCATCTCCCAGATGGCCTTTAGATAATCTTCCTGCGATACGCTTGTTTTTTCTCGCCGCAATGCAACTCCTACTTTTCCGCTGTTTTGTGCTCGCGCTTTTCTCTCAGGCCCGCAGCAAGCTGGTCTACGCGCCGTTTGATGCCTTCGAACACTCTTTGATACGTCTCCGGCACCTCGCCGAAAGGATCTTGCACCATCCAGTCCTCGACTTTCTCCTGATCCCACAAGGTTGCTTCCAGGGGCGTCCCGGTCATGTTGATGACAATGTCCGCGGCCTCCGCAGCTTCGCGGGTGAGCGGATCGGAACTTAGTCCGTTTGCGGAGTAGCCATTTAGCATCAGTGTTTGTTTGGTTTGCTCTGGGATGGATCCCATCGGGCTCAACCCCGCGCTGGAGGGTTCGATCACATCCGCGGCATCATAGCGGGCAATGGCTTCGGCCATGGGGCTCCGGCAGGCGTTCCCCACGCACACAAATAGGACTCTCGTCCGGCTTGAATGCCGGGCACCAGAATCTGCCTTCTTTTCTTTTCCCACGATTAGGACTTCGCGCTGCCCGCGGCCTGACTCGTTCCCGCCGCTACAAGACTAAGGAAATGTTCATGCACAGTGGTGTCGTCTGTCAATTCAGGATGAAAGGTGGCCGCCATAATGTTGTCCCGTTGCACCAGCGCGGGCTTCCCGGCGTACTCCGCGAGAACTTCGACGCCCGGGCCAGCGCGCTCAATGATAGGGCCGCGAATAAAGACCATTTCCAGCGGCTCTTTCTTCAGTTTCGTTGGGCCGCTGACCACGTCGCTCGCGATCTGCCTCCCGTAAGCATTCCGCAGCACGGTCATATCCAGCAGCTTCAAGGAATCCTGCCTCGGATTCCGCACTTCCGTAGCGAGCAATATAGCCCCGGCGCACGTCCCGAATATCGCTCCTCCCTGCTTCGCGAATTCCCCAATCGCGTTCGCCAGGCCCTCTTCCCGCAAGAACTGCAACTGTGTCGTGCTCTCGCCGCCCGGCAAAATCAAACCGTCGCAGCCCTCGAGATGAGCGGTAGTCCGCACCTCCGCCGTTTCCGCCCCGAGCCGCGCCAACATCGCCGCGTGCGCCTCAAAGTCTCCCTGCACCGCGAGAATCCCGATCTTCACTCGATTGGCTCCGAATCCCGTTCCCTGAATCACCGTTCCTTTGAAAAACAAAACCGAATCTCATCGAACTTCCCTTGCGCCGCGGTTCCCGGCTGAAAACCGATCGCTGACAACTGAGCACTTTTTCTTCACCATCCCCGCGTCGAAAGCATGTCCTTCTCTTCCATCTGCCGGACATCCAGTCCCCTCATGGCTTCGCCCAGCTCTTCGTGAGCTTCGAGCACAATTTTCGGATCATCGAAATGCGTCGCCGCCTTCACCACCGCCTTCGCCCGCACCTCCGGGTCGCTGGATTTAAAAATGCCCGATCCGACGAATACCGCTTCCGCACCGAGGCGCCGCACCAGCGCCGCGTCTGCCGGAGTGGCGATGCCGCCTGCGGAGAAATTCGGAACCGGCAGCTTGCCGGTTTTGGCGATCTGGCGAATCAGTTCGAGCGGCGCACCCAGCTCTTTCGCTTCGCGCATCAACTCGTCGTCGCGCATAGTCGTGAGCTTCTTCATCTGGCTGACGATCGCGCGCATATGCCGTACGGCTTCCACCACGTTTCCCGAGCCCGCTTCGCCCTTCGTTCGAATCATCGCCGCGCCTTCCGCGATGCGCCGGAGCGCTTCACCCAGGTTGCGCGCGCCGCAAACAAACGGCACGCGGTAGTCGTGTTTCCAGATGTGGTTCTCTTCGTCGGCCGGCGTTAACACTTCGCTCTCGTCGATGAAGTCCACTTCCAGCGCCTGCAGCACTTCCGCTTCCGCAAAGTGCCCGATGCGCACCTTGGCC
>WNFO01002897.1_pt1 | contig 14323 bp, 11 predicted proteins | sample 5400251 | NCBI WGS metagenome assembly WNFO01 (sample SAMN13153354, study PRJNA577476) | soil metagenome | isolation source: 100 cm saprolite under Madrone tree | place: USA:California | collected 2016-06-14 | reverse complement strand
GACGCCGATTTCGCGCAGCGTTTGTTCCGTCGCGCTTGTTAAAACCGTCACCCCAAGGAGCAACATGTTGTTTGCCCGAGCCGCAGTTGCAGCCCGAATCATTTCGCTGCCGCCACTCAAATGAATGGTGAGCATATGCACACCGAGATTGTTTGCGGATTCGACTGCTCTTGCGACCGTGTTCGGGATATCGTGCAGCTTAATGTCCAGCCAAACTTTTGCACCGGTGGATAAAGCCGCTCGCACGATTTCAGGGCCTTCAGCGGTGTAAAGTTGGAGCCCGATTTTGAAAAAGGAAATCTGGTCGCGCAACTGCTTAACGAGTTCGAGCGCTTTTTCTTTTGTCGCGACGTCCAGCGCGACGATGATTTTTTCAGCAGCGTTCGTCATTCCAAAGTCCAAATTGTCATGTCGAGCGGAGTCGCGACATCTCAATATTTCTGAGTATCAGCAAGAGATTCCTCGACTTCGCTCGGAATGACGGAGCAAATTGCAAATGATGCAAGTCCTCGCCCCCGCGAAAATCAATCTTTCGCTGCAAATTCTCAGGCGGCGAAGCGATGGCTTTCATGAAGTTGAAACGTTCATCGCGCCGATTTCACTGTGCGACGAGATCGAAATCGGCAAGAGCGACAGCAGCAAGGAGATTGAATTTCACTGCGACGATTTTTCGGTGCCGACGGGCAATGACAACCTGATTGTCCGCGCAGCGAAGAGTTTCTTTGCCGCGACAAAGTTAAAGTCGGCGGTCTCGATTGATCTGAAAAAGAAGATTCCACACGGAGCGGGTCTGGGTGGGGGAAGCAGCGACGCGGCTGCGACCCTTCTTGCCCTTAACGAGGTATTCGAGACGAAATTGCCGCGGGAAGCCCTGGCGAAAATGGCGGAGACAATTGGATCAGATGTTCCCATTTTTATTTTCCAATCGGCCGCGCTCTGCAAGGGACGCGGCGAACTGGTTACGCCGTTTAAGCTGAAAGACAAACTATCGATCCTGTTATTGAAACCTGCTTTTGTGGTCTCAACAGCATGGGGGTACGCGCGCTGGCAACATTCTCGAGAGATTCCAGGGGTTCGTTATCAAGCGCAGGAATTCGCCGGCCAAACTTTCGTGAACGATCTTGAGCGACCAGTTTTCGAGAAATTTGTTTTTCTCGCGCAGCTGAAAATGTGGTTGCTCAACCAACCGGAAGTAGGCGCGGCGCTGATGTCCGGTTCCGGTTCAACAGTGTTCGCGGTGCTCCGCGAAGATGGAGACGCCAATATGATCGCCAAGCGTGCAAGAGCCGAACTCGATCCGGAGTTGTGGACGTGTGTGGCTCGCACACTGTAGGGGACGACGTTGTCGTCCCAAGGGAAGCTGACAGCTTCCCCTACAAAGTTTCCGGCGAAATTATTCGCCGGCGCTGCGCTGCAGCACAGCTCGCGCGTATTCGCGATTCAATTTCGCAATGAAACTGGCGCTGATTTCGGCGGGACAGACCGCTTCGCATTCGTAAGTGTTGGTGCAATTGCCGAAACCTTCAGCGTCCATCACCTGCACCATTTTGAGGACGCGACTTTGGTGTTCGGGGTGTCCCTGCGGCAAGAGCGCGAGATGCGAGACTTTCGCAGAGGTGAAGAGCATGGCGGAACCGTTTGGACACGCCGCTGCGCACGCGCCGCAGCCGATACAGGCTGCCGCTTCCATCGCCAGATCGGCGTTGTGCTTGGGAACGGGAATCGAATTGGCCTCGGGCGCGGAGCCGGCGCGGGCTGAAATAAACCCGCCGGCTTGCACGATGCGATCCAGCGCGCTGCGATCGATCACCAAATCCTTTACGATAGGGAACGATCTTACGCGGAATGGCTCGACTGTAATCGTCGCGCCGTCACGAAACTTGCGCATGTAAAGCTCGCACACCGCGCCTGGATGATCGGGTCCATGCGCTTCGCCGTTAATCGTGAGCGAGCAGGTGCCGCAAATTCCTTCGCGACAATCGGAGTCGAACGCGACCGGTTCCTCACCGCGTCCGAGCAACTTTTCGTTCAGGATGTCGAGCATCTCGAGAAACGACGTGTTCGGTGAAATATCGCGCACGTCGTAATCGACGAGTTTGCCTGGCGATTTTCTGTTGGGTTGGCGCCAGATTCTCAGCCGGAAGTTCATAGTTGAGAGTTGATAGTTGATAGTTTCACCGGCCAGCGCGCACGACGTTAAATCAAACCAACGATTTTCGCAGTCCACTCAGCATCCGGCCGATTTCTTCAGCTGCCGAGTAGAGCGCGCGAAAACTTTCTTTGGTTAGAAATCCTTGCCGCCTTCCAATGAACGATTGGGACACAACCTCAAAGACCGAGCCGGTCGCAATCTCGATAAATCGCGCGAAATCGATTTGCGACATACGCGATGTTCCCTCAGCGATGTTTGAGGAAATCGAGACAGCGGCCCGTCGCATTTGGTTGGTAAGGCCAAAGCGTTCGTCAGCGGGAAAATTGCGGGTGTGATTGTAAACAACATCGGCGAAATCGATCGCCTTTTGCCAGACGTCTAATTTTTCGAAGTTAAACATGATCCCAGTGCACATCTATCAACCATCAACTCTCAACTAAAAACTACTTATAGCTTCTTTGCGCTAAATGCACGGTATCGAAGCGCAGCGGCTCGCGATGCAATTTCGGCAGTTGCGCATCGCCTCCGAATTCCCACGCGAACACTGCTGCGTGACGTTCGTCGTCGCGGAGCGCCTCGCCATCGGGTGTTTGATGTTCCTCGCGAAAATGCGCGCCGGCAGATTCGTCACGCTCAAGCGCGTCTCCGCACATCAGCTCGGCGAATTCAAGGAAATCGGCGACGCGGCCGGCGCGTTCCAGGGATTGGTTAAAATCTTCGTCGCTGCCTAGCACGCGCACATCGCTCCAGAATTCTTCTCGCAGCTCAGGAATTTTTTGCAGCGCTTCGCGCAATCCTTTCTCGTGGCGCGACATTCCGCATTTCTCCCAGAGCAGAAGGCCGAGTTCTCGGTGGAATGAATCGAGCGAACGCGTGCCGTTGACCTTCAGGAGCCTCTCGATCCTGGCGCGGACATCTTGCTCTGTTTTCAGAAACTCCGGAGAATCCAGCGAGGGCCGTTTTCCCATTTGGCTGGCGAGATAATTCGGCAGCGTGTTAGGCAAAACAAAGTAACCATCAGCCAAACCTTGCATAAGCGCACTGGCTCCGAGCCGGTTCGCGCCGTGATCGGAAAAATTGGCTTCGCCGATCACAAACAGACCGGGCACATTGCTCATCAGATCGTAATCCACCCAGAGACCGCCCATCGTGTAATGCACCGCCGGATAAATTCGCATCGGCACTTTGTAGGCGTCCTCGCCGGTGATTTTCTCATAGACTTCGAACAAGTTTCCGTAGCGCTCGCGGATTGTTTCTTCGCCCAGTCTTTTGATCGCATCGGCAAAATCGAGATAGACGCCGCGTCCGCCGGGGCCAACGCCGCGGCCTTCGTCGCAAACTTCCTTGGCTGCGCGCGATGAAATATCGCGCGGCGCAAGGTTGCCGTAGCTGGGGTATTTTCGCTCGAGATAATAATCGCGATCTGCCTCGGGAATTTCGCCCGGTGCTTTTTCGCGATCTTCCTTGCGTTTGGGGACCCAGACGCGTCCGTCGTTCCGCAGCGACTCGGACATCAGCGTGAGTTTGGATTGATGTTCGCCGCTGACCGGAATGCAGGTGGGATGAATTTGGGTGAAGGATGGATTGGCAAAAAGCGCGCCTCTTTTGTAAGCACGATAAGTGGCTGTGACATTGCAGCCGCGCGCATTCGTCGAGAGATAAAACACGTTTCCATATCCGCCGGTGGCAAGTACGACCGCGTCGGCCGCGTGTCTATCGATGGTTCCCGAGCGCAGGCTGCGCGTGATGATTCCTTTGGCTTGTCCCTCCACAATCACCAGATCGAGCATCTCCATCTGTGGGAACATCCGCACTGTGCCGGTAGCGATTTGGCGGCAGAGCGCCTGATAACAACCCAACAAAAGTTGCTGGCCAGTTTGGCCGCGCGCGTAAAACGTCCGGGACACCTGCGCGCCACCGAAGGAACGATTCGCCAGATAGCCACTGTATTCACGCGCAAATGGCACGCCTTGCGCCACGCATTGATCGATGATGATGTTGGCGATTTCAGCAAGCCGATAAACGTTCGCTTCGCGGGAACGAAAATCGCCGCCCTTGATCGTGTCGTGGAACAACCGGTAAACGCTGTCCCCGTCGTTCTGATAATTCTTCGCCGCATTGATGCCGCCCTGCGCTGCAATCGAATGCGCGCGCCTCGGCGAATCTTGGAAACAAAAGCATTTCACTCGATATCCCAGTTCACCAAGAGTAGCCGCAGCCGACCCACCGGCCAGACCGCTGCCCACCACAATGATCTCAAGTTGTCGCCGGTTGTTTGGACTCACCAATCGCAAATGGTCTCGATGACTACGCCACTTTTGAGCGAGCGGCCCTGGTGGAATGTTTGGATCGAGCGTTCCAATCATAATTGTTGTGCCGGCTTGATGAGTCCCAGCAGGATGGCCACGGGAATGGAAGTGTAGCCGGCAAAGAGTAGCCACGCGAAAATTCGCCCGGCGACGGCGAGACGAGGCGTCAGTTTCTTGTCGTTCAATCCCAGCGATTGAAAAAAGCTCGACGAACCGTGACTCAAGTGGAGTGCGAGCAAGAACAATCCGAGCACGTAAAAACCCGACACGAAATAGTTTTGGAACCCGTAAACCATCATCGAATAGACATCGTAATGACCGAGAGGATCAGCCTTTAACAACCCAAAGCGGCGATCCGTCACTCGGACGGTGAAATGCGCAAGATGATAAATGACAAACGCCAGCACAATCAGACCGCTCATCACCATGTGACGCGATGCGAACGTGGCCTTCACGTATCTTCTGTCGATGTATTGCTCGGGTCGGGCACGGCGATTTTCAATCGCGAGGAGGATCGTGAAGTAAATGTGAAGAACAACCGTGATGAAGAGAAAACCTCGAATCAGCCAAAGAAGCGGACCCAGATCGCGCAGATGTTGCGAGTAGCCGTTGATCCAGTCCGGTCCAATAAAAATCTGCAAATTCCCCAGCAAATGTCCGATCACAAAAAGAATCAAAATGATGCCGGTGATCGCGACGATGATTTTTTTTCCAACCGAGGAGCGATAAAGAGCTGATAGAATATTCACGGTTCAAATTCCGCGCAGGTCGAGCGCCGCGCGTTTCAGATTATGAATGCTGCTTGGAGCGTCAAGCATGGCGCCCGCCTCAAACAAAGTAACCTTTCGCTTCGCCGTGGTTGAGCATATAATGGGCGGCCTCATGGCGAACAGCGAACAATCGCAGACAATTTCCCAGGAAATTCTTGCGTTTGAAGAGGAGCATTCAACAGGCGTCGCCGAGTCCGCTGTCACAGTTGGGCGCAAGGTTGGTTTCTGGTCGCATTTTTTCAGCCATGAATGGGCGTCTGCGGCGGTGTATCTCCTTCTCGATGTAGTGACCTGGCTCGCGATCTACCGACTGGTGGGCTGGTTTCGGTACGATGCGTTTTACGCCACGCCGTTTCAATTCTTCATCATCAATCTGATTCAACTCGGGGTGATTGTGGCGGCGCTTTACTTCATCGGCGGTTACGATCGCACCGTGGAGAAGCTCACTCTCGGGTACGCAGCTGAACACATTCTTGCCGTCATCGCAGCGGGCCTGGTCAGCGCGATGCTGATTTATTCTGCGGCCACATTCGATCAGACGATGAAGCCGAGCCGCGGCGTGCTGCTGCTGAGCTTTGCAATTTTCCTCCCGGTATCGCTGGCTTACCGTCGGTGGATTCGCCAATATGTGGTGGCCAGCAGCGCCGGCCGCTCGTTCCTGGTCATCGGCGGCGGCGCGATGGCGGCGCGTTTTTACGAGGCTTACAAGAACTCACCAAACGAAGAGCCGCTTGAGTTTGTAGATGCGAACGAGAAGCGCGTGGGCCGGCCAATCGCCGGTAAAGGATCGCCGATTGTGCAGGGAAACCTCGAAGCCAAGTTAAACAATCCACGTTACGGCGGCATCATTCTCGCCGAAAGAGCCAGTTCGCTCAACATCGAGCTGCTGGAGCGCCTGGTGCGCGCGCAGTTTCAGCAAACGCGCGTTTATACGCTGGAATCATTTTACGAGACGCACTGGCGTTATCTGCCGCTGGGAATTGTCGATCCGTTCTGGCCGCTCCAGACTGGGTTCCAACTGGCTCGCATTTCTCCCTACCATTACCTGAAGCGACTGTTCGACATCGCTGCCTCCGCGACAGCACTGGTCCTTTGCGCTCCGCTCTTCGTGCTTATTCCTCCGTTCATATGGATAGGGGACGGCAGTCCGATTTTCTTTCGCCAGGAACGAGTAGGCCGTGACGGCAGACGTTTCATTCTCTGCAAGTTCCGTACGATGCACCTGCGGCCCGACGAACCGGACGAAGACATTTACACGCGCAAAGATGATCGTCGCGTGACGTCGGTGGGGCGATGGCTAAGGAAACTTCGGCTGGATGAGTTACCGCAACTTTGGAATGCGCTCAAGGGCGACATTAGCCTGATTGGGCCGCGCCCGGAGTGGAGCAAGTGCGCCGAACGCTATGAGCAAACGATCCCGTTTTATCATTTTCGGCATTTGGTCAAACCGGGGATCACCGGATGGGCGCAAGTGAATTATCCGTACGGCGAGAGCGACGAGGACGCAGTGGAGAAGCTAAAATACGACCTCTACTACATCCGCCATTACTCACTGAAACTGGATGCGATGATCGTGTTGAAAACCTTATACACGATGCTGTTTGGCAAAGGGCGCTGATAAGGGTCACTAGAAACCAGCTCGGCGTTTTCGCCTGTGATCTCTCATATTTGTCGCGCCGCATCTCGCTGGATTTTTTTTGCTACCCTTGCGTACGCCCCGTGGGCGTACGGCGCGACAACATCGATGAGCATCCAAATAACCAATTGGATGTTGCTGGGTGCCCTCGTCCTTTGGGCCGTTGAGTTGCTTGTTGGTAGGCGAACGCCGCGATTTCCGCGGCTTCTATTTTTTTTAGTCGTGGCTTTGGTCTCTGTCGGCGGCTGGATGGTTTTCAACGCCAGGTCAATCTACGACTCGGATTTTTTCGTTTTCGTCCCGCAACGCAACTTCGCGCCGCTTTTGGCCGGCTCCGTTGATTACACGATCAGCGCGGCGTGGATCATTCGAGGCGCGTTGCTGCTGGGGACGATCTTGTTCGTCGCCGATCTTTCTCAGAGTAACCGGTGGTTGCTTCGGCTGTGGTATGCGATTGGTCTGGTCGGCGGCTCGATAGCATTTCTAGGTTTACTCCAGAAAGCCACCGGCGCGCAGATGATCTTCTGGCAACCGCCGCCACCTCGGTATGACCTGCGAATCAGCACTTTTTTTGCAACGTATTATTACCACGGTAATGCCGGCGCATTTTTGAATCTGGCGTGGCCATTGAGTGCCGGCCTCGTTATCCGGGCCTTTAGCAAGCGACATCATCCCGCCATGCGCGCGGTTTGGATTAGTCTTTTTATCCTAACGATTGCCGGGGTGCTGGCGAATACCTCGCGCGTGGCTCAGCTAGTCGCGGTCGTCTTGGTGCTTGCCATCTGCCTGCAATTCGGACCAGCGCTTGTGCGAAAACTGTTCGGCACCGACAAAAGCGTCGCCTTGGCGGGCGCACTTGCGATTCTTTTGGCACTGATTGCGCTTGCTCAGGCGACTCATTTGGAGCAACCGCTGACCCGCTGGCAGACGGAGAGCCAGCGGATTCCCACCGATGCGCGCTGGCAGGCTTGGCACGTCGCGTTAGCCGCGCTGCCCGACGCGGGGCTGTTCGGGTTTGGCCCAGGAACTTTTCGCGTTGTATTTCCAACCTATAACATCGGGTCGGTTAATCAGGTTCCGGGCGCCTGGAGATTTTTGCACGAGGACTACCTACAGACTCTGCTGGAATGGGGGTGGCTGGGATGCAGCCTCTGGGGGTTGCTTTTCTTCGGGGGAATAACGGTTGGTATTCGTAGTAATAACAAGAATGCCAGGCGAGACTGGACACCGCGGAGACGCGTGCTGCAGCCTTTGGTTATCATAGCACTTGTAGGAGTGGCGCTGCACGCGCTGGTCGATTTCCCGTTTCAGATCGAATCGATCCAGCTGTATGTGGCAACTTATCTGGGTATTTGCTGGGGAAGCACCTTGTGGCACCAGAAGTCAGAAGACAGGAGTCGGAGGTCAGACAGGTCAGATGTCAGCCTTAGGCTCCATTAACTTCGTGATCGGACTTGGACGGGTAACGGTAGCTGCGAGAATACGCTCCTTCTTCCGTACCGTAACCGTGCGAAGCGTAATAGTAATAATAGCCAACTCCGCGGCTCCGACGGAGTCGGTTTAACACCAGACCGGCGGGGCGAATGCCCGATTTCGCCAGCAGCGAAATCGCCCGGCGCACCGCGGGCCGCGGTGTCTTTGCTGCTCGTATTACGATGCACACCGTCTGGACGTGCGGAGTCATGAGCAGCGTGTCACTGACTGCCAGGATGGGTGCGCTATCGATCACCACGCGATCAAAAAGTTTTGCAGCTTCAGTAATCAGCTGGCCGAAGAATGGTCCGGCAAGAATCTCAGCCGGATTGGGCGCGCGTCGTCCACCTGCGAGAACGGAAAGCTGGCCTCCCGTTGCGGTGAGAATTTTCCCCGTCAGCTCAATGTCTTCGTGGACGAGCTGGATTTCGCCAGCGGGAATCTGGCGCGCTGCCGAGGCTATATCCGTTTCACCTACCAGGCAGTCCGTCACTCCCGGCGGGTTGTCTTCGTCCGAATTATTTCGCGCATTCGGGAAGCGGAAAATCTTGTGCATGTTTGGCCGGCGCAGGTCGCCGTCGATTAGAAGGACGCGATAGCCCTGCTGGGCCAGTGCAAGCGAATAATTGGCGCTGGTGAAACTTTTTCCTTCGTTAGGCAGAGCACTAGTGAAAAGTGAAACCTTGCGCTCAGCTTCCGGGCCTAAAAGAGAAAGTGCGGCGCGCAGATTACGGAATGCTTCGGCGGCAGGGCTTTCAGGAGTTTCCACGACCACGCGGTAGTTCGAACTTCTGAAGGCCCTGCTTCGGCGTTTTATTCGACTCACGGCGCCTTCGTCGGTAGTGTCAGGGACAGCTGCGAAAACAGGCAATCCAAGCGTCGTTTCTGCCTGGTCGACCGTCTTTAAAGAACGATCCAGCGCATCGGCGCCAAAAACGAAGGCCAGCCCAATAGCCAAGCCGGCAAGAAGTCCCAAAGCGATCGTTTTTGTAGGACGCGGACTCACAGGGGACCCCGGAAGCGGCGAATGCTCGATCACGCTAACGGCATTGGTCTTCACATCTTTTGTTAGATTTGTGTCTTTTATTTGACGAAGGACACTATCGTAGAGTGCACGATCGGTTTCGGCTTGCCGCGCCAACTCCTGATAACCGATAGCTGTGCGGTTTAGATTGACCGCGACTCCCTTCTGGTCTTGCAGTGCTTGCTGCAAACTCGTGTCTGTGGCTTTGATTTGTTCGATCGCATTACGCAGAATCGCAGGTTGCGCCAGCACGGCTTGCCGAAGCTTTTCTTTCGCCTCGGCCAGCGAGGCCCTGGCCGCAATCATCTTGGGATGTTTCTCCTTGTATCGTAGCGCGTAAGTGGTGATCCCGGCTTCCATCTGAATAACATTGCGCCGCGCTTCGGTCACCATTGCGGCAGCAGAGATACTCGGGATGGCGAGCAATGTGTCGATGTTATTGCCAGCTTGTTGCACCTGTTCCAGCTCACCTTCCAACCGCAGCTGATTGGCTTTCGCTCCAGTAAGTTTGCTATTTAGATCTTCCAGCTTTTCCTCCACTAATCCACCGCGAGATCCGCCAGCGCCAGCGCCGGCTCCCTGTTGTGACCCGGTTGCGGCGGTGCCGCCACCAAGCTGCAAGGCATCTGGATTCTTCGCCTTGTATTCGGCAACGGCCACCTCGCTTCGTTGCAGATTGCGCTTCAGTCGTTCTTCTTCTTCCAGCAAATAACGCAGTGCCTCCTCACTGAGCGAAGCGCGGCGCTCGATTGAAGCCCGGATGTACTCACGGCCGATCGCTTCGGCGAGGCGCTGTGCCATGGCTGGATCGCGGTGCGTCACGTACAAATCAATCAGCCGTGTGCCGCGACGGACCACCGGTTTCACCATGCCTACCATTGCTCCACCCAATCCTTCTTCTAGCGGCGTGAATGTGGTTACGCCACTCGCACTCGGCGCCTTGTTGGCGGCCTGCGACGGATCGGTGCGCTGCTCCGAGCTGGAAGCCTTATCGGTCACGATACTCTGACCCAGAAGCGCGCGTCCACCGTCTTGCGCCAAACCTTCGGAGCGGACGACCCGGGAAAGAAGGGTTTGGTTAGTCAGGTTTTGTTCGATCGTCCGCAGCGCCTCTTGGCTGCCCAGAAACGCGGAGCGCATGCGAGTTGTGGAATCTTCCGTGGAGATTGGAGTTGGCTCCAAAACTTCCACTTCCAGGACTGTGTGTCCCTGGTAAAGTTTCGGCGTGCGCGCGAGGTAACCCAGCGCTAGAAAAAGGCCGGCCAGAACGCAGATGGCAACGATCCAAATACGTTCCACGAAAGAATGCCAGACGCGCCGAAAATCGAAGCTCTGTAGTCCCTCGGCGTATTGCCCGGTCAGAGAAACGGCCGGTTTTTCGGAATTTGTGGGAACGTTCGTTCCCCTCACAGAGTAGGCAGGATCAATCACGGCAAATATTGGCTCGAAGCTTACACTCAAGCAGTGCGCTCGGAAAGGCGAAGGCGCAAAATTTTTCAGCTAAAAAATACTTTCGCCGACGGTAATGGTATCGCCCGGCTCGACAAGAAAACCTCCGCCGCTCCCCTTGGTGAAGCGCTTCGCATTCACCTTGAAAATTTGGTCGCCATTCGCGTTATGTCGTCGCACCGTAATTCTTTCCGGTGCAGCGATGCGCGTATATCCGCCGGCCATGGCGACCGCCTCCAGTAGGTCGATACCGCCCGGACTGCTTTCGGGCATTTCGTAATTGCTGGGCCGATTTACCTGGCCCAATATCGAAAAACGCCGCTTTGCGTAGCTTATGAGCATGATGTTCACCTTTGGGTTGACTAGATAATCGCGGCCGTACAACTCTGTGAGTTTTGAAGCTGCCTGGCTCAGCGTCAGTCCCGCCAAATGGATCGAGCCCAGCAATGGCACGCTCAAGTTTCCCTCGGGGTTCAATCGTCCGTTTGCGCGTAGATCATCTTCGCCAAAAACCTCGACGGCCACCTGATCGTTCGCGCTCAAAATGTAACCAGTCGGTGCACTCGCTCCGCCGCTGAAGGCAGAAGTTGAAACAGCCGCTGGCGAGGTAGAGATCGATGCGCCTGGCCGAGACGACCCGCTGGTCGCAGGTGCGATTTGGGCTGACAGAAAGCCTGCCAGCAGCCCGAACGCGACTACAATCGCCAAGCACCGCCCCCGCATGCCAGTTCGCAAACGACTGAATCCCTCTTTAAAACCTGACCGTCGCCCGGACGCCCACCTGGTTATCATACCAACTGGAGAAATCGAAGTTACTGCTGTCCTCGCGGTGGAGATAGTAGACGCCGGCACTCAGCCACCGGGTAATTAGCACGTCAACAGACGGTTCGACAAACCAATAGTCATCATTCCGTGTCGCACTCACGTCGCGGTCAGTGGCGAAGTAGTCTGAATTTTCATAGCCGGCCGCCAAGCCGAGGTAAACGCGCTGAAATAAACGCTGCTGAAACCGGCCCACAACGTACGTGCTCCCGAAATCCTGATTAGCAAGGTACCCCGAACTGTAGATCCGCCGGCCTGCCGCCAGCGTGAGAATGGTACCGCTGAAGGGATAATAACTTGCTCCGATTTCAAACACCGGCGTGGTGTAGGTGCCGCGGTCGCCGTCGAACTGGCGGAACTCAACGCCTGCCGAAGCATACAAGCCTAGTTTTGCTGTCGCCTCATAATTAAGGCGCACGTTAATTTGCTCGAAAGGTTGATTGGAAGTTGGGTCGTCCACCCACTCGTACCCGACGGTGCCGCCAATGCCGACCGACACTTTTGGCAGCCAATTGTAGTAAACGTAAAGGCCACCCGCAATAGCGTAGGAACTAATGTTATCGGGATAGAAGTAAGTCCAGGAATCAAACTCACCCTGCAGATATACTTTCCCGGTTAGCTGATAATCTGCCCGCAAGCGCGTGCTGAAGATGTTGACCCGCGTGGGCCCGCTCGCATCGGTGTTTGCCCACAGCCCTGTCGTATCGAAGAAGCTGTTGAGGTTTGCCGATTCCAGTAGCGCGATATCCTCAGCCAAGCTCAGCGTCCATCGGCCAGAATGGTACCCGCCCTCGAGGTGAATCAGTTGATTAAATGCGTCTTCATCGGAGTGATCGACGAACAGAATAACGCTGGGCATGTAATCCAACCGGAGATAGCTCTTGTTGCGTCCCTCGATGTCGCCGACTCCGATGGTGATCTGCGGCTCAATCGCGAAGTAATAATCGGAAACCCGATTGGTATGACTAATGAAGATGTTGTCATCCCAAACACCTCGTACTGTCAGTAGCAGACGGTAGTAAAAACGACGCGGTTCCCCTGACTCGATTTGGGCACCTGGAAATACGTCCCTGGCGGATACCACGCCGTTAGGACCCGCCGGTACCGGCGCCGGAACAACGGTTGTGTACCCTCCAGTGTAGTCCATTGAAGACGACAACGGCTTCGGTGAAGACGGAAACGCCTCCTCGGAAGACGGAAGCGCCGGCGCTGAAGAAGGCAAAGGCTCCGGCGCTATCGAGGGCACCGATTGAGATAAAGCAGGTGGTGGCTCCGTTGACGTGGAGGGCAACGATTCCGTTGGAGCGGGCGGCGGCTCCGCCAGAGAGGGTAAGATATCCGGCTCAATTGACTCCTGCGCTTGCGCGGCAAGAACACCCGCAAGGAAAATGCACGCAACGAGCGCGACGACGGGACGGGCGATAAGCCGGGCACCGGCGGTGCGGAGCGGAAATGCAGCCAAACGGTGAACGGTCAAGGCATAACCTGGGCACATTTGCGGCGAGAGTAGAGTGCTGTCGGAAAGGCGTCAATCAAAAAATTTATTAAAATCACTTAGACGAAGAGGCACATTCCCAAGCCGTGTCGTTGTCGATGTCTGGCGACGACGCGGATTCCACGGCCAAATTTGCTTTGGGATGGTTCGCATAAGATTTTAACAGATAGGTGAACCAACGATTGGATCCTCCAGCAATATGCCCGAAGCCGAAAAGACGCTGACGATTAACGAGATTTATCACTCCATCCAGGGCGAGAGCACCTGGGTGGGGTCGCCGTGCGTCTTCGTGCGGCTGACCTTCTGCGATCTTCGCTGCAACTATTGCGACACGGAGTACGCGTTTTACGAAGGAAAAAAACAGACTCTGAAAGAGATTGTCGAAGCAGTAGCGACATTTCGCTGTCCGCTGGTCGAAATCACCGGCGGTGAGCCTCTGCTGCAGAAGAACGTGCTGCCGTTGATGTCGATCTTGTGTAATGCAGGCCACACGGTCCTGCTCGAAACCAGCGGCGCGCATGATATCTCGAAAGTCGATCCGCGCGTCCATCGGATCATGGATTTAAAAACGCCTGGCAGCGGCGAAGTGGACAAGAATCTTTGGTCCAATATCGAGCATCTCACACTGCGCGACGAAGTGAAATTCGTAATGGGTTCGCGCGAAGATTACGAGTGGTCACGTGATAAAGTAGAGCGTTACGATCTTGCTTCGCGTTGTCGTGCGGTGCTGTTCTCACCGATTTTCGGCAGGATCGATCCTCGCCAGATTGTCGAATGGATTTTGGCCGATAACCTCAGCGTTCGGTTTCAACTTCAGATGCACAAATTCATCTGGAACCCGGCGCAGCGGGGAGTCTAATCGATGCGCGCACGAACGGATTTTGTAGGGCGGCTGTGCCAGCCGCCGGTTTGTTAGGGTTGGCGTCTCACAGAGACGCCCTACAATTTTCCATCGTTTGTGGGAGGTCCCTCACTTCGTTCGGGATGACAATGCAGATGTAGAGATGGTATTGTGCGCGTGATGCGTGCGCGCCTGACCAAAGATTTCACCTTCGAAGCAGCGCAGACTTTGCCCAATGTGCCGGAGGGGCACAAATGCCGCGGGTTACACGGGCACAGTTTCAAGGTTGAAGTTTCAGTAGAAGGCGATGTCGATCCAAAGGTCGGCTGGGTTTACGACCACGCGAACATCA
>WNFO01009432.1_pt1 | contig 14325 bp, 14 predicted proteins | sample 5400251 | NCBI WGS metagenome assembly WNFO01 (sample SAMN13153354, study PRJNA577476) | soil metagenome | isolation source: 100 cm saprolite under Madrone tree | place: USA:California | collected 2016-06-14 | reverse complement strand
CGTAGGTGCCGTTGCGCATATAGGTGTCGTAAGGGTTTACGCCGGCGGCGTGAACGCGGACGAGAACCTGGCCAGCAGCGGGCTTCGGCGCGGGGATTTCTTCGAGCTTCAGGACTTCGGGTCCACCGAATTCGTGGACCTGGACGGCTTTCATTTGTTGTTGATCCTCCTATAAATTAGAATTCAGAAGCCGCTCTCCAAGTTTTCGCCACAACCAGGCATTGCCTGCCGATTGTATCCAGGCACCGGAGTCGAGCAGGGCGCAGCCCGCCGCGGCGGGCGCCCCTACAAGGGATTTGTCCGTCGCGCCGCCGTGAATCCGCTAGAAATGCTCATCGGCGGCGACAGCGGCAGTTTCTTTATCGGCCATGCCGGCTTTTTGCGCCCAGGCGGTGGTCTGCCAGTTGTCTTTTCCTTTTTTCTCGGGGATCCAGGGCGGCAGAGACTGATTCAAGTAAGCCGCGAGGGCATGGATATAAGGCTCGTACATATTGCGGAGTTCCAAGAGGCGGCGGTCAGCTTCCTCGCCGTCGCGCAACTTCATCCCGTGTTGGGCGAGTGTGTCGCGTATTCGTCGCAGATCCTGCGCGGGGAGCCGGTCGTGGGTCAGCGGCTTGGGCACGGTTCCGAAGACCTGCGAGAGATCGACGACGGCATGGCGCGCGATGGCGAAAGTGAGCTGAGCCTGGCGCTCGCACGTGCCTTCCACGCCCACCATGAGGAGAGCGCAGGTGTCCAGAATTGCAGTAAGGGATGCGATCCAGGACTGGTTGTCGTGCTGCGAACGAAAATAGGCAAGCACGGGATAAGAAAGGTGACTCTCCATCAACTCCGCGGACCAGAGCTCCCAATCCTTGAGAAGCTCGCGAAGCGCATCCTGGCCGTCCGCATAGCTGTGGCGGCGGAGAAGTTCACCAGCGGTAGGTGGAGTGCCGGCGCGCGAATCGAGGAGCGAGATTTCCACTTCACGCTTAGAAAAGGAACCATAAATAAAAGGCAGATAGCCAATCACGGCGGCGAGAAAGCCAAAGCCGAAACCTGCTTCAATGACGACGAGAGCACGGGCAAGACTAGAACGCGGCACAACATCACCCAAGCCCAGAGTGAAAAAAGTTGTTCCGCTGAGATAGATGTCCGTGAGGAAGCTGGTTTGCCCTCCGGTCGTGGCCACCGCAGAACCGGCCCCGTATTGCATAAGGCCGAAACCCAGAACCAGGCCGGCCGCCCAGACGCCCACAAGTACGAGGAGAGAGAGCGGGCCATAGAAACCGAGAAAGGTTTCGCGCGCCTTGCGGGAGGGAACGAGGCAAAAGACAAATTTCCATGTACGCCAGGTGGAGCGGAAAAAAAGACGTGTGAGACGGAATTTGCGCGTGACGCGCCGTGGAAGAATGATGGCCTCGAACGCGTCCCAGAGGACGATCAAGAAAATCGCGGCACCCACGGCGAAAGCGCCTGGAGCTGGAATCATGTGCGGCATTGTACCCGTTTGGACCGGACAGAGATAAGAGACACGGGCTCAGGAGACGAGGCGCGCGCTGACGCTGATTTCCGCTTTGAAGAGCTTGGAAACGGGGCAGCCGGTTTCGGCGGCCTTTACGGCGGCGTCGAATTTGGCTTTGTCCGCGCCCGGAATATTGGCAACCAGGTCGAGGTGGCTCTTGGTGATGGCGAAGCCGTCAGCGACTTTGTCGAGCGTGATGGTGGCGGTGGTTTCCAGTTTCTGCGCCGTCATTCCGGCGCCGCCGAGTTGCGCGGAAAGCGCCATGGTGAAACAGCCGGCATGAGCCGCCGCGAGCAACTCTTCGGGATTGGTGCCGATGCCATTTTCAAAACGCGCGCTGAAGGAATACTGCGTCTGTTTCAGCAAGGTATATTGATGGAATGACATTGTCGAGAAGAGTCTGCGAAGTTTGATGAGCGGCAAGCTGGAGCAACTCGCGCACCGGCCGTGGCCTCTGCCCGCGGGTCCGTGGGTTATGGCGCAGACCTGGCACGATCTGCTTTTTGCCCACTGGCCCGTGCCGATTGCGACGCTCCGGCCACACATCCCTACTTGCCTGGCGATCGATACTTTTGAAGGGCAGGCATGGCTCGCGGTTGTGCCGTTTCGGATGTCCGGCGTGCGGTTGCGAGGGACGCCCGCACCATGGCTCTCGGCTTTTCCTGAACTGAACGTGCGGACTTATGTGGCTGCTGACGGAAAGCCAGGAGTATGGTTTTTTAGTTTGGACGCGGGGAATCCTCTTGCTGTGGCGATTGCGCGCGCTTGGTTTCACTTACCGTATTTCCGAGCCCGAATGTCATGCGAGGAACGAAACGATTGGATTGAGTACAAGAGTGAACGTACCCATCGTCATCACCCGCCGTGGCCGCTGCAAGTCGCCGAAGCAAAGCTGGAGCGCAACACGATGGCGGATTCGCTGGGGGTTGAGCTGCCATCGCATTCACCGCTTCTGCATTTCGCAAGAAGGCAGGATGTGCTGGTGTGGGCGCCGCGGCGGGTGAGATAGTGAGTAGCGCGATGGTTCGCACGTGGACGCGGGTCTCCCTTTCGAACGAAAATGCTTTTCATAAGATGCGTCCGCAAATATTTTTGTTTCAGGCAAGTAAATCAGCGCAGCGCCATGCTTCAGCTTCTGGAGGAAGCATCTACAAAGCTTTCCGGAGGGCGTAATGAAGGTCGCTCATCAACCGAAAGCGAGGCTCGAAGAGCGACTCTAATGTAGCCGGAATCCTTAATGTTCGATTCTGCACACTCTCGCACACTGGCAGTTCACGCTGGCTCCGGAGTCCGCTAAAGTTCTCCGGTAATAGTTGTTTTCGTTTCCTTCTTCGAAGCGTAAAACGTGCGCATCAAGATCCGGAGGTTTCCTTGGGACGGACACTCAGAGACGCTTGCGTTCTGCTTCTCGCATTCGCGCTGGTCTTGCCATTTTCCTTAAACGGGCAGACTTCCACCGTGCTCGTGGCCACTGGTTCGAGTATGCCCGAACCTTTGTACGTGCTCTGGAATGCCGAATACCACAAACAGCAACCCGCCGTGCAAGTACGGTACTTACCGGAAGGCACCGGCGCCAGCGCGGTCCGGATCCTCTCCGGCTCGGGAGATTTCGGCGGCGGGGACGCGCCCATTCCCGGCGACAGTCTGAAAAACTCAGCGAATAAGATTGTCGAGTTGCCGGCGGTGTTGATTGGAATCGTGATGGTGTACAACCTCCCCACGGCGACCCGAGAATTGCGGCTCAGCGGGCCGGTGCTCGCGGACATCTTTCTTGGGAAAATCACGGCTTGGAATGACCCAGCCCTGGCCAAGCTGAACCCGGAAATGAAACTGCCCGCGCTTCCTATACAGGTGATTCATCGCACGGAAGGCAAAGGATCGAATTATATTTTGTCGGATTTCCTCTCGAAGGTGAGTCCGGAATTCCTTGCCCGCGCGGGGCGCAGCGAATCGCCAAAGTGGCCCGTGGGCGTCAGCCAAGCCAGGTCACAGGAGTTGATCGAAAAGGTGCGGGCCACGAACGGGGCCATCGGATACACGGAACTTAATCTCGCGGCGAAATCAGGTCTGCGGATAGCCAGCGTTCGAAACGCGGCGGGCGAATTCGTGCGTCCTTCGGCCGGCGCCATCGCGGCCGTAGCGCTTCAGGGCAAGATGACAGAAGACTTTCGAGTTTCCATTACCAATGCGCCCGGGAAAGAGAGTTATCCCATTAGCAGTTTCACGTGGCTGTACGTGCCGGCGACGGCCAAGGATGCTCAGCGCGGCCGTGCGGTAGCAGATTATCTGAAATGGGTCTACACGACGGGGCAAAAAATCGCGCAGGAGCAGGGCTATGCTCCGCTGCCGGGCGAAGTACTGGCCAAAGTCGCGTCCAAGGCCGCAACAATCCGTTGAAGTTTCACGAGCGCAGCTAAACATTGAGAGTCAGACTGACCAGGTCAGGGCGCGGAGCCGGGGGCAGCGGCGGCATCTTTGAACGGTCGACCGGGCGATAGAGCGTGTCGCGTTCGACCGGGACGCGGCCCGCAGCTCGAATGAGCCGCTCCAACTCGGCGCGTGGCGTGAACTCCGATGTTTTTGCTCCTGCGTCGTGGTAGATCTTTTCTTCCACCACCGTGCCGTCGAGGTCGTTGGCGCCGAACCGCAGCGCAATCTGCGCGATGCTCGGCGAGAGCATGATCCAGTACGCCTTGATGTGCTCGAAATTATCGAGCAGCAGCCGCGCCACGGCGATATTGCGCAAATCCGCGTAGCCCGTCGGCTTCGGAATGTGCGAGAGCGCGGTGTTGTCCGGGTGAAACGCCAGCGGGATGAACGTGACGAATCCGTGCGTCTGGTCCTGCAGCTCGCGCAGCTTGATCAGATGATCGACGCGCTCCTCTTCAGTTTCCACATGCCCGTAGAGCATCGTGGCGTTCGAGGGCAATCCAATCTCGTGCGCCTGCCGCGCGATGCTCAGCCACATCTGCCCGCTCACTTTGTGGTCGCAAATGATCTTGCGCACGCGCGGATGAAAAATCTCCGCTCCGCCGCCGGGAAGTGAATCGACGCCGGCTTCCTTCATCTTCAGCAGTGTGTCCTTGACGGAAAGTTTCGCAATGCGCGCGAAGTAGCCGACTTCAACCATCGTGAACGCTTTCAAGTGCACGCCGGGGCAGCGCTGCTTGAGGCCGCGAATCAGCTCCAGGAAGTGTTCGAACGATAGATCCGGGTGCAGGCCGCCGACGATGTGAAACTCCGTGGCGCCTTCCCGCACGCCTTGTTCCGCGCGCTGGTAAATCTCCTCAAGCGCAAATGTGTACGCGCCCGGCGCGTTTGGATCGCGGCCAAAAGCGCACAACTTGCAGTGCGCCACGCACATGTTGGTCGGATTGATGTGCCGGTTCACGTTGTAGTAGGTGATGTTGCCGTGGCGCTTCTCGCGCACGTGGTTCGCCAGCCAGCCAACTGCCAGCAAATCCGGCGAGCGGTACAGTGCGATGCCGTCGTCGGCGCTCAGCCGTTCGCCTGCGAGCACTTTGTCGGCAATCGGCTTCAGCCGCTGGTCGGTGATAATCAACTCGTTCATTTCGAATCCGCCGGAAATTTCAAACGCGCCAAACCGCCACCGCCGCGCCCCAGAACAACAGGAACGAAATACTAATATAACCGTTCATCGCAAAAAACGCAGCGTCCAGCTTGCTCAAGTCCCCCGGTTTAACAAGGGAATGTTCGTAAGCAAGCAGCGCGGCAACAACCGCGATCCCTGCCCATGCGGGCCACGGCAAGCCGAAGCTGAACGCCAGCCAACTGAGAAGCGCGACAACGCCAACGTGCATCACGCGTGCGATCAGCAACGCGTTGGCAATACCGAAGCGCTTCGGAATGGAATACAGGCCGGCGCGCTGGTCGTATTCCAGGTCCTGGCACGCGTAGAGCACGTCGAAGCCGCCAACCCACAGCGTGACCGCAGTGCAGAGAATCAGCATGCGCGGATCGAGCCCACCAGTGATTGCAATCCACGCCGCAACCGGTGAAATGCCGAGCGCAAAGCCCAGAAAAAACGGCGCCAGCTTCAGGGCCAGCGGATTGAGCTGCCAAGCAGCCACAACAAAAACAGCGACAGCGGCGAGCGTGAAAGCCCACGCGAAAGAAACCGAGAGCGCGCCGGTCGCCAGCGCGCGCTGCTTCGTGCGCGGGTTTTCGCGGTCGTAGCGCAAATCCACAATGCGATTCATGGTCATCGCCGCGGAGCGAGCCGCCACCATCGCGATGACAATCCATAGAATTTGCCGCAGCGTCGGCCAGCCCCTCGCTCCCTGGTGCGTCGCCCGGGCCGCCAGCAGCGCTCCGGTCAGCGCGAACGGCAGCGCAAACACCGAGTGCTCGAACTTGATCATTTCAAGCACGGTGCGGATGCGTCCAGTCATAACGAAATCATGCCTCGGCCTTTTTAGCCGCCGCCTGCCCCGTCCAGCGGTACATTTTTTCCTGTGGCAAATCGATTTGCGCGAGGACGCGGCAGACGTACTGTGTGACCAGGTCGTCGATCGTTTTTGGCTGGTGATAAAACGCAGGAATCGCCGGCATGATCACGGCGCCCGCCCCGTGCGCGCGCAACATGTTTTCCAGGTGAATGCGGTTGAACGGCGTGTCGCGCACACAGAGCACAAGCTTCCGCCCTTCCTTCAGCATGACGTCGGCGGCGCGGGCCACAAGGTCGTCGCTCGTGCCGTTCGCGATCGCCGCAAGCGTTCCCATCGAACAGGGAATCACGAGCATGGAATCCACCGCATAGCTCCCGGAGGCGATGGACGCACCGATATCTTTGTTCGGCAGGACTTCAATCTTCGCCGAGGCCCGCCCGAGCATCCTCGCGGGTAGCTGTTTAAGATCGCCCGAAGTAATGCCCAATTCCTCAGCAAAGAGCCGCTGCCCTGTTTCGGTCATTACCAGGTGAATCCTCGCCACGCGCGAATCGGTGTCCAAAAGCTCCAGCGCCTTTTGTGCGAAGACTGCGCCGCTGGCTCCGGTCACACCCACGGTAACGATGTGTTGTTTCGAATCAGGCATGTTTCACGCGGATAGCTCCAGTCTCGCAGCGGCCTCCGGGTAAGTCAAGGTGACGGCGGCAGGAGCGCAAGAGCCCGAAAAAAGTGCTTGACAAATGAGACCGGCGCATAGTAAAAGTGAACATGTTCATTTCAGATCCACAGCTCCTACCCAGCGCCTTAGGAAAGGCCGAGCGAACCCGTCAGCGCATCCTTTCTTCAGCATTAACTCTTTTTGCTTCAATCGGTTATGAGCACGCGACCCTCCGTCAAATCGCCGCCGGCGCTGGAACGTCCTTGGGCCTGACCTACCGCTATTTCTCCTGCAAAGAGGAACTGGTTTTGGCTTTCTACAATGGTTTGGCCTCCCGGTTTATTGAGCATGTCCAACAGATTCCGTTTGGAACGCTGGCCGACCGCTTTGAAGCCGCGATGCTCTATAAACTCGCTCTCATCGAGCCCCATCAGGATTTAATCGGCGTGTTGCTCTCTTCCGCGCTCAACCCCAAGTCACCCATCGGTGTCCTGGGCGAGCAAACCGCGGACATTCGCCGCCGCATGCAAGTCGCATTCGAACAGATTGTCAAGGGGTCGCAGGACGCGCCCCCGGGTGCACTGGCCCAGCGCCTTGCCACGCTTCTCTACATGACGCATCTCGCACTTTTGTTTTTTCGTGTCCATGATCGAAGCGAGGCCGGAAAAGCCACGCGTGGCTTGATCGACCTTGTAAAGTCGGGCCTCGCGTTCTCTCCATTTGCTCTGCAAATCCCGATCGTTTCCGATGGTATGGAAAAACTCGCGGCCACTTTTGCGGCCGTCCTTGGAGGAAACAGCAATGAATCCGCCCCCGATCCCGCAGCCAACTGAAAAACCGGTCGGCAAGTACTCCACGACCATAACCCCAAGTCAGATGCGGTTGGTCGGGCTTTGTCTCTTCTTTCTCATTTGCAGCTTTCTTCTGCGCATGATTTATTCTGCCAGGCTGGAAACGACGTCCGTCATGTTCATTTTCCTTCCCGCCATGGTGGCCATCCTTCTTTCCCTGACAGGGAAACCCAAGAGCGCTCTCGGCAGCGCCATGAAGGGCACCACTCTCGGCCTGCTCCTTTCGGCCGTGGTGTTTGGCGAGGGCCTGATTTGCGTGTTGATGGCCGCGCCGATCGCCTACCTCATCGCTGGAATCGTCGGCGCATCGACGGATGCCTCACGCAGGAGACAGAACAAAAGTTTCCAGAGTGTCGTCTGGGTCGTCGTGGCGCTGATGAGTCTCGAGGGAACCACCAACTCCCTCTCCCTGCGTCGCGATGAATCCGTCAAAGCCGAGCACATCGTCGTCGCCTCCTCCCTCGAAGTGGAAAAAGCGCTGGCCGCGACACCTTCCTTCAAAACCCCATTGCCAACGTACTTCCGCCTTGGCTTTCCGAAGCCGGTGGAAACGCATGGTAGCGGCCTCCAGATTGGCGACGTGCGCATCATCCATTTTGCCGGCGGGGAAGGCCATCCGGGGGATCTCGTTCTGCGCGTTGCGGAGCGCACCGCTTCTTCGGTCACGTTCTATCCGGAAAGCGATCATTCCAAGATCGCGCACTGGCTGGCGTGGCAGGAATCGGTCGTACAATGGACGCGCGTGGATGCCACGCACACACGGGTCACCTGGACTTTGCGCTACCGCCGCGGCCTCGACCCTGCTTGGTATTTCCGTCCCTGGGAGCGGTATGCCGTACGGCTCGCGGGCGAGTATTTGATTGACAACCTGGCCACGCCTGCGCGCTGAAAGCGCGGCACACTCGGAGAGGTGATCTGCGCAACGAAAATGGCGAGTCCCTTGCAAACTGTCTCGAAATTCTCGGCAGCCGCTCCGGACGATATCCGCGCCCGTCGCAACAGCGCTGCAATTCTGGCTTCAGCGTGGTGCTTGCCTGCGGCGGTCCTCGCAGGATACATCGCGAATCGAGCGGGTTATTGGGGTCACCCGGCCGCTGGCAAGATCTTGCTCGGCTCTCCGGCGCTCGTGCTTCTGGCCCGCAGCGTTTTGTGGGGCTGGGCGGCCGCATTTTTTGTCGGGGAAGCCTGGCTGCTTCTCTTGTTCGCGGCGGCGGTTGTCGCTGATCTTGTGCTGCTTCGCTTCACCGTGCCGTCGCTGCCGATCGACGCCGGCTTTCTCGCACTGGAAATATTCACCGTCGTGCTCTGCCTCATCCCGGCACAACTCTTTGCGCGCTGGACGCGGGAGCAGAAACATCTCGCTGCTCGCAACGTCTTGCATTTTCTGTTCCACGCGGGGCTTCTTCTCGGCGTTTGGCCGCTGCTCATCGTTCAATGCTTCGGTGGCGACTGGACGGCATGGGCCAGCCGCTCCTCAATGCTCAACAAATTGTATTTGCAGCTCCTTTTTGTTCCCGGCGTGCTCCTACTGACCGGAATGCAGGAGTTTTACCAATCAGGCCGCGGCACACCCATGCCCGCCGACGCGCCGCAAGAGTTGGTCAGCACCGGCGTGTACGCCTACGTTGCCAATCCTATGCAGATCGGGAAATTTGGCGTGCTGGCGGGGTGGGGCCTCTTCTGGAGAAATCCTTGGATTATCGTCGCCAGTTTTGCGGGCTTGCTGTACAGCATCACGCTCGCGCGGTGGCGCGAAGACCGCGACATGCGCGGGCGCTTCGGCGCTGCGTGGCTCCTCTATCGGCAAAATGTTCACCGATGGTTGCCACTCTGGCGTCCCTGGGTTCCTCCCGGGGGAATTCGCAGTGTGGAAGACTCCGCATTTCCTGCGCACGCCACGCTGTATTTGGATTTTCGCTGCGGCTCGTGTTCGCAGCTTGTGCGATGGTTCCTCGCGCAGCGCCTTGCCGGCCTGCAAATCCGCCCGATTGAGGATCATCCCACGCGCATGCTTTCACGCATCACCTATACTGCCAGGCGCGGTCACTCTGAGGAAGAAGGCATCGCCGCCATCGCCCGCGCTTTGGAGCACATTCACCTCGGCTGGGCGTTCTTCGGTTGGATGTTACGCCTTCCGCTCGTCCGCGAAGTGTCGCAGCTTATCGCCGATGCCGTCAGCGTTTCTCCCGCGCCCACCTGTGCCACGCCGAAAAACGGCACACAACAAGCAGTTCGACCGGCCGGAGCATCTTCGTAAACTTGCTAATGCTTCAGTCTTCCTCGAAGCAAAAGCAAAGTGAGTTGCTGCGCTGGTGTTAGAATCGGCTGCGGCCAATCACGATGAATCAAAGCGAGCTTCAAAAGATCTTCGAGGCGGTGCACGCGGGCGAATTGTCTCCCGCGAAGGCCGTGGAGCGCCTGAAGCATTTGCCCTTTGAGGATTTGGGATTCGCCAAGGTCGATCATCACCGGGCGCTGCGCCAGGGTTTCGCCGAAGTGATTTTCGGCAAAGGCAAAACACCCGCGCAAGTTGCGGAGATTGTGCGCGCCATGCTGCGCGCGAAAGACTCCCGGCAAAATATCTTGATCACGCGGGCGGATGCCAAAATCCTCGCTGCGGTGAGGCGCGCTATAGGGGAAAAAAGCCGCGCGGCGAAGTGGCATCCGAATTCCGGAGTGATCACCGTCGAGCGCAGCCGCGAAATTTCCGGCAAGGGAACAATCGTGATTGTGTCCGCTGGCACGAGCGACATTCCCGTCGCCGAGGAGGCGCTGCTCACCGCGCAAATGATGGGGAACCGCGTCGAACACGTTTACGATGTCGGCGTGGCCGGCATTCATCGCTTGCTCGAGCATCGCGAAAAACTGACGCAGGCCCGGGTCATCATTTGTGTCGCCGGAATGGAAGGCGCGCTGCCCAGCGTCGTCGGCGGGCTCGTGGCCGTTCCCGTGATTGCCGTGCCGACGAGCATCGGCTACGGCGCCAGCTTCGGCGGCGTCGCCGCGCTCCTCGGCATGCTGAACAGTTGCGCGTCCAACGTCACCGTCGTGAATATCGACAACGGTTTCGGCGCCGCCTGCGTCGCCTCCTGCATCAACCGCCTTTAGATGAACTTCGCTCCCTGAGTTTTCAATAAAACTTTCATCACACCTGGCTTTTGCGCGAACTGGATCGCAGCTTGCGCCTCAGCAATAGGAAACGTCCGCGTAATCAGCGGCCCCGGATCGATTTTCCCGGAGCGGAGCAGCGCGATGGCTTTAGAGAATGGGCCGCAACGTGAGCCGACGACCGTGATTTCTTTGACCACGATGGGCCAGGTTTCGACGGGGGCCGCGCCATGAAATGTTGATTTCAGCACCAGCGTTCCGCGCGCCTCGGTCATGTGTTGTGCAAGGGCGAGACCCGTTGGCGAACCTGTCGCTTCCACCAAAAGCGGAAATGTTTCCCCGACGCGCTTCAGATCGCCGGCATCGCCGCGGACTTTTTTTGTTTCGACGCCTGCGCGGCGCGCCAGCGCCAGCTTCTTTTCGTGTTTGCCGAACATGACCACGCGAGGCACGGCGGTCCGCAGAACGCGCGCGATCAACTGCGCGAGTTTACCGTCACCGAGGACCGCAGCGGTGCGAAATCTTTTCACATTCACTTGCTCGAGGATTTCACAGGCGGCCGCGAGTGGCTCGACAAAGACGGCTTGCTCGTCGCTCACCGAATCGGGAACGCCGTGAAGGTTTTCCAGCGGCAGCGCCAGATATTCCGCAAACGCGCCGTCGTGAGAAAGGATTCCGAAGACCGTCCGCCGCGCGCAGTGTGTTTTCAGTCCACGCCGGCAAAAATGGCAAACCGGGCTGTATTCGTAAGCAGAGCACGTAACATTGATTTCGCCGGCGACGCGCCGGCCAATCCATTTTTTCTTCTGCGCCGCGGAAACACCGCGGACGTCTGCGACTTCGCCAACAAATTCGTGCCCCGGCGTCCCGCGAAAGGAATGGTAGCCTCGTAGAATCTCGACGTCGGTGTTACAGATTCCCGCAAGACGGACGCGCACCAGCGCCCAGCGCGGCCGCAGCTTGGGCAGGATCTTCTTTCCAGCCACAAGTCTGTGATTCCGTACAGTGAAGGCCAGCATCTTCATTCTTCAAGCGATCAGTGGAGCACGAAGGCGAGCGTGGCGACGAGCAGCGGCTCCTGTTCGGGGAAGACGGTGCGAAGATCGAGGAGCAGCCGGTCATCTTCAACGCGGGCGATGACGGAGATGCCTTTCGGAGCGCGGCGGAGTCGCTTCTCAAGCTGCGCCGCGGAATAGCGGGCGCTGGCGATGCGAATGAGTTTTGTTGGCAGCGACTGCGCAGGCGTCGAGCCGCCCCCGGCGAGCGAAGCGCCGTCTACGATTTCCAGTTCGACCTCGTCGAGTGGAAGCGCGGGACGAAGTTCGCGGAGAAGATTTTCGGCGCGGCGTTTAATTTCCTGCGCTCCCATTCGAATCATTCGCAGCGCGGGAATCTCGTCCCAAGCGGCGCGCAGATAGGCGCCCAGCGTCACCTCAAGCGCAGCCGTTGTGAGTTTATCCACGCGCAGCGCGCGAAAAAGCGGGTGACGGCGCACGCGAGTGACAAGCTCTTTTTTCCCGGCGATGATCCCCGCCTGCGGCCCGCCAAGCAGTTTGTCTCCGCTGAACATCACGATAGATACACCGGCCTCAACGCTCTGGCGGACGACCGGCTCGGTAATTCCGCTTTCGGAAAGATCGACAAGGCAGCCCGAGCCGAGGTCTTCAACGAGCGGCAAGCCGCTTCGCCGGCTGAGCGCGACTAATTCCTCGAGCGACGGCTTTTCGGCGAAGCCCGTGATTTCAAAATTCGACGGATGCACGCGCAGCAGCAGGCGCGTTTTTTCGTTGATGGCGTTCTCGTAGTCCGCAACGCGCGTGCGGTTGGTCGTGCCGACTTCGCGGAGAATTGCTCCGCTCTCCGTCATGATTTCCGGAATGCGGAAGCCATCCCCAATTTCGATGAGCTCGCCGCGGGAGACGATGACCTCGCCGCCTTTGGCCAGCGCCGCGAGAACAAGGAGCACTGCGGCGGCACAGTTGTTGACGACGATTGTGCACTCGGCTCCGGTAAGGCGCTCGAGCAATTGCGCGGTGTGCACGTCGCGTTTGCCGCGCCCACCGGCATCGAGGTCGTATTCGAGATTGCTGTATTGCGTTGCAGTGCTCTGGAATCTTTCGACCACCGCAGCAGGGAGCGGCGCGCGGCCGAGATTGGTGTGAAGGATAACACCGGTGGCATTGATGACCGGCCAGAGAGAGTGCGCGAGGAGGCGCTCGACCATGTCAGCGACGAACTCCTCGATCGAAGAGGAGGCAAGAGCGAGCGCGGTGAAGTTTATCTCGCCGGTGATGCGCGCGCGCAAATCTTCGAGGGCGGCGCGGGTCACTTCCATCAGCAAGCCGCGATCGACGCGGCCTGCAAGGGCGGCGAGACGCGGCTGAGTAAGAAGCTCGTCGACCGAGGGGATTTGGCGCAGGAGTTCGGCTTGTTCCGGCGAAACCGTGCGTTTGGCGCGTGCTTCCATGGCGTAATTTCAACACACCCGGCGGCTGGGGGCAATGACGGCGCTTGGCCGCGCCGAGCGCAAGCCGCCCGCTGCGGCGCGGTGCACGATGCGCAGCGCGTCGCGCTCCTCCGGTTGACGCCCCGCCCCGGTACTTCTAGCATGGTGAGCTGAGGGTTCTCTCACTTCATGGCAACCATCGACGAGGAACTGGGCCAGATGGAGCGGGACATCCGCCAGCTCAAGATCGAATACGACCAGTATTTCGGCGGCGGGAGAAAGCGTCCGCCCACGGAAATCGAGTGGCGCATCGACCTGCTGGTGAAGCGCTATGCCGAACGCGGCGGAGAGCTAAAATACGGCCAGCGATTCCGCTTCAACAACCTCACGCAGACCTATGCGAAATACAAAGACATCTTCCGGAAGAAGCTGCAGCAAAAAGAAGAAGGGAAAATTCAGCGGCATTTTGGAGCGGCGGCAAAAAAGATCGAAGCCGAGCGCGCGCAACAGCATGCCGCGGCGCCGCCCCAGAACGAGGCGGCGTCGGGATTGGGCACTTTTCGCGTGACGTGCTCCGAGCCGGAGCGCGAGACGGAGAAGGTCGACCAGCTCTACCACGCATTTCTGCAAGCCAAGCTGGAGGCGGGAGAACATACCGGCAAGCTGTCGCGATCCAGCTTCAATGAATTTGTGAAGAAGAAGACCAAAGACCTGCGGAAGCAGAACAATTGCCGCGAGGTCGAATACGTCGTCGAACTCGTCGAAGGGCAGGTAAAGTTAAAAGCCCTGGTCAAAGCCTGAGGAAGTTGACAGTCCAAAGTTGCCAGTTGAAAGCTTCGAGAAAGCAAGTTCTGAATCACCGGATTCCGCTTAAGCTCGCGTATTTCTCCTGACTGATCTGAATTCCGCAGCATTTGCGCTTTCCCAAAGTCCGGCGCACGTTTAGACTGGAGGGCTTTTCCCTTGCGTGGAGGAACGACATGGCGGTGGAGCGCGCGCTGATCAGCGTGTTTGACAAGACAGGAATCGTGGAGTTAGCGAAGCGGCTGGCGGCGCTGCGGATAGAAATTCTTTCGACGGGCGGAACAGCGAAGCTGCTGCGCGAGGCCGGCGTGGAGGTGCGCGACGTGTCGGATTTCACGGGCTGGCCGGAGATGCTGGGCGGGCGCGTGAAAACGCTACACCCGAAAGTGCACGGCGGCCTGCTGTTCCGGCGCAAGAATGCCGATGACCAGAAACAAGCGGCCGAGCACGGGATCAAGCCGATCGATCTGGTGGTCGTGAATCTGTACCCGTTCGAGGCGACGGCGACGAAGACCGGGCTGACGGCGGAAGAATTGATCGAGAAC
>WNFO01003110.1_pt1 | contig 14334 bp, 15 predicted proteins | sample 5400251 | NCBI WGS metagenome assembly WNFO01 (sample SAMN13153354, study PRJNA577476) | soil metagenome | isolation source: 100 cm saprolite under Madrone tree | place: USA:California | collected 2016-06-14 | reverse complement strand
ACCCTTTGATATCAGACTGTCACGTCTAGTACCGCTGAGTCCGTGAGACACGGATGCTACATCGGCGTTTCGTTTTTTGTTCTCAAATTGAGCACGCTGTCCAATTTTGAACACACCGGCTCAAAGCGGGAACGGTTTGCGGGGCCGGGAATTATGGAAATAGACCATAGGCCGGACACAACCCTTCCTACCTGGCCTCAGCGTCCCCCCTACGCTGGGGCCGTTTCTTACTATGACGCAGTGCGGTATAAAGATTATCAAGGGGCCGTCACATTCGCCGATGGCACTCTGATAATTCAGATTCTTCACATCGACGACCTCATCACAACGGAATGCGAAAGCGCGTCGCAAGCCCAAACCGCCTTTGAAGAATTGGTGGATGGTTCTCCGGAGCTTCATCGGGCAATCGCGATGCAGGCCTCCGAAAACGGGGAGACGATGAATGCTTGGGTCGAGAGCGCGCTGAAGGAGAAAGTCGAACGTCAAAACTCTTACAAGCGCCTCTTCCGCGCCGAAGCTGTTTTGAAAATATTTGAAAGCAGTTTTGAGGGGCGTTGGAGCGCGCAAACGTTCGAATTCCGTCAGGAGACGGGCGTCCCCGTAGTCTTTACACGCGCACGCTCGTTCTACAATTAGGTTTGCCAGAGTGAGCAAGAAGTTGGTCAATCCCGCTAACTATCCCTCTCTGGTGTATCCGGTGCTTGTAAGCATGCAGCTTGAGAGGCATGACATTGAGCAAGAGGAAGAAGAAGCGGAAACGGAACGCTTTTTTGGCGGCACCGTAAAAATAGCTCCTGACAATACACGGGAAAATTTGCGAGTTGCTCTTTGCGAATTTTCCGCGGGCGAGAAAATCAAGAAGTCGGAGACTGCCGACTCGACCAGCGACGAGCCTGCATACTTCGAAGTGAGGGCCTCTTATGTAATCGCTATCAGGCCTAACAAAGTTGAATTGGATGGCGATACGCTAAAGCGCACGTTTTCGGATTTGGCAAAAACATCTGCACGGTCCTTATTCCGATCATTGTTTTCTCAGATCGCCTCCCAAGGAAATACGCAACATCCACATCTTCCCATAGATCCAGCTGCGAAAATCAAGAATGCAATCGACTGAAGCCTCATCAGCGACAAATTATGCCGACCGTCAGCGGGTTTCACCTCTCCTCATCCGGATGCACCCAAACGTAAGGCGCGGTCTGCCGCTCTTTTGCGATCGGCGAAGGGCGCCAGCATTAATGCTGGGTTTCCAGAGGGTATATTTGAACCTTAGGTTGACCACGATGACCCATGTCTGGGGCGACTGGTGCCCCTGCCATGGAGTGTCAGCGGCGTCAGTGAGTGGGGTGTGTAAAATGCGCTCTCGTCAACAGAGCATTGCAATTTTAGCCGATAATGCAGCCAATCTCGTCATTCAATTGCACGAATTGAAGCAACTCCGTGAGCGACTCAGGAAAGCTGAACAATCTGCCCGGAGATCGCGGCCGCGGACCCGCCGGAGAAGAGCGCGAACTTAAAATAAGGGCAAGCCTCAGTTGGCGGCCCCTGCTATCCGGGTTCACCTGTGCAGCAGTCCCTTGGCGCAGCACCCCGGGATACTACGGGGCCTGAAACTAGTGCGTTCCCAGTTAGACCGCGCTTTGATGTGCGGATGGCGGACAACCGAACTATCTCCCATCTCGAGGCCGATCTGGGTGCCGTTCAAGATGCTCCGCGAGCGGATCCCGATGCTCAGCGCCATGACACTCGACCAGCTCGGCGCCAAGATGAAATGCGATCGGTGCGGTAAACGCCCGGAGCGATACTATCCTGCGAACCAGAGCGACACGCCCGGGTTTGTTCGAAGGATTTAGATGTCCTGGGCCCGCCCCTTCGACGAGCCGATCGTTCGGGTCCGCGGGCGATTTACTTTCTTGATGTGGCCTCCTTCAGCCGATCTTTGAGCGCTTTCCTCTCGGCGGTGATCCTTGCCTCAAGTGTTGCAGTGAGTTGTTCGTGGAGCATAAACAGCTCGTCGAGAGACATTGAATCGAGTTCGCTTTGCTTCATGACAATTTCCAATTTTGGGATGCGCTATCATAAGTAGAATGCGTCCGAATATTTGAGAAACTGCTTAGCGTGTTCCATGGATGGAACTATTATTTTAAATGTGTTCAAAATGTAACATTTAATGGGTTTAAAATGTAACATCTGCCCGTTAAGGTGCTCACGCCGGCCCGTGCCTAGGTCGACTTAGCCGGCCAACATCAGTCAGTCAGTGAGTGTATAAAATGCGCTCTTTTCAAGAGAACGTTTCAATTTTCATCGGTAATAAGACCAGCCTACTTATTCAGATTTCCGAATTGAACCAACTCCGTGAGCAGCTCAGGAAAGCGTTACAATCTGCCCAGCCGTACGACGGAAGAGAATGCGAATTGAACGTTCAGCACATCCCTGAAGGCAGATAGCTGATCGCACGATCGAAGCCCGCTGCCGCCTGGGCCCACCCTTTCGATGATCCTATCCTGCTGCCGGGTGGGTGCGAGCTGGTGAGTCTGCGCAATGCCGGCGACTACATCACAAGCCTGCCGAAGGCTGAGCAGGATATCGAGGAATGGCAGACAGCGATCGGTTGCCTGATCGGCGCCGCCGAAGGCCGCGATTTGCTCATGCACGCGCGCGTCGGCGTGATGAGTCTTATCAATCGGCACGTCGAGCGGGTGTTTCGCTGCACTGCGAAAGCGTACGCATTGGAGACGCCGGAGTGCCAGCATTAACCGGCAGCGCGGACATCAAGCTTAACACCCGACTCTCGTTGCGAGCACCGACAGAAAAGATAGCGTCTCGTACCGGATATTTCCCTGACCCACGGTCGCAAAGCCGTCGGTCAAAACACTTTCCGGCCGACGGTCTTGCTTGAAACAGGGTATCGGTCTCATGATTAGATATTCATCTTACGGCAGCACTAATCTTCGAACGAACCAAACTGCACCGACCAAGCTGGCTTGCTCGCTTGCGATAGAATATCGCGAGCTACAGGACCTGCGAGAGCGGGTTAAAATGGCGGAGGCCGCCGCCCGCGACGCACCCGCGCGATCAAAAAAATCGGCCTTATCGCTCATTGTAAAATGAAAAGCCCGCCGGGCGTGAACCGGCGGGCTAGAAACCCTCCTTGCTGATCCGGTGACGCTCAGCAAAGTTTTAGAACGTCCTCAATCGCCAGCCGTCCCGCAAAGGCAGTTTCCGCTTTGGGAAGGTTGTCGGCGAAGCCGCTTTATCACCCGCAAAGTGCTATACTTGCGATCAGGCCGTGGAAAAATTCCGCGTCCAGAATGCACGCTCAAAACGGGGAGGAGAAGTATGCCCTTGTTCATCACGTATGCATCGTATTCCCATTCCGGCGTGAAGGGACTCGTCAATAAACCGTCGGATCGATCTGCGGCGGTTAAGGCATTGATCGAAAAAGCCGGCGGTAAACTCGTCGCGCTATACAATACAACGGGCTCAAACGACGTTGTGCTCGTTTCCGAGCTCGCCGATGGATCGGATGCAGTCGCCATAGGCATGGCTGTTGCAGCAACCGGCGCGCTGTCCAAAATCGAAACCGTTCGCGCTTGGACGCCGAGCGAATTCAAAGGTATCGCGGAAAAGGCCGCCCGGGTTGCCGGTGCTTACACCCCGCCCGGCGAGTAGCGCCATCCACGGCGCTTCGTAGCGGCGGTACAGCAGACCTTCCTTAAGACGGCCTCAGTTCGGCCCACGCGCGCGCGTGGGCCGTTTCTTGGGTGCCTCACCTCTGATGCCGATGGCCGCGCGCAGAGCGAAAAAAAGCAACTAATCAGAAGGTTGCTCCGGCTTCCGCAATGGAGCGGATATCAGCCGGTACCGAGGAGCCTCAACGCCGCTGAATGTCTCCAGGGTGTGCCCGCAGGACGGACAGACAAAACTGTCCGCCTCGCGCGGGGCCGAATGGAACTCGGTCCGCTCGTAAAGCGCGCCGCACGCGCAGGTGACTTGCGAGGTTGTCATTCGGGATTAGGCCGCCCACCCAACAAAGGTTCCGGGAACAATTCTGGACCGAGTGGCTTGAGCTTGTCTGCGCTTGGCGGTGTCGAGCGCGCGGAACACCCGACGAGGAACCAGCCCCCCTCAGTCGGGGGTTCTGCCCGGTGGTCCCCAATGTCCTCCGTCAGTAACGGTGCTATATACTACCGTTTTTAGTAAAAACAGCGGTTTAATACCAGTTGCTCATCACCCGTCCCAGCATGGACGCCCCGCTAGCGCTAACAGAACGTCAGTGCTGCACGGGCAATAGCGGAACTTCGATTGATTGCCTAATGGTCACCTTGCCGCTGCCGGGACCACTGACGTGGCCAAACGAAGTGGCGACGACTTCCGCCGACAAACCCTCGCGAAGAAAACTTTGATTATTGTGATTAACGGCGGCCTTCAACCCGTGCGTGCGGCGCTTGGCGAACACATCGCCACGCTGACCGAGAGGATACTTAATCGTTGAGCCGTGTTCGGCCGCAACGGCCAGGCCTTTGCGCTCTGGAAATTTGCAAACATCTTTCTAACCGACGACTGCAACGAAATCGCGATACACAAGTTTCCCCTCGACATCGAACAAGCCGACCGCCACGCCAACTGGTTGTGCCGATTGCCGGATGTGCCACGCCGCCGGAATCTTCACTCCGACCGCACCGGTGAAATCGAGCGGCAGACGCTGGTTGGTCAAGCGGCAGTCGATGCGTCCGAAGAAATAATCGCGCCATGCCGGATCCTGGCCGCCGCGCGACAATTCCCAACAGGAAAAATCGAACGGCATCCAACCCTGACCGTCGATCCACGCTTCGGCCCAATAATGATTAGTGGAAAACGTCCGATAAAGATAAAAGCCGCCGAGAATCCGGGCCGGAATGCCGCGCGCCCGACACATCGATGCGAATAGCGCGCTAACGAGTTGACAGTCGCCCCAACCGGAATCGAGCAGCCAGTCGCCGGACGCTTCCGTGTCGACTTGATCGTAGTGCACGGCGCCCTGCGAAAAGTGGTCGAGACAGTAATTCCAGAAAGCGCGCATGGCCATCGGCGGATCGGCATCCATCGCGCGGAAGATACGCAAGGCTTTGGGTTTACGAAAGGCCAGATTCAGTTCGCAGCCACGGCGCGGAATACTTCCATCCGGCTCAAAATCATGTCTTGCGAATCTGGATTTGGCGGCGGTTTCGAATGACCAATTCAAACGTGCGTGAAATGACGGCTTGAATCCTTATGCATCCGGTGTCGCGCATTTTCGGAATGGAACAATATCGGTCGTCCGCCTTTGTTTGAAACACATCAGGATTGCACATGCCCAGCAGCCGAACGGGCAAATGAGATAGGCACAGCAAAGTGACGGCCCCAGCGCGGGGGGCAAACTGAGGCCGTCGGGGCTTGGGTGTCGCGACGGGCGCGACATCCAGTGAACTGTCAAAGCTGATGACCGTTCCGAGGCCCGCTGATTATTTTACACTTCGAGATCGCTACGTTAGCTTGGCGGGGCCCAGGCCCGGGCAACAAGGGGATGGCTATGATTTCACTTCTGATCGGTATTCTGATTATTTGCGTCGTCGGCGCGATTTGCTTCTGGGCCATCGACAAGTTTGTCCGCGATGGGCGACTTGCAAATCTTCTCAAGCTGCTCGTGGTGCTGATCTGTCTCGCTTCTATCCTTCAGCGGGTTCTGCCGCTGGCGGGAATTGGTGGACTGTAGCCGCCAAATCCAACGTCAATATCCCCGTGGCGCTGCTCAGCGAGCGCGGTCTTTCCTCCCAGCCTGGATCGCGGCCGGGCGGAGTTTTGATGCTGCGGTAGGGCCGCGCCAGGCAAGCGCCCATATTGGCGTAGCCCGCGCGTGCCGGACGGTGTCGATCGATAGGATCGCCTCTCTCCCGCGATGACACGCCGCCGTGTGCGCCGGCTTCGCCGGCAGCTCCCTTGTCCCGTCGTCAACCATTGATCGGTGGATAGCGCGCGGGGCAAACCTGAATCGTATTGCGCGGCCGCAGGCGTTCCGAAACAGTCCGTTTGGGGAATGCAAGTGCGGGACGGGGCTATGAATCAACAGGATTCGGGATTCGATTACCCGCGCTATCGAAAATTGCTCGCCGAAGCGGTCGACGAACCGAAGCGGTTGGCGCTCATCAAATTGCTGATCGACGAGCGTGCCAGGGACAAGCTGGCGGCACAGGAGACCCAGCGCCGCAGTGACATCATCCACAGTCTCATCGCGCAGCGACCTCCGTCGCGTTCAAACGCAATATAGACAATTTCGCTGTCGCCGAGTGTCCAGCGGACCGCTGCGGCTCCCATATCGCTCCCGCCGCTCTGTGCGATGTAAGCCATGACCCAAGAATCGTTCGAAGAATCGTTCAGCGTGCCAATAAGGCGCGCGCATCGCCTTCCCCAGCGTCGCGAAGCAGCGGCAGCAAATCGACGGGATCGCAAGATGGATGGAGCTGAATTGGGGGGATAAACCCGCATTTTTCTTGTTTCGGATGGGGGTCGTTAACCGAATAATTGTTGGCTTCCCGGCTCGGGCGGCTGTACACCGCTCCAGATCAAGGAGGCGCCTTTGTACGGCGCCGATGCGACCATTCGTCCCACACCAAACGTCCCATACCAAACCATGAAAGCGACAAGGCCCGTTCAATGAGTGGATTCAAGGAACCCAGCTTCGCAGACCGGCAGAAGGCGGCGCAGGAAGCCAGGCAGAGCATCCTGAACAAGTTTCGCGCCAAGCCCGGTCTCGACGATCCCGCCGTCAGGCAGCGGCAGGCTGAGCGCGAGGCGCAGGCCGCCGACCGGGCCAAGGCGAGGTTAGCCCGCGAGGCCGCCAAGACCGAGAAGAAGGCCCGCGAGGCCGAGGCCGCGGCGGAAGCCGCAGCACAACTCGCGCGCGAAAAGGAAGAGGCCGCGGCCCGAGAACTGGCACTTGAAGCCGAGCGCAAGGCCGCCCGCGACGCGCGCTATGCTGCCCGCAAGAAGCGGAAATAGCCGACGATTTTCGGGAAGCATTGCTCGCGGGCCAGGCAGGCCCGCCCCTTAAGGCGAGCCTGCCGGAAAACGACGTAACGAAGCTTACTTCTTCATTCCGTCGTCTTTCTTCATCATGCCGTCCTTCTTCATTCCGTCGTCCTTTTTCATGCTGTCCTTGGACATGGTGTCCTTCTTCATCGTGTCCTTGGACATGGAATCTTTCTTCATGCCGTCGTCCTTGCCCATCTTGTCCTGGGCGAAGGCGGCGGGGGCCAGCGCCAGGCTGAGCGAAAGAGCGGCTGCCGAAATTCCGAGCGCGATGCGGGTGCTGATGGTCATTTGATGGTCATTCCTTTTGAAAACCGGTTTTGAAGGCGGCTGATGCCGCTACCTTCAAAACGATCCCGCGATAGAGTTTGTTACCCATCGCTCGAAAAATTTCCCGGCTTGAAAAATCTCTCAGAAAAAGCTTTGGAAGCGCCCTCTACCTCCGGTATAATTCGCCGTCTAAATCGGTGGTCGGTCTTGTTTCTGCCGAATCTTCCCGCAAGTGTGCGCCGCACCAAGATCGGCGCCCCGCCGAATTCGGTCTCGACTATCCGACTAGAGAAAATTCGGGCGGAGACGGGCTAATATCCCCTCAACGTCGGCTCGAGCATTTCATGCACAATACAACCCGGGAGATATCCATGCTGACACGCCGCTATGTCCTCGCATCCGCGCTCGCCGCACCCGCTATCCTACGTTTCGGAACCGGAACAGCCCATGCCGCAACGACCTTGAAAATATCGCACCAGTTTCCCGGCGGCACTGTCGACAAGGGTGACTTCCGCGACCGGTTGACGCGGGTGTTCGCTGCCGAGGTGGCCAAACGAAGTGGCGGCGAGATCGCCGCCGAAATCTATCCGAACTCGTCGCTGATCAAGACCAATGCGCAATTCTCGGCGATGCGTAAAGGCGCGCTCGACATCAGCCTGTATCCCCTTCCCTATGCGGGCGGCGAATTGCCGGAAACCAATATCGGCCTGATGCCCGGACTGGTCTCCACCTATGACCAGGGCCTGCGCTGGAAGAAGGAGCCGGTCGGCAAGGCACTGACCGATTTCCTTGCCGACAAGGGCATCATTATTCTGACCTGGATCTGGCAGGCCGGCGGCGTCGCCAGTCGTTCGCGCCCGGTCGTCGCCCCGGAAGACGCCAAGGGCCTCAAGATTCGCGGCGGCTCACGCGAGATGGATATGGTGCTGCAGACAGCAGGTGCTGCGGTGCTGTCGTTGCCGTCCAACGAACTCTATGCGGCGATGCAGACCGGAGCCTGCGATGCCGGCCTCACCTCCTCCACCAGCCTGATTTCATTCCGGCTCGAGGAAGTCGCGAAAGCCCTGACCTCGGGCGCCGGTGCGTCCTACTGGTTCATGCTGGAGCCGCTTTTGATGTCGAAGTCCATTTTCGACGGGCTGCCGAAAAAGCAGCAGGATATCATTGTGGCCGTCGGCTCCGAGTTGGAGGCCTTCGGAAAGAAGGGTGCGCAGGACGACGATATCGAAGTCGCCAAAGTCTATGAAAAGGCCGGCGCGAAGGTCAGCCCGCTTGACGTCGCTACCGTCGGCAAATGGCGCGACATCGCGCGGGATACTGCTTGGAAGGACTACGGCGCGAAAACCGCGACCGCGGCCAGCCTGTTGAAGCTCGCGTCCGACGTATCCGCATGATGCATGGTCCAGTCAAGGATCAAAATGACCGTACGAACGCCGCCGCGGGCAATGCGCTCGTGGCGGCGCTCGAACGCGCTCTCGGTTTTTGCAACAACGTCATCGTCGTCTTCGCGGCGGTCGCGCTGGTGGCGGCCTGCGTCGTCCTCAGCCACAGCGTCCTGACCCGCGCCCTGTTCCACAGTCCGAATTACTGGCAGGACGAGGCGGCGGTGTTTCTGCTGGTCGGCGCCACCTTCATGACGGCGGCCTATGTGCAGGGACAACGTGGCCATATCGGCATCGAGGCGTTTGTCGGACTGCTGTCGCCGATAGTCAACCGTATCAGGCTGTGGCTGGTTGATGTCGCGAGCTTCCTGTTCTGTGCATTCTTTGCCTGGAAATCGTGGACGCTCGCGCATGAAGCCTGGGTCGACGGCCAGGTTTCCAACTCGATGTGGTCGCCCCCGCTGGCGATCCCCTATGTCTTGATGGCGTCGGGCATGACACTGCTTTGCGTGCAGATCCTGCTCCAGATCGCGATTCCCCTCTTCAGCAGGCCGGCACCCCGATGACCGTAGTAGGAATTGGAATCAGTTACGGCGTCGCGACCCTGTTTGCGATGTTTTCGGGAATGCCGATCGCGTTCGCGCTGGGCGCGGTCGCGGTGGTGTTCATGGGCATCTACATGCCCGCGGCGTCGCTCGATACCGTGACGCAGAACGTCTACGAGGAAATGGCATCGATCACGCTGTTGTCGATCCCGCTTTTCATCCTCAAGGGCGCAGCTATCGGCAAATCCCGCGCTGGTCAGGATTTGTATTCGGCACTGCACGCCTGGCTGCATCGCGTACCCGGCGGGCTCGGCGTCGCCAACGTGTTCGCCTGCGCGTTGTTCGCAGCGATGGCCGGATCGTCGCCCGCCACCTGCTCGGCCATCGGCTCCGCCGGCATACCGGAAATGCGCAAGCGCGGTTATTCCGGCGGATTCGCGGCCGGCATTATCGCCGCCGGCGGCACGCTCGGCATCCTGCTGCCGCCTTCAATCACAATGATCCTGTTCGCGGTTGCGGCGGAAAAGTCGCTGGGGCGGCTGTTCCTCGCCGGCATCGGACCCGGCCTGCTGCTGGTCTCCTTGTTCGGTGCTTACGCGGTGATCCACTTTCGCAAGGAATTTGCCGCGGCGAGCGCCATCTACGCCAAGACCGGCGTGACCTCGGCCATTCTCGCGCGCGACGATTTCACCATGGCGGAGCGCTTCAACGTGCTGCCGCGGGTGCTCCCCTTCGTGCTGTTGCTGACCGGGGTGATGATCGCGCTCTATGGCGGCTACGCGACGCCTTCGGAAACCGCCGGGCTCGGCGGCCTGCTCGCGCTGGTGCTGATCGCGCTGATCTACAGCGTTTGGCGGCCTTCCGATCTGGCGCCGATCATGAAATCGACGATCCGCGATTCCACCATGCTGATGATGATCATCGGCATGTCGCTGCTCTATACCTACGTGATGAGCTATCTGCACATCTCGCAATCGGCCGCTGAATCGATCGTCGCGATGCATCTGCCGCGCTGGGAATTGCTGGCGGCGATCCTGCTCATGGTGGTCGTGCTCGGCTTCTTCCTGCCGCCGGTATCGATCATCCTGATGACCGCGCCGATCATCCTGCCGCCGCTGCGCGCGGCCAATTTCGACATCATCTGGTTCGGCGTCGTCATGACCATCGTGATGGAGATGGGGCTGATTCACCCGCCGGTGGGCTTGAACATTTTCGTCATTCGCAACGTCGCACCCGATATCCCCTTGAGTGAAGTGATCTGGGGCACGCTGCCGTTCGTGCTGCTGATGATGCTGGCTGTGGTGGTGCTGTGCTTCGTGCCCCAGATTTCGACGTTCCTGCCCGATCTGGTGATGGGACCTGACGGCGGACGGTGAGGAAGCCTCGTCCTGAGGAGCGCGCTCTTCGCGCGTCTCGAAGGATGAGGCATTATCGGCCTCATGGTTCGAGACGGCGCAAGAGCGCCTCCTCACCATGAGGAGCTACTTCACGGATCGCTTGCTCGCATTGATCGCCGCCGCGACGCGGCTCACCGGCGGTCGGCCAATCAGGCGGCTGATCTCGTTGGTGGCCGCCACCAGTCTTGGCATATCGACCCCGGTCGCGACGCCCATGCCCTCCAGCATGTAGACCACGTCCTCGGTCGCGACGTTGCCGGTCGCACCCGGCGCATAGGGGCAGCCGCCGAGACCGCCGGCCGCGGAATCGATCACGCGCGCGCCCTCCTCCATCCCCGCATAGAGATTGGCCAGCGCCTGGCCGTAGGTGTCGTGGAAATGCATCCCGAGATGGGCCATCGGCACCACGCCGGCGACGGCGCGTAGCAGATGCCGCGCCTTGAGCGGCGTGCCGACGCCGATGGTGTCGCCAAGCGAGACTTCGTAGCAGCCGAGATCCCACAACAGCTTTGCGACGTCCACCACGGCCTGCGGCTTCACCTCGCCGTCATAGGGGCAACCGAGCACGCAGGAGATATAGCCGCGCACCTTGATGCCGTCAGCCTTGGCTCTGACCACGACAGGCTTGAAGCGATCGATGGACTCGGCGACCGAGCAATTGATATTGGCCCGCGAAAAGCCTTCCGAGGCCGAGGCAAATATCGCGATCACCCCGGCGCCGGCCGCGCGCGCGGCGTCGTAACCCTTTTCGTTCGGCACCAGCACGTGGAATTCGCTGTCTGGATGGTGACTGACGCCACGCAAGACCTGATCCGAATTCACCATCTGCGGGATCGCCTTCGGCGACACGAACGCTCCGACTTCGACGGTGTGCAGCCCGGCACCGATCAGCGCCTCGATAAAGGCGATGCGGGCCGCGACGCTGACAGGCGTCTTCTCGTTTTGCAGGCCGTCGCGCGGGCCAACTTCGACGATGCGTACCAAATCGCTCATGTTGGTCTCGCGAGGCTGCTCACGAAGCGGTCGGCTCGATTTCGGCGAGTTCGACGCCTTCCTGCACGATATCGCCGACCTTGCATTTTATCACTTTCAGCACGCCTGCGAAGGGCGCACGCAGGGTCTGCTCCATCTTCATCACTTCAAGCGTGAGAATAGCCGCGCCCTTCTCCAGCGTCGCGCCCACTTCAGCCAGCAACGCCACCACGGTGCCCGGCAGCGGCGCCACGATTTTGTCCTCGCCGACGTGCTCTTCGTCGTCGCCGCCGAAGGGATCGACCCAATGCAGATCGAAGCGGCCGTTACGCGTTCGCAGATATAGTTCATGGCCTTCGATAACGGCGACGACGCGGGATTTCATGCCGTCGAGCGCCAGATCGAACCCGCCGTCGTCCCGGGACGATGATGCGAAAGCAAATTCACGCTCGCCGATCGACAGCGTCGCGGGACCGTTGCCATATTGCAGGCATATCTCCTGCTCGGCCTCGTGCGCGTGCCGGAACGTAAACACCCGCTGCCGCCGGCCCACCGGCATCCAGCCGGAGGTGCGCCACGGCGAATGCGCCTCCGCGCGCGCGGCTTTCTGCTCGTCGTCCAGGATTGCCGCGACGGCTGCGCAAAGCTCGAGATCGCCCGATGCCGCAGGCGGCGGCGTCAGGTTCTTCAATTCACGCTCGATAAAGCCGGTGTCGATGGCGTTGGCGCGAACGTGCGGATGCGTCACCAGCGCCGAAAGGAAGGGGATGTTGGTGACGATGCCACGCACATCCGTGTCCTCGAGCCCGCGATTAAGCCTCTCGATCGCAGCATCGCGGGTCGGTGCCCACGCGATCACCTTGGCCAGCATGGCGTCGTAATGCGGCGAGACCGCATCGCCCTCGCGATATCCGGCATCGACGCGCAGGCCGTTCAACGGCTCCGGCGTGCGCCAGGTCCGTATTCTGCCGACCGACGGCATGAAATTCTTGTGTGGATTCTCGGCGTAGACCCTCGCTTCGATCGCGTGGCCATTGAGCGTAATCTGGTCCTGTGTCAGCGGCAGCTTTTCGCCGAACGCCACGCGCAACTGCCATTCCACGAGATCGATGCCCGTGATCAGCTCGGTTACGGGATGCTCGACCTGCAGTCGCGTGTTCATTTCAATGAAGAAGACGTCCTTGCCGTCAGAGACGAACTCGATGGTGCCGGCACCGACATAATCCACCGCGGCAGCCGCCTTGCGTGCGGCGGAGCACACCGCCTCGCGTTGCCTGGCGTCGAGTGTCGGCGATGGCGCTTCCTCGATCACTTTCTGATGCCGGCGCTGCAACGTGCATTCGCGCTCGAACAGCGACAGCAGATTGCCGTGGCTGTCACCGACGATCTGCACCTCGATGTGGCGCGGATTGTCGACAAATTTCTCGATCAGCATGCGATCGTCGCCGAACGCGGCCTTGGCCTCGCGCTTGGCGCTGACGATTGCGGCGGCAAGCTCACCAGCGGAGCGCACGATGCGCATGCCGCGGCCGCCGCCACCGGCCGAGGCCTTGACCAGAACCGGAAAGCCGATTTTGCCGGCGGCCTTCGCGAGCGTCGTCTCGTCCTGGGCTTCGCCGTGATAGCCCGGCACCAGCGGCACGCCGGCCTTCTCCATCAGCATTTTCGAGCCGGACTTCGAGCCCATCGCCCTGATCATGCCGGCGGTCGGACCAACGAATACCAATCCTGCGTCGAGGCAGGCCTGCGCGAATTCGGCGCTCTCGGACAGAAAACCGTAGCCGGGATGCACGGCTTCTGCGCCGCTCTGGCGCGCCGCATCGATCACGCGTTCGATGTTGAGATAGCTGTCGCGCGCCCGCGCCAGCCCAAGCAGCACGGCCTCATCGGCCATCGCGACGTGCATCGCGCCGCGGTCGGCCTCGGAATAGACCGCAACCGTGCGCAGCCCCATCGCCCTTGCGGTGCGGATCACGCGGCAGGCGATCTCGCCGCGATTGGCGATCAGCAAGGTACGAAACCGCCGGTACTGTTTGGACCGATCCATCGTCACATCCTGAACAGGCCAAAACGAGTGGGCTCGATCGGCGCGTTGGTTGCGGCCGACAGACCAAGGCCGAGCACCAATCTTGTATCGGCGGGATCGATCACGCCGTCATCCCATAGCCGGGCGGTGGCATAATACGGATTGCCCTGGCTTTCGAACTGCGCCCGCGTCGGCGCGCGGAATTCGTTCTCTTCCTCGATCGACCAGGTGCCTCCCTTGGCCTCGATGTTGTCGCGCCGCAACTGGCTCAGCACCATCGCCGCCTGCTCGCCGCCCATCACCGAGATCCGGGCGTTCGGCCACATCCAGAGGAAACGTGGGCTGTAGGCGCGGCCGCACATTCCGTAATTGCCGGCGCCGTAGGAGCCGCCGATCACGACAGTGAATTTCGGCACCGCTGCCGTCGCCACCGCCGTCACCAGCTTGGCGCCATCGCGCGCGATGCCGCCAGCTTCGTACTTCTTGCCGACCATGAAGCCGGTGATGTTCTGCAGGAACACCAACGGGATATTGCGCTGGCAGCACAGCTCGATGAAATGCGCGCCCTTCAGCGAACTCTCGCTGAACAGGATCCCGTTGTTGGCGATGACGCCGACCGGATAGCCCCAGATATGGGCGAAACCGCAGATCAGGGTCTGGCCGTACAGCTTCTTGAATTCGTCGAACTCCGAACCATC
>WNFO01007310.1_pt1 | contig 14335 bp, 12 predicted proteins | sample 5400251 | NCBI WGS metagenome assembly WNFO01 (sample SAMN13153354, study PRJNA577476) | soil metagenome | isolation source: 100 cm saprolite under Madrone tree | place: USA:California | collected 2016-06-14 | reverse complement strand
TCCGATCAGCGGCGCGCTGAGCATCAGTTTCGAATAGCCATTCTCGGTACTGCGGGAAGAGGCCCAACGAAGCATCCGCACAGACATCATCTTGGCAATCGCAGTAGCTACGGGAGGCAGGCCGAAGGCATCAATCGTGAGGCCATCGCGGTATTGCTGGACCGAATTCCATTTCGTGCGGATCCAACGTTCGCTGCCATGCTGGACATCGGGATCGGAATAGATTTCCGCATTTGCGACAGAACTAATCTCGACAATCTTTTTTCGCTCGGTTTCAGCCGTGAAGAGGAATAGCTTTACATCTGCGTAGTCGCTCGGCAGACGGTTGAGTGCGTCTACGAAATCTGGCGAAATCGCTTTTAGCGGATCGTAAGCACCACGATTCGTGTGGCGCCGCGGGATGGCGTTGTAAAGCTCATTTTCTTCGCGTTTCCCAGGTGCGAGATTCACTCGGGCCAAGAGTTGTGGTTTGGGCTCGGCGGGAATCGGGCCAAGTTTTCCCGGAAGGAGCGCGGCCGTGGCCGCGTATCCGTTGGCAGGCGCGGCCAGCATTAGATTCTCCAGAGCGCAACCGATGCCGATATGCTCTTCGCGCAGATAAGGATCGAGCGCGCCGACGTTCCTCTGGGTATCGATATGCAGCTCGATTGAAGAATTGGTGATCTTGAAAAGCCACGGCTGCGTGTTATGCGGGCTGGCGGCCAGAATCGCGGCGCGCACCAGCGCGAGCGGGGCATCGTTTCCGGTTTTCCGCCAGTCCTTCCACGGTTCGTAAGCCCGCCCCTCACCGACGCTGAAGACTCCTTGATCCCAGGCGCGCCAGACGCCTCCACCCACGACGGCGATGGTTACAATTCCTGCGCCTCTGACAAAGGATCTTCGCTGCACGAAGCACCTCCACCGACTTTTCGCCCTAGTAGACCGCTGCCACGATGCATTCGGAATTAATGTAATGTTCCGTTCCGACCGATCTACATTGGAGAGTCTACACCCTTGAGTGCGGATGGTCGGCCACCCGGACAGAGTGACGAGGCCGACCATATCTCGGGTTTGTCAACATTATCAGGCAACACATGTCCAGCGCGCTGACACATCAGTCTTGCGGCAAACTGGTGACCACGGTGTTGTTCTCGGCTCAAAAAGTCATATGCGACAATGAGGTTGGAGCTGGGCAATGGAGTGACCTCGTCCCTATTACCATGAATTCGCGTGGGCCTACGATTTTTTGCAGACCGATTCGATCGTTCCACGTGTGGACTTCATTCGGGCGGTTTTAGCTCAGAACGGAATCCCCGCCAATTCAACGATTCTCGACGCAGGGTGCGGAACGGGCCGCTACGCCACCGAGTTGGCAAAACGCGGGTTTCAAGTATGCGGTGTAGAACGGTCCGCTGAGCTCATTGCGATTGCTCGAAATCGAGAGCAAGACGCTGTGATACGCCCTGAATTCTTGATCACCGATCTCCTCGAAGCTTCATTTCCGAGTCTCTTTGACGCAGTCCTCTGCCGCGGCGTGCTGACGTGCGCGAATGGACCAAAACTGTCGAGCGCTACACAAAAGGTCTGCTGCATCAACGGACGGTCAAGTTATCAACCGGCACCTTGGAGTTTTGCAGCAAAACCGTCCTGGACATGGAATCACGCCAATTGCGCATTTGCGCTTTCGGCCTCTCCCTTGTATCGCGCGAAAGCTGCCCGGCTTTTTCCCATCGGATCCGCGCCTTTTCCGCTTAAGAATGAAAAAGCCGCGTTGGAGCTGCTGCCGCGCAGAACTCGCGCGAACTCGATTGTGTAGTCCACGGTTACCCGGCGGAGTTCGGCGTCGGACACCACTCCGGTATAGGTGCCCAGACAGAAGACTACCGCGTCCTGACCTGAAAGCGCTTGCGAGAGTGAAGAGCAGTCGGCGAAATCGGAATGCAGAACTTCTCGCAGCTTTGGATGTGAGATGCCGAGCTTCCGGCGGACTATGGCAGTCACACTCGCAACGGCGGAGTTCTTGAGTGCGTAGCGAAGTGCATATCCACCGACCATTCCGGTCGCACCGACGAGTACAAGGCGCTTTTGACTCGTCGGTGTCATGAGAGCGCTCGCTCTTCCATCCAGTCGACGTAGAGGATGCGCTCCGAAAAAAGCCACGTGCCATCCAATTTGACGAACGTGTCCTGGTAACGCAGCGAGGCGACCATCAATCGTCGCTTTCCGCTCTCCACTGTTACGTGATGTGCCAGGCAGTAAGCTTCGCCAGTGGCTCGGTCAGATGTGAGCGTAAAGATGGTGCTCTGTCCGACAAAGTGAGTGGTGGCATCGTACCTGTTCAGATCCGCGAAGACGGGAGCGAGCGCTTCGCGGGAATGGAGTTCCTGGGAGGGGGCCGGATCTTTAGCATTCATGAACACCACGAAGTGCGCGTCTGGGGTAAAGAGAGACATCTGACCTTTCGCATCGCGACGATCCGCGCAGTGTGCGTAGGCCTCTATGAGCTCTCGGATCGCGAGGCGGTCTGCGGCTTCACCAGGCGTGATTGCGACATGTTTGCTCATGGGCTGATCTCCTTCGTTCGCATCTTCATGTTTGGCAAGAGGGTCATTCGAGGATGGCTCGTGGTTCCAGAAACGCTTCGATTCCGTAGTGGCCGTATTCTCGGCCGATCCCGGAGTATTTGAATCCGCCCCAGGGTGCCCGCGGATCATCGGTCATGTTGTTGATCACGACGCGCCCGGATCGTATCTGCGAGGCGACGCGGCGCGCCCGCGTGAGGTCAGTCCCAAGAACGGCAGCGTGGAGACCATATTCAGAGTCGTTCGCGATCTTAATCGCCTCGTCTTCTGAGTCATAGGCGATGACTGACAGCACAGGACCGAAAATCTCCTCCTTAGCGATTGTCATGTCGTTCTTTACGTTGATAAATACCGTGGGCTTCACGAAATAACCCGCTTCGAGCCCTCTTGGGTGACCCTCGCCACCGACGAGCACCTCCGCGCCTTCGTCGATCCCTTTGCGAATATAGCCCTGCACCTGCTCGTACTGTTTCTGCGACACCATCGGTCCCACGGCGGCTTTCGGATCAGCCGGATCACCGACGGGGAAGGCGGGCATCGCGTCCACGATGGCACGCCTGACTGCGTCGAGACGATGCTTGGGGACCAGAAGCCGCGTCCCTGCCGCGCATGCTTGACCGCTGTTCAAAAAAGCCATGACGAGCGCTGACGGGATCGCTTGGTCGAGAACGGCGTCGTCGAGCAGAATCGTGGGCGATTTACCGCCCAGTTCGAGTGTGATGCGCTTCATGGTTTCCGCCCCATCGCGCATGATCGATTTACCAACTCCCACCGATCCTGTGAAAGAGATCTTGGCAACATCGGGATTACGTACTAGTTCGGCGCCGACGATGTTTCCGCGGCCTGTGACTACGTTTAGGAGACCGTTAGGGAGATTGGCCTCGTGCAGCGCCTCGACCAAAACTTGAGTTTGAAGCGAGCTCAACTCGCTGGGCTTGATAACAACCGTACAACCGGCGGCAACGGCGGAGGCGAGCTTCAGGCAAATGAACAGTGCGTTCGCGTTCCACGCGGTAATCAAACCGGCCACGCCGACCGGCTCCAAGGTGACCGTTGTCTTGCCCCAGTTGCGAGTCAGGGGTAATTCCTGCAGGGCTTGCTCAGCGGCCTGAAATGCGTTGACCCCGGACTGCACGATAAGCCCTGCGAATCGGACGACACCTTCATATTCCTCAACCATTGCCGCTGTTAGATCGTCGACACGCGCCGACGCGGCTTGATGCAGCCGGCGCAGAATGTTTATGCGCTCCTCTTTGGCCGATCGGCCGAAACTAGTGAAGGCGTTTTTGGCTGCGGCGATGGCGTGCCTCGTATCTTCTTCGTCGGCCAAGGTCACGCGGGCGATCACCTGACCGTTGGTCGGCTTGATGATGTCCATGACCTCGCTGCCATGGGATTCCACGAATTTGCCATCGATGTAGTGCTTCGTGATTGTTTGCATCGCACTCTTCCTCAGGATTCAGAGTCGCAACAAAGGACTTGGCGCATAAGCGAGCATTACCGTAACGATGCAAGCGCAATTCCAGTGAGAATCTCCTGCCGGTGCACTAAATCGCTGCATAGCGAACACTTCCTGCCGCAAGAGATGTATATGTGTGTGATGGAGGATCGTCACTGTCAATCTTTTGACAGCGTCTTGGGACTAGCCATGGACCTTGATTCGGGCAGGCCCCGATATTCGTGTGGATTGCTGCGACTCTAAACCTTCTGGGCCAAGAGCACATTGCATCTAAGCGAAATGGCTGTTGCGGTGCATCCGTGGACGAGTCAGGCAAACGCTTGAGCTTGAAGGTCAAAGGCGGACGGGATAAGTTGTTCGAGGTTATTTAGAGACGTGGCGCAAGGTTCTCACGATGGCGAATGAGCACGCGCAAAAGACGCTGGCGGAGTTGTCGCGAGAGTTGCAGGAGAGCAACGCCAGGCTTGAAGAAGCGCAACGCGTCGCCCACGTGGGCCACTGGGAATGGGATATCGGGGAGTAGACGAGGACCTCGCTGCTGGCGTCCGCCCCGAGGCTGAGTTTCGGATCGTTCGCCCGAGCGGGGAGGTGCGGACGGTCTCCAGTCTCACGTCCGAGCGATGGAACTCTTTGCCCGGAGATGCAAAGAGAGACTCATCGGGACGGCCGTACAAATTGTTCGGAACAATTCAGGACATTACTGACCGCAAGCGTACGGAGGAAGCCTTTCAGGAGATTTCACACAAGCTACAGGAAACCAATGCCAGGCTTGAAGAAGCTCAACGCATCGCCAACGTTGGCCATTACTCGTGGAACCTCATCGAGAACCGAGTGATTTGGTCTGACGAAGTCTACCGTATTTATGGATTGGATCCGCGGCAGGGCACCATCGATCTAGCGAAGGTTAGCGAAATGATTCACCCGGAAAATCGAGAACTCGTCTTCCGCGCAGCTCAGGAGGCGCTCCAGAGCGGAGTTCCTGCCGACATTGAACATCGTCTCGTCCGACCCAACGGCGAAGTTCGGACTATTCACAGTGTTGGCACCGTAAAACGTGATCCTTCCGGCCGACCATACGAAATGTTTGGTACAGCCCAAGACATCACGGACCGCAAGCGCTCCGAACAAGCCTTCAAGCAAAGCCAGTTTTATCTCAGTGAAGGACAGCGCCTCGCGCATATGGGGAGTTGGGCATTCAACGATTCGGGTCACTATTGGTCTGACGAGTTATACAAAATTTACGGTTTGGATCCGCAGAATGGAGCCCCGACGATTGACCAATATCTGGCGCTCGTCCATCCGCAAGACCGAGCCTCCATGGCTGAAACCATCAGGCGCATGCAAGAGGAACATTGTGGCTTTGACCAAATAGAACGGATCGTTCGGCCCGACGGGCAGTTGCGGTACATTCGCGCGGTGGCTGTTCCCTTTATTGAACAAGGGGTTTTCAAAGGTTTTATCGGTACGACAATGGACGTTACCGAGCAGGAGTTGCTAACGCAGAAGCTGCGCAGGGAGCAAGCATACCTTGCGGAAGCGCAAAGCTTGGCCCACATCGGCAGTTGGGCGACCAATTTCCACACAAAACAGATATTTCACATATCGGACGAGACCTTTCGCCTTCATGGCTTCGACCCCAAGGACCGCACTCCGCTCGAACGTTTTTTCGACACGATTCACCCAGAAGATGCGGCAGCAGTGACAGCCGCCATTGACCAAGCAATCCAGACAAGAACGGACTTCGACATTCGTGAATACCGGGTTTGTCATCCCGACGGCGCCGTCCGGTTTGTGCGCGCCATTGGACATCACAACCCTTCCGGTGAAATGGGTTATTACGTCGGCATCACAATGGATATAACCGAACGAAAGAAGGCCGAGCAGGAACGCGAAAAGTTGCGGCAGTTAGAAGCGGATCTCGCACACATCAACCGCGTCAACATGATGGGAGAACTCGCCGCTGCGCTGGCACACGAAATCAGACAGCCTATAGCCGCTTCGATCACCAGCGCCAGCGCATGTTTGCGATGGCTCGCCCGCGATCCACCGGACCTTGAACGGGCGCGAGCGGCAGCAGCGAGAATTGAGCAGGACGGAAACCGCGCGGCCGATGTGATCAGTCGTTTGCGGTCTTTCTACAAAAAAGCACGCCTCCCGAGCGCGAGATGATTGACATCAGAGAGATCGTTCGGGAGATGACCGCTTTGCTTAGGAAAGAGGCGGTCCAGCACTCCATTAGAATCCACTCCGAACTCGATGAAGCTGCGCCTAACGTTCTAGCCGACAGAGTGCAGCTTCAACAGGTGTTCATGAACCTGATGTTGAACGCAATTGAAGCGATGAAAAGCACCGGAGGAAAGTTGACGATTGGTTCCCGACCCACTCCCGAAGGTCAGATCGTGGTCTCCATCGGAGACACCGGCGTTGGATTGCCGGCAGAAAATAGTGAGCGGATTTTTGACGCCTTCCATACCACGAAGCCGCAAGGCACGGGGATGGGTTTGGCCATAACCCGCTCGATCGTGGAGGCACACGGTGGACGAGTGTGGGCCACCGGGAATCAGAATGCAGGAGCAACGTTTCATTTCACCCTTCCCACCAAAGGTGCGGCAGACGCATGAAATCCGCAGCCGTTCCGATAGTTTTTATCATCGATGACGACCCCGGAATGCGTCAGGCGATCCACGACCTTGTCGAGTCGGTTGGGCTGCGTGCCGAATCCTTTGCGACTGGTGAGGCGTTTCTCGGGGCGAAACAGATCGGCCGCCCGAGCTGCTTAGTTCTCGATATAAGGCTGCCTCAGATGAGTGGACTCGATTTTCAGCGTCGATTGGCTGAGAGCGGCATGCAAATTCCCATCATTTTCGTCACGGCGCACGGAGATATTCCGATGTCTGTCAGAGCGCTAAAGTCAGGTGCCGTGGAATTTCTGACAAAACCCTTCCGGGATCAAGATCTGCTAGACGCAATTCAGCAAGCACTTGAGCGCGACCGCATCGCGCAAGTGCAAGAGGCCGAGACTCACAATCTGCAGCAGCGATATCGTGCTCTTACTGCGCGAGAGCACGAGGTAATGACGCTCGTCGTCTCTGGGATGCTCAATAAGCAGATAGCGTCTGAAATTGGAGCCAGCGAGGCCACAGTAAAAATCCATCGAGGCAACGTCATGCACAAGATGCAGGCAGGCTGCGTCGGTGGTTGACTTGGTGCGTATGGCCGACAAGCTGAAACTATCTCCTCGCAAGTAGCTCGTCCCAATCGAAAGCCCATCCGGATTTCCTCCGCCCTCGGGGTCTAGTCGACTACGACCAAAGTCGTAGTAAGCACGACTAAGAGCTGATTGTTCACTTATTGCAAATGCGGTTAGGCTTCGCCTATGAGCAGCGGGCAAAGTTCGAGACTGATAGCCATCGTCGACGACGACAAGTCGGTTCAAACTGCCTTGCAAGATTTGATTGAGTCGGTGGGGTTGTCTACGGTCTGCTTCGGCTCCGCGGAGGAGTTCCTCAATTCCGGAGTGCAAGATGAGGCTGGATGCCTGATCGCAGACATTCGGATGCCGGGCATGTCCGGCATTGAACTGCAGGCAAAGCTCAAGTCGGATCGGTGCCGCATACCGATCATTTTCATCACGGCGCATGGTGACTCCAGGATGCGGATCCAAGCCATGCGTGATGGGGCCGTGGAGTTCTTGACGAAGCCCTTCGACAACGCGGTTTTACTCGAAACGGTTTACGCTGCGATTGTGGACCACGCCAAGATTTCCGGCCTTGGGAATACGAATCAATGATAGTGGCAGATCAAGATCGTCGGGTCCGCAGATTCGAGCAGATCGTAGGCAACAGCTCGGCTCTGAGAGCTGTGCTGGAGCAAGCCGAGCGGGTTGCGGCTACGGATGCGACCGTTCTCATTCAGGGAGAGACCGGCACTGGGAAAGAACTTATCGCTCATGCGATTCACAATGCGAGCTCTCGCAGCGGTCACCCTCTGATCAAGCTCAACTGCGCCGCAATCCCTTTCGACTTGCTCGAAAGCGAGCTTTTTGGCCACGAACGGGGGGCCTTTACCGGAGCGATCGCACAGAAAATCGGCCGCTTTGACTTGCCTGATAAAGGAACCTTGTTCCTCGATGAAATTGGAGATATACCGCTCGCCCTGCAACCCAAGCTCCTCCGCGTTCTGCAGGAACAGGAATTCGAGCGTCTCGGGAGCGGGCGCACACATCGCGTCGACGTGCGTCTGGTCGCCGCGACTCACCAAGACCTCCAACGAATGGTGAAGCGTAGAGAATTTCGCAGCGATTTGTACTATCGCCTGAATGTATTTCCGATCACACTGCCGCCCCTGCGAGATCGACGCGAAGACATTGCGCCGCTCGTGCAACATTACGTCGAACTCTTTGCCCATCGAATGGGGAAGTCTATTCGCGCGGTTCCAGAGGAATTCGTTAACGCTTGCAAATCCTATCCTTGGCCGGGAAACATTCGAGAGCTTCAGAACGTAATCGAACGTGCGGTAATACTATCGAACGAAGGTTTCCTTCCGAACCTCTTGCGCCCAACTCGTTCCCCATCAGGTGTCGTATTCCCGCCGAGCACCACGCTAAGGGAATCCGAACGGATTCTCATCCTTGGAGCATTAGAGGCCACAGGGTGGCTGGTCGGCGGGCCTTATGGTGCCGCTGCTCGCTTAGGAATGAAACGCACTACCTTGATCGCACGGATGAAGAAGCACGGACTATTCCGGCCTGCGGAGGACAGCAGCTTCGAACAATCTGTCGACAGTAATTACCCGGCGGCCGAGCGCCGTTAGGTGCGCTCACGCTATAGCCTGCAAAACGAACATCGCACTCGCGAACTGAACGTTAGAGATCTGGTGGCCCAAACACGGAATCAATGGCTCGATCAGGTGGGAAGCGTTCTTGAAACTCTCAATCAGGGCGTAATTATTAGCGACGAGGACCGACGCATAATTTTTGCAAATTCCATGTTTTTGGAAATGGGCAAAATGTCCGCCGCGGACATTCTGGGCCGGTCAGTCATGGATTTATATCCCGCAGATGAAGCTGGCCAGTTGCAGGAGTTCATTGCGCGCCGTCAACCCAGGGGCGGGCTCAATATGAATTCTACATACCTCAATCCGATGGGGGACGCATACCGGTTGAGGTTACGTCCCGTCTTGTGCGCGGCGGCGACGGGCGCCCATACTGAATTATCACTGCGACCGACATCAGCGACCAAAAACGCATTCAAGCGGAGTTAATTGAGACCAATGCTTTGTTGCTGGAGCGCCAGCATCAAATGGCGGAAGAGTTGCAGCTTGCTGAGCGGGTGCAACAAAGTCTCGCGCCTAAGGGTCTCAGCTGGGGCGGGGTGTCGGTAGAAGCTCACTACCAACCAGCTTCATCCATCGGAGGTGACTACGGACTGGTCGTCCCTGGCGAGGGTCGCTTAGATGTTGTCGTCTGCGACGTGTCTGGCCATGGTATTAGTTCAGCGCTCGTCGCCAGCCGCATTTACTCCGAGACAATGTCGCAGGTCGAGCGTGGAGCAGACCTCGGGTCGATGCTACGGCATCTGAATCATTTCGCGGTTCAGAAACTCGCCAGTTCCAGTTTCTATTTCACTTTGGCGGCAGTGCGGTTCCATCAATCTCGCGGTTGCTTGCAATTCGCTGGAGCAGGCCATCCGCCAGCAATCGTCATTCGACGAGGAAAATCGCCTTTGCTTCTGGAATCAACGAGCATGATTCTCGGCCTTTTCGAAAACGCGGTGCTCGAAGAGTCGGGGGTCGAAACGCAACTGCAAACGGGCGATCGTGTAGTGATCTACACCGACGGCTTGACCGAGAGTTTCAACTCCGAGCGCGAAATGCTGGGTGTAGATGGTTTGCAAGAGATCGTCGCAGAGGCTTCGACCTTGCCTTTGGCCGAAATGAAAAACCAAATCCTCAATCGAGTCGCAGCCTGGCGCCACGGTCATGCCCAGGATGGCGTTTCCCTCGTGCTGCTAGAAATCTCATAAGTTTTCTCGCATCAAAACACAACCTCATTTCCCGCGAACAACGAACGGCTAACTTTCAAGTGTCAGGATCGTGACACTGTTCCTGAGTGGTCACCTATTGGCTTCGAGCATTCCTGGGCTTGCCGCAGATATTCATGGTTATTTGCTGCAATGAAGTACATGGCAGAGCAATTGCAAAAACCAGTGAAGAAATGCGAACGCTATCCAATCATCGGCTCTCGGAAATTCACTGCTCTCCTTTCGGTGCGGCAGCCAAAAATATTCAGGCTACTCTGGCGGTAGCTCTGTTTCTGGTGGCGGGCTGCGGCGGCCCAAAAGCTGCACCTGCCGTTCCTAGCCCGGAGGTTGAAGTCGCCCGCGTTCTTCAGAAAGATGTCCCAATCGTCAGCGAGTGGGTGGCGACTCTCGATGGTTACGTCAACGCGCAGATTCAGCCTCAGGTCGCAGGCTACGTCATCCGGCAAACGTACAAAGAAGGTTCGTTTGTGCGTCACGGTCAGGTTCTTTTTCAAATCGATCCGCGCCCATTCCAAGCGTTGCTCGATCAAGCCCAAGCACAGCTCGCACAAGCACAAGCACAATTTGGCAAAACGGAAATGGATGTGAACCGGGATACGCCGCTGGCCAAAGAACGGGCCATTGCGCAAAGCCAGTTGGACAACGACGTACAAGCGCGGGAGGCGGCGAAGGCGGCGGTCAAGGCAGCTGAAGCGCAAGTCGAGCAGGCTCGCCTTAACCTGGAATTCACGGATGTCAAATCGCTCGTCGACGGAATTGTGGGCATTGCGCAGGTTCAAATTGGAAATCTCGTAAATCCGACAACCGTCCTCACCTCAGTCTCGCAAGTGGATCCGATCAAGGCGTACTTCTCAATAAGCGAACAGGAGTACATCCATTTCGCTGACAGGATTAACACCGAAACCCAAAAGGACATTCCTTCGAACGGCCCGCCATTCGAGCTGATTTTGGCGGACGGCTCCGTCTATCCGCATAAAGGCGTGGGTCTGCTCACCAACCGCCAAGTGGACATAGCTACAGGCAGTATTCAGGTCATTTGTTCTTTTCCGAATCCCAAAAACTCACTCCGCCCCGGTCAGTTTGGAAGATTGCGGGCGGCGCCAGAAGTAAGGAACGGGGCGCTTCTTGTACCTCAGAAGGCCGTGACCGAACTACAAGGAACTTATCAGCTGGGTGTGGTTGGCTCCGACAACAAGGTGAGCATCCGCGCGATAAAAGTCGGTGAAGGTATTGGGCCGGAGTGGATTGTCGAAAGTGGCGTCAAACCGGGCGAACTGGTGATTGTAGAAGGGCTGCAAAAAGTACAAAACGGTTCAACCGTGAAAATCAAACAGACCCAACCAGCGAAAGGCGATTGACCAGTGTCCAAGTTTTTCATCAATCGGCCGATTGTGGCCATGGTTATCTCCATCCTCATGGTGATTGTGGGAGCGGTAACCATCACCGCGCTTCCCGTGGCCCAGTTTCCAAACATCGTTCCTCCGGAAGTTCAAGTCCTCGCAACTTATGTGGGCGCGGATGCAAAGACTATCGAGCAGTCTGTCGCGACACCGATCGAACAGCAAATGAGCGGCGTCGACAATATGAATTACATGTATTCGCTCAACTCGACGGCCGACGGGCTAATGCGCCTGATCGTGGACTACGACGTTAAGACCGATCCGAATACCGATCTTATGCTGACGCAGATGCGCCAGACGCAGGCCGCTTCTCAACTGCCGAGCGATGTGACCAATTATGGCGTTACGGTGCAGAAGACCGTTACGGCTCCGCTGATGCTGGTCACTCTGTACTCGCCGAAGGGCACCTACGACGCCCGGTTTCTCGCCAACTACGCGTACATCAATCTGTCCGACCAAATCAACCGTTCGTACGGCATCGGGAGTGTTCAGGTTTTCGGTGCGGGCCAATACGCGATGCGTCTGTGGGTGAAGCCGGACAGACTCGCAAAACTGGCCATCACGGTTCCCGAGATTGTCTCGGCTCTCCAGTCCCAAAACAGTGTGAACCCCGCTGGGCAAGTGGGCAGCGAGCCGGTGCCGAAAGGCCAGCAGTTCACTTACTCCGTGCAGGCACAAGGTCGGATGACTTCTCCCGAAGAGTTCGGAGAGATCATCATCCGCGAATCCGCAGGCGGCGCCGTAGTTCGATTGAAGGATGTCGCTCGAGTGGAACTTGGCGCACAGTCCTACAACATGGTAAGCAGGCTCGATGGGAAAGAATCGGCCATCCTCGCCGCGTACCAGCTGCCCGGTTCAAATGCCGTACGAGCAGCAAACGAAATCAGGAAACTCATGGCGGAACTGAAAGGCCGACTGCCGGAGGACGTCGACTACGCGATCTCCCTGGACACGACACAGGCCGTCAACGAAGGCATGAAGGAGATCGTTCTGACGCTGGTCATCGCCATTGTTCTGGTACTCATCGTCGTCTTCGTCTTTCTGCAAGGCTGGCGTGCAACGTTGATTCCGCTCCTCGCCGTCCCCGTGTCCCTCGTGGGCACATTCATTTTCTTCCCGCTGTTCGGATTTTCCATCAATACGCTTTCGTTGTTTGGACTGGTCCTCGCGATTGGTCTTGTAGTGGACGATGCCATTGTCGTCGTCGAGGCGGTGGAGCGCCACATCGAGGACGGTCTCTCGCCCAAAGCGGCGGCAATCAAAGCGATGGAAGAGATTTCCGGTCCGGTGATCGGCATCGCTCTGGTCCTCTCTGCCGTCTTTGTTCCCACTGCTTTCATACCGGGAATTACTGGACGTCTTTACCAGCAGTTTGCAGTGACCATCGCATTTTCCGTAATCCTGTCCGCGTTCAACGCGTTGTCGCTCAGTCCCGCGCTTGCCGCGTTGTTGCTGCGTCCAAAGACCTCGACGGGTGGGCCGTTGAGCGCGTTTTTCGCCTCGTTCAACCGTGTCTTCGCGAACGCAACCGAGTGGTATGTCAGGGTATGCGGCTTTCTCATCCGCAAAAGCGCAATCGCGATCGTATTGCTCGTAGCCTTCGCGGTCGGAGCCGGTTGGTTCGGGAACAAAGTTCCTGCAAGCTTTCTTCCGGACGAAGACCAAGGCTATCTGTATGTGAATGTGCAGCTTCCAATCGCTGCCTCTCTTCAGCGCACGGACGAAGTGGCCGCGAAAATCGAAAGGGTTCTGGCAAAGACGCCAGGCATTGAGCACACAAACACCATCATCGGATTCAGCCTGCTGAGTTTCGTGCGCACCAGCTACAACGCTTTCTTCTTCGTGACGTTGAAACCGTGGGACGAGCGCAAATCACGCTCCGAGCAACTTCAAGCCATCAAGCAGCACATCAATGAGCAGCTGTCATCGCTCCCAGAAGCTGTTGCCTTTTCCTTCTCTCCTCCAGCCATTCCAGGAGTTGGAACCTCCGGTGGATTTACCTTCGTTCTGGAAGACCGTGCCGGTATGGATCTGAAATTTCTTTCCTCGAATCTGCAAACATTTCTTACCGAAGCTCGCAAACGCCCGGAAATTGCCGGTCTAAGCACGACATCTCTCGCCAGCGTGCCTCAGCTGTATGCCGATGTGGACCGCGCAAAAGTCATCAAGCAAGGTGTGGCCGTCAAGGATGTGTACCAAACGCTTCAGACGTTCATGGGCGGCTTATTCATCAACTACTTCAATCGCTTCGGTCGCCAGTGGCAGGTTTATGTCGAGGCTGAAGGCGACTATCGCACGCGGCCAGAAAATGTCGGCCAGTTTTACGTGCGAAATGACAAAGGCGGAATGGTGCCTCTCGCTTCGATCACACGTTTTGAACCTCGCGATGGCCCTGAATTCACAATGCGATTCAACGAGTATCGCGCGGCACAAATCAATGGCGCCGCTGCTCCCGGGTACAGCGCAGAGCAGGCGATGAAAGCTCTCGAAGAAGTTTTCCGGAAAACGATGCCGCATCAGATGGGTTTTGACTACCTCGGCATGTCCTTTCAGGAAAAGAAAGCGCAGGAAGGTATTCCTGCGGCGGCAATTTTCGGATTCTCTCTTCTATTTGTGTTCTTGATCCTCGCGGGATTGTATGAAAGCTGGACTCTTCCGTTCAGCGTGCTTCTCAGCACTCCGGTCGCAATCTTTGGAGCCTTTTTCGTTTTGTGGTTGCGGCGCACAATTCTCACCGCGCTGCTACCAAGTTACATGGTGCAGATCGAAAGCGACGTGTACTCGCAAATCGGTTTGGTGATGTTGATTGGCTTGGCGGCCAAGAACGCGATCCTGATCGTGGAGTTTGCGAAAGAACAATACGAACAGGGCAAG
>WNFO01009965.1_pt1 | contig 14336 bp, 16 predicted proteins | sample 5400251 | NCBI WGS metagenome assembly WNFO01 (sample SAMN13153354, study PRJNA577476) | soil metagenome | isolation source: 100 cm saprolite under Madrone tree | place: USA:California | collected 2016-06-14 | reverse complement strand
GTCTACCACAGTTCTACTTATCGTTCACGGATTGTTAGCCGTCGCGTTGCTCGGCGCAGTCACTCATCAAGCCATCAGTGTCTGGTTGCCGACGCGCAGAGCGGCTGTCTCCTTCGTTGGACGCGTCCGCGCGGTGTCCGCGGCGTCCTATGTGAACGCCATCATCATTCTGTACGTGAGCACGGCGATCCTGGGAGGAGTTTTTATCTATCCTGAATACCGCGTCAGCGTCAGGATCGTGCTCGAGCAGATGCGTCTCCGCGTGCCCGTCGGAATATTCGACCTGAAGGAGCACTTCGTGACGGTCGGGTTGGGAATTTTGCCAGCCTATTGGTACTTCTGGCGGCAACCACTCGCCGACGATCATTCCCGCACGCGCGCCCTCTTGACCGCGACCCTGGCTTTCATCGTCTGGTGGAGCTTCCTGGTCGGGCACATTCTCAACAACATGAGGGGATTTGGATCGTGACCTCGTCGCGCTTCCCAGTGTTCGCGATCACGTTCGCCTGCGTGTTCGCGGTGCTGTATTTTGCCGCCGCCGCATATAATCTTGCCCTCTTCACCTACGATGCGGTGACGAATGAGTTTTTTTTCTTGGTTCGGCGGACGAGGGTCGATCTCCCCATGTATTGGTACGGCTGGATCGTGACGTCCGCCATTGGAGCGTCCGTGGCAGGCGTTATCGCCAGCCTTATTCCGGGCCAATGGGCTCAACGATTGTGGTCCGGCTGGTCGTGGGCCATCCCGATGGCCGTGATCCTGGCTTTCTGCTATCTCCTCAGGGGCTATTTTATTCGGTAGGATGCGTGTCCAGCCACGCGGGCCTTGTGATGCGGGCATCGAGCAGAAGAGGAAAGGAGGCGAATGAAACTTATAAGCGGACGTATCGGCTTTGTAATAGGTGTAGCGCTCGGCCTGATGTTGACGACCTCGACCCGCGTGTGGCCGGGCGGGAGCGGAGACGAGGGGCCGGACGATCATCAGGATAACGGACCTTCCTATTTCGGCTTCGTCAAGGATGCCAACGGCAAGATCGTTCCGGATGCCAAGGTGACGGCGGAAATCAAGGGCCGCGGATCGGTGGTGACTCGTAGCGACAAGGTCGGAATATATAAGCTGCCGGGGTTCGGCAAAGAAATCGATCCCAAAAATGTGCTCATCTCGTGCAGCAAGGATGGCTATCGGCAGACCCGGACGTTGAGGCGGCCGCAGCCTAGCAAGGCTGCAGTTACTGTTATTGAGATCGAGTGCACCTTGGAGCGGGTAAGCAAATAGCGTGCGACGATGAGCTCTCGTTAGGAATTGACGTTAGCGAGATGGACGCGGCGTCGAAATGCCTTTGCGGCCTATTGCATCCCTGCTGCGCGCAGGTACTGTAAGTCCACGAATCGCTCCGCCGGCGGCAAGGGTGTCTTGATGGTTCCGGCTTCTTCCATGAAGGCGATCACCTGAGTCAAACCCCTTATGTCGATCTCGCCCTGCTTGGGTAAAACCTTGCGGTCCGGTTCAAAGAAAAGCTTCAGCGTTTGCTCAGCGACCGCTGCGGAAGATCCCGTTGTTTCCACGATCGTCTTAGCGACCGCCTTGCGCTGCGCCGGGTCGCGGATGAATTTGAACGCGGAGCCAAGGCCACGGACATAGCGCACCAAGGCGTCCTTATGCGCTTCTGCCCAGGACCGGCGTACCGCGGTAACCGTGTAGAGAAATTCGGGCACAGCTTCCGTTGAAAGTCCGAGCAGCCGATAACCTTCGCTCAGCGCTAAAAAATCTTGCGGCTGCCCAAGCGGGACCGCGGCGCAGTCACCCCGTCTAAGACAGGTAAAACGTGCCGGCGTACCCTCTATTATTTTAAACTGGAAATCGCCTTCTCGGATTCCATGAAGGGTCAGCAGTTTCCGCGTAGAGATCGTGATCGACCCCGCTTCGTCCGCAAGGCCTACCAGTTTTCCCCTAAGGTCGGCAAAGCTCTTGATCTCAGGCTTCGCAACCAAACTATAAATCGGGTTGTTGAACTCAGCGGCGATGGCCACGGCATCCGAGCCGGCCAGCGCAGCGCGAATCAAAAATGGCGTGGCGATATGGGTGACGTCAGCGGTGTCGTCCTGAAGCGCATCGATCATTTTGTCCGAGCCGCCCGGGATTGGGACAACCACATGGAAGTTCAACCCTTCACGACGGAAAAAGCCCTCACGATCTGCAATGGAAATCGGCAGCGAAAAAATGCTGCGCATCGCTGAATAGGCTTGGCCGTAGCGCAGATTCACTGTCTGAGCGGCAGCGGTGCACGCGAAAAAAATGCAAAGAAACCCCGCGAAGAAAAGCCGCGCGCAATTACTCATCTATCCTGCGTTTCCATCTAACGCCAAACTGTCCAGGCCGCCGAACACGAGGGATGGGATTAAGTCTCAATCCGCGGTTTGCCCAAACATCTGTGTCAGAAGAGCCGCCCAACTGCAAGACTTATGGACCTTGGCTGTATGGAGGACTTGGCAAGAAGAATCCAACAGTTCAGATCGCCGGTTTTTATCAGCGATGGACGGAAAAGACTCGCGTCGGTGTTGTGAGGGCTATGAGATCTGCGCAGGAACCGACCACGAGGTTGAGGTTTTAATGCCAAGTGTCCGTTTGTGGCTTCCAATTGGCTTTAGGTGTCAATCGAGTGTCGCTTAATGTCAAGAAAAAAACTTCCCGAAGACTTATGTATCTCAGGGAGGTGGTCCATGGACCTGCAAATGAAGTTATTTTCCGGGCTGGATAAGGGGAATTACGTCATTATAATCACCCGCGGCTCAATAGATATCGAGGGATTCAGAGAGATATTCCGCAACGTCGTGAACACAACCCGATCCCTCGTGGACTGCAAGGTTTTGATCGATCTCCAAGAGGCGACCTACCAATTGGAGCCTTCCGATATCGTTGCTTTTGCTCAAAATCTAAGGCCGGAGTTTTGGCCCCCTACGAATAGAGTTGCCTTGGTTTCGGTGCCAGACCCGCAAGAACACCGCCAGCTCTGCGTGCTGAGCACGTTTTTATCGAACCGGGTTATCAAGAATGCCGTCTTCAAGGATACAAAAACTGCCTTGAGTTGGCTGGTTGAAGCAGCGTAGCGCCTCGACAGGAAGGGCGGGTCACGCCGCGATCAAAGCGTTTTCGAACAGCGGTCAATTCGCCGAAGGACCGTGGGTAACCCTGCGCGCGTCCGCTCGAAGGAGTTGCCCCTGAAACTCGCTATTGCTGAAACCCGAAAATCTTGCCGTATTCAGTGGTGAGCCGGTCGACCATTTCAGCCTGCTCCTGTTTCATGTAGATGACCTTTTTGCCCTGGGCATATTTGTAGGCCGGTGTCCCCGGGACGAAGGCCGAAGTTTGCCCGCCGAACTTTTGCAATATTTCCTGAGCCGGTGGAGTCGTAAGAAAAGCAGAGAACAGATGACCCGTGTTGGGGTGCGGGGACCCCTTGAGCACGCCGGCGTTGTATGCCGGAGAAATCACCGGCGTCACTTCTTCGGCATGCACAATCGGCGCGCCTTTCACTTTGGCCTGATGCGTAAAGCTATCCGTCATCGTGATGGTGACGAGAATTTCACCCAACTGTAGGCGCGTGTAAAGCGTGCCGAATTCTCCCAACATCGGCTCTTGCCGCGCCAAAAGTTTCACGTACTCGGTTGTCTTGCTCTCGCCCCATAGAGTTGCTAGCCGCGCCAGGTGGTGAGTGGCCGTGCTCATACCCAATTTGCCGCCCTTCCACTTGGGGTCGAGGAGATCCTGCCAGCTCCTGGGAACGTCCTGCGCCGGCACCAGCTGCTTGTTGTATGCCGGCAGGACAAACTGATTGGCCAAAATGACGGTGCCGCTATCGTATTGGATCGCCTGCGGATCCACACCGACCTTCGCGTAGTCGAAAGTTTTGTGCAATTTCTTTACAATTTTGCCTACATCTCTGGTCATCGAACCGGACGGGTTAAAATGCAGCCTCACGTTCAGGTTGTATTGCTTGTTGAATGCTTCACCTAACCTCTGAGCTCCTTGAGGAGTCAAAGTAGACGGAGCATACAGCTCGATGACTCCCTCCTTCTTCGCTCCGGCAATAAGCTCGTCAATGAGCGCGCCCCTGGCCGCTTGCATTGACCCGACAACAATCAACAGAGCCGTTATGAACGATCCATTGAATCTCCAGCGGTTCATGGACCACCTCCTCTTAGCGACTTGATGGGCACTCTATTGCGAACCGTTATGGGTTGGCAAGATAAATTACCCTTGATGCCGGCTTCTGCTGGTCTCAACCTTCTAGCGGATATCGCAGAACTGAATATTCCTGGATTCAAAGGCGCTTATGGAACGACTGAGAAGTTCCTCAGCAACAATCCGAATACTATGTACGCATTTAGTAAAGCGATGGCCGAGGGGGTTGTCCTCGCGAGAAAGGAAAGCACGGTAGCAAAAAGCGCTATCGGTAAGTATCTTAAGATCGATGATCCGAAGATGCTCGATGCCTCGTATGATGGGTACGCGCCCTACATCGAGACCAACCTTGCCGTGCGGGATCAAGTGATCCGGGCCGAGTTGGACTATCTCAGCGAAAAGGAGTTTCCTCAGGCAAAGAGCGCCAACCCGAAAGAATTTCTCGATAATTCATTCGTTGAGAACTTAGACCGGTCAGGTTTCTTGGCCACCATTGGTTTGGGCAACAAAAGTGACAATCCGCTATGACAATGAAGGAATTCGTGAATGTTCGTTATCGAGCCGGCGTGCTGGTGGTGCTCTTCCGGTAACGCGCTGCGCCCATATGGCCCATTCCGATAACCAGTAAGCCAAGTACAAGGTGGATTACTTGGATGACCCAGTGAAACGCGCCGACCATGAGCGATGACTGGGTCCAGCCGAGGACTATCATGGCTACTCCCACGACGAGAGCACATGCCGCGATGAGCCAGCTACCGCCCTTGGAAAATGCCTGTCCGATACCGATGACCCAGAGGGCACCCACGGCTAAAAGACCCAGCAAGATGTGCATTTGAATCAGGTTTAAAGCGCTGTTGATCCAGAAGAGCAGGCCCAGGATCAACGCGAGCAATCCCGCAAAGCTCAAGACGACAGCTGCGATACGGATAACCATAACGGCGAGATTACTGATCGGAGTCCGCCTATGCGTCCCGGACAATACCTACGTTGCCGATAATATCTTCCTTCGTAACGAGATTTTTTATCCTGTGAACTGCAGCAAGAGGACACTCAGGCTTGCAATGGATACGTACCCGTACACGGCTGCTGTGATCATGAATGCCTTGATCGTTAGAGATCGCCGGCGGTTTCTTAGCGCGAAAATCAATAGAAGCAAAACACACGCAAATGTTTTCCAATAGAATAAACCCCAGCCAACGCCCCATTCGGATATGGCGATACTGACAAGTGGATTGCCCTCCGGCACACCATCAGATAGAACCTGATAACTTAGCAGCCCATCAACCACCTGAAGCATCAAGTTAAGAATAAAAGGGAACCAAACAGTAAGAATCAAAGGTGCAGTCATAAAACTGGCTTATGTCCTGAGCTGCACGCTGTCAAGACTGATTGTAAAAAAATTTGATTTACGCTCAGCCGACCGACGTGAATGAATCTACTCGATGAGACAGGTCAAAACTCAAACGCGGCACGCGCAATTGACAACCATTCCTCGGGCGGGCTACTTTCCGCGGTGATCCAGTCCGCCGGTAACGCTTCAGGGGAACAACGTAATTTTCACAAGGAGTTCATCAATGATGCTCAACAACGAGGCCTTGGATTTTTGGAACGATCTGCCGACGGACGTCGCCGTGGGCGTCAAATACCTGAGGAAAACTCTGAAGGTATCGAGAGTCTTGCTTTACGGTGGCAGCGGCGGTGCGCCGCTGATGACGTTTTATCAGAACGTGGCTCAAAACGGGCCGTCGGTTTGCCAGGGGGCAAATAAACTTATCCCCTGCACAAATGAGTTGGCTGGGCTGCCGCCGGCTGACGGTATCATTCTGCGGGACGCTCACCCGGGAACTGCCGTCAATACTTTGCGATCCATCAATCCGTCGCTCCAGCGAGACGACAAACCGGATCAAATTATTGCGTCACTGGATCCGTTCAATCCGAAGAATGGCTTTAACCCATCCGGTTCGTCAAACTATTCGCATGAATTCAGGGAAAAGTTTTTTAGGGCGCAAGCCGTACGGATGAACCGGCTCGTGGATCAGGCACTGGGAAAGCTGCACTCCATCCAGGCGGACAAATACTATTACAGCGACGACGATGCTTTTATGATCCACCAGAGTGAAGGGGCGCGTCTCGCGGAGATGGACCTGACGATTCAGCCCGGCACGCTAAAGCCACACAAGTTGCTGAAAAACGACGGCACGATCGTGACCGAGGTCATAAAAAGCGTCCGTGTCCCCAATCCTGGAAACGCTAAACGCGCCAAGTCATTCCAGGAGGGTTCGAAACTGTTAACCGTAAAGTCTTTTTTAGGCACGCGGGCGATTCGTGCGAAGCATTCGATGGATGATATCGATTATTGTTCCAACAACAACTCCACACCCTGCCACCTACAGAAGATTACCGTGCCTATCCTGATTTTAGGAATGGGCGGACATTATTTTCTGCGCGACAATGAGATTCACTATGAGGTGTCGGCCAGTCCCGACAAAGAGTATATTGTCATCGAAGGAGCCTCGCACGGAATCCGGCCCTGTAGCGCTTGCGAAACTTCTCCCGGTCAGTACTCCAACACTGTGAAAAACACTTTCGATTACGTTCAGAAGTGGATCAACGCGCGCTTCTGAAGACGCCTATGTTCCCAAGGCAAGGAAAAAAAGGAAAAGACCGAGACTAGGGTCAAAATCTCTCACTACGAAAGTTTCAGCAAGCATGCACGAGAGCCCGTGTAAACTTAATTACAGCGGTCTTCTTTCACCAGCTCTTCTATCAAGCTCGGATCGACCAATTCTTGAGCTTTCAGATCGCGTGCGGCGGGCACGCTTGATGCAATCATCTGGATGCCAAGCTCGACTCCCTCAATCTTTGGGAACGGCCGCGCTGGTATCACCTCGGTGGTATAGAGACGGTAAAGATATTCTAAAGCCGCGGGATCGCGTCCCCGTTCGGATTTCGTCATGATCTCCATCGCCTTCGACCGATTCTGCTTTGCTAGGGCGATGCCTTCACAGATGCCGCTCAAGAAACTTTTTGCCTCTCGCCTGCGTGTTTTGAGAAACTCAACGGCCATCGCATAGTCGGCGCCGCCTCCCGCATAGATGTTTAGTCGTTTATGGTCGGCGAGAATGCGAAACCGTTTGATCTGCCCGGTTTTCTCCAAGTCGTACATGGCTTCTGCGGTAACTAAAGTGCCTGAAAGTTGACCGGAAGTCAGCCCGGTCGCGCGGTCGGCGCTCCGCGCATCATTGGAATGGACTAAGGTCACGTCTCTGTCGGGATCAAGTGCGAGTTTTCTCAAGGCAAGCCGCGTCAATTGATCGGGCGTGCTGCCCGGTTCACCGGTACCAACTTTTTTGCCTCTAAGATCCTCCGGTTGCGTAATTGTGGAATCGACGAGAAGGACTGAATAGTTATATCCCGAGTTGGCGACAACAGTGAGAGGTGGTCCGCCGCTCGCGTTATTCTGGACTACGTGATTCGAGCTCACGACGAAGATATCCCCGTCACCGTTTTTCATCGCCGCGAGGAGCTTCTCGTTTGAACCCGGATTCGTCCACGAAAGCTTCAGGCCGTTCCTTTCAAAAATGCCGGTGTCGCGGCCAAGGTATAAAGGCAGTTTGCTGATGTTCCAGGGCGGGTAGTAGACGATTCTTACTGTGTCTGATTGCGCGAAGACCGAGGCGCCGCCCAGGAGCAAATGGATGAGCGCGACAATCGAGCGGAGCCGTTTCAGCATAGGAGCGATCCCCCTCATTTCTTGAAAGAAACAATGAGATAAGCCGGGGCCGACCTCGACGCGAAATCGCCCTGACCCACAACCATGATAGTATACGTTCCCGCCTCCTTGATGGCCTTTTGCGGGACCGTGGCCTCGATTTCTCCAGGGCTCACGAAGCGCGTTTCAAGCTCTTTGCCGTCAAGCGTCACTTTGTGAAAACGATCGAAGCCGCGACGCGCGGAAATTTTGATGGTCGCGCTGGAGCCCTGCGCGATGGAGTGCGGCGAGATCTGAATGTCGCGCGGGGTTCCCCGCCACGGGCGGATGTTGGGGATGGGATTCTTAAAATTCGTATGAAACTCGTTGTCGACAATCCTGCCGTTCATGACCACCAGTTTTACGTTTTGCACCGCCCACATATCTTTTATCGGATCGCCTTCCACGGCGATTAGGTCGGCAACTTTTCCCGGCTCCACGGTGCCAAAATCCTTGTCTTTACGAAATGTCCTGGCGACGTTGATCGTTCCTGCTTGAATCGCCTGCATGGGCGTCAGGCCGGCCTCAACGAACATGACCATTTCTTGATGCAGCCCCAGCCCCGGAAGTCCGTTGTTCGGGTCCGAGCCCGCTCTGATGATACCGCCTGCTTGTACGAAACGAGCGATGAAATCCTCGAGCTTCTTGTAGCCGTCGCGGGTTTGCTTAAGCCGATCCGCGGGAAACTTCGCATAACGATCATACTGTCTCAGGGTTTGTTCCCGCATTACCGCCGGTAGATAATGCGCGTTCGGATTATCTAAAATGGACAATTCTCTTTCTTTAAAGCGCCCAGCGCTCGGCGAGAGTGGACGGAACCAGGTGGCGATGGTCGGGCTCCACGAAACCTTGTTTTCCACCATCGCTTTGATGATTTTATCGAAGTTTTCTGTTTCATAATAAAAAGGCAGGTCCGCTGTGTTGATCTTGCCCGTCATGCGCTGCTCGTGAATTTCCCACCGCTTTTTGACGTCGGCGATGGAAGTCATCCCGGGGGCCCAATGATGCTCAACGCCGGCGAAGCCGGCTTCCGCTGCAAGAAAGACATCGAGACAGTGACAGGTCACGGGAAGACCGAGACGGTTGGCTTCCTCCGCACCTGCCTTTATGGCTTCGGGTGAGACATATTCGTTGAACTTGACGATTTCCAATCCCATTTCTTGCTTTTTTCTGACGGCCGCGCGGGCGTCATCGGGAGTCTTGATGAGATAACCACTCTCCGTGCGCAATGCCCAAGCCGGCGCGGGTCCCACCAGCCGCAGGCCCGTCGACCAGATGCGCGGGCCGCGGATTTTGCCGAGATTGGTTCCGTCGCGCTGGGCCATGGTCCACTCGTCGTCGTTTTGCGTGATGTCGGGGCAAGTTGTGATGCCCAGGTGAAGATAGAGCTCGCCGACAAAGTCCAACAGGTGGCAGTGGCCGTCGATGAGCCCGGGAAGAATCGTTTTGCCTTTCACGTCGATGATCCGGCTTCCCTTCGGGATCACGACTTCGCCACGCTTGCCGACCGCTTTGAAACGATCGCCCTCGATCACAATGACCGCGTCCTCCAGCGGAGGGCGGCCAGTCGCGTCAATAAGTGTCCCGCCCTGAATGACCAGCGGCACCGTTTGTTGCGCTTCGCCGGGCAGCGGCAACAGCCATGCAGTCATGAAGAGAAGCAGTGCTAGGCGGATTAGGTGATAACAAATCCTCATTGGGATTCTCCATCGAATTCTTAGTGGGTTTAGTTGATCGACGTTCATTTGTAAACAGAATCGATAAAGCCGCTGCGTTCGAGTTGATCGACGAGGGAAGTGTCGACGAAACTTTCCGGCCTGAGCGCCGGAATTTTGTCCTTGTAATTGGCATCGATAAAAATCTGAATCGCCTTCAACGACGGGCGCGGCACCTTGACCAAATGCGGGGCGTATTCCTGCCAGGTCCCCTCAAGCAGGTCGTCGTCCATGATCTTGCCGTATTTGGCCAGGACACGCTTGCTGAACTCTTTATCGGTTCGATACCGGTGCATGCCGCGCACGAAGGAGCGCAAAAAACGCATCGCCGTGTCGCGCTGCTGAGCCAGATAGGACCGGGTCGTAATCACGCTGCCGTTGACGTCCTCGAAGCCGAGGTCCGAAAATTTTATCAACTCGCGCATTCCGAGCTTAATTGCCGACAGGTAGAGCGGATAACTCATTGGCACGACCTGAACCGATCCGCTTTGCATCGCGGCAAACGCCTCCGGCTGGCCACCCATGGGGAGGAGGGCGACGTCTTTGTTCGGTTCCAGACCGAAATGTTTCAAGGCGAGCCGGACCATCTGGTCGGACGTCGACCCGAAGGTGGTGATGCCGGCCTTTTTTCCTCTCAAGTCCGCCGGTTGTTTGATCTCGGGGCGCGCCATCAAGCGAAAAGGCGACATGGTGCCAATGGCGGCGATAATGACGACGTCGCTGCCTGCCACGCTCGCGGCAAACGCCGCCGGCGCGCCGGCGTGAATCAAAGGCGCGCTGCCGCCGAGAAGAGCGGCGACCATGCGCGTGCTGCCGCCGACGCGGATCAACTCCACATCCAACCCTTCCGCGCTCAGATAGCCGCCCTCTTTCGCGATCCATGGCACCGCCCAAGTCCCGGAAAAACTTGGATACAAGAAGCGCATCGAGGTCGTGCCGGCTAAGCCATTGGCTGGCAATGCACCGATAAGAAGCGCGAGCACCGTCACGAGCCGCTTCATCGTATTACGCTCACTAAGGTTTCCATGCAAAATCACGTCTCATCCATGCTCTTTCCAATGCCGCTGACATGACAGGGCTAGTCTAGCAAGTCGCTGAAAATCTGTTCGCGTCCTGCTCAAAAACATCAGGTTCGTGCTGGTTGTCATCGAAAAGTTCGAATCCTTGCCGCGGGCGGCCGGACTTTCGTAGTTTCGAAGTCCCGGTTCCCGAGTTTCGAGTGTCATTCCAGTGCCGCAACCAAAACCAGGAAAACGTCGAAGGCAGGTTTCGGATCTATCGATCTTAATTTTAGCGTTTAGTCTCGGCAACTCTTGAACTAACCTGACAAGGGTTTATTGATCTAACATTTCTTTTACCTTGTGTAACAGATCATACATGTTAAAGGGCTTCATAAAACAGGGTAATCCTCCGAGCCCTTTTTCTGCAAGCAAATAGGGGTGACCCGTTATGAGTATAATCGAAGTCGATAGTGAGCGGGACTTCATGTAATCGAGGACGTCGAATGCGTTAAGGCGCGGCATGACGACATCACAAATCATAAGATCAAAGATCTTCTTTTCAAGTATTTCGAGTGCGCTTACACCGTCGTCCGCCTCGTCTACCTCATAACCCTCCTCGCGCAACAGGTGAGCGATGAGCTGCCGACTTCGAAGTTCGTTTTCAACCACAAGGATTGTTTTTGGCATAGCTGCCCGTGTAGGAGCTCCGAGCCATCAGAGCTATAGCATGTTTAATAGCTTGGTCAAAAGTTCTAGATTTACGCTGCGCAATAATCTCTCCCGCTGTTGAAACTCAGATGAGCCACGATTATGACCAGGGGAAATTCATGAGTGACCCCAATAAACTTCCGTTTGTAACTTCCTAAACCTTCCGTGGCCAGGCAACTTGGGCGGCGCTTGAAACAGCAGGCGCGACACCGGGACAAAATGAATTCACTGGTTTCGGCCACGACTTTCTACCTGGATACTTTCTTATACCAAGGCGTATCCGTAACTATACTTTCCTAAATCGCTCATCGCTCCTTTTCATCGGCGTTCCATCTAAAAACTCTTTGTCCAACTAGGTTTTTTTATCGCCGGAATAACGTCCCCGGTTTGGCACATTAATTGTCATAGCCAATAGACGGGTGCGGTAGCCAACTCAGAAATTTCGATAATGATGCTCGCGCGCCCGGGTTTATAGGACTGGAGGGGCAAATGGATAACGCAAACAATGAAAGTGCAATTAAACAACGGTTCATCGTTACCGTTGCGGGTCTCTATCTGTTGGGCGTCGGCTTTCTCAGCGGGATGATAGCCGATCGCGTTTGCTTCGATGAATCGAGAAGCGGCCTTCTCGCAAGACTCGAGGAAGACAGTCACACGGTGCACGAGCGTCTAATGGCGATCGAGCGCGAAGAGAGCCGAGGAAAAGCAGCTCATAAAGGAACAAAGGAGAATGGATTATGAATCACGTCGATCGGATCTTAAACGCCAAACGGGTCAAGACAAAGCTTCTAGTCGTTTGCATCGGCGCGTTGGCTCTCGCAGCAGCGCTCATTATCTCATCGCCGAAGACCGGAACATCCGAATCTCCGCTTCTGCCCAATAACCTGCCTTTTGAGAACCCCTCCGGCCTTCACGCAACATTCAGCACCAGCGGATCGATAGATTTAAGGAATGAGTTTTTCCAGAATCTCGGCACCAATGGCCGCAACTGTGGAACCTGCCACCGGGCCGAGGAAGGCTGGACCATTACTCCGGCGGGGGTGCAGGCACGATTCAACCGGACGAAAGGAACCGATCCCATCTTCCGCACCAATGACGGCTCGAACTCGCCGAATGCCGACGTCTCGACCTTCAAAACGCGCCGCGCCGCGTACAGCATGCTGCTCACCAAGGGACTGATTCGCGTCGGTATCGGCATTCCAAACGATGCCGAGTTCGATCTCGTCGCCGTTGACGATCCCTACGAGTTTGCCAGCACCTCGGAACTTTCGCTCTTCCGTCGCCCGCTTCCTTCGACCAACTTGAAATTTTTAAGCACGGTCATGTGGGATGGACGCGAGACATTTTCCGGACAAACGATACATTTTGACCTGAGCGATCAATCGAACACGGCCACTGTAACACACGCTCAAGGCGCAGCTCTTACGGACGAGCAGCGTGAGAGCATAGTGGCCTTCGAGACGGGACTTTTCACCGCACAGATTTATGACGAGCACGCCGGCCGGTTAAACGCGCGCGGGGCCAAAGGTGGACCGGAGAATCTCGCGAACCAGGAATTTTATCTCGGTATCAATGATCTCTTTGGCGACAGCACGACGGGCGCACCGTTTGATCCGATTGTTTTCAACCTCTACGATGCCTGGAAGCGCCTGTCCGGCAAGGGCGAGAAAGGGGCGCGGGCCGCCGTGGCCCGGGGAGAGGAATTATTCAACACAAAATTAATCCGCATCAGTGATGTCTCAGGGATTAACGATGAGGCCGCTTTTGGCAAGCCGGCAGTCGTCAATGGAAGTTGCACCACGTGCCATGATACGCCCAACTCAGGCAATCACTCGGTCGCCGCCCCGTTGAACCTTGGGCTCACCGATGCTGAGCGGCGCACTCCCGACATGCCGCTCTACACTTTGCAAAACAAGAGTACCGGGGAGATCAAGCTTACCACCGACCCGGGACGCGCGTTGATCACGGGGAAGTGGAAAGACATCGGACGCTTCAAGGGCCCAATCCTGCGCGGACTGGCCGCGCGTGCCCCTTACTTCCACAACGGATTCGCGAAAGACCTCAAAGCCGTGATCGATTTTTACGACGAGCGTTTTGCAATAGGCTTTACGGAAGAAGAGAAAGCCGACCTGCTGGCTTTCTTGATGACATTGTAGTCGTCACACGCGAGGGGGATTTCGGGTGCGAGGATCTCATGCTGTCTACCATCGGAATCTGCAGCGACGTGATGGCTCATGACTTGGGCCATGCGATCGGACTCGGGCACAACGACGATCCGAGCAACCTTATGTGCGGCAGGCCCGCCGCTTGTCGTCCGGACGCTTTTCGTTCGGACTTGGAGCGCTATTTCCCTCTGATGGAAGAAGAGAAGCAATCTCTCCTAAAGCTTTATCCACCGGCTAACTCACCTCTGTCCTGCATACAGGCGGTCGATGAAGCCGCTCTGGTCGAGTTCCGATAGCGGACCCGAATCAATGAACTCGGCGGGCTTGCGCCGGGCAAAGCGCGTATCTCTTTCCGCAAGGTGATTCAAGGTCGCTTGGACCGCACTTTCTGTGGCGTAAGGTTTAGGCGGAAATTTAGCGTATCGATAGCCCTCCTCCAAGGCCTCGGCGTTGTCCGTGGCCAGGAACTTTGCAAGTATGCGGAGGCTTTCCTCTTTGCGGCTGTAGAAGAAGTGAACGCCGCGCACGATCGAGCGAAGTACCCGGCGAGTCAGATTAGGGTTGTCCCTGATAAAGGATCTGCGGCTGGCCAAGGTCGACCCCTGGTATTCGATCTTGAGATCGGAGAGATCGACGAGAAAATTCATTCCTGACTTGCGCGCAAGCAGCGTCCATGGCGGTTGCAGCATCGTAGCTGCAATCCTTCTTGTCTGCAGCGCCGGCCACATGAGCTCGTTGCTTCCGAGATATAGAAACGACACATCTCTAGACGGATCAAGCCCTAAATGGCGCAGCGCGAAGCGGGCATTGATTT
>WNFO01008244.1_pt1 | contig 14339 bp, 13 predicted proteins | sample 5400251 | NCBI WGS metagenome assembly WNFO01 (sample SAMN13153354, study PRJNA577476) | soil metagenome | isolation source: 100 cm saprolite under Madrone tree | place: USA:California | collected 2016-06-14 | reverse complement strand
GAGAAACAGCCCGCCATTGCCGGTCAGGATCGACAGCGGCCGCAGCGAGCCGTCCTTCTGGTAGGCACGCAGCGCGGAAATCTTTTCCAGCCCCGGCCAATCCTCGTGCTTGAGCATCACGCAGGACGGATTGTCCATCACGATTCTGCGGATCACGGCGGGCGTGAACACCACCGTCAGCGTCAGCGGATAATCCTGCAGCACCCAGGGAATGTCGTCGCCGATCGCTTCCACCGCCTGCTTGAAATAGCCCGTGATCTGATCGTCGGTGCGCAGATGCGGCGGCGGCGCGATCATCACCCCTGCCGCACCCGCATCCATCGAGGCGCGCGCCAGCGAGCGCATCGCGGCGAATCCCGACGCGGAGACGCCGACGATGATCTGCATGTTCCCGGCGCGCTTCACAAAGCGCTTTGCCACTTCCTCGGCTTCGGAGCCGTCGAGCTTGGGCGCCTCGCCCAGAATGCCGAGCACGGTGACGCCGTCGCAGCCGACCTCGGCGTAGAAGTCGATCAGCCGATCGATGGATTTCTCATCGATCCGGCCGTCGTCGTGAAACGGCGTCGGCGCAATGGCGAAGGTGCCTGCGGCTTTGGCGGTGAGTTTTGTCATGTGTGCCTTTCGACTTTGCTTGCCGTCATTCCGGGATGGTCCGCAGGACCAGACCTCAGATGCGCAATGCGCATCGGGGAATCTCGAGATTCCCGGTTCACGCTTCGCGTGCCCCGGAATGACGTTCTAGATTGAGGCGCCCCGGAATGACAGATAGCGTCAAAACCGTCGCGCGCCCATCTTGATCTCTTCCTCGGAGAAGAAAATCTCTTTGGCGTGTTCGAGAACATCCTGCGCCTTCCAGCCCTCATGCGGCGGCGTCCAGCCGGGCTTTTCCATCATCCGCATCTCGCGTACGCCGCGGGGGCCGGAAACGCCGAGCACCTTGCCGGTCTGGTCGCCCGACAAATCGCTGACCATGTATAGCACGGCCGGCGCGATGCCATCAGGTCCCAGGGCCAAATTTGGATTCTCGATATAGCGCGGCAAATCGGCGGTCATGCGGGTCAGCGCGCCGGGCGCCAGCGTCCAGATCCGGATGTTGTATTTGCGGCCCTCGATCGCCAGCACATTGGACAGGCCCCAGATACCGCCCTTGGCAGCGCCGTAATTGGTCTGGCCGAAATTGCCAATCAGGCCCGACGTCGAGGACGTATTGACGATGACGCCGCCGCCGTTCTCGCGCATCCAGCGGAACACCGGCTGGGTGCAGCAGAACGTGCCCTTCAGGTGCACCTTCAAGACCTTGTCCCAGGCGGCCTCGGTCGCCTTGGCAAAGGTCTGGTCGAGCAGGATGCCGGCATTGTTGACCAGAATGTCGGCGCGGCCGAAATGCTTGATGGCATCGTCGAACACCGACTGCCCGCCCGCCATGGTGGAGATGTCGGCACCGTTGGCGACGGCGCGACCACCCTCGGCCAGAATCGCATTGACCACTTTCTGCGCCATCGAGACATCGGCGCCGCTGCCGTCGCGCGGCCCGCCGAGGTCGTTGACGACCACCGCGGCGCCCTCGCGGGCGAACAATTTCGCATAGGCCTCACCGAGCCCGCCCCCAGCACCGGTGATCAGCGCCACCTTGCCGTCGAGTAATCCCATGATGTTCATGCTCCCGTGTCGTCGTTTCATTCACCGTCATGGCCGTGCTTGTCACGGCCCTTCACCTAAAGCGCCCGCCCCTTCACGATACCTTCACCCCAGCACCGACTTGCCGCTCTTGATGACGGCGACGTTGCGCGCCTTCACCTTGGCCTCGAACGAAATCACGTTGCCGTCCTTCCACAGATCCATCGTCACGGTCTCGCCGGGATAGACCGGCGAGGAGAACCGCGCGACGTGCTGCCTGAACGCGCTCGCGTCGTAGTCGGCATAGCTCTGTAGGATGCCGCGGCAGGTGATGCCGTAGGTGCACATGCCGTGCAGGATCGGCTTTGCGAAGCCGGCGCGTTTTGCAAACTCGGGGTCAGAGTGAAGCGGATTCCGATCGCCGCAGAGCCGATACACCAGCGCCTGATCCGGACGCGTCGGGATGTCGATGGTCCTGTCCGGCGCGCGGGTCGGCACCTTGTGCGGTTCGGGCTGCCCCTCGGAGGGCCCGCCGCAGCCACCGTCGCCGCGCGCAAAACGCGATGCCACCAGCGTCGCCAATGGCTCGCCCTCCTCATCCTTCAGCACGGTCTTGTGCCGGATCACCGCGCCCTTGTCCTTGCCCTTGTCGAAAACGTCGAGAACGCTGGAATCGGCGGTGATATGGGCGGCCACGGCCAGCGGCTTGTGGAAGGTGATGTCACGCTCGCCATCGACCACCATCACGCGGTTGAGATTCATCTCGCCGGGCCCGGCGCCCCATGCGGCCACCGAGGCAAATGTCGGCACGACCTTCAAGGCGCGCGGCGTGGCCGTGGCCTCGTTGACGAACGCCAGTTCCTTCTCGTCCATCGGGTCGGCGCCCATCCCGATGCCACAGGCGTACAGCATCACCTCGCGATCGGTATAGGCGTATTTCTGGCCGAGATTTTTCAGCGCCATCAGCTCGTCGTACTTGATCGGCATTTTTGGTCGTCTCCCGAATTTTTCCCGCAAGGGGAGAAGGGAAGAAACATGCGTCACACCGGCGTAAAGAACGGCAGCGGCGCGCCGTCGGTGGTCTTGAACACTACTTTCACCTTCTGGCCGATCTTCAATTTGTCCATGTCGCAGTCGACGAAATTGGTCAGCAGCGAGGGGCCTTCCTTCAGCGTGACATAGCCAATGGCATAAGGCCCGGTCGCGGATTTGCGCATCAGGCTGAAGGTATAGATCTCGCCCTCGCCCGAACTTTCTTCCCACACCGTCTTGTCGGAAAAGCAGAACGGGCACAGCGTGCGCGGAAAGTAGTGCGGCTCGCCGCAGGCGGTGCAGCGTTTGATCAGCAGCTTGCCCTCGGCCGTCTGCGCCCAGAACTGCTTTGTCTCAGGATTGCCCTGCGGCGTCGGATATTTCACTTTAGAGTCCATCACACGCGCTCCAGGATGCAGGTCGAGGCGGCGTGGCGAACGCCAAGCAGGCCGCCGGTGCCGTGGGCCAGCGCCAGATCGCAGTTTTGCACCTGCACCTTCGGATGCGCCTCGCCGCGCAACTGGCGCACCGCTTCGAGAATTTTGGTCATGCCGCCGCGGTTGACCGGATGATTGTTGCACAGACCGCCACCGTCGGTATTGAACGGCAGCTTGCCGACGCCGGAAATCAGGTTGCCGTCGGCGACGAACTTGCCGCCCTCGCCTTTTTTGCAGAAACCGAGGTCCTCGAGCTGCATCAGCACGGTGATGGTGAAGCTGTCATAGATCGAGGCGTATTTGATATCCTTCGGTGTCACGCCGGCCATGGCAAAGGCCGGCGGTGCCGACCACACGCCCGCGGAATAGGTGAGATCAAGATCCTTGCCGCCGCGCGGTCCCTTCAGCGCCTCGCCGGCGCCGATCATCCGCACCAGCGGCCGCTTCAGGCTGCGCGCGATCGCTTCCGTGGTGACGATCAGGGCGCCGCCGCCGTCGGTGACGACGCAGCAATCCATCCGGTGCAGCGGATCGGAAATCATCGGCGAGTTCAGCACGTCCTCGACGGTGACGACGTCGCGCAGCATCGCATGCTCGTTGTATTGCGCGTGATGCGATGCCGCGACCTTGATCCAGGCCAGTTGCTCGCTGGTGGTGCCGAACTCATGCATGTGGCGCATGGCGCACATGCCGTAAATGTTGTGCGTGGTGGCGTTGTAGGCGGCTTCGAAATCGACCTCGGCGCCGGTCGCGCGCGGCGGCATGGCGCCGGTGCGCGGCTTTCCAGCCAGCGTGATCAGCGCGATCGAACAGCGGCCGGCCGCAATCGCCTCCGCGGCATGGCCGAGATGGACCAGATAGGAGCAGCCGCCGGTATCCGTGGAATCGAAATGACGGACCTTCAGGCCCATATAATCGGCCATTGCCATCACGCCGCCGGGCGCGTCGCCGGCGCAGAAATAGCCGTCAATATCGGCCTTGGTTAACCCTGCGTCTTCCAACGCGCCCTTGGCGACTTCGGCATGCAGCTGCGCGGTGGATTTATCCGGTGCGTGCCGGGTTGGATGCTCGTAAATCCCGGCGAGGTAGGCCTTACCCTTGATACTCAAGTCGCTCTCCGCTGACGTCTGTTCTTGCCAGCAGTTTTTGTGGCCTGTCGGCGTGGCCTTGGCAAGCGCGGAAATATTCCGTCAGGCGAGACGAAAAGCGGCAAGCTCATCATCGTCGTCCCGGCGAACGCCGGGACCCATAGCCACAGGCGTTCGTGGCTATACCAAGCTGGTGCTCCAGCTTTCGCAAAACCAAGCTCGGTGGTTGTGGGTCCCGGCTCAAGGCCGGGACGACGATGGTCGTGAGAGCGAGCTATTCCGCCGCGATCTGCCGCGGTGCCGGCGGCGGGCTCACGAGATCGGCGGCCAGCTGCGCGTATCGCGCCTTGGCATCCCTCACCGCCTTTTCCTTCACCGGCCCGTAGCCGCGGATGCGATCCGGCAGCGAGAGCAGTTCGATCGCGGTGTCGAGCGTCAGCGGCGACAGCACGGAGAGCACGTGAACAACGTCCTTCTCGTAGCCGGCGATCAGGTCGCGCTCGAGCCTGCGGTCGGCGCTATGACCGAAGATGTCGAATGCGGTGCCGCGCAGACCGCGCATGCCGGCCAGCAATCGAAACACCGGCAGCATCCAGGCGCCGAACGCCCGCTTGCGCGGCCGCCCCAGCGCGTCCTTGCCACCGCCTAACATGGGCGGCGCGAGGTTAAAGCTGATCTTGAAGTCGCCGTCGAACTGGTCGCGGATCTGCTTTTCGAACCGGCCATCGGTATACAGCCGCGCCACCTCGTACTCGTCCTTGTAGGCAAGCAGCTTGGCGTAGTTGATCGCGACCGCCCTCGGCAACTGATCGCCGAAACCGCCGTTTGCCGCGGCGTTGCGCACCTGCGTCACCATGTTGCGATAGCGCTCGGCGAGCTTTTTATTTTGATAGTCGGTCAGGAGCGCGCTGCGGTGCGCGATGATTTCGTCGAGCGACATTGCATCCAGCGTCTTCGGCGCGATCGTCGCATCCTGCCCCTTCATCATGTCCGCGATCCGCGCCGGATCGGCCGCCGCCAGACGCCCGAGCCGGAACGCCTGGGTGTTCATCTTGATCGCAACCCCGTTGATCTCGATCGCCTGCTCGATGGCCTTGGCCGAGAGCGGCAAAAGACCCTTCTGATAGGCATAGCCCATCATCATCATGTTGGTGGCGATGGAATCGCCGAGCAGGATTTCGGCGGGTCTTGTGAAATCGAAGAACGACGAATCCTTGCGCAGCGCGGTTTCCAGGACATGGTTGACCTTGCGGCTCTGGAAATTGAAATCGCGGTTCATGATGAAATCCGCGATCGGAATGAGGTGGGTGTTGATGACCCCAAAGGTGCGGCTGGATTCGCACAGCGAGATCGTGTCTTTCGCAACCGCCACGACTTCGTCGGCGGCAATCACGAGATCAGCGGTGCCGGTGACGATGCGCGAACAGGTGACATCGGCGGTATGCTCGGACAGCCGGACGTGGCTCAACACCGCGCCGCCCTTTTGCGCCAGGCCGGACATGTCCAGGATCATGCTGGCCTTGCCCTCGATATGCGCGGCCATGCCGAGCAGCGCGCCGATCGTCAGCACACCGGTGCCGCCGACGCCGCCGACGGCAACGTTGTAGGGCCGCTCCAGCGAGGGCCTCGATGCCGGTTCCGGCAGATCGCCGATCTCGCCGAGGCCGGCCGGCGCGCGGCGACGCAGTTTTCCCCCATCCACCGTGACAAAGGACGGACAAAAACCTTTCAGGCAGGAGTAATCCTTGTTGCAGCTCGACTGGTTGATGGTGCGCTTGCGCCCGAGTTCGGTCTCCAGCGGTTCCACCGAGATGCAGTTCGATTGCACCGAGCAATCGCCGCAGCCCTCGCACACCGCTGGGTTGATGATGACGCGGCGGGCCGGATCCTCCAGCGTGCCGCGTTTGCGGCGGCGGCGTTTTTCGGCGGCACAGGTCTGCACGAATACGATGGCGGTGGCGCCCTTCACTTCGCGCAGCGTTTTCATCACCGCGTCGAGTTCATCGCGATGCGCGGTCCTGGTGCCGGGCGCGATGTCGGAGGCCGGATAGGCGTCGGGATTTTCCGAAACCAGATAGATGTCGCGAATGCCTTCCGAGTGCAGCTGGAAGGTGATCTGCTGCGGCGAAAGCTCGCCGTCGACGTGCTGGCCGCCGGTCATCGCGGTCGCGTCGTTGTAGAGGATCTTGTAGGTGATGTTGGCGCCGGACGAGACGGCCTGACGGATCGCAAGGCTTCCCGAGTGGAAATAAGTGCCGTCGCCGAGATTGGCGAATACATGTTTTTCGTCGGTAAAGGGGGCAACGCCGACCCACGGCACGCCCTCGCCTCCCATATGGGTGTAGGTTTCGGTGCTGCGATCCATCCACAGCGCCATGAAGTGGCAGCCGATGCCGGCGAAGGCGCGGCTGCCCTCGGGTACCTTGGTCGAGGTGTTGTGCGGGCAGCCCGAGCAGAAATACGGCGTCCGGCTGATCGGCGCCACGGCCTGCATCTGGGTCGCCTCACGGCCGTTGAACCAGTCGGCCTTGGCGCGCAGCATTTCCGCGATTTCGGGATTGAGGTTGAGGCGAAGCAGCCGCTCGGTCAACGAGCTCGCGAGCGACGCAACGCTCAGCTCGGCCGCGAATGTCAGGAAGCGCTTGTCGTGCTCGTCCATCTTGCCGACGATGCGCGGCCGCACGTCGTCGCGCCAGTTGAACAATTCCTGCTTGACCTGGTTCTCGACGATCTCGCGGCGTTCTTCGACGATGAAAATCTCTTCGAGGCCGACCGCGAATTCCCGCACCCCCTGCGGCTCCAGCGGCCAGGGCATGCCGATCTTGTAAAGTCGCAGGCCGATCTTGGCGGCAACTTCCGCCGTCACTCCGAGTTCGCGCAGCGCCTGCCGGATATCCTCGTAGCTCTTGCCCGAGGCCATGATGCCGAACCGCGCATTCGGCGAATCCATGGTGACGCGGTTGACCTTGTTGGCGCGGGCGAATGCGATTGCCGCAAAGCCCTTGTAGTCCTGCAGGCGCCGGTCCTGTTCGTAGCGGTCATCGGGCCAGCGCAGGTTCAGTCCACCCGGCGGCATCTCGAAATCGGTGGGGATGATGAACGGCGTCATCTCGTCGGTGAGGTCGACCTCCGCCGTGGTCTCCACGGTCTCGGTGATCACCTTCATGCCGACCCAGCAGCCGGAATAGCGCGACATCGCGATCCCGAGCAGCCCCATCTCGATCATTTCGTGGATGCTGGAGGGATAGAGGTAGGGCATCAAGGCGGAGATGAAGGCGTGGTCCGACTGATGCGGCACGGTGGAAGACTTTGCGCCGTGATCGTCGCCGGCAAGGCAAAGCACGCCGCCATTTTTTGCCGAGCCCGCGGCGTTGCCGTGGCGAAACACGTCGCCGCAGCGGTCGACGCCGGGGCCCTTGCCGTACCAGATGCCGACCGCGCCATCGTATCTTGCGCCGGGCGACAAGTTCAACTGCTGCGAGCCCCAGATAGCGGTGGCCGCCAGGTCTTCGTTCACGCCGGGCTGAAATTTGATGTTGTATTGCTCGAGGTGTTTTCGCGCGGCGAACAATTGCTGGTCATAGCCGCCGAGCGGCGAACCCCGGTATCCCGTCACAAAACCCGCGGTATTGAGGCCGGCGGCGCGGTCGCGGCGGATCTGAGCCATCGGCAGGCGGACCAGCGCCTGAATTCCGGTCAGGAAGACGTGGCCCGACCCTTGGGTGTATTTCTGATCGAGACTGATCGGACCCTGGTTGATTCCCATTCCATCCTCTTTGAGCCGCGACGCTGAGGCTCTTTTAGCTAGTTGTTTTCACAACTTAGAACCAGTCTATGTCGCTTTTCCGCGGCCAGCGCACCACAAATCTCCGCAATGGAGCCCCGCGTCCCCAGTTCGCAATTTCATGCCCGAAACGGCGCCGGCAGTTTTCGTCTTGTGTCGTCGCATGGCGCGCCAGCGAAACGACGTGATGCTCTCGCCGGCATGATTTTGCGTGATAGCATCCGAGAGAAGCAAATGTGGTGCACGGACAATTATTGCGCAATGCGAGCGATTCCCGCGATCATACTTTTGTGCACCGCGTTCAACCTTGGTTATGCGCAGGCCGAGCCCTCGGCGGAGATCATCGTGCAGGGCAAGGCGCTGGCGGACACCGCCGGTTGCGCCAGTTGCCACACCGCCGATCCCGCAAAGCCCTTTGCCGGCGGAAAAAGGATCGACACGCCGTTCGGCGGGATCTATTCGCCGAACCTGACGCCGGACCGCGATACCGGCCTCGGCGCATGGAGCGACGACGACTTTTACCGCGCCCTGCGTCACGGGATAGCGCCCGACGGCTCGCGCTATTACCCCGCGTTCCCCTACCCCAATTTCACGAAATTGATCCGCGACGATATTCTGGCGATCCGCGCCTACCTCGCGACGCTTGTGCCGATCAGCAACCGGCCGCCGCAGGCGGAACTGCGCTGGCCGCTCAATTACCGGGTGCTGATGCGCGGCTGGGATTTTCTGTTCTTCCGGCCCGGCATATTCGAGCCCAACCAGCAAAAGAGCCCGGACTGGAACCGCGGCGGCTATCTGGTCGAAGGTGCCGCGCATTGCGGCTCATGCCACACACCCAAGAACATGTTCGGCGCCGACAAGCGTGGCCGCGCCTATGGCGGCGGTCTCGTGCAGGGCTGGTTCGCGCCGCGCCTCGACAGTGCCGAGCGCAGCGGACTGAAATCCTGGAGCGTCGACGACATCGTCGAATATCTGCAGAGCGGCCGCAACGGAAAGAGCCACGCCGGCGGGCTGATGGCGGAAGTGGTGGTCCATTCGACCTCGGTCATGAGCGACGCCGATGTCCACGCCATCGCCGTCTATCTGAAGGATCTGCCGGCTGGCAAGCGGGAGCCTGCGGTGATTCCGCCATCGCCAGAGCTGCTCCGCGGATCTATCACCATTGCCCGACAATGCCAATCTGCAGTCCGCCGATCCCTCCAGCGCGCTGCGCATCATTCTCGACGGCGCCCAGACATTGACGACGCCCCGCGCGCCCAACGGCGGTTCGATGCCGGCTTACGCAGAGAAACTTTCCGATCAGGCAATAGCCGACGTCACGAACTACATCAGGAATGCGTGGGGCAACGCCGCGCCCCTGGTCACGCCAGCACAGGTCGCAAAGGCGCGGCGCGAAAAGTGACGTGGTGTGACGTGTCCCGGACGCGGCGCGGCACGAAATGACGCGACCCAGACATGACTGACGCGCCTCGAAGCGTCACGGCAGCCATTCGCGCCTGGCAGCTTCACGAAAATCGGAGGGCGTGGCACCGAAGTGGCGACGGAAAACGCGATTGAAATAGGAGAAATCACCGAAACCGTTTTCATGCGCGATCTGCGCAATGTTCAGGTTGGCATAACGCCGATCGACCAGCATGCGCCGGGCCCCGAGCAATCGTTCGGCGAGGACGAACGAGGAAAACGACGAGCCCTCTTCTTCGAACAATTTCCGCACATAACGACCGGGTTAGCGGCGACATCGGTCGTGTCGGCGTGAACTATAGGTTCTGAGACTGTCTTGGCCATCCATCGTCGATTGATGTGGCGGCGAGATCTCTTGCGTTGATCATAATTTCTCTCCTGAGACACTTTGAGAAAGCCCCGGCTTCGTCCGGAGCCGTTTTGCGCTCTTCGAGCGGCTTTCTCAGACGGCCACGTTCGGCATCGCTTATTAATTCAGCCATAGCGGCGGGAACCGTCCGTGATTCTGCCTCCGGTTCCCCAACTTGGATCCGCCAATATCGCGTCGAATCAGGAACCCCCGCTCCCGCCAGGGGTTGGTATGGGCCAACGGAGGAACCCATCATGGCCAACCCACGTAATCCGAACGATCCCTATCGTTCCCCGGACGATCCTTATCGTTCCAATCCTACCGACGACGAGATCCGTCGTCAGGCCCAACTCGACAGCGAGCTGCAGCCCGATCCCGAGCTTGCCGAGGGTCCCGCCAGTGGCGGCAAAATTGCGATGTTCGCGGTCGCCATCGCCCTGGTGCTGGGCGCGGTTTTCTACGGCCTGAATAGTTCAACGGTCAATCAGGCTGGCACCTCCTCTTCGACCGCCCAGAATACCCCGCAGAGTTCGCCTCCCGCGGCGCCTCCGGGCATGCGTGACGTGACGCCTCGCCCCAACACCGATCAGGGCGTGACGACGGGTGCCGCTCCAGCGCGTCCGCAGACACCGCCGGCTTCGGCTCCGACCGAGATGAACCGCCCCGATCATCCGCCGGCCAACAACGCAGCGCCCAGCAAGTAACGCCGGACGCGCATCAGACCGGAAGCGCAGCAGGCTAGATGGCCCGCTGCGTTTTCGTTGTGGCCGTTACTTGAACATCTTGTTCAATTCGGCGCCGGAATAGCCGCTGGCCAATTCGGTGAATGTTCCCTTGTCCGCGATCTCGCGCGCGGCCTCCATGAATCCGGCCCAGGCGCTCCGCGCCAGCGAACCACCGACGCTGATGCGGCGGACGCCGAGATCGCCGGCTTCGGCAATCGAGAGGCCGGACGCACCGATCAGAAGATTGACGGGTTTTGGGTGCACGGCTTTCACGACAGCCGAAATCTGTTCCCGGGTCTTGATGCCCGGCGCATAGAGGCAGTCGGCGCCCGCGTCCGAATAGGCTTTGAGTCGGTCGATCACCAGATCAAGATCGGCCTGCCCGACCAGAAACGCCTCGCAACGGCCGGTCAGGAGCACGCCGGAATTGTCGGCCTCGATCGCCGCGCGCGCGGCCTCGATGCGTTCGATCGCATGGCCGCGCTCGTAAAGCGGTTTTGCGGCTTCGCCAGTGGAATCCTCGATCGACAGACCGGCCACGCCGGTCTTGACCGCGCGCGCGACATTGGCGCCGACCTTCTCCGCCTCATGCGCAAAGCCGCCCTCGAAATCGGCGTTGACGGGCAGATCGACCGTCGCGCACAGCGCGGTGAGATGCGTGCAGACCTCGTCGAGCGTGACGCGATTGTCGGCCTTGCCGATCGTCCACGCAAAGCCCGCGCTGGTGGACGCGAGCGCCTTGAAGCCCAAGTGCTGCAGCGCCAGCGCGCTGCCGACGTCATAAGGATTGGGAATCGCGAAACAACCGCTTTCGTGCATCTTGCGGAATGTCGCTCGCTTTTCTGCTGTTGTGACCGGCATGATCGCTCCCTGTTTTTATGTTCGGTTAGCTGCGTGACGATAATCGCCGGGCGCGCGCGGCGCTAGTGCGCGTCGTGCGTGGCCCGGCTGTCGTTTGGCGCCTGCGTGCGATCGGTCATGCCGTAGTCCCGCACGACACCGGCAATACGCAGCCGGTAATTATCGAAAATCCTGGCACGCCCCTTGGCCTGGGTTTTGCGATGCTGGGGAATGTTGCGCCATGCCGCGACAGCCTCCTCGTCGCGGAAGAACGACAGCGACAGGATCTTGCCTTTCTCGGTCAGGCTTTCGAACCGTTCGATCGAGATGAAGCCATCGATGGTTTCCAGGATCGGCCGCAGTTCGGCCGCGAGATCGAGATATTCTCCTCTGTGCTCCGGCTTGGGCCAGACCTCGAAGATCACGGCGATCATTGGCGTCTCCTCCTGTGCGTTGGGATGTTTTACGTTGGGATGTTTTATAACGTCACCTTGCGCAGAAATGTTCGTTCCTCCGCAACGATGAATTTGTTGTCTTCGGCGAAACTGAAATTGGCCATGCCCTCCTGGTCGGCGCGAAGTCTTGCGCGATAACTCTCATAGGCGGCGAGACTCTCGAACGAAATCAGCGCGAACGCAATATTGTTGGTGCCCTCGTGCGGCACCCAGTAGCCGACTAGATCGCCGCCGCATTTCGGAATGATGGTCAGCCAACGCCTGGCGTACTCCTCGAACATCGCGCGCTTGAACGGATCGATCTGGTAGCGGATGAAAACGGTGACGGCCAAGGGAACCTCCGGGGTTTTGATTGCTCCCAAAAATAGCTACTTGATCGACGCTAATGCTTCGGCTATCATCGAACTATGAAAGCAGGCCCCGACATCGCCATGGTCGCAGCACTGGTCGGCGATCCCGCGCGCTCCAACATGCTGACGGCGCTGATGACCGGCCGCGCGCTGACCGCGAGCGAACTGGCACACCAGGCCGGCGTCACCCCGCAGACCGCGAGTTCGCATCTTTCCAAGCTCGAGGCCGGCGGTCTGATCGAGCCCGAGAAGCAGGGCCGCCACCGTTACTATCGCCTCACCGGCCCCGACGTCGCCGGCGTGCTGGAGGGGCTTGCGGGCCTTGCGGCGCGCGCCGGTCACATGCGCGTGCGCACCGGGCCGAAGGATCCGGCGCTGCGCCGGGCGCGGATTTGCTACGATCATCTGGCGGGCGACCTCGGCGTGCAGATGCTCGACAGCCTGAAAAAGCAGCGGCTGGTTCGCCAGAGCAAGCAGGCGATCGAACTCACCGCCGAGGGCAAGCGCTTCATGGAAAACAGCCTGCAGATCTCTGCCGAGGCGCTGGCCCATCCGCGCCGTCCGGTATGCAAGGCATGCCTTGACTGGAGCGAGCGACGCCATCATCTTGCGGGCACGCTGGGTGCGGCCATGATGACGCGGTTCGCCGAGCTGAAATGGGCCGCGCGCGATCCCACCCCCGGCAGCCGCGTCGTCAATTTTACCCGCAATGGCGAGAAACACTTCGCCGAGCTGTTTGGGAAAAGCGAGTAGCCGGGCGGAGAGCTTTCGCTACTGCCACGTCAACTTCAACTTCCCGTCATGACCGGGCTTGTCCCGGCTATCCACGCCTTACTTGCTGCTATGGAGTAACGACGTCGATGCCCGGCAGCGCAGACAAGTGTAGGCGGTCTGCACGACGCAGACTGCTATGACCGGGCATGACAAAACATGAGGTTGGGTTTGTCTGATGCGAAAAGTTTTCTGTCATTTGATCTCTGCTGGCGTCCTCGTCATCTTGCCCGTCGCAACCGCCAACGCCGCGGACCCCGCCGCGCGCGAACCCTACGGCATCGGGCTGGAAGGTTTTGCCTATCCCTACCCCGTCAGCATGCTGCCGCTGACCAATGACGGCGAGCAGGTGCGGATGGCCTATATGGACGTCGCACCGGCGCAGCCGAACGGCCGCACCGTGGTGCTGCTGCACGGCCGCAACTTTCCGTCGAGCTACTGGGCGCCTGTGATCAAGACGCTGACCGACGCCGGCTACCGCGTGGTGGTGCCGGACCAGATCGGCTTTGGCAAATCCTCAAAGCCGTCCGCCGACCTGCACTTCGACACGCTGGCGCGCAATACCAACGCGCTGCTCGATCATCTGCAGATCGCAAAGGCCGAGTTCGTCGCGCACTCGCTGGGCGGGATGCTCGGCGTGCGGATCGCACGCGCCTATCCGGATCGGGTCGCACATCTGTTGCTCGCGGCCCCTATCGGGTTGGAAGATTACCGGCTCTACGTGCCGCCGACGCCGACCGAAAAGATTCTGGAGAACGAGGACAGGCTGACGGCCGACGGCTACCGCAAGCAGCTTCAGACCAATTATTCGCTAAAACTGCCGCCCGACCAGGTCACGCCGTTCATCGACGCGCGCTTCAACATCAAGGGCAGTTCGGAATATCCACGCTGGCTGCGCGCCTTTGTCAGCTCGGCGCAAATGATCTATCGCGAGCCGGTGGTGCACGAAATTCCGCTGGTTTCGCAACCGACGCTGTTCATCATGGGCGCCGACGATCACAACGCGCCCGGCAAACCGAATGCACCGGAAGCGATGCGGCCGAAGATGGGCCAGAACGCCGAGCTCGCCAAAGCGCTGGCGGGCAAAATGCCCGACGCCAAAGCCGAGGTGCTCCCGAACGCCGGGCATCTGGTGTTTCTCGATGCGCCCGAAAAATTCAACGAGCTGTTGCTGGCGTTTCTGGCGAAGTGAATGTTGGCGAACGAAACGTCGAGGCAGGGACCGGGAATGCGGTCCCTGCCTGGCGCAAGCGCTACCAGTTTCTAAAGCAATGCCGGCCGAACGGGCCGGAATGCCAGCCGGGCGGACAATTAAACATCGGGCGGCATCCGCCATAGGGACCGCGATGCCAGCCGGGGCCGCAGCCACCGGCGACGCGAATGGTGTCGGACGAAACGGTCTGGTCGAGCGGGGCCAGCGGCATCGCCTG